>Ga0302314_10000157_pt1 | contig 116139 bp, 110 predicted proteins | sample III_Palsa_N2_3_FD_200533 | JGI IMG/M metagenome (GOLD analysis project Ga0302314, IMG submission 200533) | Peat permafrost microbial communities from Stordalen Mire near Abisko, Sweden - III_Palsa_N2_3 | ecosystem: Environmental > Terrestrial > Soil > Palsa > Peat permafrost | place: Sweden... | reverse complement strand
CCCGTTCTGCGTTCTCCAAGTGACGTTCCGTTCCTTCCTTCCGATCAACCTGCTTCTCCCCACCCGCAAAGGTCTTCGTGAGATATTTCATGACATATGACGACGCCTTGCCGGCTCGTTTTGGGTCCCAGCGCTTCACGTTCACCGCAACGCCGCCTTCCAGTTCCTCTCGCTCTTCGGCGAACACAGACCGATAGATTGCGACGAGCCGCGCCACATCGGCCGGCGCCGTCCAGATCAGCAGATGTCGATGAGGCGTCGCATCTTCGTGCGGCTCCTGCGTCCAAAGCCCGAGCTGATCGACCCCGGATTTCCGCAGCCGCGCCCGGACCAGCCGCCAGCGGTGTTGCAACTCCTCGATCCCGGCAACCGGCGTCTGCCCTTGCTGCCAGCTGCCGCGTCGACCTTTGCTTGGGTTGCGGTGAAATTTGGGCGGCAAGCTCAAGGTCACGAACAGGCAAGCCAGTCCCTGGCGCTCGGCGATCTGCTCGCACGCGCGCGTAAGAGACCAAAGCGTGTTGAACCGGCGCTTCGCAGCCTCCTTCATGATCGTCGCCATCGAGACCGCAAGCTTGTCGCCGTCCGTCAGAACGTAGTTTTCGGCCCACGCCTTCGACGCCGCGTCCCGTTGCCGTGACGCTGTCACCGATACGTCCGGCGCATAGAGCTGCGTTCGATCGTCCGACAACTGACCAATCTCGCCTAACACGACCCCGACAGTGAGCCGGGCCGCGTTGATCGACCTGCGCAGACGACGCGCCTGCGTTCGTGCGCAGCAGCGACGGCGATGTTCGACCAGCGCCGCCCCGACGAGGCCCGTCTCGTCTTCAGTCCGATGCGCCAGCTCTGCACGCTGGATCGCCTCGGCTCGCAGCCTTTCAGGCCCGGCATCCAGCAACGCCAGAATGTCGTCACTGACACAGCTTCGCAGCCAAACCATCATGGTTTCGAATGCGCTGCCGTAGCCAATGAGGCGACCCAATTCGCCCGCCTCGACCCGCAACGCCGCAATCCGCGCAGCCAACGCTTGCAGTTGGTCGAGATAACGATTGTCACCGCACTGCTCTGCGGCACGTTCGACAGCGGTCAAGGACGCTTCCGCTTGGCTGATCGCCTTGGCCATCGCCACCCGTTCCGGGTGGTCAGATCCCGACCAGGCCGTTAGCGCCATCAAACGCTCGGGGGTCGGCCGCGAGCCCTTATGCCGGCTGACCCGGCGGCAATGCTGGTCGAGCGCCCGGCGATAGGCCGGCGGCAGGTTGGCTGCGAGCGTAACTTGTGACGCGGTAAGCATGTTCGGCCCTCATGGGGCCGGCGCTTTGCTTGCCGTGACCGCGCGACCGCCGCACGGTTCGGACACGCCAATGTGCATACCGACCCTTTGCGATTTGGGTTCGGCAACGAAGTTCCGAACCTGAAGGGTCGAAGACTTTTGATGCGGGAGGGTCGCGCCTTACGGCTGAGGACTAGGGGCGGCCCCATCTCGGCCGACAGACTGGTGGGTCCAGGGCACAGCGCCTGGCCCTTCGGAGGGATTGCGGGACGCAATGCCGTAGTGGGTCTACACCCGATGTCGAGCTCCGATCAGCGAGGCAGGCTCCAGTTGCGGCGAGACAGAGGCAGAACCAACTCGCGGGAGACGAAACGGTAGGATCGGACCGATGAGATGGCTTACGCAATTCTTCGCGCGCGAAAGATCAAGAGTTGGCCGGCGATCGGAGCGGCCGCGCGACACAACGACCGACGCTCAGCTCCGGCCAATGCCGATCCGACGCGCGGTGTGCAAATGTTGGTCGGAACTGGTGATGTTGAGGCCGAGGCCCGAACCCGGTTGCTGGCGGTCGGGATTGATCCGACCCGCCTCAGGAAGGATGGGGTGATCGCGATCGAGGCGATCGTGACCGCCTCGCCGGGGTATTTTCGACCGGGGCGGGATGCATCGGCCGGGGTTTGGGATGCCGATCGGCTCGCTGCTTGGCTTGATGCCGCTCTTCGGTTTCTGGCGGCGGAATGGGGCGATCGTATTGTGTCAGTCGTTCTGCACACGGACGAGGCCACACCGCATTTGCATGTCGTCTGGCTGCCGATCGACGACACGCCGCGCAAGCGCGGGCCGGTGGTCAGGCTCAACGCGGGCCGTTGGCTCGATGGACGCGCCAAACTCATCGAGTTGCAGGATCGATATGCTCGGGCGATGGCCAACATCGGCCTGGAACGCGGTGTGAGAGGCTCGCGCGCACATCATAAGACGGTCACCCGCCTCTACGGCGCGCTTCAGGCAGACGCAAAAGCTGCCGAACATTTGGCTCGTCTGGCAGCACTCAAACTTGGCCAAGCCGAACTCTCCCGACGCCGCGCGCTCGATCACGAACAGCGAAGTCGCAGGTTATTCGAACAAGCCGAAGTGATTTACCGCCATGCCGTCGAACTCCTGCCTTCTCTCGCGAGATCGATTTTAGCAGCGCCGATCCACAAGCTCGGCGCGATGCTTCAGGTGCCAGTTGCGGCAAGAGCCCGACGAAACCAGCTGGTGCACGACAGATTGGAGCTGGAATGACCCCGGACCGCCTTACATTGCTGATCATAGCGTCGGGCCTTGCCGCGCAGCCCACAGCGAACGTGGAGCAAATTGCTCAATTCTGCCAGCTGCACGCAGAATATCGCGCTGCATGCCGGGTTCGCCGATCGACGGGACGCGACCTTGCTCGACACCTTGCTGCACTGAGCACCGACAAGGTCGCAGGCCAACGTCTTGCCGCCGCCATTCTGGTTGCTCGGAAGAAATGCCGCATCATTCTGGGCGCGCAGTGCGGCGGCTGTGCAGGCGGTCCGCAACGGCGACGGGCACCGGCGGCACCTGAAATTGGATCTTGAGCGGGAAAGCTCGGGTCACGAAGATCGCCAGTGACTACGCGGCGCCTCGGTCCCGGGCCGCTCTAGCTGCGTCGGCGAAGCGGACTGCCGCGTCGGCGAGTTGCTGCGTTGCGGGATCCAACGCTCTTGGGCCGAGGATGACCTGGCCCTCTTCGCCATCAACATACGCGATCTTGGCCCAATCGATATGGAAGATGATGGTCGTTATCGCGCGCCTCAGTCCTTGGGCGACGCGGGAGCGTTGGCGATATCGCTCAGCGTCGTCATCAAGTTCGCCAATCGCCTGCACATGCCCGAGAACATGGTCAAGCAGGTCTTCCATTTCGGCGCCTTCACTCTGACTGGCGTCCCTGATCCGGTCATTGAGGTTGGCTCGCTCGCGGTGGAGAACCGCTATTTCCTCACGAAGCGCCTTCACCCGTGCCGACAACGCGTCATCGACACCGTCGGTGTCATCCTCGATGATGCTGAGGAGCCTCTTTTGCTTCTCGTTCAAAATCTCAAGCCTAGCGGAGGTCTCCCCAGCCGCGGTCTTCCATTCCTGAACCGTGTCGGCTTCGGTCCGGAAGATCGTGGCAAAGGTCCGCTGAGACATCGTTAGGCAGATACCGGCCTCGACATCGTCATACCGATACAGATCCCGCATGATGCAGCCGGCACCCCGCCTCGCTGTATCGCACTGGAGATATCTGCCGCCCTTCGGCGGTGCGCCCTTATTGATGAAATGCATTGCTCCGCCGCACGCGCCGCAGCGTGCCAGGCCCGTGAATAGGTTGGACAGGGCTAGCCCTTTCCGTCCAGACGAACCCGACCGCCTTTCCCCGAGTGCTTGCCGAGCGGCCCAGAACAATGACGTCGAGACAACTGCCGGGAAATAATCCGGAATTGGATTGCCCTCGGGGATGCGCTTTCCAGCCTGGAGGGAATGAGCCTGGAAAATCCCCAGAACAGCCTCGTTGGCGAGGATCTTCTTGATCGTGCTCGGCTGCCAACCACGAGACGTTCCAAGCGTTGGAACTCCGGCTTCCATCAGACGCCGAGCGCAAGCCATCGTTCCGACCCCGGCCGCACATTCCTCGAATATTCTGCGAACGGTCTCCGCCTGTACGGGTCGCACTTCGAATGATTGTCGATCACGTGACAGCTGGAGCCAGGAGGGAATTCGTGCCGTCAACTTCGGCCCTTCCCCGGCTTGGGCTTTCACGCGTTTGTTCCGCCAAGCTTCTCCGATACGCTTCGATTTCATCAGGGACTCATCGTGCGCCCGTGCCATATAGACTATTGATATCAATAGCTTGGTAAAGTCTTTGTCGATCCCCGCCTTTGAGTAGATTTGGTTGTCAGCCAGCGTCGCGATGGTGATGCCGGCATTTATGATGGCCATGAATAGCTCAAGGGCGATCGAGACCTCCTCGCGGGATAGTCGATCAAGGTTCTCAACTACCAGGAACGACCCTCGAACGACTTTTCCCGCCTGGAGAAGCTCAAGGAACTTGGCCAAGGTGCCCTCAGTCCGGTTTTTACCCCGAAACGCCGAAACGCCGATGTCCCGCATCGTGTCGTCAAGCGTGAGCTGGTTCGCCGCAGCGAACTGCTGCGCAAGCATAAGTTGTCTTCGGAGCGAGTCCCCTCGGAGCTGCTCTGGTCGCGACATCCGAAGGTAGGAATATGCAATCGTCATCGAAGCACCTTGATCGCGTATGTTTGACGGTCGATGAAGATTTTTGGATTAATCGGCCACCATCTTCTCATGACCGGCCCGCCCGGATCCGGCAAGTCGATGCTGGCGGCCCGCCTGCCGGGATTGCTGCCGCCGCTCGACCCGGCCGAGGCGCTCGGCATTAGGTAGCAAACTCACCAAGCAGGGAAGCTTGGCCGATTTGACGGATTCGTAGTTCTGTGGGCTAATCTGAAGTTGAGGCTAGCTACTAAACGGCTAAACGACCAAAGTAGGGTCTCAATTTCCCTTCCATGACGCATTCTCGCGATGAAGCTCGGACATTATGCCCCAACTTAACTTATACTTTGATGATACGGGATCGCGACATCCCGATAAAAAATCAGACGCGTCAAGGGATGGGCGAGATTGGTTCGCGCTCGGCGGATTTTTGATCAAGCAGGAAGACGAAGATTCAGCAAAACGGCTTCATGCCGAAATTGTAGAGAAATGGAATATACAAAAACCATTTCATCTCACAGACATGCTTGCTAGAAGACAAGGATTTTCCTGGCTCGGTAAATTGACAGATGAAAATCATGATAAATTTTGGTGGGACTATAAGACATTTCTAGCACGAATCCCTGCAATTGGTATTGCTTGTGTTATTGATCGACCGGGCTACGTTGGGCGAGGCTACCTAGAGAAGCACGGAGCCAATAAATGGCTCTTATGCCGAAGTGCTTTCGATATTATGGTAGAACGATCGGTAAAAATTGCTAAATCTCAGGACCGTAAATTAGGGATCATTTTTGAGGGTTCGGTCGGAACGAACGATACTATTAAAGAGTACTTCAAGAATCTCAAAGAAAACGGATTAGCGTTCGACCAAAGTAACTCAACTCAATACAAGCCGCTCAGCAAAGAAGACTTTTCATCAACGCTGTCTACAATAGAATATAAAGACAAGCAGTCTCAGCTATTGCAAATAGCTGATAGCTATGTGTACGCAATGGCTAGAAACGGGTACGATAAACACTTCCCGTTGTACATCCGGCTTCGAGATGCGAAGAGAATCGCAAATTTTGCCCTGTCGAATGAACAGATAGCCGAAATGGGCGTTAAATATTACTGCTTTACTGGAAATAGCTCTAGAAACAGTAAAACCGGGGTTTCCCCCGGTTCTATTGCGGCCCCCATACGGTGAACCTGACAGGCTACGCCTAGACAGACAACTAGTGAGTGCGATTCCTCGGATCAAGTTTTTTCGTACAGTTATCCACAGAAATCTTAAAATAGGCCGTTGGCGGAAGCTAGTCCGAGAGACGCCGCTCCTCCCTATTTAGCAAAATGAGGTACGGAGCACCTCTATTTGACAATTTTCCATGTCATGAACTGACCCGTGCCCTGTTCGGCACGGGTCAGGCCCTGCTCACGCATTCCCCTCAGGGCCACGCCCACGCGCTTGGTCATCAGCTTGAGCAGACGCTGATCACTGCGATCTAACGCGCGGGTGATCAGCATCTCCAGGGCAATATCCCTGGTGGTCAGAGGCTCGGCCGCCTGCCGGAGGATGCTCAATACAATACGGCTCATCTGCCCACGATGCGCCCAGTCCTGCGGCGGCCGGAACGCCTTGGGCTTGATGGTCTCCACGCAGAAGTCCTTGGGCGCGAACTGCATGATGGTCGCGTCCAGTGCTTCCAGATCCTGCACCATCTTGCGCAGCCCCTCATGGGCCAGCTCGATATCGCCGGCCAGTCGGGCGCGCGCCTTCAAAAGCCCCTCGAACATATAGTCGGTCATGCTGCTTTCCTCCGTTGCCAGTAGCCGCACCACTGCGCGGACACGGCCTGCTTCGCGACCGCGTTTACCGCGAGCAGGTATTGCTCGCCGTTGCTGATGCGGCTGTTGTTCTCGCGCCAAGCCATCTCGTTCGCGTAAGCGGCGAGGTAGCGGCCCGAAATGTGATGGTGAGTGCCGATCTCGGCCCGGCGCAGGCGGGAGAAGAACGACTCCGCTTGGTTCGTGCAGGCGCCGTTATGGCTGTAGGACTGCGAATGGTTTATCCGCTTCGTCAGGAAGCGGGCTTCCAGCACGTCCCAATGCGCCGCTTCGTCAGCATGGACGATTGAGCCCGGCGCGACGTGCTGGCGAACGGCGGCGACGCCGGCATCCTCGGACTTGAAGACGAACGGCAGCGTGCGGCCGTTGCGCTCGCGCATGATCACGACGCAATGGCGCTTGCCATTCTGGTTGCGGACCAAGCGACGATCGATGCGGTTGACCTTGTGGTTCGACGGCTTGACGTAACCGCCGAAGAACGCGCCGTCGACTTCCACGTCCGAGCCTTCGCCGCCGACCATCTCGCCCGAGGCTTCTTCGGCCAGGGCTTCACGGATCTTGTGCGACAGGACGAAAGCCGTCTTGTACTGCACGTCCAGGTCCCGGCTGAGCTGGAGGGCGCTATGGCCCTTGGCGCCGTTCACGAAAATCGCGATGGCGAGCAGGATATCCCGCACCGGCAGTTTTCGGCTGGCGAAGATCGTGCCGCTGGTGACGCTGTACTGGTGCGAGCAGCCCTTGCACTTCCATAGGTGCCGGGCGGCCAGGTGGTAGGCATCCGCACAGCCGCAGCGCGGGCAGTACGGCTTGCCCTCGTTGTCGGCCCAGCGGATCGCCTGGAAGGTGGCCCGAGCTTCTTCCTCAGACAGACGCGCAACGGACACTAACGAGAGTGTCCTTGCAGCGCTGGAGAGGAGGAAATGCTGAGCCATGTGACCGCCAACGATTATCGTTGAGGTCAACATTAAGCGCTGATATTACTGACGTCAACACTAATCGTTGGCGTTGACGATATTCATCAAGCGCGGTATGGATGGGAGATGACACCCGAACAGTGCCGAGCTGCCCGAGGTTTTGTGGACTGGTCGCAGAGTGATCTGGCCGGCGCTGCGACCGTGTCGCTTTCGACGGTGCGGGATTTCGAGAAGGGGCGGCGCGTTCCGATCGCGAATAATCTAATGGCAATGGAATCTGCGCTTCGCGCGAAAGGCGTTCTGATTTCGACAGAAAACGGCGCACAGCAGGTCACCTACACGAAGCCGTAAACTGGACGGCGACGGCATGTTGAGGTATGTTCAGATGGTGGACGCGGTGGGATTTGAACCCAGCGGGAGACCCTGCAAGTGATTCCCTGGCACCTGCCTCCGCGCCCACTTCACTGAAATGATGCCGATTTAGGGCCGCTACCTTTCCTTCTCAGGGGACAGGGGTAGCGGCCCTTCCTATTTGATCATCGCCCTAGCTGCCGGTCGGCTTAGCCCCAAGGCTCGCTACTCTTCTGGTCATCACCACCTCGCCGTCGTTAAAAACCAACGTATCGGAAGTTTCTCAAGGGTGCAAGAAGTTCTGATCTGATATGTCTTGAAATAATTTCCGCCATGGGTATGCTTGTTCCGATCTAAGATCGGAGGAATTCCATGTCAGATAACCAAGAGGGCGACGACCAGGGCGGCACTCGCTTTCCCTTCATAAATCTGGAAAAGGCGCTCGGCCGCGCGAAGCAGCTTTTTGATGCCGCTGGGGCGCATAGCATGACATCCCTTGATGTCTTTTCGACCTGGAATTACTCCCCAAAAAGCAGCGGCGGATTTCAGACCGTCGCCGCCCTGAAGGCTTATGGCCTCTTGGGGAACTTCCGCACGGGATCGGATACCGGAAAGCTTGGCCTGTTGCCCGATGCCTTGAAGTATTTTCGTGACGAGCGACCCGAAGAGCGGCTGCAGCTCGTTAAGCAGTTCGCACTGGAACCGTCTCTCTTCAGGGCCTTATGGCAGCGCTGGGGTTTCACGCCTCCGGCTGACCATATTGCGCGGAGCCATCTGAAGATCGATCGGCACCTGAGTGAACAAAGTGCGCGGGCAGTTCTCGGAATTTATCAGGAAAATATAGACTTTGCTAAGCTGAAGAGCGAGACTGAATCGATTCGGGAAGAGCCAAGGCAAGAAGAGCGCGCCCCTCCGCAACCATTGGGGGGCAGTGATAGCGCTCCATCGCCTAGGGCTTTTCTCACGGGAAAGGCGGAAATCATGGCGGGCGAGCGGGAGCTAACAACCGGACTGTTATCGAAAGACTCAAACTTTCGGCTGATCGTTAGCGGACGGATTGGAGCGAAAGAGATTGAGCGTCTAATCAAGAAGCTTGAACTCGATAAAGAAATTTTAGCTGACTCAGATGACGATGAGTCCGCCGCGGAGTAGTCGGTTTCGCCTAGGGTTTTGACTGGGGCGCCCCATTCCTCGGCGATCCCCGTGACATGCCTGCTCCGTCTTGTTCCGGGCGCTGCTTAGCCCCGGTTAAAAATACGTTGCCCGCAAGAGAAATTCTGACAGAACGACGGGAAACCCGTAACCAAGCGCGGGCGGTATCCGTCACGGCGAGAACTGGCGCTGTAGCTTTCCATCGGGACCTGTGGGAATTAGTCTTGCTGCCGCCATCCAGACCAATGCATGTTCCCCTGCTCGCGAACGCGAAGATTACGCAGCTAGGGAAGTTTTCTTGTCTGGAACATTAGAGAGGGCGAAAGCGCGATACGGCCAAGCCCGTGATGCGTCCCGCAGACAGGCAATTCTAAATCTCGCGGACGAACTTCCGGTCGATTGCTCGCTCGGAGATTGGTCGAACCGTGCGTTTTCAGAACTCAAGCATCAATGGCAGGGTGCGCGCACGCATGACGTGGGCGGGTGGGACTGGAACGAGATGCATCGAAAGTATCGAGAGGTTAGCGTCATCGGCTCTGCGTTGTGGACCGCCGACAGGCGCTTATCGGCTCTCGCTATGGGGCGAGCCACCGGGGAGAGCGTCTGTTTAGAGTTTGTTGAGGCCGATCCGCGTACTGATTGTCCACTGAAGGGATGGCGCTTACCCATCTTTATCGAATTGATGGCATGCTATGCGCAGGAGTTGGGTAAACGCGAAGTTCGTGTTATTCCTGCAAACACCGCCCTGGGAACGCTTTACGTCCGTTTCGGGTTCGTACTTGAAACCCCCAGGAAGCAGACGCCATATTATAGGCGGGAGGTCTAAAATGCAGCAGCTAGCACGCTCGGCATGGACGATGTTCGGTTTCGGCACGCCGCGCCCCCAGGCGCTGCGCGAGCCTGAGGCCATCAACGCCCAGAAGCGGCCGATGAAGGGCCTTTTTGCGTCGCTAAGCGAGAGCGATAAGGCTTTCGTTCGCTCATATTGTGGCGAGGAAAATCACGGAGATACGTCTTTCGCACGCCGAAAATAGCTCCCGATGAATATCGGATGATAAGCCCCGCTTCGGCGGGGCTTTTTGTTTCTGCACGGGGCTGAAGGTCGGTCCCGCTATTCTGCACGCAAACTTCCGGGATAAATTGGCGAGATACCTTTCTCACCGGCTGGTGAGTTTGCTACCTAATGCCGGAGGCGCTGGAAGTCAGCATGATCCATTCGGTCGCCGGCCTGTTGCGCGACGGACGGCTGATGCGCCACCGGCCGTTCCGGGATCCCCATCACTCGGCCTCGCTGCCGGCACTGATCGGCGGCGGCAGCCGCGCCAGGCCGGGTGAGATCTCGCTGGCGCATCTGGGCGTGCTGTTCCTGGACGAGCTGCCCGAATTCGCCCGCGCCACGCTGGAATCCCTGCGCCAGCCCTTGGAGACCGGCCGGGCCGTCGTCGCGCGGGCCAATGCGCATGTGACCTATCCGGCCCGGGTGCAGCTGATCGCCGCAATGAACCCGTGCCGCTGCGGCCATCTGGACGACCCGTCCCAGGCCTGCGCCCGCGCGCCGCGCTGCGCGCAGGATTATCAGAGCAAGATCTCCGGCCCGCTGTTCGACCGCATCGATCTGCATGTCGAGGTGCCGGCGGTCCGCGCGGTCGATCTCGCGCTGCCGCCGCCGGCCGAGGGCTCCGCCGCGGTCGCCCGGCGGGTTGCCCGCGCCCGGGCGCGGCAGCGCGACCGGTTCGACGCGCTGCCCGCCGACCGGCGCATCCGGACCAATGCCGAGGCCGACGGAGCGTTTCTGATCGAGATCGCCGACCCGGACCCGGACGGCAAGCGCCTGCTGGTCGATGCGGCCGAACGGCTGAAGCTGTCGGCGCGCGGCTATCATCGGGTGCTGCGCGTCGCCCGCACGCTGGCCGACCTGGATGGCAGCGATACGGTCCGGCGACCCCATGTCGCCGAGGCACTCAGCTACCGCCGGGTCGGTTTCGGCGGCTGAATCGCGTGCGATCCTCGTAAACCCGCCGCTTGCGTCAGTTTGGTAACGAGTCGTCAAGCGTCGCCGGATCAAGCTTCTATCGGTTCATTTCGCGCCTGCGCGGGACCGGTGTCGAGAGCAAGAGGCGACCCTTGAAGTATCGCGACGGATTCAGCCAGGTTCGAGTGCTGCTGATCGACCTGCCCATGGGGCGGCGCGTGTTGCGCTCGGCGCTGGGCTCGTTCGATATCTCGCAGGTCGAGGAGTGGAACGAGGTCAATACCGACGCGGCGGCGATGGCCCGCCTGCCCGAGTTCGACCTGATCATCGCCAATATCGATGAAGCCAACGATTCCGCGGCGGTGCTGTTGCGCGGGTTGCGCAACGGCTCGATCCCGGGCAACCCGTTCGTGCCGATGATCGTCACCTGCAACAGTTCGACCGCCGCGACCGTGCGCGCCGCGGTCGATTGCGGCGCCGATGCCGTCGTGCTGAAGCCCTATTCCCTGCAGCAGATCATGGATCCGATCGTGGCCCTGGTCGATCGCCGCCGACCGTTCGTGGTGACGTCCGACTATGTCGGGCCGGAGCGGCGAACCTCGCATCGCGGCGGCCAGATCATCGATCAGATCGTGGTGCCGAACGCGCTCGCCACCAAGGTCTTGGGCCTGGATCCGGCCGAACAGAGTGCCGCCGCCGAGGCCGCCTGGGCCCAGATCGACCAGCAGAAATCCCAGCGCCTGGTATTCCAGGCGCTGTTCCTGGTTCGCCTTGCCGGCTTCGTCACCCTCAGCACCACCGCGCCCGTCGCCCGTCGCGATCTGGCCCGCCTGCCGAATCTGGTCCGCGAGCTGGCGACGCGGCTCAAGGACCCGGTCGAATACGCCTATCTGCAGGCCTTCGCGAACTGGGCCAGCGTCTATCCCGGCCTGACCGAAGAGACGGCCCGCCGCGCCAGCTGCGACGACGCGGCCGAGGCGCTCGGCGGTTTGCTGATGCAATTGGGCGCCGCCAGCGATCCGGCCGAGATGATCGCCCAGGCCGACCAGGCAGTGTTCAGCTATTGCCAGCGGCTGACCGCGGCCTGACCCTATTCGCTGCGCGCCCGCGCGATCTGCCCCTTGGTCGCCGCTTCCAGGCCATCCTCGAAGAATTCCATCAGCCGCGCCAGCCGGGGGCCATAGCGCGCGGGATCCTGATCGGCCGCGCGGCTCAGCAGGATTTCGGCGAGGCCGTGCAGCTGGGTCCAGAGCGTGAGCGCGGCAAACCCCACGATGTCGGCGTCGGCGCCCCAGGGCAGCATGCGTCTGGCGACGGCGGCGGCGAGCGGGGTGAGCGTGCCTTCGGACAGGGCGGCCAACTCGTCATGCTGGGCCCGGTCCAGCGGCAGGCGGCCCATCAGGCGGAACAACCCGCGGGCATCGAGCGCGAACCCGACATAGGCGGCGGCCAGGCGCAGCAGATCCTCGCCGGGGCCGGCGACCAGCAGCGCGCCGGTCAGCCGGTCGGTCAGGCGGCCGAAACCCTCGGCCGCGAGCGCGCGCTCGAGCGCTTCCTTGTCGGCGAAATGATGATAGGGCGCGGCTTCGGACACGCCGACCGCCTTGGCCACGGCCCGGAGCGACAGGCCGGCCGAGCCGTCCTGCTCCAGCATGTCGAGCGCCGCCTGGATCAGGGCGGCGCGCAGGTCGCCATGATGATAGGCGCGCACCGGCTTGGCGGGCTTGCGGGTCTTGCGGCGCGGCATATCTGAACGGCTCCATCGAGAGGACTTCCGGCCAGGCAGTGTGCCGCGCCAGCGAAGGATCTTAGCGCCGTCAGGCTAGCGCTATTCCCGATGGGTTTAAAGGGGAGGCTTCAGGGGGTGGCGGGGACGAGGCCGCCGCGGCTGCGCCGGGAGCCGACCGCGACCGGATGGGGCAGCGCGGGCTCGGGCTGCGCTTCCGGCGGTTCGCTCATGGCGGCCAGCAGATCGCCGCCCATGATCGCTTCGAGAATCTTGACCAGCTTCTGGCCCTTGGGCGTCAGCTGCACCAGCTTGCGCCGCCGCTCGCGCGGGTCTTCATGCGCCTCGACCAGCTCGTGCCCGGCCTTGCCGAAGGAATGCCATTTGGACAGGGCCGCGATATTGCGCGAGGCCGAGGATTGCGCGATGCCCAGATGCTGGGCCAACTCGCCCATCGACATGCCTTCGTGCTGCGCGATGGTCAGAAACGACAGCGCATATTGAATCGGCAAGTCGGGGTCGAGCCGCCGAAATTCCTCCAGGACGCGGACCACCAGCGTGATCTCGTCCGGCTTAGGCGACCCGACCATCAGGACAAGACCTCGACGCCGCGTGCCAGCGACCCGGCGTATAGATGAGGTGCCAACGACCGATCCATATCAGGATCTCCCGTTCCTGGATGTGCCATTCCAGCCACCCCGCTGACGTCGACCACCGGTCGCGTTCAACGTAGAGCTGACGGCTCGTGCCCAGTTTGATCAATACAGTCATATCCAACCCCTCGTCCGATAGCCTTCGGCTTCACTTCGCATTTCCAGGAATTCGCCATGGCGAACCCACGGAGGTTTTCGCCATAGACCCCGGTGCCCGATCCGATGATTGGGCAAACATGAATGGTCGACATGGCGTCCTCCTTTGCGAAGTGAGGGGTTGGAACGGCGCGGACTATGCACCCGTTCCAGGAACGGGTGCAAGCCTTAAAATAATCGATTCTGGGGAAGTTTCCGATATCGGATGGATTCGGTCGACAAGAAATCATCGACTTCCCGCAGGTTCAGATCGCGTTGCAGATGCGGCGACAGATCGCGCACCTCCACCATCGGCGCGAGGGCTTCCTGATCCCCCGTACCGCCGGCCTTGCGCCAGAGACGCAGCATGACGGTTCTCCTCATGTTCATCATTCCGATGAAGAGATATATCCGATATCGGATGTATTAATGCAAGGAGAAACCGGGCCGAAAGAACCGGGCCGTCAAAACGTCAGGCGGAATGTGGCGCCGGTGTCACAGGGCACCGGCTCGACCATGCCGCCATGGGCGACCATGATCTGGCGCACGATGCTGAGGCCGATGCCCGAACCCTGCGGCTTGGTGGTGAAGAACGGCACGAAGATCCGTTCGGCCGCGTCGGTCTGCAGGCCCGGCCCGTTATCCTCGACCGTGACGGCGACCCGGCCGCGGGCATCGAGCGCGGCGGCCAGCACGACACGCGGGCTATCGCGGCCGGCGACCGCCTCGAACGCGTTCTTGACCAGGTTGATCAGCGCCTGGTCGAACAGATCGGGATCGGCATCGAGCGCCAGGTTCGGCGGCTCGACCGCCAGGACCAGCTCGACGCCGGCGCCGGCCGGCGAAGCCTGCATCAGCGCCCGGACCCGGCCGAACGCCTCGGCCAGCCCGACCGGCCGGCGCACCGGCTGCGGCGGCTCGGCGAAGCGGCGATAGCCATCGACGAAACGCATCAGCCCGGCGCTGCGTCGGGCGATCGCCGCCATCGCCTCGGTCAGCTCGTCGAGCGCCGGCGACGGCGGGCCCGGCATCTCCTGCTTCAGCTCGGCGACCAGGCTTTCGGCCGTGCCGGCGAGCGAGGCGACCGGCGTCAGCGAATTCATCATCTCGTGCGCCAGCACGCGGACCAGATCGGACCAGGCGCGCAACTCGCTCTGCGCCAGCTCGCCCTCGATGCTGAGCAGCGAGGCGATCGCCTGCGCCCTGCCGCCGGCAACAGTCTGGGCCGTCGCGACCAGCACGCGCGCGACGCCGCCCGGCAGGGTGACATGGACCATGCGGCGGCCCGGCGGCGCCGCCAGCGCCGCGGCGAAATCATGGGACAGCGCCTCGGCCTGGTCGAACCGCACCAGCTCGACCCCTTCGAAGAAACGGCGCGCGGCCCGGTTCAGCAGGGTGATCTTGCCATCCTCGGCCAGCGCCAGCAGCGGCACCGGCGCATGTTCGACCTCGGCGGTCAGGCGCTGGATCGCGGTCTCGCGCTGGGCGTTGCGCGCGCCCAGCCGTTCGACCGCCCGGCCGAGCGCCACGCCCAGCGGACCCAGCCGGCGCGGCAGGATCGGCATCAGCTCGCCGGCCGCGATGGCCTCGACCACGCGGGTCAGGTCCTGGCCGAGCGCGTCGGCATGGCGGCCGAATTCGACCATGCCGACCCCCAGCAGCGCGGCCACGATCACCGCGCTGGCATAGAAATGCGTCTGGATCAGCAGCAGGCCGAGCAAGGCCGCCAGGCCAACGATGAGGCCGACGCGCAGCGCCAGGCCTACGGAATAGCGGCTAGAGCCCATGCTTTTCCATCCGGCGATAGAGCGCCGCGCGCGTCAGGCCGAGCGCGGAGGCGGCGCGGCTGATATTGCCGGTATGGTCGGCGAGCGCGCGCGCGATGGTCCGCCGCTCGATCGCATCCAGATCATAGAGATCCGGTCCCAGCTCCGCCGGCGCCGCCGCTGCGGCCGGCATCGACGCCACGGTGGCCACGGCTGGGAAATCGAGCGGTTCGAACCGCTCGCCGACGGCAAGGATGGTCGCGCGCTCGATCGCGTGCTTCAGCTCGCGCACATTGCCGGGCCAGCGATAGGATTCGAGCAGGGCCAGCGCCTCGCCCGACAGGCGTCGGCGCGCGACATTATATTTGCGCGCGTAGATCGCGATGAAATGTTCGGCCAGCGCCGCGACATCCTCGCGCCGCTCGCGCAGCGGCGGCAGGGTCAATTCGACCGTATTGACCCGGTAGAGCAGGTCCTGGCGGAACACCTGTTCACGCTGCAGCTCCGCCGTCGGCACGTTGGTCGCCGACACGACGCGGATATCGACCGAGACCATCCTGTCGCCGCCGACCGGAACGACCTCCTGCCGCTCCAGCACGGTCAGCAGCTTGCGCTGCAGATACAGCGGCAGGTTGCCGATTTCATCGAGAAACAAGGTGCCGCCGCTGGCGGCCACGATGCGGCCGGGCCGGTCGTCGCGCGCATCGGTGAAGGCGCCCTTGCGATGACCGAACAGCTCGCTTTCAAACAGGTTTTCCGAGACCGCGCCCAGATCGATCGACACGAACGGGCCGTTGGCGCGCGACGACAGCCGATGGATCTCGCGCGCGACCAGCTCCTTGCCGGTGCCGCTTTCGCCCAGCACCAGCACATTGGCGTTGGTCGGCGCCGCGCGGCCGATGACCTCGAACACCCGGCGCATGCTGCCGGCGCCGCCGACGATGGTGGCGCCGTCGATCGAGGGGCTGGCCGACAAAGCCTGATGGCGGATCCTGAGATCGTCGGCCTCGCGCCGGGAGCGCGCCAGCGACACGCCGGCCATCACGGTCGCGACCAGGCGCTCGTTGGCCCAGGGCTTCAGCACGAAATCGCTCGCGCCCCGCTTCATCGCCTCGACCGCGACGGCGACGCCGCCGAACGCGGTCATCAGCACGACCGAGACCGCCGGGTCGGCCGCTTTCAGCCGCTCGAGCCAGGCGAAGCCGTCGGCCCCGTCGGTCCGGCCCTGCGTCAGGTTCATGTCGAGCAGCACCACGTCCCAGCGTTCGCTCGAAAGACGCTCGGCCAGCCCTTCGGCCGCGCGGGCGATATCGAGCGTGCCGACGCTGCGGCGCAGCAGCAGGCGGGCGGCGGTCAGGATGTCCGGATCGTCGTCGATGACCAGGATCCGCGCATCGGCGAGGGCATTGCTATTGTCCGACATGTCCGATTCCGTACACCTTCTGTCCGTATTCGCACAAGCCGGGTAAAGCATCATTCGACTAATGCATTGATTTCGTTCGATTCGCCCAATTGGCGCGGGCTTTGCTGAAATCAGCCGCATGAAACATGCCGAGACCCCGATTTCCGCCCTGCATGTCGCCGCCGCGCCGGTGCCGGGCATGGACCGCAAGCGCCCCCGCCGACGCTGGACGCGCAACCGCTTGCTGGCCGGCGCCGCCGTGCTGCTGATCGTTGGCGGCGTCGGCTACTTCGTCGCCAACCAGGGCGGCCGCAGCCTGCGGCTCGACCAGGACAAGCTGACGATCGGCACCGCGACCCAGGACGTGTTCCATGATTCCATCCCGGTGCGCGGCGAGGTCCAGGCGCTCGACTCCGTCGTGCTGGACACGACCGAAGCCGGCCGGGTCGAGGAGATCCTGGTCGAGGCCGGCCAGAACGTGACGGCCAGCCAGCCGCTGGTTCGTCTGAGCAACACCGACCTGCAGCTCGAAACCATCGCCCGCGAGACGCAGATCATCGAGCAGATCAACAATCAGCGGAACGTGCAGCTGCAGTTCGAGCAGGCCAAGACCAACGACGCCAATTCCGTCGCCGGCGCCGAGTACAACATCATCAATCTGGCGCGCCAGATCCGCCGCCAGTCGCCGCTGACCGCCCATGGCTACACTGCCCAGGAAACCCTCGACAACCTGACCGACCAGCTGGATTACCAGAAGCGCCTGAAGGACATCGCCCAGGACGGCCAGAAGCGCGACGGGGCGCTCTATGGCGACGTCGCGACCCAGGCCGGCGAGATCGCCGCCCATCTGCAGGACAATCTGGCGATCGCGCGCCGGGTGCTGGACGGCCTGGTCGTACGCGCGCCGGTCGCCGGCCAATTGACCGCGCTCGACGTCAAGCTCGGCGAGCAGAAGGACCGCGGCCAGCGCCTGGGCCAGATCGACCGGCCGACCGGCTACAAGGTCGTGGTCGAGGTTGACGAATTCTACCTGTCGCGCGTCCATACCGGCCAGCCGGTTACGCTGACCCGCAACGCGCGCAAGATCCCGCTGACCATCGCCAAGGTGTTTCCGCAGGTGAAGAACGGCCGGTTCGAGATCTGGCTCAGCTTCGCCGACGGCACGTCGCCCACGGACCTGCGGCCCGGCGAGGCGTTGCAGGGCAGCCTGCAGCTGGGCGACGACCAGCAGGCGCTGATCCTGCCGATCGGGCCCTTCATGGAAACCACCGGCGGCGGCTGGGCCTTCGTGCTCGATGCCGACGGCAAGACCGCGTCCAGGCGCCCGATCAAGACCGGCCGCCGCAACGGCAGCCAGATCGAAGTGCTGAGCGGCCTCGCCCCCGGCGAGAAGGTCATCCTGTCCGACTACACCGAATTCGACCGCATCGACCAAATCCATATCCAGCCGTGACGACCCTCCCCGTCCTTTGCAGAAAGACCCGACGATGCTGAAGCTGGCCCAACTGTCGAAGACCTATCTCGCCGACGAAATCGAAACCACGGCGCTGCGCGAGATCTCGCTCGAGATCGGCCAGGGCGATTTCCTGGCCATCATGGGCCCGTCCGGCTGCGGCAAGTCGACCTTGCTGAACATCCTAGGCCTGCTCGACAGCCCGAGCGGCGGCGAATTCTGGTTCCTGGGACAGGAGGTCGCGCGCTGGCCCGAACGCAAGCTGACGCTGCTCCGGCGCCAGACCATCGGCTTCGTGTTCCAGAGCTTCAACCTGATCGACGACCTGACCGTGGCCGAGAATGTCGAGCTGGCGCTGCTGTATCAGGGTGTCGCGCCGGCCGAACGCAAGCGCCGGGTCACCCAGGCGCTGGAGCAGGTCAATGTCGCCCATCGCGCCAGCCATCGCCCGAAGCAATTGTCGGGCGGCCAGCAGCAGCGCGTCGCCGTCGCCCGTGCCCTGGTCGGCAAGCCGAAGCTGATCCTGGCCGACGAGCCGACCGGCAATCTGGACACCGCCAACGGCGACCAGGTCATGGGCCTCTTGACCGACGTCGCCCAGGCCGGCACGACCGTGATCATGGTGACCCACTCGCCGTCCCACGCGGCCTATGCCCAGCGCCAGGTCCATATGCTCGACGGCCAGATCGTCGCCGCCACCCTGCTCGCCGCCTGATCGCGCAAAGGCGCCAGACCCATGTTCGGCAATTACCTGGCGACGGCGCTCGGCTCCCTGCTGCGCAACAAGCTGCATGCGGCGATCAATCTGTTCGGGCTGGCGCTGGGTCTGGCAACCGCGATCCTGATCGGGCTCTATGTCCGCGACGAGCTGACGTTCGAGCATTTCATTCAGGGCTATGAAGACGTCTATCGGATCGTGACGGTCGATACGGGCGCCGACGGCAAGCCCGGTTTTTCCGGCGGCGCGCCCAACGATATGGCGGCCGCGCTGCGGCAGAGCTTTCCGGAAATGATCGCGCTGACGCGGCGCGCGGGGCAGCGTTACGGCGTCCGCAACGGCACGATCGAGGCGACCGAGGTGCTCTACGCCGTCGATCCGGACTATTTCAAGGTGATCGCCATGCCGCTGGTCGCGGGCGATCCGGCCACGGCACTCGCGACGCCCGGTTCCGTCGCCCTGCCGCGCGCCCTGGCGCTCAAATATTTCGGCACGGTGAATTGCGTCGGCATGACGCTGGAGATCGATCGGAAGGAAACGGCGCGCGTCGGCGCCGTCTATGAGGATCTGCCGTCCAACACGCTTTTTGCGCTCTACGGACCGCGGCCGGTGATCTCGAGCTTGGCCCCCTTCAGTCAATTGGGGCAGTCCGATGCCCAACCTCCGCCGCCGCTGGGCTCTTTCATCCAAAATGCCAATATCTATGTTCGCTTGAAGCCGGGCACATCGCTGGCCGCTCTCAATATCAGGCTGGCGGATTTCGTTGCCGGGCGCTATCCGCAGAACTCGCCCAGCCTGCCGCCGCGCACGGCATTCCTGGTGCCGATCGATGCCATCCATTTGCATGGGCGCGAGTTCGGCGCGTTCGCCGCCACCAGCGATCTCGCCACCGTCTATGCGATCTCGGCGACCGGGATCCTGGTGCTGGTCGTTGCCGGCATCAATTTCATCAATCTGGTCACGGCCCGCGCGACCCGCCGTGCCATCGAAGTCGGCGTGCGCAAGGCCGCGGGCGCCACGCGTTGGCAGCTGATCATTCAGTTCATGGGCGAGTCGATTACCTACGCCCTGGTGGCTCTGGTCCTGGCCATCGCCTTGGTCGAACTGGTCTTGCCCAGCTTCGATAGCTATCTCGATCGGACCATCAGCTTTCCCTATTGGCGCGATCCGGTCCTCATGGCCGGCCTGCCGGCCGCGGCGCTCGTCATTGGCCTGATCGCGGGCTTTTATCCGGCCGTGGTGCTCTCGCGCTTTCGACCCGCCGCCGTGCTTAAAGGTCTCGTCGCCACACCGGGCTCGGCCACGCTCCGTCAGAGTCTGGTGGTGTTGCAATATGCGATCTCGATCGCGCTGTTGATCGCGACCGCCGTGGTCTATTCCCAGACCGAATTCGCCACCGGCGGCAGCCTGCGGTTCGACAAGAACCTGATCGCCGCCATTTCCCTGAGCGGCGTCCCCGGCGAGTTGTCGCCGGACGGCAGCCATTTTCAGTATGATCTCGCGACAGTGGAGCGCGTGCGCCAACGGCTCGAAGCCTTGCCTGGCGTCAAATCGGCGGCGGAATCCTGGATCATCCCGGACGCCGTGGATGGTTCGGACCAGACTTGGCACCGCCCTGACGGTAATGCGGGATCGCCGGCGATCAAAACCGACCAGGTGATGCAGGGCTTCGGCCTATTCGAGCTTTACGGCATCAAACCGCTCGCCGGCCGCAGCTTCAGCCGCGACCATGGCGACGATGCGGCCCCGCGGGATGCCGCCACGGAAGGCACGGTGATCCTGAATGAATCGGCCGTCCGCTCCTTTGGCTTCGCGTCGGATCAGGCGGCGGTCGGTCAGGAATTGAAAATGGATCTCGGCGATTCCGGTCAGGTGCAGCCGCGCCGGATCGTCGGCGTGGTGCCGGACTTCCCGCTTTACACGATCCGCGTGAAAGTTTCGCCGACGACCTTCGTGATCGATCCGAGTTGGTCGAACTACCTCAACATCAAGCTGAGCGGCGAGAAGGTCCCTGAGACGCTGGCTGCGGTCGATACGGTCTGGCGCGAGATGGTGCCGACCCGTCCGATCTCCCGGCAATTCATCGACGATCGGATCGAACTGCTCTATCGCGACGTCACCCGCCAAGGCCGGATCTTCGCCGGTTTCGCGCTGGTCGCCGTGCTGATCGCCTGCCTGGGCCTGTTCGGCCTGGCCGCCTTCACCGCCGAGCGGCGGACCAAGGAGATCGGCATCCGCAAGGCGATGGGTGCCGATACCGCCGATATCCTGAAGCTGCTGGTCTGGGAATTCGCCAAGCCGGTGCTGCTGGCCAACGCCGTCGCCTGGCCGCTCGCCTATGTCGCCATGGCCCGCTGGCTCGACGGCTTCGCCTATCGGATCGATCTCGATCCCTGGTTCTTCATCGGCGCCGGGCTGATCGCCCTCGTCATCGCCTGCGGCGTCACGCTGTACCACGCGTTTCAAGTCGCCCGTTCCAGGCCGGTCCTGGCGCTGCGCTACGAATAGACAGGAGCCTTTCTGATGTTCGGCAATTATCTCTCCGCGGCGCTCGGCAATCTGATCCGCAACAAGCTGCATGCGGCGATCAACCTGTTCGGCCTGGCGCTGGGCTTGGCGACCACGATCCTGATCGGGCTCTATGTCCGCGACGAAGTGACGTTCGAGCGGTTCCTGCCGGATTATCAGCAGGTCTATCGCTATGAATCGGTCGTCCGCGGCAACGAGGACAAACCGTTCACCTTCCCCGGCACGCCCCATTCGCTGGCGCCGATGCTGCCCGAGAGCTTTCCCGAGATCGAAGCGCTGACCCGGGTGATGGGCGGGAATTACGGCGTCCGCCACGGCGACGTCGAGGCGGTCGAACACACGAGCTCGGTCGATCCGAGCTTCTTCAAGGTGCTGGGCTTCCCGTTGATCGAAGGCGAGCCGGACACGGCGCTCTCAAGCCCGGATTCGATCGCGATTTCGCGCGCCATGGCGCTCAAGTATTTCGGCACGGTCAATGCCCTGGGCATGACGCTGGAGCTCGACCGCAAGACCACCGTCCGGGTCGATGGCGTGTTCGAGGATCTGCCGTCCAACACGAATCTATACGGCACGAAGTTCCTGCTGTCCGGCTTGGTGCAGGCAAGCGAGCTCGCCAGGGCCGACAAGCTGCCACCGCTGCATCCGGGCGACTTCAGCACCGACAGCAACACCTATATCAAGCTGAAGCCCGGCAGTTCGCTCAGCGACATCAATGCGCGCATGGCCCAATTCATGAACGGCCATTTTCCCGAGATCGGGCCGGACGCGAAGCCGCGCGGGGCGTTTCTGGCGCCGATCGCCTCGGTCCATCTGCATGGGCGGGAACTTGGTGAATTCAGCGCGGCCAGCGACCTGTCCACGGTTTATGCCATCTCGGCGACCGGCATCCTGGTGCTGCTGGTCGCCGGCATCAATTTCGTCAACCTGGTCACCGCCCGGGCGACCCGTCGGGCGCTGGAAGTCGGCGTGCGCAAGGCGGCGGGCGCCACGCGGCAGCAGCTGATCGGCCAGTTCATGGGGGAATCGATCGCCTATAGCTTCGCGGCCCTGCTGTTGGCCGTGGCCTTGGTCGAACTGGTGCTGCCCGGCTTCAACGGCTTCCTCGACCGCACGATCAGCTTCGATTATTGGCGGGATCCGCTGCTGATGCTGGGCCTGCCCGGTCTGGCGCTCGCCATCGGCCTGCTCGCGGGCTTCTATCCCGCGATCGTGCTGTCGAGCTTCCGTCCGGCCGCGGTGCTGAAGGGCGCCATCGCGGCCCAGGGCTCCGGTACGCTGCGCCAGGTGCTGGTCATACTGCAATATTCGATCTCGATCGCGCTGCTGATCGCGACGGCGGTGATCTATCGCCAGACCAATTTCGCGACCGACGGCAGCCTGCATTTCGACAAGGACATGATCGTGGCCGTGTCGCTGGGCGGCGTCGGCGGCAAATTCAACGACAGCGGTCGCTGGGTCTTTGATCCGGCGACGGTCGAGCGGATGCACGACCGGTTTGCCGCCCTGCCTGGGATCAAAGCCGTCGCGGATTCCTGGGTCATCCCCGACGCCAACTCTGCTTCCAACACGAACTATCACGTGCTGGACCGCCTGGGCTCGGGGGTGATCATCGCCGGTCAGGTATACCAGGGCTTCGGCTTTTTCGAGCTCTACGGCATCAAGCCGCTCGCCGGCCGGACATTCAGCCGCGACCATGGCGAGGATGTCGTGCCGGAGGATGCCAAGATCGAAGGCACGGCAATCATCAATGAATCGGCCGTGCGCGCCTTCGGCTTCGGCACGCCGCAGGCGGCGATCGGCAAGGAACTGGGTGTCGAGATCGACGAGAACGGCACGACCCAGGCGCGCCGCATCGTCGGCGTGGTGCCCGATTTCCCGCTGAGCACGATCCGCTCGGCCATCCCGCCCAACGTGTTCACGGTGCAACCGGACTGGTCGAGCTTTCTGAACGTCAAGCTGAGTGGCGATCACGTGCCGGAGACGCTGGCCGCGATCGACCAGATCTGGCGCGACATGGTGCCGGATCGCCCGATCTCGCGTCAGTTCATCGACGATCGGATCGAGCATCTCTACCGCGACATCACGCGTCAGGGTCAGGTCTTTTCGGGCTTTGCGCTGGTCGCCGTGCTGATTGCCTGCCTGGGCCTGTTCGGTCTCGCCGCCTTCACGGCCGAACGGCGGACCAAGGAGATCGGCATCCGCAAGGCCATGGGCGCATCGACCGCGGATATCCTGAAGCTGCTGATCTGGGAATTCGCCAAGCCGGTGTTGCTGGCCAACGCGATCGCCTGGCCGCTGGCCTATGTGGCGATGAGCCATTGGCTCGAGGGCTTCGCCTATCGCATCAGCCTCGACCCACTGCTGTTCGTCGGCGCCGGGATCGTGGCACTCGCCATCGCCAGCGGCACGACGCTCTATCACGCGCTGCAGGTCGCGCGCAGCCGGCCGGTCATGGCGCTGCGCTACGAATAGGTCGGGAGCCCTCTAATGTTCGGCAATTATCTGTCCGCGGCGCTCGGCAATCTGATCCGCAACAAGCTGCATGCGGCGATCAACCTGTTCGGCCTGGCGCTGGGCCTGGCGACCGCAATCCTGATCGGGCTCTATGTTCGCGACGAAGTGACGTTCGAGCGCTTCCTGCCGAATTACGAGCGGGTCTATCGGCTCGAGATGGTCGATAGCGGCTCCGACAGTCAGCCGTTCGTCTCCGCCAACGCGCCGGACACGCTGGCGGCGGCTCTGCGCGAGAGCTTTCCTGAATTCGAGCAGGTGACGCGAATGGCGGGCGCGAGCTACGGCGTACGGCATGGCGATGTCGAGGCGGTCGAAACGGTCCAAGCCGTCGATCCGAATTTCTTCGAGGTGCTGGGCTACCCGTTGATCGAAGGCACCCCGGCGACGGTTCTCGCGACCCCGGACTCGATCGCCCTGTCGCGCGCGATGGCGCTCAAATATTTCGGCACCGTCGCCTGCCTGGGCATGACCCTGGAACTGGACCGTCGGGATATCGTGCGCGTCGCGGGCGTGTTCGAGGATCTGCCGTCCAACACCCACCTCTACGGCGTGAAGTTTCTGCTGTCGGGCCTGTCGCCGGCGAGCGCGCTGGCCAGGCTCGACAAGCTGCCGCCATCGTCGCCCGGCTCCTATAATTTCGATACGCGCAATTATATTCTGCTGAAGCCCGGCGTGCCGCTGCCGGCCCTGAATGCCCGCCTGTCCGACTTCATCGCCAAGCGTCTGCCCGAGGTCCAGCCGGACATTCCGCCGCGCAAAGCGTTTCTGGCGCCGATCGCGTCGATCCATCTGCATGGGCGGGATCTGGGCGATGTCGCCACCAGCGGCGATCTGCCGACCGTCTATGCGATTTCGGCGACCGGGCTGCTGGTGCTGATCGTCGCCGGCATCAATTTCGTCAACCTGGTCACCGCGCGGGCGACCCGCCGGGCGCTGGAAGTCGGCGTGCGCAAGGCGGCGGGGGCGACGCGCCGGCAGCTGATCACCCAATTCATGGGAGAATCCGTCGCCTATGCCTTGACCGCCCTGATGCTGGCGGTGGCGCTGGTCGAGCTGGTGCTGCCCGGTTTCGACGGCTTCCTCGACCGAACCATCGACTTCCCCTATTGGCGCGATCCGGTGCTGCTGATCGGCCTGCCGGGGCTGGCCCTGTCGATCGGCCTGCTCGCCGGATTCTATCCGGCCTTGGTACTGTCGAGCTTCCGGCCGGCCGCCGTGCTCAAGGGCGCCGTCGCCGCCCAGGGGTCCGGGACCCTGCGTCAGATCCTCGTCGTGCTGCAATACGCCATCTCGATCACCCTGCTGATCGCCACGGCGGTGATCTACCGCCAGACGACCTTCGCCACGGACAATAGCCTGCGCTTCGATAAGAACCTGATCGTCGCGGTTTCGCTGGGCGGCGTTCCGGGCCAGGTCGGGTCGGAAGGCCACTTCGTCTATGATCCGACGACGGTCGAGCGGATGCGCCAACGGTTCGAGGCCCTTCCGGGCGTCAAGGCGGTGGCGGACTCCTGGGTCATTCCCGATGCCCAAAGCACCTCCTTCACGAGCTGGATCCCGCCAGGCGGGACGGGGACGCAGGCGATCGGCGCCGGCCGGGTCGTCCAGGGCTTCGGGTTCTTCGAACTTTACGGCATCAAGCCGATCGCCGGCCGCAGCTTCAGCCGCGACCATGGCGAGGATGCGACGCCGGAGGAAGCGAAGACCGAAGGCACCGCGATCCTGAACATGTCCGCCATTCAGGTTTTCGGCTTTGCCTCGGCCCAGGCGGCGATCGGCCAGGAGCTGCGCATGGTCACCGATGACGAGGGCGATACCCAGGCGCGGCGGATCGTCGGCGTGGTCCCCGACTTTCCGTTGACGACGATCCGCACCAAGATCCCGCCCGACGTGTTCATGGTCGAGCCGGACTGGTCGACCTATCTGAACGTCAAGCTGACCGGCGATCGCGTGCCGCAAACGCTGGCCGCGATCGATCAAATCTGGAAGGAAATGGTGCCGACCCGGCCGATCCAGCGCCAGTTCATCGATGATCGGATCGAACATCTCTATCGCGACATCACCCGTCAGGGGCAAGTGTTCGGCGGCTTCGCGCTGATCGCGGTGGCGATCGCCTGCCTGGGTCTGTTCGGCCTCGCCGCCTTCACCGCCGAGCGGCGGACCAAGGAGATCGGCATCCGCAAGGCCATGGGGGCCGATACCGGCGATATCCTGAAGCTGCTGGTCTGGGAATTCGCCAAGCCCGTGTTGCTGGCCAATGCCATCGCCTGGCCGCTCGCCTATATCGTCATGAATCGCTGGCTCGATGGCTTCGCCTATCGCATCGCGCTGGGTCCCATGATGTTCGTGGGCGCCGGACTGATCGCGCTCGGCATCGCCAGCGGCACCACGCTCTTTCACGCCTTGCAGGTCGCCCGCAGCCGTCCGGTCCTGGCCCTGCGCTATGAGTGACGCTCAAGCCTTGACCAGCAGCGGACCCAGCGGCCGGCCGCCGCAGATATGCACGTGGAAGTGCGGCACTTCCTGATGCGAATGCGCGCCGACGTTCGACAGCAGGCGATAGCCGGGCACCGCCAGCCCGGCCTCGCGGGCGATCCGGCCGACGGCCCGGACGAAGGCAGCGATCTCTTCGGCCGGCGCCTTGGCCGAGAAATCGTCGAACGACACATAGGCGCCCTTCGGGATCACCAGCACATGGGTTGGCGCCTGCGGGTTGATGTCGTGGAACGCCAGGACGTGATCGTCCTCGAACAGCTTCTTGCACGGGATCTCGCCACGCAGGATGCGCGCGAAGATGTTCTGCGGATCGTAGGACAAGGCGGTATCCTCTCTCTCATCAGATCGATCGATCTGTCTTTCCGACAAGGCATTTATGCCCATATCACGCAGCGTTAGACCGGCTTGCGGGCGGCCTTCTCGGCGATGCCGCTGACGCCCTCGCGCCGGGCCAGTTCGGCCCAGACCTCGTCGGGCGTGATTCCGGCCTCGGCCCAGCAGACCAGCAGGTGATACAGCAGGTCGGCGCTTTCGCCGATCAGTGCCGGCTTGTCGCCGCGCATCAGTTCGATCACCGCCTCGACCGCTTCCTCGCCCAGCTTCTGCGCGATCTGGGGCCGGCCACGGGAGAACAGCTTGGCGGTATAGGAGGTCGCCGGATCGCCGCCGCGGGACGCGTCGATCTTGGCGAACAGCCGGTCGAGCGCGCTCATCGCACCGGAATCCCGGCTTCGGCCAACCGCGCCTTGGCTTCGGCGATGGTGTGGGTGCCGAAATGGAAGATCGAGGCGGCCAGTACCGCCGTCGCATGGCCCTCGCGGATGCCATCCACCAGATCGTCGAGCGAACCGACCCCGCCGGACGCGATGACCGGAACGGTGATCGCGTCCGCCACGGCACGCGTGAGCGCCAGATCGAAGCCCGACTTGGTGCCGTCCCGATCCATCGAGGTCAGCAGGATCTCGCCGGCACCATAGTCGGCCATGCGCCGCGCCCACTCGACCGCGTCAAGGCCGGTCTCGCGCCGGCCGCCATGGGTGAAGATGCCCCATTGGCCGGGGCCGGTCGCTTTGGCATCGACCGCGACGACGATGCATTGCGAACCGAATTTCTGGGCGGCCTCGCGCACGAATTCGGGGCGCGAGACCGCCGCCGTATTGATCGAGACCTTGTCGGCGCCGGCCAGCAACAGCTTGCGGATATCCTCGACCTTGCGCACGCCGCCGCCGACGGTCAGCGGCATGAAGCATTGCTCGGCCGTGCGCCGGACCACGTCATAGAGCGTGTCGCGTTCTTCCGCGCTGGCGGCGATATCGAGGAAGCACAGCTCGTCGGCGCCGGCGGCGTCATAGATGCGCGCCTGCTCGACCGGATCGCCGGCATCGCGCAGACCCACGAAATTCACGCCCTTGACCACGCGCCCATCCTTGACGTCGAGGCAGGGAATGACGCGCATCTTCAGCATCAGACCGGTTCCGCCAGGAGCTTGAGCGCAGCCGCCGGATCGAGCCGGCCATCATACAGCGCGCGGCCGCAGATGACGCCCTCGACCCCGGTCTTCTCGACCTGCTTCAGGCTTTTGAGATCGGCCAGCGACGCAACGCCACCCGACGCGATGACCGGCGTGGTCAAGGCGAAGGCCAGATCCGCGGTCGCCTCGACATTGACGCCGCCCAGCGCGCCGTCGCGGTCGATGTCGGTATAGACGATGGCAGCGACGCCCGCGTCTTCGAAGCGCAGCGCCAGATCGAGTGCGCGGACTTCCGACGTGCGGGCCCAGCCCTCGACCGCGACCATGCCGTCGCGCGCATCGATGCCGACCACGACCCGGCCGGGGTGGCGCTTGCACGCGGTCCGCACCAGCTCCGGCTCGGTCAGCGCGATCGTGCCGAGGATGACGCGCTTCACCCCGCGCTCCAGCCAGAAATCGATCGTCGCCAGATCGCGGATGCCGCCGCCCAATTGCACGGGCAGGATGACCGCGGCCAGGATCGCCTCGACCGCGTCGCCATTGACCGGCCGGCCGGCAAAGGCGCCGTTCAGATCGACCAGATGCAGCCATTGGAAGCCGGCTTCGGCGAACTGCCGCGCCTGGTCGGCCGGGGCGGCCGCGAACACCGTCGCCGCCGCCATGTCGCCGCGCAGCAGCCGCACGCAGCGGCCGTCCTTCAAATCGATCGCCGGGTACAGGATCACGGCGCATCTCCAGGGTTCATCAGCGCGGCTTCGCTCAAGGTGTCGGCCTCGGCCTCGGGGTCCAGGAACTTGTGATAATAGAAGCCGCGGATCATGCGGCCGTCCACCTTGGCGTAATGCGGATGCACGCCCCAGCGGGTATAACCCAGGCCTTCATAGAGCTGGATCGCGGCGATCTGGCTCTCGCGGATGTCGAGATTGATCATGCCGACCGCATTGTCGCGCGCCGCCTGCTCGACCGCGAGCGTCACCAGCTTGGCCAAGCCATGGCCGCGCGCCCAGGGTGCCACGAAATGGTGCATCAACTGGGCCGAGAACGCCTGCGCCTCGTTGTTGCGGGTCGGCCGCACCAGTTGGGCCGCAGCCGCGATCGAGCCGTCGAGCCGGCCGACGAACAGATGCCGCTCGGGCACCAGCAGCACGCCCTTCCAATAGGATTCGAACGTGGACCGCGGCGGCGGCTTGACCCAGCCGAAGCCGCCGCCGGCCAGGATCGCCGCATCGGCCGCGTCGCTGAGATCGGCCAGATCGTTATGCTCGAACCGGGTCAGCCGCTCGACCGAGATGGTCGGCGTATGCGCCGAGGCCGGCTTCATGCCCGCCACCTGAGGAAGTTTCCGATCAGTTTCAATCCCACGCCCTGGCTCTTTTCCGGATGAAACTGCGTGCCGACCATGTTGTCGCGTCCGACCAAGGCCGCGATCGGACCGCCATACTCGACCGTCGCCAGCACCTGGGACGGCTCGGTCGCGGCGAATTTGAAGCTATGGACGAAATAGATATGGTCGCCGGTCGCGATGCCGTCCAGCACCGGATGGACGGTTCGGACCTGGATGTCGTTCCAGCCCATGTGCGGGATCTTCAGGCCCGGCGCCGGCGGAATGACGACGACATCGCCCTGGAGCCAGCCCAGGCCAGGACTGGTCTGGAATTCCAGCCCGCGCTCTGCCATCAGCTGCATGCCGACGCAGATGCCGATGAACGGCACCGCGTCGCGGATCACGCGCTGCTGCAGGGCCTCGACCAGACCCTCGACCGCATCCAGCCCGCGCCGGCAATCGGCGAAGGCGCCAACGCCGGGCAGCACGATCCGGTCGGCATGCTTGAGCGCGGCGGCATCGGCCGACACTTCGATCGCGATATCCAAGCCGGCCTCTTCGGCCGCCCGTTCGAACGCCTTGGCGGCCGAGCGCAGATTGCCCGAGCCGTAATCGATGATGACGCAACGCTGCATGAGGGCCGGGCCTGACTTAAAGCGTGCCGCCGAGCGTGCCCTTGGTCGAGGGGACGGCATCGGCCTGACGCGGATCGATCTCGATGGCGGAGCGCAAGGCGCGGGCGAGCGCCTTGAAGCAGCTCTCGACGATATGGTGGTTGTTCTCGCCGTACAGATTTTCGACATGTAGCGTGACGCCGGCGGCCTGGGCGAAGGCCTGGAACCATTCCTTGAACAGTTCGGTATCCATGTCGCCCAGCTTGTCGCGGGTGAAGGCGACCTTCCAGATCAGGTACGGCCGGTTCGAGATGTCGATCGCGACCCGGGTCAGCGTCTCGTCCATCGGGATGGTCGCGTCGGCGTAGCGCCGGATGCCCTTGCGGTCGCCCAAGGCCTGGCTGACCGCCTGACCGATGGCGATGCCGCTGTCCTCGGTCGTGTGGTGGAAATCGATATGCAGGTCGCCCTGCACGGCGACCTCCAGATCGATCAGGCTATGGCGCGACAGCTGCTCCAGCATATGGTCGAGGAATCCCACCCCGGTCGAAACGGCATAATGGCCGGTGCCGTCCAGACGGACGGTGGCCTTGATCCGGGTTTCCTTGGTATTCCGCTCGACCGTCGCTTGGCGCACCGGGTCGCACTCCTCCGAAAGCATCAAAAGGGCTTGCTCGCCATGGTTTCTAGCAAGTTCCTTGTCGGCGCGGAAGGCCAGCGGAATCGGGGCTGACCGGCGGCCGAAGCTTGACCGCTGCCCGCCGGCTGCCCACATGCACGGGCCGGATGCCGGCGCTCAATGGGAGGCCGGTCGAGTAGAGTGGAATTCCCATGTCGGAACGCGACGCCTCTTGGCACGGCACGACGATCCTGTGCGTGCGCAAGGGCAACAAGGTCGTGCTGGCCGGCGATGGCCAGGTCTCGATGGGTCAGACCATCGTCAAATCCAACGCCCGCAAGGTCCGCCGCCTCGGCGACGGCTCGGTCATCGCCGGCTTCGCCGGCGCCACGGCCGATGCCATGACGCTGTTCGAACGGCTGGAAGCCAAGCTGGAACAGTACCAGGGCCAATTGACCCGCGCCGCGGTCGAGTTGGCCAAGGATTGGCGCACCGACCGTTATCTGCGCCGGCTCGAAGCGATGATGGCGGTGGCCGACAAGTCGGCCTCGCTCATTCTGTCGGGCACCGGCGACGTGCTGGAGCCGGAGGATGGGTTGATCGGCATCGGCTCCGGCGGTTCGTTCGCCTTATCCGCGGCCCGCGCCTTGATCGATATCGACGGCATCGATGCCGAGGCGGTCGCCCGCAAGTCCATGGCGATCGCTGCCGGCATCTGCGTCTACACCAACACCAAAGTCACGCTCGAAAGCCTCGACCTATGACCGCCGCCTTCAGCCCCCGCGAGATCGTCTCGGAACTCGACCGCTATATCATCGGCCAGCACGATGCCAAGCGCGCGGTGGCGATCGCGCTCCGCAACCGCTGGCGCCGCCAGCAGCTGCCGGACGACCTGCGCGAGGAGGTCCAGCCGAAGAACATCCTGATGATCGGCCCGACCGGCGTCGGCAAGACCGAGATCGCCCGCCGCCTGGCCAAGCTGGCCCAGGCGCCGTTCATCAAGGTCGAGGCGACCAAGTTCACCGAAGTGGGCTATGTCGGCCGCGACGTCGAGCAGATCGTGCGCGACCTGGTCGAGGCCTCGATCGGCATGACCCGCGAGCGGCTGCGCAAGGAGGTCGTCGCCAAGGCCGATGTCGCGGCCGAGGAGCGGGTGCTGGACGCGCTGGTCGGGCCGACCGCGTCGGCCGACACGCGGTCCAAATTCCGCAAGATGCTGCGTGAAGGCCAGCTCGACGATAAGGAGATCGAGGTCCAGGTCGCCGACAATGCCGCTCAGACCTTCGAGATCCCCGGCATGCCCGGCGCCCAGATGGGCATGATCAATCTGGGCGAGATGCTGGGCAAGATGGGCGGCCCCCGCACCAAGCCGCGCAAGATGACCGTGGCCGAAAGCCACAAAGTGCTGATCGCCGAGGAGAGCGACAAGCTGTTGGATGGCGACGCGGTGACCCGCGAGGCGATCCAGTCGGTCGAGCAGAACGGCATCGTGTTCCTGGACGAGATCGACAAGATTTGCGCCCGCTCGGAACGCGGCGGCGCCGACGTCAGCCGCGAAGGCGTGCAGCGCGATCTGCTGCCGCTGATCGAAGGCACGGTGGTCGCGACCAAATACGGCCCGGTCAAGACCGACCATATCCTGTTCATCGCGTCGGGCGCGTTCCAGGTCGCGAAGCCCTCCGATCTATTGCCGGAACTGCAGGGCCGCCTGCCGATCCGGGTCGAGCTGAAGCCGCTCAGCCAGGACGATTTCCGGCGCATCTTGACCGAGACCGAGGCGAGCCTGATCAAGCAGTATGTCGCCTTGCTGGCGACCGAGGGCGTGACGCTGGGCTTCGACGCCGACGCGATCGACGAGCTGGCCCGGCTCGCGGTCGAGATCAACACGACGGTCGAGAACATCGGCGCGCGCCGGCTGCATACGGTGCTGGAACGGCTGCTGGAGGAGATCAGCTTCGAGGCGACCGACATGGCGGCGGGCAGCGTGGTCACGATCGACCGCGATTATGTCCGCAGCCATGTGGCGGAGTTGGCCAAGAACGCCGACCTGTCGAAGTTCATTCTGTAAACAGCCCTCATCCGCCTCGCTATCGCTCGGCACCCTCTCCCGCGAACTGCGGGCGAGGGTTGAGCATCGACCATTGCGCCGAACTCCACCAGCGGCCGCGGGCGAACAGGTGTTCGCGCAGGATGCCTTCGCGGCACATGCCCAGCTTGTCCATCACCCGCTCCGACGCGTGATTGCTCATCTCGCAGCGGGCGATCAGGCGGTGCAGCCGCAAATCTTCGAAGCCGAAATGCAGCAGCGCCCGGCCAATCTCGGTCGCCAGGCCCTGCCCCTGGTCCGGCCCGGCCACGGCCCAGCCGATTTCGCCTTCGACATCGCTCGGCCGTTTGAAGATCGCCTCGCCGACCAGCCGGCCGGAAGCGCGCTCGACCGCGGCCAGGAAATAGCGCTCGCGCGGCCCGGGCCCCTGGCGCAGCAGCACCCGGTCGACCAGCGCCTGCACGCCGTCCCGGCCGATCGGGTCGAGCGGCAGATGGCGGATATAGGCCGGATCGGCCATGTAGGCATGGAAGCCATCGACGTCGCCGGGGACGACGTCGCGCAGGATCAACCGGTCGGTCTGGAGTCGGACCCGGTCTATTTCTTCATCCCCGGCACCCATTTCTTGACCTTGGGCGCCGCGGTGATCTGCTGATTCGGGCCGCTCTTGCGGAAGGCGCCGACGAATTCCTCGAAGCGGCGGCGGATTTCCGCGCGCTGTTCCTTGGTCATATCGTTGATCTTCAAATTTGACAGGTTCGCCTGGCTCAGCTCATCGCCCATGACGTCGTGCCCCCTGGAGCGCCTCAAACAGCCGAAACCCTAAGCGGGAGCCCTTAACAATCGGTTAGCCAAGCCGACGGCGTTGCGGCGCCGGCGACGCCTTCACGATCTGCAGCAGCTGGGCCAGCGTCGGTTCGTCCAGATCGCCGACCCGGTCGGCCAGCAGATTGGCCAACTCGGTCGCGAGCGGACTCAAGCCGCCGGTATCGACCGTGACTTTCGGCCGCGAGCGCTTGGCCAGGGCCTGCAGCTCGTCGGCATCGTCCCAGATGATGCCGAGATAGCCGCAGATCTGGCGGACCAGGCCGGGCGTCGGCCGGGCGCGCTTGCCATGTTCGAGCGCGGACAGATAGGCCGCCGACAATCCCAGATCGGCTGCCATGCGGGTCAGGGTCAGCCCGCGTTCCTCGCGCAAGGCCCGCAGCCGCGCGCCGAACGGCGTCATTCCCGGTGCCGCCGGATCAGCACGTAGAGCGCGCCCGAGCCGCCGTCGCGCGGCTGGGCCGCGGTGAAGGCGAGCACGCGGGCCCGGTTCGGCGGCTCGTTCAGCCAGCGCGGCGTCTGGGTCTTCAACACGCCCGGCTCGGGATCCCAGATCCCCGCATCGCTGGCGCGCGGCTTCAGCCCCTTGCCGGTGATGATCAGCACGGCGCGCAGCCCCCGGTCATGGGCGTGGGTGATGAAGCCATCGAGCGAGCGGCGCGCCTGGTCCTGGGTCATGCCATGCAGATCGAGCCGCGCCTCGATCGGCAGCTGGCCGCGCTTCAGACGCTCCGAAGTGCGCCGATCCAGGCCGGGCGTGCGGGCATAGGTCAGCGTCGGCAGTTCGGTCGGCGCCGGCAGCGGCTTGCCGCGCGCCATCGGCAGGGCTTTCACCGGTGCCGGCTTCTCCGCAGCCGGTTCGAGCACGGCTTTCTTCGGCTCCGGCGGCAGGGCATGGCCGGGCAGCGGCGCGACATCGCGCATGGCGATGCGCCACAGCGCGCGCTCCACGCTGCCGATGGCGCGAGGTCGCCGGAGGGCCATGCTGGTTCAGGCCGTCGTGACGGCGGGCCCGTCGACCAGGACGATATGCAGGCGGCGGGGGCCATGGGCGCCCAGTTGGATCCGCTGCTCGATATCGCCGGTGCGGGACGGGCCGGTGATGAAATTGACCGTGCGCGGCATGGCATTGCCGCTCTGTTCGGCGCGCAGCCGGTCCCAGGCGGTCTCATAGGGACCGACGACCTGGTCGGCGCGCAGCACGACGATATGGGTATCCGGCATCAGGTTGAGCGTGGTCGGCCGGTCGTTGCCCGAGGTCAGCATCAGCGTGCCGGTCTCGGCGATGGCGGCGAAGGCGCCGGTCACGCTGACCGGGTCCAGATCCTCGGCCCGGCCGCGCCGGATGCGCAGCAGCGGCCGCGCGTCCCACGGATAGGCGTCGAGCGTCGGGTCCGGCGCCATGGTGAGGTCGGCCGGCAAGTTGTGGTTCGTCAGATAGTCGGCAACCGCGCCCGGCACGTCGGCGGGGGCCGCGACGCGGGTCACGGTGGCCTGGACTTCCTCGGCCATCCGCACGAACAGAGCGCTGAGGCCTTGGGCATCGAGCACGGTGGTGCGGGCCGGGATCAGGCCCTTGGCATGGGCCGCGATACGGCCGGCCGGACCGGCCGCCGCGGCCTCGCCGAGCGGGCCGCGTTTCAGCGATTTGCGGATGCTATCCAGAATCTGGCTGCGCGCGTCCATCACGCCGTCTCCCGCCGGCGCTGCTGCCATTGCTGCATGAAGCTCTTGCCCTCGGGCGCCGGCAGGTCGCGCCCGCCGGTCCAGCCCTGGGCCAGCGGCAGGCGCTTGAACCGGCCGGTCGCGCGGCCCATGCGGCCGAGCAGGCGGGCGGCCAGGTTGGCGCCGAGCCGATAGAGCTTCGGCCGTTTGGCGAAGAAGGCCCAGAGCTTGAGGCCCGCGCGGAACGGTGCCGGCGACAGGCCCTGCTCATACTCGCGCTCGCGCCAATGGCGCATCATCCGGGGCAGCGGGATCCGCATCGGGCAGACGCTTTCGCATTTGCCGCAGAAGGTCGAGGCATTGGGCAGGTTGCCCGCCTCCTCGACGCCGAGCAGGCTGGGCGTCAGCACCGAGCCCATCGGGCCCGGATAGACCCAGCCATAGGCATGGCCGCCGACCGATTGATAGACCGGGCAATGGTTGAGGCAGGCCGAGCAGCGGATACAGCGCAGCATGTCCTGGAATTCGGTGCCGAGCATGGCGGTGCGGCCGTTGTCGAGCAGCACGACATGGAATTCGCCCGGCCCGTCGGGGTCGCCCGGCCGGCGCGGGCCGGTCGAGAAGGTCGTATAGGTCGAGAATTCCTGCCCCGTGGCCGAGCGCGCGAGCAGGCGCAGGATGCTGGTCGCATCTTCCAGCGTGGGCACGACCTTCTCCAGGCTGGCCAGCACGATATGGATCTTGGGCAGGGTCTGGGTCAGATCGCCGTTGCCCTCGTTGGTCACGATGACGGTCGAGCCGGTCTCGGCGATCAGGAAGTTGGCACCGGTGATGCCGACGTCGGCCTCGAGAAAGCGCTGGCGCAGCACCGAGCGCGCCTCGTCGGTCAGCTCGTGCACCTCGCCGAGCGGCCGGTCCGCCGGCAGATCGGTATGGGTCGCGCGGAAGACTTCCTCGACCTGACCCTTCAGCAGATGGATCGCCGGCGCGATGATATGGCTAGGCGCCTCGTGGCGCAGCTGAATGATATATTCACCGAGGTCGGTCTCGACCGGCACCAGCCCCTGTTCCTCGAGAAACTCGTTGAGCGCGATCTCCTCCGAGATCATCGACTTGCCCTTGGTCACCGTCTTGGCATCGACCGTGCGGCAGATGCCCAGGATGATCTGGCGCGCCTCTTCGGCGGTGCGGGCCCAATGGACATGGCCGCCGGCATTGGTCACGTTGCGCTCGAAGGTTTCCAGATAGAAATCCAGGTTTTCCAGCGTGTGGTTCTTGATCGCCATGCCCTGGTCGCGCAGCGCCTCGAACTCCGGCAGGCGGGCGACCGCCGCCGCGCGCTTGCCGATGAAGCCGGTCTTCATATTGCCCAGCGCGCGCTGCAGCGTGTCGTCGTCGAGCGCGTCGCGGACGTTGGCCTTGAAGGCGTGGCTGGTCGGCTGCATGGCGTCTCTCCTAGGCCTGCTTGCCGCCGATCGGGGCCGCCTCGCCGGTCAGTCCGGCCAGCACCTCGGCGACATGGCGCACCGAAACCGTGTGACCGTCGCGGCTCAGCTTGCCGGCCATGTTCATCAGGCAGCCCATGTCGCCGGCCAGCAAAATATCCGCGCCGGTCGCGACGATGTCGGCCGCCTTGTCGCCGACCATGCGGTTCGAGATATCCGGATATTTGATGCAGAAGGTGCCGCCGAAGCCGCAGCAGGTCTCGGCGCCCGGCAGCTCGGTCAGGCTCAGGCCCGCGACCGAGTTCAGCAGGGTCCGGGGCTGTTGCTTGACGCCGAGCTCGCGCAGGCCCGAGCAGGAATCATGATAGGTCGCGGTGCCGGCATAGCTGGCTTCGACGCTCGTCACGCCCAGCACGTCGACCAGGAACGAGATCAGCTCGTGGGTCCGATTGCCCAGATGCTGGGCGCGCTGGAACATCTCCGGCTCGTCCTCGAACAGACGGGCGTAATGCTCGTGGATCATGCCGGCGCAGGAGCCGGACGGCGCCACGACATAGTCGTAGCCCTCGAACGCGTCGATCACGCCACGGGCAATCGCCTTGGTATCGGCTTTATCGCCGGAATTATAGGCCGGTTGGCCGCAGCAGGTCTGCGCTTCCGGCACTTCGACCCGGCATCCGGCGTCTTCGAGCAGCTTGACCGCGGCGAAGCCGACGGTGGGCCGGAACAGATCGACCAGACAGGTGACGAAAAGTGCGACCCGCGGCTTCGACGGCGCCATGCTGACCAATCCCAGGCGTTAAAACCGGCCTACCCTGGGACAGCGCCCGGACAATTGCAATTGTCCTTATGCCCCGGGTACCTGCCGCGCCGCGGCCCCCGCCGGCAACAGCAGCCAGGACGAACCCCTGCCCTTCATCAGGCCGGCATGGTTCGCCGCCTCCGGCCCATAGCCGAAGAACAGGTCGGCGCGGACCGGGCCGCGAATGGCGCCGCCGACGTCCTGGGCCACGAACAGGCGCTGCAGCCGGCCCGAGGGCTCGACCGGATCGGTGGTATCGACCCAAAACGGCAGGCCCAGCGGCACGAAACCGCGATCGACCGCGGCGCTGCGGCCCGGCACGAGGGCGACACCCTCGGCGCCCATCGGCCCGTCGCCCTTCAGCTCGCGGAAGAAGATGTAGGACGGGTTCTTGTCCATCAGCGCGGTGCCGTCCGGCCCATGGTCGGCGATCCATTGGCGCAGGTACGGCATGGTGATCTGGTCGGCCGGCACGCCCTCGGCCGCCAGCACCCGGCCGATCGTCACATAGGGCTGGCCGTTCTCGCCATCATAGCCGACGCGCAGGACCTGGCTGTCGGGCAGGATGACCCGGCCGGAGCCCTGGACGCCCAGGAAGAACGCGTCGGCCGCATCATCGACCCAGACGAATTCCAGCCCATGGCCGGCCAGCGCGCCCGCCTCGATCTCGGTCCGGGTCGCATAGGGCACCAGCTTGGTGCCCGCGAGTTTGCCGGCGATGCGCTGGCCCTTGAGCGAGGGCCGGAACTGGCCCAGGTCGACCGAGATCAGGTCGGCCGGCCGATGATAGAGCGGCACATTGAACTGATCGGTTTTGGTCAGCGAGCCATGCAGTTCCGCCTCGTAATAGCCGGTGAACAAGCCTTCGGTCTGATCGTTGTTCGACGCGCGGAACGGCACGAAATCGCGTTCGAACAGCGCGCGCGCCGCCGCCTGGTCGCCGGCCGCAACCTGGGCCGCGTCGGCGCAGGGCCCGCGCCAATCGGCGACCGTGCCGGCAATGCCGACGGCCTGATCGTCGCCACCCTTCACCAGCACGGCGCAGGATTTCAGCAGGGCGGGCAGCGCCGCAGACGGGTCGTCACGGGTCCAGCCGGGCAGGTCGCGGTAGCTGGCCCGGGTCAGGGTGAGCTTATCAGGCAGCGGTTTCGCTGGCGGCCCGCCGCAGGCGGCGAGGGCCGCCAGCAGCAGACCGAGACCGGAAAACCGCCGCAAGTTCACGCGTGCGGACCGGTCGATGCCAGAATCCAGTTCGGGTCGGACGCCCGGACGTTGCGCGCGAAGGTCCAGAAATCCGTGTGCTCGACCGCCCGGTCGGCATCGCCATCGACGATCTTGCCGTCGGCGGTGCGGGTGGCCGAGATCTGGCTCGAGACGAATTTGATGGTGATCGACGCGGTGCGGCCCTCGAGCCGGGCTTCGACCGGCTCCGGATCGCGCATGGTGACGACGCGGGTCTCGAGGGTTTCCTTGGTCGCGAGACGATGGCGGATCGCCTCGGCGAACACGTCATAGACCTCGTCGCTGAGCAGCGGCCGCAGCGTCGCCGTGTCGCCGTCGGCGAAGGATTTCACGATCAAGTCGAACGCGTGCCGGGCCCCGTCGATGAAGGCCTCGGCGCGGAAGCTCGGATCGGCGGCGCAGATCTCGGCCAAGCCCGCGTCCAGCGGATTGGAGGGGCGGCCCAGTGTCGACGGCCGCGACCGGTCGGGCAGCGCCACGACATTGTCCGGCGAACCGGTGCGCGGCGCCAGGATCGGCTGGGGCGGTTTCGCCGGCGGCTGCTCGCTGCCGGTGCGGCGGCCGAGCACGCTCCACAGGCGAAACACCAGAAAGGCGGCGACTGCGGCGAATAAAATGATATCGATGACTTGATCGCCTTGATCGCCCATGGACGTATCCCGGTAGACGGATTATGGGACGATACGCGCCCCGACAGTGAACCGGGCACGAGCCCGCCCTGATCGAGAGATAGGCGGAAGCTCGGGAAAGGACAAGCATCGGCATGGGTTTTCTCCCGTACCTCCTGGCAGTGCCGCTGATCGAAATCGCCGGTTTCGTCTGGATTGGCCCCTATCTGGGCGTCGGCGGCACCTTGGCGGAGATCATTCTGACCGGCATGCTGGGCATGGCGATCATCCGGCGGCAGGGGTTCGAGACCCTGGTCCGGCTGCGCGCGGCCGCGACCGCCGGCGAAACGCCGCTGCCGGTCGCGGTCGATGGCGGCGCGCAGGTCTTCGCCGGCCTGCTGCTGGCCGTGCCGGGCTTCTTCACCGACGCGATCGGGCTGCTGCTGCTGATTCCGCCGGTGCGACGGTTGGCCGTGGCCTGGGCGCTGGGCCGGCTCGCCAAGGCGGGTGCCCGGGTCCATGTCGCCCAGCCGGGCCAGCCGGACCGGACAGTGATCGAGACCGAATACGAGATCGTCGAGCGCGAGGTGCCGCCCGACCGCCGCATCGATTAACGCCGCTCGGCGGTTGAGCCCCGCACCCGTTCCGTGCTAGCCCACCGGCTCCATTCTTGTCCCGGAGCTTGAGTTCCATGTCCGACACCGCCGCCAACGGCCCGACCGGCGAAGCCCCCCCGGCTCCCTCGCTCGTCATCAACGCGCAATATCTGCGCGACCTGTCCTTCGAGAACCCGCGCGCGCCGGAAAGCCTGCTGCAGCAATCGGCCCCGCCGGAAGTGGGTATCGACGTCGACGTCAAGGCGCGCCAGATCGGCGAAGAAAGCTTCGAAGTCGTCCTGGTGCTGAAGGTCGAGGCCCGGGTCGGCGGCGAGGTCGCGTTCCTGGTCGAGCTGGAGTACGGCGGCGTGGTCACGCTCAAGAACGTGAACCAGGAGGTCATGGCCGCGCTGATCCTGATCGAGACGCCGCGCCTGCTGTTCCCGTTCGCCCGCGCCATCGTCGCCGACGCGACCCGCGACGGCGGCTTCCCGCCGTTGCTGATCAACCCGATCGACTTCACCGAGCTGCAGCGCCGCAAGGCCGCCGAAGCGGAAGCGGCCGAAGCCGTCGAGACCGTCGGCAACGCCTGAAGCCGGATCGACCGAGGAACGGCGCCGGCTCAGAGGGGAGGCGGCGCCGTTTTCGTCAGTGAAGCCAGACCGGCTCCTTGAGCGAGGCGATCATCGCCGCATGGATTGCCAATTCTTCCGGCGTCGCCGCATGGGGCCGCGGCGGCCGCGGCTCGCGGTTGGCGATCACGGCCGCCGCCGCCGCCGCCGTCACGCGGCTGTCGATCGCCAGGCTGAAGCCCGGCTGCAACCCGCCCATCAATTCCAGATAGACCTTGGCCAGCAGCTTGGTATCGATCAGCGCGCCGTGCTTGGCACGTTCGCTGAGGTCGATGCCGAAGCGCCGGCACAGGGCATCGAGACTGGCCGGCGAGCCGGGGAATTTATTGCGCGCGAGCTGCAGCGTGTCCTGGATCGCGCAGGTCAGTTTCGGCCGGCCGGCGCGGACCAGCTCGGCATTGAGGAACCGCACGTCGAAGTTCGCGTTATGGGCGACCAGCCGGGAATCCTGCAGGAAGGCTAGAAACTCATCCGCCTTTTCGGTGAATTTCGGCTTGCCGGTCAGGAACTCGCGGCTGAGGCCGTGGACCGCCTCGGCCTCGGCCGGCATGTCGCGCTCCGGATCGAAATGCAGGTGCAGCTCGCGGCCGGTCGGCATCAGATTGATCAGTTCGACACAGGCGAGCTCGACCATGCGATGGCCTTCGCCCGGCTCGAAGCCGGTCGTTTCCGTGTCCAGACAGATCTCACGCATGCTCGTTCCTCGAAACTTTCCGGCGCATGCTGACCGAGCCATCGATGGCACGCAAGGCCGCGCGCAGCCGATCGAGACTGACGCGCCGACCAAGGCCGGTCGGAATGACATAGGGCGTGCGCCGCCGCTTTTCGGCATCGGGCAGCTGTTTCGCCAGGATGGCGCGGAATTTCTCACTCGTCATGCCGGGCCGGGCCAGCACCCGCTGGCGCTGCAGGAAGCCGGGCGCCGAGACGACCAGCACCGCGTCGCACGCCCGCTCGCCGCCGGTCTCGTACAGCAGCGGCACGTCGAGCACGACCAGCCGTCGGCGCCGTCGGGCCGCCGCCGCCAGGAAACGGTGCTTTGCGGCACGGACCAGCGGATGCAGAATCGCCTCGAGCCGCTTCAGCGCAGCCGAATCGCCAAACACGACGCCGCCCAGCTTGCGCCGATCGATACCGCCGTCGGGCGTGCCGACATCGGAAAATTGGGCGAGTACGGCCGCCACCGCTGCGCCGCCCGGCGCCAGCAACCGGTGCACCGCCGCGTCGGCATCATGGACCGGCAATCCCAGACGCCGCAGCGCTTGGGCCGCCGTCGATTTGCCCATGCCGATCGAGCCCGTGAGCCCGACCAGGATCACGGGGACGCACTCGCCAGCACGGCTTGGCGCAACGCGTCGTCGACCGCGGGCTCGACTCCGAACCAGGCGGCGAAACCGGCGCGCGCCTGGTGCAGCAGCATGCCGAGCCCATCGACCGCGACCAGGCCGCGCCGGCGCGCATCGGCCAGCAGTTCGGTTTCAAGCGGGCTATAGACGATGTCGCTGACCACGCCGTCGGGCGGCAGCCGGTCGAGCGCCAGGTCGAGTGCCGGATAGCCGTCCATGCCGAGCTGGGTCGTGTTGACGATCAGGCTGCAGCCGGCCAACCCCCCGTCGCGATCGGCCCAAGGCCAGGCCTGGAGCGGCGCGCCGAACTCCCGGGCCAGATTTTCGGCGCGGGCATCGGTCCGGTTCGCGATGCGGATTTCGGGCACGCCGATATCGGTCAGCGCACCGGCGATGGCCCGGGCGGCACCGCCCGCCCCCAGCACCAGCACCGGCCGGTCGGTCGGATTCCAGCCGGGCGCACTCGCCTGCAGATGCTTCAGGAAGCCTTCGCCATCGGTATTGCGGCCTTCGAGCGTGCCGTCGGGTCGGACCAGGATGGTATTGACCGCGCCCAGCCGTGCCGCCGAGCGATCGACATGATCGACCAACCGGAACGCTGCTTCCTTATGCGGCACGGTCACGTTGCAGCCGGCGAAGCCCAGGACGGGCAGGGCGCGCAATGCCTGTTCCAGATGGTCAGGCTGGACCGGTAAGGCGACATAGGCGCCCGCGATGCCATGGCGGGCGAGCCAATGGCCATGCAGCGCCGGCGAGCGCGAATGGCCGACTGGCCAGCCGATGACGCCACTGAGCCGCCGGGTCATTTCGGCAAAGCGCCGCGGTCGCGCAGAAAGCCCAGCAATGGCAGCAGCGGCAGCCCCAGGATGGTGAAGAAATCGCCCTCGACCCGGCTGAACAGCTGCGCGCCGAGCCCCTCCAGATGGTAGACGCCGACCGAGGACAGCACGCCCGGGCCGACCTGACGCAGATACGCGTCCAGGAACCCGTCGCTGAACGGACGCATGGTCAGTTGCGCGCTATCGATCGTGTGCCAGAGGCGCGAGCCGTTCAACGCCACGACCGCCGCGGTTACCAGCCGATGGGTCTTGCCGCGCAGGGCCTGGAGATGGGCGCGGGCATGCGCAGTATCGGCCGGCTTATCGAACCAGACGCCGTTGCAGTCGAGCATCTGGTCGGCGCCGATGACCAGGGCGCCCGGATTGCGTTGGGAGATGCGGACCGCCTTCAGCTCGGCCAAGGCTTCGGCGCAGGCCTCGGGCGGCGCGCGCTCGGCCTGGAACGCAGCCTTCATTTCCTGCTCGTCGACCGAGGGCGCGATCGCCTCGACCGTCAGGCCGGCCTGGCGCAGCAGGGTGAGGCGGGTCTGGCTGCCCGACGCCAGGATCACCGGTTCGCTCACGCGTCGAGGCCCTGGCGCTTGGCGACCAGCTTCAGGATCGCCGCCGCGGTCTCCTCGATCGAGCGGCGGGTCACATCGATCACCGGCCATTTATGCTCCTGGCACAGGCGGCGGGCGGCCACGACCTCGGCCTGGACCGCTTCCAGATCGACATAGTCGATCTCCGGATCGCTCTGCAGGCTGTTCAGCCGATTGCGCCGCAAGGCGACCAGCCGTTCCGGATCGTTGGTCAGCCCGACGATCAGCGGCTTGTCGGCCTGAAACAATTCGGGCGGCAGCGGCACGCCCGGCACCAGGGGCACGTTGGCCGCCTTGATGCCGCGGTTGGCCAGATAGATGCAGGTCGGCGTCTTGGACGAGCGCGACACGCCGACCAGCACGACATCGGCCAGGTTCAAGCCCCAGGAGGCCTGGCCGTCGTCATGGGTCATGGCGAAGGTCATGGCGTCGATGCGGGCGAAATATTCGTGGTTGAGCGCGTGCTGCTGACCGGGCAGCGCGCGGGCGCGGCGGCCGAGGAATGAGCCGAACACGCCGATGACAGGATCCAGCACCGGGATCGCCGGCATGCCGAGCGCCCGGCAGCGCTCCTGCAGCGGCTGGCGCAGATGCTCGTTCACCAGCGTATAGAGCACGACGCCCGGATTGGCCTCGATCCCGGCCGCGACCCGTTCGACCTGGGCCCGGGTGCGGACCATCGACCAGATATGCTCGATCGGGTCGGCGTCTTCGAACTGCACCAGGCAGGCACGCGCCAGCGCATGCACGGTATCGCCGGTCGAGTCCGAGACGAGGTGGAGGTGGAAACGGTTGACGGTCACAGAAGTTTCCTCGTTGCTGTGGAGAACTTCGCGGTTAGTGGGGATAAGTCGCGGTTTTTCCCCAAGCGCTGAATTCGATCCCCATTGCCGTGTTTATCGCCCGGTGAGTCGTACCCCTTGGGATAGACGGACCGACCGGTCCGAAATCCGGGGATAGCCCGGGTCGGGCCCCGCGAAATCCCCGTTATCCCCAATCTCCAATTCATCGCCACGGCCAGGGAAACTCTGACTTTTACCGTCGGTCGCCGTAAATCATCCACAGGGTTCGGCCTAATTTTGGGCGGGCCGGGGCCTGCCTGTGGATAGTTTGGAGGGTAACGGTAATCCCCGTTGCCCACACCCATCTACTACCACCACCTCCTTATTTTCATCAAAGCCCTTCCCTTTGATGTATGGCAAGGTGGACAAGCCCCAGACGCGGACGGACAATCGGCGCCATGAGAACAGAAGAAAAGCTATTGCCGCGCGCCCTGCGGGGCGCTGTCGTCGACCGTCACCCGCTTTGGCTGATGCGTCAGGCCGGACGGTATCTGCCGGAATATCGCGAACTGCGGGCCAAGGCCGGCGGCTTTCTCGACCTGTGCTTCAACCCGGCGCTCGCAACCGAGGTCACGTTGCAGCCGATCCGACGCTTCGGCTTCGACGCGGCGATCCTGTTCTCGGATATTCTCGTCGTGCCGTGGGGGCTGAACCAGAAAGTCGGCTTCCAGGAGGGAGAGGGCCCCAAGCTCGATCCGATCCGGGAGGCAGCGGGTCTCGCGGCACTGTCGCTCGACGGCATGGTCGAACGTCTGGCACCGGTCTACGAAACCGTGGCCCGGCTAAAACAGGATCTCCCGCCCGAAACCACGCTGATCGGTTTCGCCGGCGCGCCCTGGACCGTCGCCACCTACATGATCGAGGGCGGCAGCAGCCGGACGTTCGAGGCCAGCCGCCGGTTTGCGACCGAGGACAAGGCGGGCTTCGAGACGCTGATGGCGCTGCTGATCGAGGCGACCGTCGCCCATCTGGACGCCCAGGTCCGCGCCGGCGCCGAAGTCGTGCAATTGTTCGACAGCTGGGCAAGTGCGCTCGAGGGCGAGGCGTTCGAACGCTGGGTCGTGGCACCGGCCAAGCGCATCGTCTCGGCGCTGAAGGAAAAGCATCCGAAGCTGCCGATCATCGGCTTTCCGCGCGCGGCAGGCTCGCAGTATCTGGGCTATGCCAAGGCGACCGGCGTCGATGCCGTCTCGATCGACCAGGAGATGCCGCTGGCCTTCGCGCGCGACGTGCTGCAGCCCAGCGTGGCGGTGCAGGGCAATTTGGACCCGATGGTGCTGGTCGCCGGCGGTCAAGCCCTGGAGACCCGCGTACGGGCCATTGCCGACGCGCTCGGCCGCGGCCGGTTCGTGTTCAACCTCGGTCATGGCATCGTGCCGCAGACCCCGCCGGAGCATGTGGCGAAGCTGGTCGAGCTGGTGCGCGCGATCAAGCCGGCGCGGGGCTGACCCGCTTCGTGCCGCAACCGACTGGACGAAACCCGAAATCGCCCCATCTGTCGGGACGATCATGAAAACTGCCGTCATCCTGTTCAACCTCGGCGGACCGGATGGGCCCGACGCGGTCCAACCGTTCCTGTTCAACCTGTTCAACGACCCGGCGATCATCCGCCTGCCCCAGCCGTTGCGCTGGCTGGTGGCGAAACTGATCTCCGGTCGCCGAACGCCCACGGCACAAAAGATCTATGCACAAATGGGCGGCCGCTCGCCGATCCTGCCCAACACCGAGGCGCAGGCCCAAGCGCTGGAGGCGGCCCTCGGGCCGGACTTCAAATGCTTCATCGCCATGCGCTATTGGCGGCCGCGGGCCGATATCCAGGTCGCGACGGTCAAGGCCTGGGGCCCGGACCGGATTCTGCTGCTGCCGCTCTATCCGCAATATTCCACGACCACGACCGGATCCTCGGTCAGCGAATGGCGGCACGAGGCCAAGCGGGCCGGACTCGCGGTGCCGACGGTCAGCCTATGCTGCTATCCGAACAATCCCGGCTTCGTCGCCGCCGTGGCCGAGCAGATCAAGGCAGGGCTCGACAGGTTTGGGACGGAGCGGCCGCGCGTGCTGTTCTCCGCCCATGGCCTGCCGAAGAAGATCGTCGATGCCGGCGATCCCTATCAGGCCCAAGTCGAGCAAAGCGTCGCGGCCGTGCTGGCCGAGCTGGCGCTGCCGGATCTGGACTGGGTGATCTGCTATCAGAGCCGAGTCGGCCCGATGGAATGGATCGGGCCCTCGACCGAGGCGGAAGTCCGCCGCGCCGGCGCCGACGGCGTGCCGCTGCTGGTCGTGCCGATCGCCTTCGTCTCGGAGCATTCCGAAACCCTGGTCGAACTCGACATCGAATATCGCGAGCTGGCCCACGCGAAGGGCGTGCCGGCCTATGTCCGGGTGCCGACGGTCGATGCCGACGTGCATTTCATCGCCGGGCTGGCCGAAGAGGCGCGGCGCGCGCTCGCTTCGAACCAGCCGGTCTGTTCGGGCGCGGGCGGCCGGATCTGTTCGCCGGACCGGCTCGGCTGTCCTTGCGGCCTTAAAGGGTAGATCATGGATTTTCTGGCCGGCGCGTACCTCTGGATCAAGGCGCTGCACATCATCAGCGTGATCGCCTGGATGGCGGCGATGCTCTATATGCCGCGTCTGTTCGTCTATCACGCGGCGGCCGAGATCGGCTCGGCCCAGTCCGAGACGTTCAAGGTGATGGAGCGCCGCCTGGCCCGCGCCATCATGCTGCCGGCGATGCTGTCGACCCTGCTGTTCGGCGGTCTGCTGCTGTCGATCCCGGGGATCGTCGATTGGCACCAGGGCTGGATGCACGCCAAGCTGGGCCTGGTGCTGGCCATGCTGGTCCTGCAGCATTGCTTCAGCGCCTGGCGTCGTGCATTTGCCGAGGATCGGAATCGGCACTCGGCGCGTTTCTATCGCATGGTCAACGAGGTACCGACCGTCATCATGATCGCGATCGTGATTTTGGTGGCGGTGAAGCCGTTCTAAACGGCCAAGGTGCCCATCGAACAGGCAGAGGTCTTTTGCGAACCATTGACTCCGAAGACCCGCTCGCCTAAATAAGCGACGCAGCCGGTGTTCTCCGGCGCGTCTCTTTCCCGAAAATGTCTTCGCGTGTCCGGTTGCATCCCGGTGGGTTCGTCCTGCCCCCTTTGCGCGGCTCATGTCATCTCGGGCTTTCCCATTCCTTCTTCCGTACTGCGACTCCGATCATGAATCTCCAGGAACTCAAGCGCAAGACTCCGGCCGAGCTGCTCGCCTTCGCCGAGGAACTGCAGATCGAGAACGCCTCATCCCTGCGCAAGCAGGACATGATGTTCGCGATCCTGAAGCAGCTCGCCGAGAACGACGTCGCGATCTTCGGCGATGGCGTGCTGGAGATCCTGCAGGATGGCTTCGGCTTCCTGCGCTCGCCGGAAGCGAACTACCTGCCCGGCCCGGACGACATCTACGTCAGCCCGAGCCAGGTCCGCCGCTTCGGCCTGCGCACCGGCGACACGGTCGAGGGCCAGATCCGCGCGCCCAAGGATGGCGAGCGCTATTTCGCCCTGCTGAAGCTCAATTCGATCAATTTCGACGAGCCGGACCGGGTCCGTCATCGCATCAATTTCGACAATCTGACGCCGCTTTATCCGGACGAGAAGCTGTCGCTGGAAAACCGGGATCCGACGCGCAAGGACATGACGACCCGGGTGATCGACCTGATCGCCCCCCTCGGTAAGGGCCAGCGCGCGATCATCGTGGCGCCGCCGCGCACCGGCAAGACCGTGATGCTGCAGAATATCGCCCATGCGATCTCGCAGAACCATCCGGAAGTCTATCTGATCGTCCTGCTGATCGACGAGCGGCCCGAAGAAGTGACCGACATGGCCCGCTCGGTGAAGGGCGAAGTCGTCAGCTCGACCTTCGACGAGCCGGCCTCGCGCCATGTCTCGGTCGCCGAGATGGTGATCGAGAAGGCCAAGCGCCTGGTCGAGCACAAGCGCGACGTCGTCATCCTGCTGGACTCGATCACCCGTCTGGCGCGCGCCTACAACACGGTCGTGCCGTCCTCGGGCAAGGTGCTGACCGGCGGTGTCGACGCGAACGCGCTGCAGCGCCCGAAGCGTTTCTTCGGCGCCGCGCGCAACATCGAGGAAGGTGGCTCGCTCACCATCATCGCGACCGCGCTGATCGATACCGGCTCGCGCATGGACGAGGTGATCTTCGAAGAGTTCAAGGGCACCGGCAATTCGGAAATCGTGCTCGATCGCAAGGTCGCCGACAAGCGCACCTTCCCGTCGCTCGACATCACCAAGTCGGGTACGCGCAAGGAAGAGCTGCTGGTCGAGAAGGGCACGCTCAGCAAGATGTGGGTGCTGCGCCGCGTGCTCATGCCCATGGGCGTGGTCGATGGCATGGAATTCCTGCTCGACAAGCTCAAGCAGTCGAAGAGCAATGCCGAGTTCTTCGACGCGATGAATACTTGATCTGATCGATCAAGCTTCAAATTAAAACGGCGGCACATTCGATTGTGCCGCCGTTTTTGGTTCAAACCGTGAGGACAGTCGATCCCGTCGTCTTGCGCGCTTCCAGATCGCGATGGGCTTGCGCCGCATCCTTCAGCGCGTAGGTCTGGTTGACCGAGATCTTGACCTTGCCGCTGGCGACGACATCGAACAGGTCGTCCGCTGTGGTCTTCAGATCCTGGGCAGTGGCGATGAAGGTGCCGAGCGTCGGCCGGGTCAGATAGAGCGAGCCCTTCTGCGCCAGCAGATTGATGTCGATCGGTGGGACCGGGCCCGATGCTTGGCCGAACAGGACCATCAATCCGCGCGGGCGCAGACAGTCGAGCGACTGCAGGAAGGTGTCCTTGCCGATGGAATCATAGACGACGGGCAGTTTCTTGCCCTCGGTGATCTCCATGACGCGCTTCTGGAAATCGTCGCGCGTGTAAAGGATCGGATGGTGGCAGCCATTGGCCCGCGCCAGCTCGGCCTTTTCCTCGCTCGACACCGTGCCGATGACCGTCGCACCCAGAGCGGCCGCCCATTGGCACAGGATCAGGCCGACGCCGCCGGCCGCGGCATGGATCAGGATGGTGTCGCCGGCCTTGACGGCATAGACCTCGCGGATCAGGTAGCGGACGGTCATACCCTGCAGCATCATCGCCGCCGCCTGATGGTCGGCGATTCCGGCCGGAATCTTGACGACCCGGTCGGCCTGGAGCAGGCGTTCCTCGGCATAGGCGCCGATCACGCCGGCATAGGCGACCCGATCGCCTTTTTGCAGGCCGCTGACGCCAGGGCCCAACTCCTCAACCACACCGGCGCCCTCGGTCCCGAGCGTCAGCGGCAAGGGCAGGGGATAGAGCCCGGTGCGGTGATAGACGTCGATGAAATTGAGCCCGACGGCAGTGTGGCGCAGGCGAATCTGGCCGGGTCCGGGCGATCCGACCTGGATCTCGTCCCAGACGAGTGCTTCCGGCCCGCCTGGCTTATGGATGCGGATGGCATGGGTCATGGGAGAGAATCCTGGTCTAGCCGAGATGACGCTTGAAGAAATCATAGGTCAGGCCGTTGGCGATCAGCGCCTCTGCGGCGTCGTAATGCGCGCCGCCAACCCGGGCGAAGGCATGTTCGTTCGACGGGAAATCGTGGATCGACACATGGGGATGCTGGTCGAGTGCCGCATGGATCTTGGCCTGTGCCGCCGGCGGCGTGAAGGAATCCTGGCCGGCGATATGGAGCATCAGCGGCTTATGGATCTGGCTGGCGTCACCGAGCATGTCCTGCAGTCCGACGCCATAATAGCCGACGGCACAGTCGACATCGGTGTGGGCCGCCATCAGGTAGGCAAGCTTACCGCCCAGGCAATAGCCGACGGCGCCGACCTTGCCGGTCACGCCCGGATGGGCGCGCAGGGCCGCGAGCGTGGCGCGCAGGTCGCGCACGCCATGTTCCACGTGAAACGTTTTGAACAGGTCGAACGCCTTGGCCCATTCGGCTTCGGTCTTGTCGCTGATGTCGATGCCGGGCTCGATGCGCCAGAACAGGTCGGGGCAGGCGACGACATAGCCGTGCGACGCCAATTCGTCGGCCAGATCGCGCATGACCTGATTGACGCCGAAGATCTCCTGAATCAGCACGATGCCTGGGCCGGTACCGCCGGTCGGCAGCGCGAGGTAGGCCGTCATTGCGCCATCGCCGGTATCGATCGAAATAATGCTCATCGTGCAGCCTCTACAGTAGGTGGATCAGATTTGTGAAAGCGCGGCCATCAGGGCCGCGGGGTCGGAAAGCGGGAGCGAACAGGTCTCGCCGACACAGACATAGGCCGTGGCAACGCCGTTAAGACGGGCCTTGCCGGTGGCCGGATGGCTGGCGGGCAGCGTCTCGGTCGCGGCCACGACCTGGATCAGCCGGTTCGGCAGGCTCACACCGTTGACCGCGCGGAGCAAGGCCTTGGTATCGCTGGCGTCGCGTGCTCCCAGGATTGTGATCTGAACGGTGCGCAAGGCGAGGTCGATGCCGTTGAGGTAGGTGCCGAGCGGATAGAAATTGCGCTCGATTTCGCCGGCAAACGCGCCGATCTGGGCATCGAGCGCCAGGCGATGGATTTCCTGTCCGGTGAGCGCCCAGAGCCGGGCGAAAACATGGACGAGCGCGCCGTTTCCGGCCGGCACGGCATTGTCATTGGCATTCTTGGTGCGGACGATCAAGGCCTCGGTATCGTCCGCCGTGAAGAAAAAGCCGCCAGCCGGATCGCGGAAATGCCGCTCGAGCACCGCGACCCAACGGACGACCTGATCGAGATAGGCCTGGCTGCCGGTTGCCTCATACAGGGCGAGGCCCGCGCGGGCCATGTCGGCGTAATCGTCGAGCGTGCCGGGATGGTGTCGGCCGCCGCGCCAGGAATGATACAGCCGGTCGTCGGCCGGCATCATTCTGGTGGTGACGAAATCCCAGGCCTGGACCCCGGCGGCGAGCCATTCCGGTCGGTCGAACGCCTGACTCGCCACGGCCAGGGCTGCGATCATCATGCCGTTCCAATCGGCCAGGACCTTGTCGTCCAGGCCGGGATGGACCCGGGTCTCCCGGGCGACAAACAGGATCTCCCGACAGCGGGCGAGAGCGCCTTCAATCTCGGGATGATCCAATTCCGGCCGGCCGCGCCGGTTCAAGATGGTCTTGCCTTCCCAATTGCCGCCGGGCGTCACGTCGTAATGCGCCTTGAACAGCGCCGACTCGGAGCCCAATAGCCGGTCGATTTCGGCCTCCGACCAGACGGTGAACTTGCCCTCCTCATGCTCGGCGTCGGCATCGATGGTCGAGGAAAACCCGCCGTCGGGCGCGCGCATCTCGCGCAGCACCCAGCCGATCGTCTCGTCGATCCGCGCGGCATAAAGCGGCGAGCGGGTCTCCTGCCAGGCCAGGACCAAGAGACCGACCAGCTGGGCATTGTCGTAGAGCATCTTCTCGAAATGCGGCGCCAACCATTGCTCGTCGGTCGAATAGCGCGCGAAGCCGCCGCCGAGATGGTCGTAGATGCCGCCTTGGCACATGGCGTCGAGCGTCAGCAGGGTCCGGTCGCGGCACAGCTCCAGGCCCGACCGGCGCCAGCCGCGCCAGAGCAGTTCGAGGTTGGACGGGTTGGGAAACTTCGGCGCCTGGCCGAAGCCGCCATGGATCGGATCGACCGTCTTAGCCAGCCGTTCGGCGATCTGGTCGAGCAGCTCGGGCGCGATCCGGGCCTCACCCGGGCGGGCGGCCGACTGCTGCGCCAAGCCGCTGGCCAGGGCCGAGACATTCTTGGCGATCTTGTCCGGATCACGCTGATAATGGGCGGCGACGCCGCGCAGGACTTCCGGGAAACCGGGCCGGCCCCAGCGCTGGGTCGGCGGAAAATAGGTCCCGCCCCAGAACGGTTCGCCGGCCGGGGTCAGGAACATGGTCAGCGGCCAGCCGCCCTGTTCGCCCATCAGCGCCAGTGCCTGCTGATAGATCGCGTCGATGTCCGGCCGCTCCTCGCGATCGACCTTGATCGGGATGTAGAGCTCGTTCATCACGGCGGCGATCGCCGGATTCTCGAAGCTTTCCGACGCCATGACATGGCACCAGTGGCAGGCGGCATAGCCGACCGACAGGAGAATCGGCTTGCCCTGGACCTTGGCCTCGGCCAGCGCCGCTGCGCCCCAGGCGCGCCAATGGACCGGATTGTCCTTATGCTGCAGCAGGTAGGGACTGGTCTCGGCCGCAAGCTGGTTCGCTGCCATGGCACCTCGAAAGACGGTCTGCGCGCCGCCATTGTTCCAAGCGGCGCATCCTATTAGGTTTTCCGGCATCAGGCCAAGAACCGGCTTGATCAGTCAGGAGCGACGATGGATACCGCCGAACGACCCTATTTCCAGACCCATGTGTTCTGCTGCACCAACGTCAGGCCGCCGGGGCACAAGCGCGGCTGCTGCGCCGAGGGCGGATCGGAAAAGCTCAGGGATTACATGAAGGTACGTGTCAAGGAATTGGGGCTGCCGGCGACCCGCGTCAATAGCGCCGGCTGTCTTGACCGCTGCGAGCTGGGGCCGGTCATGGTGATCTACCCCGAGGGCATCTGGTACGGCTACAAGACGCGCGAGGATATCGACGAGATCCTGGCGACCCACCTGGTCAAGGGCGAGACGGTCGAGCGGCTGCGCCTGTCGCCGGACCAAGTCCCGCCGAAAGCCTGAAGAGTCATGAGGGTGGAACCGACGATTTTCGCCCCGGCAACGGCCCGCGGCCGGGCTGGGGTGGCGATCGTCCGGGTCTCCGGACCGATGGCGGGCCCCAGCCTGGAGCGCCTGTCGGGCGTCCTCCCGGCGCCTCGGCTGGCGCGATTTGCCGCACTGACCGATCCGGTGACGGGTGAAGCGATCGACCAGGGCCTGGTGCTGTGGTTTCCGGGCCCCGCCAGCTTCACCGGCGAGGATGTCGCCGAGTTTCACGTGCATGGCGGTCCGGCCGTCGTCGCGGCGCTGCTGGCGGCTCTCGGGCGGATCGAGCAGTGCCGCCTGGCGGAAGCCGGGGAGTTCAGCCGGCGGGCGTTCCTGAACGGCAAGCTCGACCTGACCCAGGTCGAAGGACTGGGCGATCTGATCGAGGCCGAGACGGCGGCTCAGCGGCGCCAGGCGCTGGGCCAGATGGCCGGTGGCTTCGCCCGCATCGCCGAAGGCTGGGCCCTGCGCCTGACCCGGACGCTGGCCCATGTCGAGGCGGCGATCGATTTCCCGGACGAGGATCTGCCTGACGATCTGCTGGGGCCGGCCCGGATCGTCGCGGAAGCCCTGGAGCGGGAGATCAAGGCCCGATTGGCGGACGGTCGGCGCGGCGAGATCCTGCGCGACGGTCTCTCCGTTGCCCTGATCGGGCCGCCGAACTCGGGCAAGTCCAGCCTGATGAACGCGCTCGCCGGGCGCGATGCCGCCATCGTCTCGGCCCAGGCCGGCACGACCCGCGACGTGATCGAGGTTCATCTGGATCTGGGCGGCTATCCGGTCATCCTGGCCGATACGGCCGGCATTCGCGATGGCGCCGATCCGATCGAGGCCGAGGGCATCCGCCGGGCCCGGGCGCGGGCCGAGAGCGCGGATCTGCGGCTGCTGGTGCTCGATGCCGGCGCGCCGGAGCACCTGGAAGGCTTCGCGGCGCTGCGTGATGCGGCGACGCTGCTGGTCTGGAACAAGGTCGACCAGGTCGACCCGCCGGCCGAGGGGCTGGCGGTGTCGGCCGCGACCGGGCAGGGGCTGGGCGCGCTGATCGAGGCGTTGGCTGCGCGCGCCGAGGGCATGCTCGGCGGCGACGCGCCGATCGTGACGCGGGAGCGCCACCGTGTTGCCTTGGAGGACTGCGTCCTGAGCCTGTCGCGCGCTGTCGCCGGTACCGATCCGGCCTTGGTCGCCGAGGATCTACGCCTCGCGGTCCGCGCGTTGGGCCGGATCACCGGCCGGGTCGATGTCGAAGACCTGCTCGATGTGATCTTCCGGGATTTCTGTATCGGCAAGTAGCGCTTTGACGCGACCGGCCCGCTCGGCGTACTGTCCGACCGCTATGAATTCACCACATAAATTCGACGTCGTCATCGTGGGCGGCGGCCATGCCGGCTGTGAGGCTGCGGCCGCATCGGCGCGCCTGGGCGCCCGTACTGCGCTCGTCACCCACCAGCGTGCGACCATCGGCGAGATGTCGTGCAATCCGGCGATCGGCGGGCTCGGCAAGGGCCATATCGTGCGCGAGATCGATGCGCTCGATGGCGTCATGGGCCGGGCGATCGACCGGGCCGGCATCCAGTTCCGCATGCTGAACGGGTCGAAGGGGCCGGCGGTGCGCGGCCCCCGCGCCCAGGCCGACCGCAAGCTCTATCGCCAGGCGATGACCGAGCTGCTGGCCGAATACGGTACTCTGAGTGTGATCGAAGGCGCGGTCGAGGATCTGAGCCTGGATGCCGCCGGTCGGGTCGCCGGCGTCGTGCTGGGCGATGGCCGCACGATCGCGACCGGGCGGGTGGTGTTGACGACGGGTACCTTCCTGCGCGGGTTGATCCATATCGGGCCGAGGAAGATCCCGGCCGGCCGGGTCGGCGAAGCGCCGTCGCTCGGCCTGAGCCAGACGTTGAGCCGGGCCGGCTTCGCGCTCGGCCGGCTGAAGACCGGGACGCCGGCGCGGCTCGACGGCCGCACCATTGCCTGGGGCCAACTCGAGGCGCAGCCGGGCGACGATCCGCCGGAGCCGTTCTCGTTCCTGACGACGAAGATCACCACGCCGCAAATCGCCTGCCACATCACCGCCACGACGCCGGCGACCCACGACCTGATCCGGGCCAATCTCGATCAGGCGCCGGTCTATTCCGGCCAGATCGAAGGCACCGGCCCGCGCTATTGCCCGTCGATCGAGGATAAGGTCGTGCGGTTCGGCGCGCGCGAGCGGCACCAGATCTTCCTGGAGCCGGAGGGGCTGGACGACGACACGGTCTATCCGAACGGCATCTCGACCTCGCTGCCGGAAGATGTGCAGCGCGCGATGCTGCGGACGATTCCAGGGCTGGAGCAGGCTGTGATGCTTCGGCCCGGCTATGCGATCGAATATGATTTCGTCGACCCGCGCGAACTGTCGGCGACGCTGGAGACCCGGCGCATTCCCGGGCTGTACCTGGCGGGTCAGATCAACGGCACCACCGGCTACGAGGAAGCGGCCGGGCAGGGGCTGATTGCGGGCCTCAATGCCGCGCTGGCCGCCGGTAGCTCGGCGGCCTTCACGCTCGACCGGGCCGACGCCTTCATCGGTGTGATGATCGACGACCTGATCGGGCGTGGCACGAGCGAGCCCTATCGCATGTTCACGTCGCGCGCCGAATACCGGCTGCTGCAGCGCGCGGACAATGCCGACCGGCGCCTGACCGATCTCGGCCTCGCCATCGGCTGTATCGGTACGGCGCGGCAGCGGCATTGGGAAGCAAAGCGCGGGGCGCTGGCCGAGGCGCGGGCGCTGGTCGATGGCCTGGCCATGACGCCGCCGGCGTTGCAGCGTCAGGGCATCACGGTCAATGCCGATGGCCAAGTCCGGTCGGTCGCGCAATTGCTGGCCCATCCCGAGATGGACCTGCAGCGGCTGGCCTCGGTCTGGCCGGCGCTGGCAGGTCTCCGGCCGGACGTGGCGGCGCAGATCGAGATCGATTGCCGCTACGCCGCCTATATCGCGCGACAGCAGGCGGATGTCGCCGCGTTTCGGCGCGACGAGCTGCTGGAACTGCCGGCGGGTCTGGATTATGCCGGCGTCGGCAGCCTGTCGAACGAGGTCCGCCAGAAGCTGATCGCGGCGCGGCCGGCGACGCTCGGCGCGGCCGGTCGAATCCCGGGCGTAACGCCGGCTGCGCTGATGGTTTTGTTGAAACATGTCCGTCGCGGCAAGCAGCGGCTCTCGGCGTAAAGATGGCCGGTCTAAACGCTGCTAGCGATGTTTCACGTGAAACATCGGACGCCCGATGAGCGCGCCGCTGACCCAGGCCGAATTTGCCGCGCTGGTCGATGTTTCACGTGAAACACTGGAGCGGCTCGCGGCCTATGTCGCCCTGCTGACCAAGTGGAACGCCAAGATCAATCTGGTCGGCCCGGCGACGCTGCCCGACGTCTGGCGTCGCCATATTCTCGACTCCGCCCAGATCCATGATCGGGTCGCCGGGGCAGGGGTCCTGGTCGATCTCGGCAGCGGCGCCGGACTCCCCGGCCTGATCCTCGCCATCCTCGGCGGGCCCGAGGTCCATCTGATCGAGTCCGACGCCCGCAAATGCGCCTTTCTGCAGGAAGCGGCGCGGATGACCGGGACCCGCGTCAGCATCCACAACACGCGCATCGAGGCGGCGCCGGCGATCGAGGCCGATGTCGTGACCGCACGGGCGCTTGCGCCGCTCGCGCAATTGCTGGACCATGCGGTTCGCTTCCTGAAGCCCGCTGGCAAGTGCGTATTTCTCAAAGGCGCGCGTCAGGCCGATGAATTGACCGAAGCCCGTAAAACCTGGCACATGGGTGTCACGGAGCGGCCCAGCCGCTCCGATCCTTCTGGCGTGATCCTCGAAGTGGAGTCCCCGGCCCGTGAGCGGTAGTAGCGAGGCGATCGGCATCGCCGGTGCTGGCAAGTCCCTTCCCAAATCGCCGCGCGTGTTCGCGGTGGTGAACCAGAAGGGCGGGGTCGGCAAAACCACGACCGCCATCAATCTGGCGACGGCGCTGGCCGCCGCGGAAAAGCGCGTGCTGCTGATCGATTTGGATCCGCAGGGCAATGCCTCGACCGGTCTGGGCGTCAGCCAGAAGCAGCGCGTCATTACCAGCTACGAAGTGCTGATGGGCATGGAAGAGATCGGCGCGGCGCTGGTCTCGACCTCGGTGCCTGGCCTGCAGCTGGTGCCGGCCTCGGTCGAGCTCGCCGGCGCCGAAATCGAGCTGGTCACCGTGGAGCGCCGCGAGTTCCGCCTGAAGGAGGCAATCGAGAAGCTCAAGGTCGTCTACGACTATGTCCTGCTCGACTGCCCGCCCTCGCTCGGCCTGCTGACCCTGAACGGCATGGTCGCGGCCAACGCGGTGCTGGTGCCGCTGCAGTGCGAATTCTACGCGCTGGAGGGCTTGAGCCATCTGGTTCGGACGATCGATCGAGTGAAGAAGTCGCTCAACCCGTCGCTCGATCTGCAGGGCGTGGTGCTGACCATGTTCGACAAGCGCAACAATCTGTGCGACCTGGTCGCGTCCGACGTGCGCGGCTATTTCGGCGAGAAGGTCTACAACACGACCATCCCGCGCAATGTCCGCATTTCCGAGGCGCCGAGCCACGGCAAGCCGGTGCTGCTGTATGATTGGCGTTGCGCCGGGTCGCAGGCCTACATCCATCTCGCCAGCGAAGTGCTGTATCGCGAACAGGACTATGCGCATTGAGCGAGTTCAAGACGAGGGCCCGCGCCATGGCGGAAGAGAGTAAGCCGCGCAAACTGGGCCGCGGCCTGTCGGCGCTGTTCGGCGAAGAATCGGAATCCGATGCGGAGGCGGCGCGCAAGCCGTCGCGCACGGTCGCGATCGGCCAGATCCATCCCGGCCGCTATCAGCCGCGCCGGGTGTTCGATGACGAAAAGCTGGCCGGTCTGGTCGACTCGATCCGCGACAAGGGCATCCTGTCGCCGCTGCTGGTCCGGGTCCATCCGACGATCCAGAACGCCTATGAGCTGATTGCCGGCGAACGCCGCTGGCGCGCGGCGCAGAAGGCCCAGTTGCATGACGTGCCGGTCATCGTCCGCGATCTGACCGATCGCGAGACGCTGGAGATCGCGCTGGTCGAAAACCTGCAGCGCGAAGACCTGAATGCGCTGGAAGAGGCCGAGGCCTACGCCCGCCTGACCGAGGAATTCGGCCATACCCAGGACGAGCTGGCCAAGGCCGTCGGCAAGAGCCGCAGCCATATCGCCAACACGATGCGGCTGCTCGGTCTGGGCGAGAAGGTGAGGGGGCTGCTGACCGCGGGCAAGCTCACCGCCGGCCATGCCCGCGCGCTGCTCGGCGTCGAACGGGCCGAGGCCATCGCCGACGAGATCGTCGAGCGCGGGTTGAACGTGCGCCAGGTCGAGGCGCTGGTGCAGCAGGGCCGCAAGTCGTCCTCGGGCAAGTCCTCCGGTAGCGCCACCCCGGACGCCGACACGCTGGCGCTGGAGCGCGAGCTGACCGGCTCGCTGGGTCTCGCGGTCAAAATCAAGACCCAGGGCTCCGGCGGCGAGGTCGTCGTTTCATACCGGACGCTCGATCAGCTCGACCATCTGCTGAAGCGGCTGCGTTAGCGGTCCGACCCCAACCCTCACCCGGGTGAGGGAGGGGCCGCGAAGCGGGAGGGTAAGGGTCGAGCCGCGAGTCAGTAACTACGCCGCCCTAATCGTCTCCAGGAACTGGGAAACCTGCCGCTTCAGCGCCTCTGACTGCTCGCTCAGGCCCTGGGCGGCACCCAGTACGCGGCCGGCGGCACCGCCGACCCGTTCCGAGGTCTCCGTGACCGCGCCGACACCTTCCGATACCGACGAGGTATGGCGGGCGGCCTGCTGGACGTTGGCCGAGATGTCGCGTGTGGCGCCGCTCTGCTGGTCGATCGCGGCGGCGATGGCACCGCCGATCTCGTTCATTTCGCGGATCGTCTCGGCAATGTCGCGGATCGCGGTGACGACCTCGGCGGTCGACCCCTGGATCGCCTCGACCTGTTGGCGGATATCGTCCGTCGCCTGGGCGGTCTGATTGGCCAGGCTCTTGACCTCAGAGGCGACGACCGCGAAGCCCTTGCCGGCCTCGCCGGCACGCGCCGCCTCGATCGTGGCATTCAAGGCCAGCAGGTTGGTCTGGCTCGCGATCGCCTGGATCAGGCCGACCACTTCACCGATACGCTGGGCGGCACCCGCCAGCGCGCTGACCCGCTCGTCGGTGCGGGCAGTCGCCGTCACGGCCTTGCTGGCGATCGACGCGCTCTGGCCGACCTGACGGCCGATCTCGGCGATCGAAGCCGACAGCTCCTCCGCCGCGGCCGCGACCGTCTGCACGTTGCCTTCGGCCTCGGCGGCACCGGACGCGATGCCGCGCGCCTCGCCGCTGGCAGCCTGGGCGCTGCCGGACAGGCTCTGCGCCTCGCGCTGCATTTCGCCTGCGGCTCGGCCGACCGCGTCGACGATACCGCCGACCGTCTGCTCGAACGCGCCGGCCAGCCGCAGGGTCTCGTCCCGGCGGCGTTCGGCCGCCGCGCGCTCGCTCACCTCCTGGGCCTGGCGCAGGCGCTCGATCTCCAGGGCATGTTCCTTGAAGATCTGGACCGCGTCGGCCATCCGGCCGATCTCGTCGCCACGCCTGGTCTCATCGATCGTCACGGACAGATCGCCAGCCGCCAGCGCGCCCATCTTGTGCTGCAGCCGGGTGATCGAACCGGAGATGTCGCGCGAGATGATGAAGGCGATGCCGCCCAGCAAGACCAGCAGCACCACGGCCACCGCGCCGACCCGGGACATCATGGCCAGGAAATCGGCCTCGATATCGTCGGTATAGACGCCGGAGCCGATGAAGATGTTCCAGGGCGCGAAGCGCTTGATGAAGGTCAGCTTCGGTAGGGGCTCACCGCCACTCGCACGGGGATACAGATAGGTATAGTAGGCCTCGTCGGCGCTCTTCAGAGCATCGATGAAGCCGCCGACGATCGGCTTGCCGTTGGCATCCTTGAAGGCGAGCCGGTTGGTGCCGACCTGGGCCGGGTTGCCGCCATGGGCGATGCTCACGCCGTCCATCTGATAGGCCAGGACATATTCCTTGGTCGGCCGGTAGCGCATGCCCTCGATCGCCAGACGCAGCGAGGCGACGGCGGCGTCATGGGTGAGGTGGCCGGCCTGGACCTCGGCTTCCAGCTTCTGGGCGATGCCATGGGCGCTTTCGACGATCGAGCGGATTTCGCCCTTGCGATCCTCGATCATCCGGTCGCGCGTGTCATAGGCATTGATCGCGACCAGGATCGCCGCGACGAGGATCGCCAATCCGGTCAAAAGGATCAGCTTCATCCGGATGGTCAAGCGATCAAGCCAAGTCATGCCAAGTCTCCGCCCTGAATTTTCTTGCATATGAAACTAGTTTCCCGCCGCTTGAGGCGACAGGAAAGGTCAAGACTGGGCAAAGAGACTTAATTCAGCGTAAAAAACGATGCGATCATCGGAAATATACTGCTCCCGCCAGGGTTGTCAGCGTCGAATTGGTCCAATTCTGGCGATATGAATCAACAGATGCCGGCAGATGGTTTCGTCCGGATAGCCGGTGCGCTTCAGATCCAGCTCGGCCTGGGTCAATCGCTTGAGCAGGCGCTCGCAGCGTTCCTGCGGCCATTGCTCGGCCTGGCGCCGGAACCGGTCGGTATATTTGAAGAAGATCGGCGGGCGCAGCCCGCGCACGACCAGATCGAGCGGCTGTCCGCCGGCGACCTGGGCCGCACAGTAATGCAGGCGTTGGGCATGCCGCATCACGGCGCGCACGATCGAGACCGGCGCCTGGCCTTCCAGGAACAGGCGGGAGAGGGCGGCATCGATGGTCGCGGTGCGGCCGTCGAGCGAGTCATAAATCACGTCTTCCAGTTCGAGCGCGCTGGAATCGCCGACCGAGGCGATCGCGTCGGCCAGCTCGATCCGGCCACCGACGCCGGCATAGAGCACGAGCTTCTCGATTTCCTGGCGGCTGACGGCGCGGTCACCGCCCAGATTGCCGACCAGATACTCGACCGTGTCGTCATCGACCGAAATGCGCTGGGCCTGCAGCGTGTCGCGGATCAGGCCGGCGATCTCGCGCGGGCCGTCGGCATAGCACGGGATGGCGGCGGCCTTGCCGTCGGCCTCGCACAGCTTGCGCAGCGAAGAGGATTTGCCGAGATCGCCGGCTTCGAGCACCAGCAGCGCATCGCCGCGGCGGCCGGTTTCCAGGACATGCTTCAGCGAGGCGGAGATGCCGTCGGCCGCGTCGCGCACGCGCACGACCCGGCGGCCGCCCATCAGGCTCATGGCGGCCGCTTCGTCGGCCAGGCTGGCAGGGTCCTTGCGGATCGTGTCGGCGGTCAGCAGAGCCAGGCGAAACGGGTCGTCGCCGGCATCGCCCAGCACGGCCTTGACCAGGGCATCGGCCCGCTCGCGCACCAGACCTTCATCGGGCCCGAATACCAGGGCGACGGTGATGGCGTCATCGGGCCGCTTCAGGAAATTGGCGAGTTGCGCGCCGGTGAATTTCATCAGGCTGCCGCCCCGGCCTTACGGCTTGGCAGCGGTCTGGCGCAGATAGATCGCGATCTTTTCGTGGATCTGATCGCCGACGTCGCGCACGGCACGCAGCTCTTCGGTCTGCACACCGATCGTGTTGGCATATTGATTGTCGAGCACATCGAGCCCGTTGTCGGCGCGGACCTTGCCGGTCAGCGCCGGCTTCTTGTCGGCCAGATTGCGCAGGACATAGTCGGCGCTGATCCGGATCGAGGTATGGCTGGCGGTACCGTCGGAGCGCAGCGCGGAATCATACTGGGCACTGGTCAGGGAGACCTCGAGCTCATAGCGCGCCGGAACCCCCGCCGAGGTCGGGTTGAAGCCGTCGCGCAGCTGGTTGGTCAGCACCTGGCCCAGGCGATCTCGGATCTGGTCGACCTGGACCGAGGCGAGCGTCGCATCGAACCCGTCATGGCTATGATCGGCATAGAGCGGATGAAAGCCGCAGCCGGCCAGGCCCGCGCCCAGCAGGCTGGTTCCGACAATAGTCAGGAGGCGGTTACGCCACGACATTGATCACCCTGTTCGGGACGACGACGACCTTACGGACGGGCTTACCTTCGAGCATCCGTTGTACCTCGGGCATCGCGAGGGCCGCAACCCGCGCCTGCTCCTCGCCGACGTCGCGTGGCAGCTCCAGCGTACCGCGCAGCTTGCCGTTGACCTGGACCGCGAGCTTGACCGTATCGTCCCGCACCAGGTCCGGATCGGCCACCGGCCAGCTCTGGTCGATCAGCAGGGCGTCATGGCCCATCAGGCGCCACAGTTCCTCGGCCAGATGCGGCATCATCGGGCCGATCAGCGTGACCAGAACCTCCAGCGCCTCGCGCAGGACCGCACCGTCGACCGTGCCTGCGACGCCTTCCAGATGGTTCGACAGCTCGCGCAGGCGGGCGACGCCGCGGTTGAAGCGGAACTGCTCCAGATCCTCGGTCACGGCTGCCACGGTCTTATGGACCAGGCGGCGGGTCTCGCCGGTATTCTCGGTCTTGGTGCCGATCGGCGACAGCCGGCCCTGATGCTCGTAGATCAGCCGGAACAGCCGGTTGACGTAGCGCCAGGTGCCTTCGACGCCGGACTCGGTCCATTCCAGATCGCGCTCCGGCGGGCTGTCCGACAGCAGGAACAGGCGGGCGGTGTCGGCGCCGTAGCTCGACACGATGTCTTCCAATCCCACCAGGTTCTTCTTCGACTTGGACATCTTCTCCAGCCGGCCGATCGTGACCGGCTGACCATTCGAGGTGGCACTGCCATCCTCGCCGATCGTGACCTGTTCCGGATAGAGCCACTGGCCGGCGGCATCCTGATAGGTCTGATGGCAGACCATGCCCTGGGTGAATAGACCCGCGAACGGCTCGGCCAGATCCAGATAGCCGCAGGCCCTGAGCGCACGCACGAAGAAGCGCGAATAGAGCAGGTGCAGGATCGCATGCTCGATGCCGCCGATGTACTGGTCGACCGGCAGCCAGTAATCGACGTCGGGCTTGTCGAAGGCCTGATCCGAGCGGGGTGAGCAGAAGCGCGCGAAATACCAGGAGGATTCGAAGAAGGTATCGAACGTGTCGGTCTCGCGCGTGGCGGCACCGCCGCAGGTCGGGCAGCTGACGTGCTTCCAGGTCGGATGCCGGTCGAGCGGGTTGCCCGGCTGGTCGAAGCTGACGTCGTCGGGCAGCTTGACCGGCAGGTCCTTGGCCGGCACCGGCACGATGCCGCAGGTCTCGCAATGGATGATCGGGATCGGGCAGCCCCAATAGCGCTGGCGCGATACGCCCCAATCGCGCAGGCGGTATTGGATGGTGCCCCTGCCGGCTTCCAGGCTTTCCAGCCGGTCGATCACCGCGCGCTTTGCCTCGGGTACGGCGAGCCCGTCCAGGAAGTGCGAATTGATCAGGATGCCGTCGGTCGCGACGAACGCTTCGGTACCGATCTCGGGTGCCGGGCCATCGGCCGGACGCACCACGACAGTGACCGGAAGGTCATATTTTCGGGCGAAATCCAGATCGCGCTGGTCATGCGCCGGGCAGCCGAAGATGGCGCCGGTGCCATACTCCATCAGCACGAAATTCGCGATATAGACCGGCAGGCGGACGCCGGGCAGAAACGGGTGGGCGACGGAGACGCGGGTCTTCAGACCCAGCTTCTCGGCGGTCTCGATCGCCGCTTCCGACGTGCCCATGCGGTTGCAGTCGGCATTGAACGCGGCGATGGCCGGATCTTCCGTCGCTAGGCGCTGGGCGATCGGATGATTGGCCGAGATGGCGCAGAAGCTGGCGCCGAACAGCGTATCCGGCCGGGTGGTGAAGATCTCCAGCCGCTGGCCGGCGAAACCGTCGCCTTCCAGCGCGAATTGCACCCGCGCACCCTCGGACCGGCCGATCCAGTTCGACTGCATGACCCGGACCCGCTCGGGCCAACGGTCCAGCGTCTCGATGCCGTCCAAGAGCTCGTCGGCGAAGTCGGTGATCTTCAGGAACCATTGCGACAGCAGGCGCTTCTCGACCAGCGCGCCCGAGCGCCAGCCGCGGCCGTCGATGACTTGCTCGTTGGCCAGCACGGTATGCTCGACCGGGTCCCAATTGACCCAGGATTCCTTGCGGTAGGCCAGGCCCTTCGCCAGGAAGTCGAGGAACATCTTCTGTTCGTGCCGGTAATATTCCGGATGGCAGGTCGCGATTTCGCGATCCCAGTCATAGGCCAGCCCGATCAGCTTGAGCTGGGCGCCCATGGTCGCGATATTCTCGTAGGTCCATTTGCCGGGATGGGTATGGCCGGCGATGGCCGCGTTCTCCGCCGGCAGGCCGAACGCGTCCCAGCCCATCGGGTGCAGCACGTTGAAGCCGCGCGCACGCTTGAAGCGGCTGACGACGTCGCCCATCGTGTAATTGCGGACATGGCCGACATGGAGCTTGCCCGACGGATACGGGAACATCTCCAATACATAATATTTCGGGCGGCTGGGATCGGTCTTGGCGGCGAAGCTGCCGCGATCGCGCCAGACCGACTGCCAATGGCGCTCGGCCTCGTGAAAATTATACCGGTCCATTCCATCCACCTTGACCTGACGGCGGTCGGTCCGGCGCGCCATCCCTTTCAGGACGGAGCATGCCGGACCTCGGTACCGCCGTCGATCCAATCCGAGAGGGCTGCCCTGCTACATATAGAGAGCCGGCGGCCCCTTCCGCTACGACGACTGTGCCGTATTCACCCGCAACTGGCGGGCGCGGGTAAGGATCGCGTTCTCGAGATCCGATGCGGTCTTCGGATCGACCGCCATATCGAGCCAGCGCCCGTCCGGCGCGTGGCTCTGGCGGAACACGGTCGCCTTGATGCCGTCGGCGCGCAGCTGGCGATCCAGAATATAGACGTTCAGCTTGAAGCGCTCGTTCGGCGTCTCCGGCGGGGTGTACCAGTCGGTGATGATGACGCCGCCGAACGGATCGGCCGAAGCCAGCGGCATGAACGAGACCGTGTCGAGCGACGCGCGCCACAGGTAGGTATTGACGCCGATGCCCTGCGCGCCCGGCGCATCCTTCTTCCCCGATCCGGTGAACAGGCCGGTCAGGCCGCCGGCGCCGAACAGCGAATTGGAACTCTCCGCCTCATCGACATCCTTCGGATCGTTCGCATGATAGGTGGTGTCGGACGGCGTGACGCTGCCGCAGCCGGCGAGGATCGTGGCTGCGGCGATGCCGAAGGCAAGGGTGGTGGCACGGAAACGGTTGACCATGGGACTCCTCGAACGCTCCGACCTGTCCCGCGGCTCGGAGGACCGAACCAAGGATCGCGGGCGGGGCTTCAAATTCTTTCGCGCTCGGTTCCTAGCATGTTCCGGCGCGGCTTCAAAGCGGCGCAAGCGCGCTATGTCGCGGGCTTGCCCGGTCCGGCCCCTCGGACGGGATTGTGCTGTCTCGGCAACAGTGTTTGGAAATGCCCGCGACAAATCGTCGTCTTTCTTGACCCACGCATGGCATTCCGTACTTTCCAGCTTGGGATTGCGAAAGAATCGACCGCGGCTCGCATGGGGACCCGCCGCGGCCACCAGATCGACCCACTACCGATCTGGTGCGCGATAGTAGGAACTTCTGGAGGGGAATCATGAAGAAGCTATTGTTGGGCACGTCCGCGCTCGTCGCGGCCGGCCTGTTCTCTAACGGCGCGCTCGCTCAGACCGCGACGACGGATACGCCGGTTCAGTTCAAGATCGGCGGCCAGTATTATGCCGGCGTCGGCGCGTTCGTTCAGCAGGACGATAGCCCGGGCGACGTGGCGTACAAGCGCAACCCGATCGATGCTCAGGAATATTTCCTGATCCGCTTCATCGGCTCGACCACGTTCTCGAACGGCATCACCGCCGGCGTCTGGACCCGCCTCAATGCGTTCAGCGCGCCGAACGGCGCGGCGAACACCACGAACGGTTACCAGTCGTCGAACAACACGACGATCAAGGACTCCTATCTCTACCTGAAGAACGCCGCGACCTGGGGCGAGTTCCGTCTCGGCGACGACCAGGATGTCCGTCGCTCGGTCGCGACCGGCAACAACGCCGGCGCCGCCAACGGCGACGGCAACTTGGGCGCCAACTCGGCCGCGCTGCAGTGGCTGAACATGCCGGTCTACAACTTCACGACCTTCAACCTTGACAGCCGCGCGACGAAGGCCGTGTACTTCAGCCCGACGGTCGCCGGCTTCCAGCTGAGCGCCAGCTTCGCGCCCGACAAGGCCGGTGGTCACACCAACGGCCCGGGCAACATCGGCGACAACAGCGGCCTGACCGATCGTATCACCAACGGCCTGACCCCCAGCTATCTGAACAATCAGACGGCCTACGACTACTGGTCGGTGGCAGGCTCCTGGACCGGCACGGTCGGCCCGGTCAAGCTCCAAGGCACCGTCGGCTACTCGACTGCCAGCCGCAAGTGCGGCGTCAGCTCGGGCACCACGATTGCTCTGGGACAGAACGCGACCCAGGCCCAATGCAATCTGGTCGGCAGCTTCTCTACGGTCGTGTCTGCCACGAACACGCCAGCCGTCATTGCTACGAATCGCGCCGCTTTCGGCACGCAGAACGCCGATCCGCAAGTCTATAACGCGGGTATGCAGGTCGATTACGGCCCGTTCGAAGTCGGCGCCGACTACGAGCAGACGTCGGCCGTCCCGGGCGGCATCATGAACAGCGGCGGCCAAGGCCAGGCCGTGGTGTTCAACGCTGCCGGTCTTCCGACCACGTTCATCGTGAAGTCGAACGAGATGATCAGCAAGAACATCGATCTGAACGTGTCCTACACCGTGGGCGCGATCCGGCTCGGTGCGGAATGGTCGCGCGGTATCTACGAAGGCATCACCGGTTCCACGGACGTGAAGCGTGCCGGTACCAACGACGAAATCCAGGTCGGCGGCACCTACACCGTCGGGCCGGGCGTCGCTCTGGTCGGCTTCGTGCAGGAAGCGCTCTACGACGCTGGCGGTGGCTATGTTCCGCTGACTGGCGGCGTGCAGAACATCTACGCGAAGGACTCGAATTCCACCGCGGTGATCTTCGAGACCTCGATCCGCTTCTAGTCGGTTCGAATATCGGTAAGACTGGGGGAGAGCGGGCAACCGCTCTCCCCTTTTTCATGCTTGACGACGAGGTTTGTCGGTACCCATGGGCGGCATCATCTGGCTCGCATCCTTCCCGAAGTCCGGGAACACTTGGCTGCGCTCGTTCCTGCATAATCTTCTGCGCAACCCGACCGAATCCTACGATATCAACACGCTGACCGATTTCACCCTCGGCGAGGCGCAGACCCGCTGGTTCAAGCCGTTCGATCCGCGGCCCGGCTCGCAATATTCCCTGGCCGACGTGCGCCGCATGCGGCCGCTGGTGCATCGCCATCTGACGACGCTGTCGCCCGACAGCCTGTTCGTGAAGACGCATAACGCGTTGATCGAGGACGAAGGCGTGCCGCTGGTGACCATGGGCGTCACGGCCGGCGCGATCTATATCGTGCGCGACCCGCGCGACGTGGTCATTTCCTACAGCCATCACCAGGGCAAATCGCTCGACTATGCGATCGACATGCTGGGCCAGGAGTTCACCTGCACCGGCGGCGACGACGTCAATGTCTATGAATACATCTCGAGCTGGTCGCGCCATGTCCAATCCTGGACCCACACGCCGAACCCGACCCTGCTGACGCTGCGCTACGAGGATCTGCTGGACCAGCCGCTGAAGAGCTTCGGCTCGGTCGCGAAATTCCTCGGGCTCGAGGTCGCGCGCCCGCGCCTGGACAAGGCGATGAAGCTCAGCTCGTTCAAGGTGTTGAAGGCCCAGGAACAGCGCAAAGGCTTCATCGAACGGCCGGCCGCGGCCGACAGCGCTTTCTTCCGCGAGGGCAAGGCCGGGCAGTGGAAGAAGATCCTGACTGCCGAACAGGTCGCCCGGATCGAGAGCGACCACGGCGAGCAGATGCGGCGGTTCGGCTACCTCTGAGCTAATCCTCGGCGGTCGGCCGGAACGGCCTCTGCTCGAGTACGACCGGACCGGGCTGAAGCACCAGCGTGCGACGATCGGCAGGCGGGAGCGCCACGCCGACGGCGCCCATCACCGGCGGCACCGGCCCGTCGGAAGCGACCGAGACGGTGACGGCCTCGTCGGTCCAGCGCATCCGGATCGTCAGCCTCGTCACCGGGCCGGTCCGTGAAAACCCGTCGTCTTCGACCAGAACGAAGCTGCTCTCTCCGGTCTTCCCGCCCGGGAACAGACGTAGGCAGCGGCTCGGCTCATCATGCAGGCGGGAGAAATCCGCCGGCGCGTCGGTCATCGGGATGATGGCGCCGGCGGGTGCCACCAGCGGCAGCCGGTCGAGCGGGGCGGCGAGCGTGGCGGTCGTGCCGGCGGCCAGGCGCTCACCACTCCAGAAATCGAACCAGCATTCCGGTCCTGCCGGCAGATAGACGGCGCGGGCGCGCGCACCGGCCTCGACCACCGGGGCAGCCAGCAGGCCGGCGCCGACCATCAGCTCGTCATTGTCCGCCAACGTTGCCGGATCGGCCGCGAATGGGGCGAAGGTGGGGCGCAGCGGCGCCGGGCCGCCCTCGGCCGCGTGATGCATCAGCGAATAGAAATAGGGCATCAGCCGGTAGCGCAGGCGGATCGCGGCGCGAATCGCCGGGGTCGCCTCGGGATGCAGCCAGGGCGAGGTGAACACCCCGTCCGGCTTCCAGGAATTCATGATGAAGCGCGGATGGATCGAGCCCGCCTGGGTCCAGCGCGCCAGCAGTTCCGCATCCGGCGCCGGGCCGGAGAAGCCGCCGATGTCATGGCCGATATTGAACATGCCCGACAGGCTCATCTGCAGTCCCGTGCGCAGGTTCCATTTCAGGCTGCGCCAGCTCGTGGAATTATCGCCGCTCCAGGTCTGGGCATAGCGCTGGATTCCGGGGCAGCCGGCGCGGGTGATGGTGAAGCCGCGCCGGTCGGGCGCGCGCGCCTGCTGCGCCTCGATCGTCGCCCTTGTCATCAGCAGCGGCTGCAGCCCGCGCGCCAGGTCGAGCGGGATCGGCGTGCCGAAGCCGGCGCAGTCGGCACCGGCCTCCCACAGGCCATATTCGTTATTGTCGTTCCAGCCGACATCGATGCCGTAATCCAGGACCTGGGCGGAAAGCCCGTCTTGCCACCAGCGGATCGCGGCCGGGTTGGTGAAATCCAGATGCGCGCCTTCGCCGTCCCAGAACTGGCTGATCACCGGCTGGCCGGTCGCCCGGTCGTGGACATAGGCGCCGGCCGCGAGCGGGGCGCCATAGGCCGGATGATCGTCGAGCAGGCAGGGCTTGAGGTTGGCGACGACTTTGATGCCGGCGGCATGAAAGGCGTCGATCAGCCGGCGCGGCTCGGGATATTTCGCCAGGTTCCAGGTGAAGACATAGCGCTTCGGCCCGATCGAGGTATAGCCGGAGCCGAAATGGAACGCGCTGACCGGGATGCGCTCGGCGCCGCAGCGTTCGATGAAGTCATGCATGCGCGCCTGGGCGTCGGCGCTGTCGGCGATCGCCATCGCGGTCTGGGCAAAGCCCAGCGTCCAGCGCGGGGGCACCGGCGCGCGGCCGGTCAGGTCGAGGAACTTGGCCGTGACCGCATCCACGTCGGGGCCCGGGAACACGTAATAATCCAGATCGCCGCCGGCCGCCTCGTAACCCCGGAACAGGCCGTAGTAGTTATCGTGCTCGGCACCCAGGTCGAAAATGCTGTCGGCCAGATTGTCGTAGAAGATGCCCCAGGACACGCCCGAGGCGCCGTCGCGGGTGATGACGAACGGCCAATGCTTATAGAGCGGGTCGCCGAATTCCGGGTCATAGCCCAGGCTGTCCAGCATGGTCGTGCGCAGCCGGCGGCCGTGCAGGTCGAGCCGGCCGGTCTTGTCGCCCAGACCGTGATAGCGATCGCCCGCGTCGCGGGCCTGGTGATGGCGGATCCGGTCGCCGAACAGATAGGCATGGTTCGACCGGTCGGCGGCGAACACCGTCCCGTCCGGCAGCGACCAGGTCAGCGCCAGGGGCGTGAGGCCGATGCGCAGGCTCATCGCATCGGTCGCCAGTGTGACGGCGCCGTCTTCCCGGCTCAACGTATGGCCGGCCGCCGGCCAGCTCGTCTGGTCCAGCCGGTCGCGACCCTCCCAGGGCACGTCGGCTGCACCCTCGGCCGGCACCATCCAGGTCCGCGGCTGGCGCGGCGCGCCATCGCGCAGGAACAGCACCCGGATCAGGTCCGGCTTCAGCACCGAAATGCGGCAGACGATGCCGTCGCCGCACGCGAGGACGATTCCGCGCTCGGTGGTCTCAGACAGGGTGGCGGCGCGGATCGGCTTCATGAATGCGGCTTCCGTTCTATCCGTCATTCCCGCGAAAGCGGGATTCCAGAGCAACGGCGCGGTCGCGCGGCCACCCTGGAATCCCGCCCGCGCGGGAATGACGCCTTGAGAGGATCGTTAAGTCAGTGTCACGCCCTCGGCGTCGAACACGTGGATCGCGTCGGCCGGCAGGTGGATCGGTGCCGCTTCGCCGGCGGCGAGGCGGGTCTGGCCGGGGATCTGGATGGTGATATCGGGGTTGGCGAGGCGCACGTAGCTGAGGCCGCCCAGCTGTTCGACGCCGGCGATGGTGCCGCTCAGGTTATTCTCGGCCTCGTGTCCGGCGCGGATATGCTCCGGCCGGATGCCGATCGAGACGGGGGTGCCGAGGCTTGGCAGGTTCACCGGGGTGCGCAGCACGCCCAATCCCGGGATCTCGACCACGCCATCGCCAACCCGGCCCTCCAGGAAATTCATCTGGGGCGAGCCGATGAAGCCGGCGACGAAGCGGTTGCACGGGTTGTTGTACAGCTCGAGCGGCGGCCCGACCTGCTCGACCCGGCCGGCGCGCAGCACGACGATCTTGTCGGCCATGGTCATGGCCTCGACCTGGTCGTGGGTGACATAGATCATCGTGGTGCCGAGCCGGCGGTGCAGATCGGCCAGTTCGGTGCGCATGCCGACGCGCAGCTCCGCATCCAGGTTCGACAGCGGCTCGTCGAACAGGAAGATGCGCGGCTCGCGCACGATGGCCCGGCCGATCGCGACGCGCTGGCGCTGGCCGCCCGACAGCGCGGTCGGCTTGCGCTGCAGATACTCGTCGAGCCGCAGCATCCGCGCGGCCTCGCCGACCCGGGCCTGGATCTCGGTCTTGGGCATGGCCAGGTTTTCCAGCCCGAACGCCATGTTCTGATAGACCGTCATGTGCGGATAAAGCGCGTAGGACTGGAACACCAGCGCGAGCCCGCGCCGGGCCGCGGGCCGGTCGTTGACCCGCTCGCCGCCGATGTGGACCTCGCCCTCGGTCACGCTCTCCAGCCCGCAGATCATGCGCAGCAGGGTCGACTTGCCGCAGCCGGACGGGCCGACGAACACGACGAACTCGCCATCAGCCACGTCGAAACTGACGCCATGGATGACTTCTGTACTGCCGAAGCGCTTGACCACGCCGTCCAGCGCGAGGCTGCCGTCGATACGGCTCATTATTTGACTCCGGCCGAGGCGATGCCTTGGGTGATGTGACGCTGCAGCAGCGCGAAGATGACGGTGATCGGCACCAGGGTCACGACGGTCATGGCCAGCAGATAGTTCCATTGGGTGGTGAGCTCGCCCTGGAAGGAATTCAGCGCGAGCGGCAGGGTGAAGGCTTCGTTGCGGCCGAGCACGACCATCGGCCACAGGAACTCGTTCCAGCGCCACATGACCGAGAAGATGGCGAGCACGGCCAGCGCCGGCTTCGACAGCGGCAGCACGATGCGCCAATAGATCCGCCATTCCGACGCATTGTCCATGCGCGCTGCTTCCAGCAGATCGTCGGGCAGGGTCAGCATGTATTGGCGCAGCAGGAACACGCCGGTCGGCGTCGCGACCGCGGGCCAGATCACGCCCCAGGGATTGTCGGTCAGGCCCAGCACGGCGGCGATCAGATAGTTCGGCACCAGAATGATGGTCGGCGGAATCATCAGCGTCGCCAGCATCAGCAGGAACACCGGCTCGCGGCCGGCGAACTTGTATTTCGACAGCGCGAACGCGGCCATCGAGTTCAGCAGCAGGGTCAGCAGGGTCGCGACCGTGGTGATGAACACGCTGTTCCACAGATAGCGGCCGAAATCGAACTTCTGCAGCAGGTCGGTGTAATTGCCCCAGGCGGCGTGGAAGCGCATCACCTTGGACCGGTCGTCGACCGGGACGCGGATCAGCGTGTCCGGCGCCGCCGGATCGACCATGGTCGCCTGCAGCCCGATCTTGCGCACCTCGGCCAGGCTCTGGCCGGCATGGTCGCCCCGGGTGATCCGATAGAGCGGCAGCGGGTTCGGATAGTTCGGCACCGAGACGCGAACCTGCTCCTGCGGCAGCAGGGTCGGCGGAAACTCGATCAGGCCGGACGGGCTCTTCAGCGAACTGAGACCGAGCCACAGAACGGGACCGAGCATCAGAAGCGTGCCCAGGGCCAGATAGAGATAGCTGGCCCAATCGGTCCAATCCATCCGGCCGCGACCGCGCGTGGCGGTCAGCATCCGCGCGAGCTTACCCACGGGGATCCCCTTTCGTCGGGCGCATGCCGCGCAGCTGGATCAGCGTCAGCACCAGCAGCACGCCGGCCAGCAGCAGCGAGGCAGCGGCGGCCAGGCCATATTGCCGGACCTGGGCCGAGAAGCCGGTGTTGTAGATGAATTCGACCAGATAGGTCGTGGCCGAGCCGGGGCCGCCGCCGGTCAGGACATAGACCTCGTCGAAGATCTGCACCGCGCGAATCAGGCCCAGCACCAGCACGACCAGCACGCTCGGCATCAGCAGCGGCAGGGTGATGCGCCGGAACACGCGCCAGGGCGGGGCGGCATCCATCGCCGCCGCCTCGTAGATGTCGGCCGGGATCGCCTGCAAGCCGGCCAGCAGGATCAGGGTGTAGAAGCCCATATGGGCCCAGATCGACACGAACACGGTCCAGCCGAAGGCGGAGCGGGCGCTGAGCAGCCATTCGACCGGCTGCATCCCGGCGCCGACCATCGCCGCGTTCAGCACGCCGTCGCGCTGCAGCACCCATTTCCAGATGAGCGCGACCACGACCGGGCTCAGCAGCACCGGATAGAAGAAGGCGGCACGGAAGAAGCCGCGGCCGAGAATCTTGCGATTCAGCACCAGCGCGGTCGCCAGGCTGAAAAACAGCATCAGCGCCACCTGCAGCACGACGAATTCCGATGTGTTCCAGATCGCGTACCAGAACTGGTCGCGCACGCAGCTGTTCGGGTCGAGATAGTCTTTGCAGGCGAGCAGGGACGAGAAATTCTCCGTGCCGACCCAGGGCCGCTCGGTCGGCAGCAGGTTGGTGCCGCCGGTGCCGGCATAGTAGAAATCGATCAGGATCGGCAGGAATGTGAAGACTGCGAAGATCGCCAGGTTCGGACCGACGAACAGCCAGCCGAGCCGGCCGTCGGGCAGGTGTCCCTGGGCCCAGCGCATCGGGCGTTCGGGCAGGTTCATCAGGGCGGCATAGAGCCGTCCCCAACCGTGGCCGACGGCAGTGCCGATCACTTCTTGTTCTTCGCCGCCGCCGCGTCGGCCACGTCCGACGTGATGCGCTCATAGGCCTGATCCAGGGTGATCTGGCCGGTGATCGCCTGGCTGATCCGGTCGACCGTCGCATTGAACATCGGCCGGCTCAGCGGCGAGCCCTGCAGCTTGTAGGCGAGCGGCGTCAGCGTCGCGGCATTGGCCTGGAACTGATTCATGGCGGCGATGCCGGCCGGCGACAGCTTATAGTCCAGTTTCTTCTTCTGCAGATCCAGGTTGGCCGGCAGGTTCGAGGTCATGACCATCCATTCGGCATAGACCGGCTCGGATGCCAAGTAATCCAGGAAGCGCGCGACCTCCTTGGGCGACTTGGTGCCTTTGAACGCGACGAAGCCGGCGCCGCCCGGCATGCCGGTGCAGCCGCCCGGACCGCAGGGCGCGTCGCCGACGACCCAGTCGAATCCGTCGCCGATCTGCTTCTGCAGCCGGGCCAGCTGCCAACTACCCGACAGGTAGACCGCGATCTTGCCATTGGCGAATTCCTCGAACGCGTCGCGATAGCCGCCGCCGGTCGAGACCCAGACGTCCTTGTCGATCGTGTCGTCCTGGTTCCATTTGACGAACTTGGCCGCCATGGCCTTGAAGCCGTCGTCGACCACGGGCGGGTGACCGGCGGAATAGAAGAACTTCGCGCCCTCCGAGATCGCCGGCCCGGAGAAGCGGGCACCGCTGCGGTCCCAGGCCATGCCGAACGGCGTCTTGGTCGCCTTGGCGACCTTGGCCGCGGCCGCGGCCCAATCGTCCCAGGTAGCACCCTTGGTCGGGATCGGCACGCCGGCCTGATCGAACAGGGTCTTGTCGACGATCGGCGCCGACACGGTCAATTGGGTCATCAGCCCATAGATGCCGTGATCGTCCGGACCCGTGCGCATCCAGTCCAGCACCGGGCCGTAGGCCGTCTGCCAATAGGCCGCATCGGCCAGATAGGGCGTCAGATCCAGCTGGTAGGGCGCCACTTGGCCGAAATCGCTGATGCGCGCGATGTCCGGTCCGTTGCCGGCGGCGAGCTGGACCGGGACGCTTTCCAGAATCTGCTTGTACGGCATCTCATCGATCGTGATGTGGATGTCCGCATTGTCCCTCATGAAGCGCTCGGCCAGAACTTTGGTCGCCGGGCATTCGTTGCCGTCGGAATAGCAGGCGATCCGGATGTCGGCCGCTTCGGCCTGGGAGGTCATGCCGCCGAGCGCCGCCAGAGCGGCGGCCGCGAGGGTGATGCGCAGGGGCAGATCGGCGAGCATGTTTCCTCCTGAATTTTGTTCGGGCCGGCGTTGTGCCTGGCACCTTTTATGAAAGTTCGAAAACCATGACGGATGCGCGCATGATTTTCCGTGTTTGTTTCGTTTTCGACGCTTCGTGGGTTCGCTTTCGAATAAAAGCAGATTTCATCTGACGAGACAGCAGTTTTCTGCCGGCGGGGTTCCGGGATAGGATTGTCGCCGCTGCTCCCTTGGCCGAAACGAGTCCGATGACCGATACGATCCGCACCCGCCTCGACGAAATCCGGGCCGAACTCGCCAGCTTGGCCGAGGCCGCCGGCCGTGCCGCCGACGCCGTCCAACTCGTCGCCGTGTCCAAGACCAAGCCGGCGGAAGCGGTGCGCGAAGCGCTCGACGCCGGCCAGCGCCGGTTCGGCGAGAACCGGGTGCAGGAGGCCATGGCGAAATTCCCCGACCTGCGCGGCGAATTTCCCGAGCTGACGCTGCATCTGATCGGGCCGCTGCAGACCAACAAGCTGAAGGAAGCGCTCGAGACCTTCGATGTGATCGAGACGGTCGACCGGCCGAAGCTGGCCGAAGCGCTGGCGCTCGCCTATGCCAAGGGACCGGTCCGAACGCGGGCATTGCTGATCCAGGTCAATACCGGCGAGGAGCCGCAGAAGGCCGGCATTCCACCGCGCGAGGCCGATGATTTCATCCGGGACTGCGTCGAGCGCCTCAAGTTGCCGATCGTGGGATTGATGTGCATCCCGCCGGTCGATGACGAGCCGAGCCTGCATTTCGCCCTGCTGCATTCGATCGCGCGCCGCCATGGGCTGGGCACGCTCAGCATGGGCATGAGCGCCGATTACCGGCTGGCGGTACAGCAGGGGGCGACCCATGTCCGCATCGGTTCGGCGATTTTCGGTGAGCGACCGCCCGTCAGTGCGTGACGACGACCCGCGACTGGGTCGTGGCGACGGCCAGATAGGCCAGCAGATCGGCCTGGGCGAGGGCGACGCAGCCGTCGGTTGGCAGGTAACCCTCCCGCGCCAGATGCAGGAAGATGGCGCTGCCCTGGCCGGAGCGGATCGGGCCGTCGTTATAGCCGAGCGGCACGATCAGGTCGTAGACCGCATCGTCCCGCCATAGCGCCTCGGCGCTGGCCGGGTAGGGCAGGATGACCGGCAGATTGTAATTCTTGTCGCCGGGCGCGTCGCACCAGCCGTCGGCTGGACCGATCGGCGTGGTCGGCAGGCCGGTCACCGGGGTGGCAAGGCGATCCGGCCGATACAGCACCCGGCGCAGCGGCCAGACGCCGATCGGCGTGGCGCCGTCGCCCTCGCGCTTGGCGTCGCTCACACCGCCGCGGCCGAGCGCGCAGCGGAAAACGCGGTCGGCGAAGCATGCGGTTCCGTCGCTGGAGACCAGCAGGTCCATGATCAGGCTCTCAGCACGCAGTCCGGTTTCATTGTACCTGATTTATGCCGGTTCCGGCACCGGCGACGTCCCGCTCGACCATCATGGCCTTGTATTTATCCAGCCCGTCCGACATGCGCTGGGCGAACTCGGCGCCGGTCAGTGGAATCCGCTGGCTGGGCGCCAGCGTGCCGGCGGGAATATTGAGCGGCACCGGGCGCGGCGCGCTGTTCGACGTCGTCTTCAGCGCCAGAATGCCCTCGGCCGAGGTGTCGATCGGAAAGCTGTGGGCCTGGCTGTTCAGCGCCATCAGCTTCGGCCCGCTCGCCAGCGGCATCATCTGCGGCTGGGTCGATGCCAGAGGAATGCCGGAGGGCGCCGGGGGCGAGGCCGGCTGCCGAACCTGTACCTGTGGCTGAACCGGGGCCGCGAGGGGAGGCGGCGTCGGCTTCTGGGCCGGGACCGGGATATCGCCACCGGCCGGCGCCGCATCGGGCGCCGCGTCGGCGTCGGCGGTCTTGGTCGCATCGTCGCCGATGCCCAGCATCGACATGATATTGCCGCCGATGTCCTTGCCGGTATTTTCGATGACGCTCACATCGACCAGGCCGGCGATGACGCCGATGACGCCGCCGTAGATGCCGTCGCCGACCACGCGTGAGGCATTGCCCAGCGTGTCGCCGGTGACCGCGCGATAGATCGTGCTGACGATCGGGATATGCTGCAGCGGATTGATCGCGTCGAGCACGTCGTGAAAGCTGAAATGATCGCCGACCCACAGGTGCGACTTCTCCGCAGGGGGCTGGCCCTGGACGGTGATCGTCTCTGTCGCTGCTGCGCCGGTGGCGTCCATATCCAATCCCTGGGACACAGGTCCCGGGATCGACTACGCAAGCGCAATGCCAGTTTCGCCGCGTTGTTTTTCAATAGTTTAGATTGGCACGCCGCTGCCGACCGGCAAGGCTTGCCGGGTCAGAACAGGTGACCGCTGCGCTTGGCCTTGGTTGCGAGATAGCCCCGGTTATGGTCGTTCGACGGAAACACGCTCGGCACGCGCTCGACGATTTCGATGTCGTGCTGGGCGAGCGCCGCGACCTTTTCCGGATTGTTCGTCATCAGCCGGACCTTGTCGAACCCCAGCTGGCGCAGAATCTCGGCGGCGGGCTGATAGACCCGCTCGTCGGCGTCGAACCCCAGCTGCAGATTGGCGTCGACCGTGTCGAAGCCGGCATCCTGCAGTTTGTAGGCGCGCAGCTTGTTGACCAGGCCGATGCCGCGGCCCTCCTGGGCCAGATAGATCACGATGCCGCTGCCGGCAGAGGCGATGGCCTTGATCGCGCCGCGCAGCTGGTCGCCGCAATCGCAGCGCAGGCTGCCCAGCAGATCGCCGGTGAAACATTCCGAATGGATGCGGGTCAGCACCGGCTCGGGCCCCTTCGGGTCGCCGATCAGGATCGCCAGATGGTCGATGCCGCCATCGTCGGGCCGGAACGCCAGGATGCGGGTCTGCTCGGCATCGACCAGCGGCACATTGGCCTCGGCGACCTGGCGCAGGCTGCGCGCCAGCACGGTGCGATGGGCGAAGACCTGGTCGAGCCCGACTTCGATGATGCCCTCGCGCCGGGCGATCAGCGCGCCTTCGCGCGGCGCGATCGGGAAACAGACGATCGCCGGCAGCAGGCGGGCGAGCTTGGCCAGCTCGATCGCGGCGGCGGCCAGGCTGGCCGGACCGGCGCGGGTCACGCCGATCGGCCGGTCGGACAATTGCCGCACGACGGTCGGATCGGCCAGCTCGCGCAGGAAGCCGGCGGAGGCATCGGCCGGCGGCAGCAGCTCGACGGCGCTGCGGCTGTCCTCGTCGGGCATCAGGTCGAGCGCGATGGCGCGGCGCAGCGTCGTCGCCAGCACCGGGCGGGCCCGGGTCAGCGCGCCGGCGCGTGCCAGCCCGACATCGTCGATCGCCTCGGCGGCCTGGATCAGGGCGGCATCGGTCCCGTCGCTCAGCAGCACGATATCGCCGCGGCGCAGATCTGCGACCGCGCGATTGACCTCATGCGGCGGCAGTACCCGCTGTTCCTGATCCATCGCTTGCTTCAACATCCCAACCGACCCGCTAAAGTCTTAGTGGACAAAATCAGACGGACGCTTCCGTCTGATTTTCCCACAACGCATAAATCTGGTGGGCCGATTCACCTAACGCTTGGGAACCAAGCGTCAGGATCGGACCACCAGCGGCCATCATACACCGCGCCTGTCGGTGAGATATGGTGCCGCCGACGATTCCGCCATGCCCTTGTCGCGCATGAGCCCCATCACATCCCGGCCGAACGACCAGATCAGCAGCGCCAGCGACACCGCCGCGACCGCCGTCGGCCAGGGCGGCGGCACGGTCGGTGTCAAGGCCGCCAGCAGTCCCGCGATCTGCAGCACGCACACCAGCTTGCGCGCGAAACTCGGCGGCACCGGCCGGGCGAGCCGGGGCCAGACCGAGCCGGCTGCGACATAGAGATAGCGCAGCGCGCCGCTCAGCAGGACCCAGGCGCCGACCCGGCCCTCGGCCGCGACCAGCGCGCTCAGCATCAGCACGGTCAGCGCGTCTGTCTCCAGGTCGAACCGCGCGCCGAATTGGCTGGCCGTGCCGGTCCGGCGCGCGATCGGGCCGTCGACGCCATCCAGCGCCAGGGCGAGGCCGCCCAGCAGCAGCGGCAGCCAGGGATGCCGCTCCGGCGCCAGCAGGCACGGGATCAGCAAACCCACCAGCAACCCGCGCACCAGGGTCACCCGGTTGGCCCCGCCGAAGCCGGGCAGATCGGCGCGATCCGCGCTGCGATAGACCATGGCGGCATAAAGCAGCCAGCCAGCCCCTGCGGCCAGCCCGCCGGCACGGTCGTCCAAAGCGAACAGCACCAGGATGCCCGCCAGGCTCAAAACCGCGATCGACCGGCGCATTTCCGATCGGGCGAGGGAATGTTTTGCGCGCTCGCGCGGTTGTGACATTGGCGACAGGACCAGGGCTGGATAAGCTCGGGATATAGATAGACACGCCGGCACCTGCCGGTATTCCCGTCCCGATGACCTCAAGGATTATCACAGAGCGGTGCGCGCCCCGATCTATCTCGATGAAACCGGAGCCTGGGAGGCGATCTGCGCCGCCCGTCGGGCTGGCGCGTCCGCGAACGGACGACGGCTGCGGCTGGAAATCGGCGAGAGCTGGCTCTGGATCGATCCCGATGGCGGCTGGTCGATCGATCCGATGCCGCCGGCGCCGATCTGCCTGCTGCTCGATCTCTACCTGCCGCTGGCGCTGCAGGACGGTCCGAGCTTCACCATCGCCCATCTGGGGCAGAGTCTCGACGGCAGGATCGCAGCCGCGAACGGCGCCTCGCGTTGGGTCACCGGGCCCGAGGATCTGCTGCATAATCATCGCATGCGCGCGCTGGCTGACGCGATCCTGGTCGGCGCCGACACGGTGCGGCTCGATGATCCGCAACTGACCGTACGGCGCTGTCCCGGCGACAATCCGGTCCGGGTCGTGCTCGATCCGATGCTGGGTCTCGGGCCCGACTATGGTCTGTTCCGCGACGATGCCGCCCAGACCCTGGTCGTCACGGCCGAGGATCGTGCCCCGCCGGGCCGGCTGGGCCAGGCCGAGGTGGTGACCGTGCCGCGGACCGGCGACGGGACGCTCGATTGCCGGGCGATCGTCGAGCTGCTGCGCCGGCGCGGGCTCGGCTGGCTGTTCGTCGAGGGCGGCGGCGTCACCGTCTCGCGCTTTCTGGCGCAAGGCGCGCTCGACCGGCTGCAATTGGCCATCGCCCCGCTCATCATCGGCTCGGGCCGTCCGGGCATCCAGCTGCCGGAGATCCAGGATCTGGCCCAGGGCCTGCGGCCGCGCCTGCGCCGCTTTGCGCTCGGCGACGATATGCTGTTCGAGTGCGACTTTTCGTGAGCGCGTCGAGCGCATTCTGGGTCGTCGAGCCCGGCCGCGGCGAGATCCGCTCGGCCCCGCTTGGGCCCCTCGACCCCGACCAGCTGCGCGTGCGCATGCTGGCCAGCGGCATCAGCCGCGGGACCGAGACGCTGGTGTTCCGCGGCCAGGTCCCGGCGAGCCAGCATCAGGCGATGCGCTGCCCGTTCCAGCAGGGCGAGTTTCCGGGTCCCGTCAAATACGGCTATAGCGCGGTCGGCCTGGTCGAGGCCGGCCCGGACGGTTGGGTCGGGCGTCGGATCTTTTGCCTGCATCCGCATCAGGATCGCTTCGATCTGCCGGTCGCGGCGGCGGTGCCGGTGCCCGACGCGGTCCCGACCCGGCGGGCGGTGCTGGCGGCCAATCTGGAAACCGCGCTCAACGGCGTCTGGGACGCGGGCGCCCTGCCGGGCGACCGGATCGCCATCGTGGGCGCCGGCGTGGTCGGCGGGCTGGTCGCGGCACTCGCGGCCCGGCTGCCGGGCACGGCCGTCACGCTGGTCGACCGCGAGCCGGCGCGGGCCGATCTGGCCCAGGCGCTCGGCTGCGCCTTCGCGCTGCCGGATGCGGCGCCGGTCGAGCAGGATCTGGTCATCCACGCCAGCGGGGCGCCCGAAGGCCTGGCGCTGGCCTTGGGCCTGGCCGGGTTCGAGGCGACCGTGCTCGACATGAGCTGGTACGGCGACAGACCGGTATCGCTGCCCTTGGGCGAGGCGTTCCATGCCAAGCGCCTGACCATCCGCGCGTCTCAGGTCGGCATGGTGGCGCCGGCGCAGCGGCCGCGCTGGTCCTACCGTCGCCGTCTGACGCTGGCGCTCGATTTGCTGGCCGATCCGGTCTATGACCGGTTCCTCGATGGCGACACTGCTTTCGCCGATCTGCCGCGAACCATGGCCGGTCTGGCCGATGATCCCGCCGGCGCGCTGTGCCGGCTCGTGCTCTATCCCTGATGTCGGACTTTGCCCATGTATAGCGTCACCGTCAGCGACCATGTCATGATCGCCCATAGTTTCCGCGGCGCCGTGTTCGGCCCGGCGCAGCGCCTGCATGGCGCGACCTATACGGTCGAGGCGACGTTCCGTCGCCGCGACCTCGACCAAGACGGTATCATCTGCGACATCGGCCGGGCGCTCGACGTGCTGAAGGACGTGCTGGCGCCGCTCGCCTTCGCCAACCTCGACGAGATGCCGGAATTCGAGGGCAAGAACACCACGACCGAATTCCTGGCCGGCGTGCTGCATGCGCGCCTGAAGGCGAAGGTCGCCACCGGCGCGCTCGGCGCCGAAACGGCGGGCAAGCTCGACTCGCTGCAGGTCGTGCTGCGCGAATCCCCGGTCGCCTGGGCCGGGTTCGACGGCCCGCTCTGATGGGCGAACCGATCACCTTCATCATCCCCGGGTCGATCGACCAGATCACCGGCGGCTATCTCTACGATCGGCGCATCATCGAGGGGTTGCGCGCCGAGGGCCGCCCGGTCGGGTTGCTGGAGCTGATGGGGCAATTTCCCGACGCCGACTGGGTCGCGAAGGCGAGCGCCGCGTCCTGCCTGGCCGCGCTCGGCGACGGGTCGGCGGTGTGCATCGACGGGCTGGCGCTGCCGGCGTTCGAGGACTCGCTGGCGGCGGCGGCCGAACGGCTCGATATCCGGGTGCTGGTCCATCACGTGCTGGCGCTCGAAACCGGCCTCGGTGCCGACGAAGCGGCGCGCTATGCGGCGCTCGAGCGCAAATTGCTGCCGCTGTGCTGCGGTATCCTGTGTCCCAGTCCGCGCAGCGCCGCCGATGTCGCGGCCTATGGCGTGGCGCCGGACCGGATCGCCGTGGTGCCGCCGGGCACCGATCCTGCCGCCGATATCGCAGCGCCGATCGACCATGCCGGCCCGGTCCGTCTGCTAACGGTCGCGACCCTGACGCCGCGCAAGGGCCATCGCCTGCTGATCGAGGCGCTGGCGGCGCTCGATCGGCGCGATTGGCATCTGACCGCGGTCGGCAGTCTGGAGCGCGATGACGAGACTGTGGCTGCGGTTCACGCGCTGATTGTCGAGCACGGCCTGGATGCCCAGGTCGATCTGGTCGGCGAACGGGCGCCGGAACAGCTGTCGGCGGCCTATCGCGCCGCCGACCTGTTCGTGCTGCCGTCCTATTACGAAGGCTATGGCATGGCCTATGCCGAGGCGATGGCCCATGGATTGCCGATCATCGGGACCGATGCCGGCGCCATCCCCGAGACCGTGCCGGCCGCCGCCGGCATCCTGGTGCCGGCCGGCGACCGCGCGGCGCTGACCCAGGCGCTCGACCGGATGATCGGCGATGGCGCGCTGCGGCGCGGCTATGCCGCCGGCGCCCGGGCGGTGGCGGCGGGCTTGATCGATTGGGCCCGGACGGCACAGAACTGGGGCCAGGCCTTCGACGGTCTCGCCAGGCTCGGCTAACGGCCTGAACATGCTGGTGGATTGCGCGCGGCCGGCCCGGCCCCTATGCTTGGCCTCAAAGCCGCCGATCTCGGCGATCAAAGGACTGCCATGACGGCACCGAAAAAAATTCTACTGGTCGATGACGATCAGGCGCTGCGCGAGGCTCTGGCGGAGCAATTGCGCCTGCACGAGGAATTCGTGGTCGAGCTGGCGGAGACCGCCGCCGCCGCACTGGAAATCGCCAAGCATCATTATTTCGACATTCTGGTGCTTGATGTCGGCCTGCCCGACATGGACGGGCGCGAGCTGTGCCGGCTGATGCGGCGCAATGGCGTGCGCGCGCCGATCGTCATGCTGACCGGGGCCGACAGCGAGGCCGACACGATCCTGGGCCTCGACGCCGGGGCCAACGACTATGTGACCAAGCCGTTCCGGCTGGGCGTGCTGCTCGCCCGCCTGCGCGCGCAATTGCGCACGCACGAGCAGAGCGAAGACGCGATCTTTACCATCGGACCCTATAGCTTCCGGCCCAGTGCCAAACTTCTGGTTGCCGAAGGGGGTAAGAAAAAGGTTCGGCTAACCGAGAAGGAAACCGCTATCCTCAAATACCTATTGAGGGCTGGCGACCGGCCGACCGGTCGCGACCTGCTGCTCAACGAGGTTTGGGGCTATAATGCGGCCGTGACCACGCATACACTCGAAACGCACGTCTACCGTCTGCGGCAGAAGATCGAGCTCGATCCGTCCAAGGCAGAACTTTTGATTACGGAACCGGGTGGCTACCGTCTAGTGCCGTAGAGCGGGCCGCGAGGCCGACAGGATTGGCAAGCTGAGGCATGAGCGCTGTGAGCGAACACAACGGCCCGACCGGCTCGGCCCCAGGGCCCTTCACCTGTACCTTTTGGGGTGTGCGCGGCAGTATCGCCGTGCCGGGACCGGACACGGTGCGCTATGGCGGCAATACCCCCTGCCTCGAAGTCGTTTGCGGCAAGCAGCGCCTGATTCTGGATGCCGGCAGCGGCATCCGGCTGCTCGGCAACAATCTGGAAGCCGAGACCGGGCCGCTCGAATTCGACATCTTCCTGACCCACACCCATCTCGACCATATCGTCGGGATTCCATTTTTCATGCCGGCGTTCAGCGCCGCCAACCGGTTGAAATTCTATGCCGGCCATCTGGCGCCCGAACGGAATGTCGAGGACGTCATCAACACCATGATGACCGACCCGCTGTTTCCGATTCCGGTCAACGCGCTGCATTCCGACAAGACCTTCATCGATTTCCACGCCGGCGAGACGCTCTGGCCGCATCCGGGCATCACGGTCCGCACCGCGCCGCTCAATCACCCGAACAATGCGACCGGCTACCGGATCGACTATGGCGGTCGTTCGCTGTGCTATGTCACCGACACGGAACATTTCCCCGGCCGGCTCGACGACAATGTCCTGGGCCTGATCGAGGGCGCCGATTACGTCATCTATGATGCCATGTTCAGCGACGCCGAATATGAGAGCAAGATTGGCTGGGGCCATTCGACCTGGCAGGAAGGCATCAAGCTGATGGAGGCGGCGCACGCCAAGACGCTGGTGATCTTCCACCACGCGCCGCGCCGCACGGATGCCCAGCTCGACGCGCTCGGCCTGGAGGTGGCCGCCCGACGCCCGGGCACGCTCATCGCGCGCGAAGGCATGATCCTGACGCTTTAGGATAGGCCCATATCCAGCAAGGACCGCATCCGGATATCCAGGCAAAGCATCGGTCATTGGACCGATGCCCATCGTCTCAGCCGGTGAACAGCCGAACGACGGGGCTCTCCGGAGGCACTTCGCGGATGAACCGGTGGGCGTCGGAAAAAGCGCTAGCGAAGGCGGGACGCTCCGAAACGCGGGCAAGGTAGCGTTTGAAGACGTCGTGGGTACAGAGCTCGTGAATCTGAGCCCACATGACGCAATGCGCGATGATGCAGTCCGCAGCGGAAAATTTGTCACCGCAGATGAACGACGTTCTTTCAAGACGCCTGCGAAGCTGAGGCTCCGCTTCCGTGGCGAATTTCTTCTTGTAGCGGCGTACCGTCCGCACATCCTTTTCGGCCTCTGCCAAGATATGTTCGTGGATACGGATCTGCCATAGCATCATATCGATCGACGCGCCGAAATGGACGAGCTGCAGATAGTCGGCTCGCTCGAAGGAGAGCTGATCTGGCGCAGGCGCCAAACCCTTCTCTGGAAACGCGTCCGCCAGCAAGGTTATCATTGCGGCGCTCTCGACCATCTTCATGGACTCACCATTTTCCAAGGTGATCTCCAGGACTGGAACGCTATGGTTGGGATTGATCGCCAGATAATCCGCCCCGTACTGCTGGGCCGCGTAGATATCAACATATTCCACGACAAAATCATCTCCGACGATTTCGTGGAGCAGCCACTTCACCCGTGCACTGCGCAGAGCGGCATCATGATAAAGCTTGAATTTCGCGTTTCGCATCGGCGCACCGTCCTTCATCGAAGCCGGCGTTCGTCGCCGGCTGGCCTCTGGTTACGGACGGCAGGTTGCACGGTGTATGTTTCAAAGCGATTTCCAGCCCCATTACGGTGGTAAGAGTCTCGCCGAATAGAGCAGCGGGCACTCGGGTGTTCTTTCCGTCTGAGCTTTCGGACTTACCTGGCCTAACGGGCTACGCCCATGTATCGGCTGAGATGGATGCCCTGGGCGTTCGCCTGCCAGCCGAAAACACCCGCGCCGACCAGGGTGCGGTCGCTGCCGAAGCCATAGGGCAGGATGACATCATCGTCCAACAGCAGCCGCTCGGCCTGGGCGAGCTGCGCCATGCGGGCACGCGGGTCGAGCAGGGCTTCGGCTTGGTCCAGGGCGGCCTCATAGTCGGCGTTCGCATAGGCAATGACGTTGGTCGTGCCGGCGTCGCGGCGCCAGGCCGCCAGGAAATTCCATGGATCGGGGAAATCGGCGTTCCAGCTCGACAGCGAGATCTCGTAATCGTGCCGGACCAGCCGGGCGTTCACGACCTGATATTCGTTGGTATCGAGCGTGACGGTCAGGCCGGGTAAGGCCTGCTGCCACAGGGTCGCGATCGCCTTCGCCTCCAGCACGTAGTCCGGCAGGTCGTCGGTCAGGAAATCCAGCGTCAGCGGGTGCTCGCGGCCGTAACCGGCTTCGGTCCAGAGCTGGCGTGCCCGGGTCAGGCGCTCGGCCATCGGCAGGGCCGCGAACGACTGCTTGGGCGGCGTATAGCCGGGCATGCCGTCGGGCACGTAGCTGAAGGCCGGCGTGCCGCCCTGCTTCACGACCTTGGTCTCTAGCGCCGTCTGATCCAGCGCCAAGGCCAGCGCTTCGCGCAACCGATGGTCGGTCGATAACGGCGGCCGGGCCATGTCGATCTCGACATAACGGGTGTTCAGCTGAGGCTGGTCGTGCAGCGCCGCCGGCAGCGCGCGCCGGGCCTCCGGCAGCAGCCGGGCCGGCAGGTCGGCCAGATCGACCTCACCGGTGCGGAACGCCTTGTAGGCCGCGTTCTCGTCGGGCATCACCAGCCAATCGACCCGGTCGAGCGCGACCGTCGCGGCCGCGTGATAAAGCGGATTGCGCCGGAAGCGGAGGCGGCTCTGCGGCACCCATTCGCCCAGCGTGAAGGCGCCGTCGCCGACGAAATGTTCCGGCCGGATCCAGTCCCCGCCCCAGCGCGCGATCACCGCCTGCGGCACCGGAAACGCCATGGAATGGGCCAGGATGGCGGGCAGGAAGGCGGCCGGCTGGTCGAGCGCGATGCGCAGGGTTACGGGATCGAGGGCGACTACGCCGAGCGTGGTCAGGTCCTTGACCGTGCCCTCGGCGATCGCCCGGGCGCCGACGATCGGATACAGGATTTCGCTATAGGGCGCGCCGGTGGCCGGATCGAGCGCGCGCCGCAGCGAATAGACGAAATCCTCGGCCGTCAGCGGGCTGCCGTCGGACCAGACGAGACCCGGGCGTAGATGAAAGACATAGCTTTTACCGTCCGGCGCCCTGTCCCAGCGCAGGGCCAGGCCCGGCTGGATCGAGGCGTCCGGACCATAGACGGTCAGGCCCTCGAACAGGTCGGCGGTGACGACCGTCTCGTACTCGCCGCCAATCAGATGGGGGTCGAGCGAGGTGAGGTCGGCCGCGATCACCCGGCGCAGCATGGTTTCAGCGCGGGCCGGCGACGCCAGGACGAGCAGCACCAGGAGCAGCGAGCGTAGCATCATGCCGCCAGACTCCGGCCCAGACTGTCGGCCAAGGTTTGCACCAGGATCTCCTTCAGCCGGTCGATCGCCGGCGTGCTGCTGGCGGTCCGATGCAGGGTCAATGCGATATCGGGCAGGGCCGGCAGGCCGCCGAGGATGCGCAGCGTCGCCGGCAGCCCGACGCGGGTGCGGATCGTGACGCCCAAACCGGCGGCGGCGGCCGCCCACAACCCGCCCAGCGCCGGGCTGGTGAAGCTGAGCCGCCAGGACCGGCCGATGCCGTCGAGCGCGGCCAGCCCGGCCGCGCGAAATGCGCAGGGCGGCGCGAACAGGATCAGCGGCAGCGGTGCGTCGGCGGGAAATTCGATATCGCCGCGTCCGATCCAGTGGATCGGCAGGCGCGCCAAAAGGTCCGCTCCCGGCCGGGTCTCCTCGCCCCACAGCAGCGCCAGATCCAGACGACCGCCGGCCAGATCGTCCAGCAGGGCGGCATTGCGGTCGACCCGCGCCTCGATCCGGATCTGCGGATGGGCGCGGGCGAAGCGGCCGAGCGCGTCCGGCAGCCAGGTCTCGGCAAAATCCTGCGGCAGGCCCAATCGCACGGCACCGGACAGATCCAGCCCGCGCACGGCCGCGACCGTCTCGTCGTTCAGCGCCAGGATGCGGCGCGCATAGCCCAGCACCACGTCTCCCGCCTCGGTCAGCGCCAGCCCGCGGCCCTGCTTGCGCAGCAGCGGCACGCCCAACTGCTCCTCCAGCTTGCGCATCTGCAGGCTGACCGCCGATTGCGAGCGGCCGAGCTGGGCCGCGGCGCGGGCGAAGCCGCCGAGCGCCATCGCGGTCGACAGCGTGCGCAGCAGGTCCATGTCGAGATTGGTCAGGCGCATCGATCGGCTCCGCTCATGCGATCCTTTGAAACTATCAATTTTTCAAATGGGCCGCGAGCGTTCATGTAGGACGGGCCACCTCGGGAGCCTTGCCATGATCGCCATGCAATATGTCTTCACCTTGCCGGCCGACTACGACATGGGCCGGATCGTCGATCGGGTCGCGACCAGGGGCGGCGCGTTCGACGATTTCCCGGGGCTGCTGTTCAAGGCGTTCCTGATGTCCGAGGCCGGGCGCGACGGCGCCGTGGCCAACCGCTACGCGCCGTTCTATGTCTGGCACTCGCCCGAGGCGCTGCAGGGATTTCTGGCCCATGCCGGTTTCGCGGCCGTGGTCGCCAGCTTCGGCCGGCCGCAAGTCCGCACCTGGTTGCCGCTCAAAATCACGGCGCCGGCCGGTTCGGTCCGGACGCTCGACCTGGTCGAGGAAACGGTGGCCGAAGGCACCGACATTGCAGCCTTGATCACCCAGGAGCATGCCGCCGATATCGTCGGTCTGGACCCGACCGGCTGGCGTCTGCTGCACGCGCGCTTCGATGCGCCCGGCATGTCGGCTCACCGCTTCCGGGTGCTGCACGTCTCGCAGCCGGCTCAGCGATAGGGATCGGCCGCGTCGCGCAGCCCGTCGCCGAAGAAGTTGAAGGCGAGCACCACGGTGAAGACCGGCACGACCGGCAGCATCAGCCAGGGATACAGTGCCACCACATTGATGTTCTGCGCCTCGTTCAGCAGCACGCCCCAACTGGTGATCGGCGAGCGCAATCCTAAGCCCAGGAAGCTCAGCGCGGTCTCGCCCAAGATCATCGACGGGATCGAGATCGTCGCCGACGCGATCAAATGCGACATGAAGCTCGGCAGCAGGTGGCGGAAGATCACGCGCCGAGGCGAGGCGCCCATCAGCACGGCCGCGGTGGCGAAATCCTCTTCGCGCAGCGCCAGGAATTTCGAGCGCACCGCGCGGGCGAGCCCGGTCCAATCGAGAAAGCCCAGGATCAGCGTGATGCCGAAATAGACCCAGAGCGGGCTCCAGGTCACCGGCAGCGCCGCCGACAGCGCCATCCACAGCGGCAGTTCCGGAAAGGACCGGATGATCTCGATCACGCGCTGGGTGATGGCATCGGCCCAGCCGCCGTAATAGCCGGCCAAGCCGCCGATGATGATGCCGAGCGTGAAGCTGATCGAGATGCCGATCAGCCCGATGGTCAGCGAGATGCGCGTGCCGTAGATCACGCGGGACAGCATGTCGCGGCCGAGCCGGTCGGTGCCGAGCAGGAACAGGGTGCCGTTCTGGGCCGGGCAGACCAGATGGAACCGGCCGGGGATCAGGCCCCAGAAATCATAATCGTCGCCCAGGCAGAAGAACCGGATCGGCTGGACCTGGCCCAGGTTCGGGCTGTAGTCCCGCTGCAGGTTGCTCATGTCCAGGCTATAGTCGAAGCCATAGACGAACGGCCCGACGAAGCGGCCCTGATCGAACAGATGAACCTGCTGCGGCGGCGCGAAGATGAAATCCGTGTGCCGGCTATGGACGCCATAGGGCGCCAGGATCTCGCTGACTAGGGTCGAGAGATACAGCAGCCCCAGGATCGCGCCGGAGATGACGGCCAAGCGGTGGCGCTTCAGCTTCCACCACATCATCCGCCATTGCGACGCGCGATAGTAGCGCTCCTGGGCCGGGCTCATCGCCTCGACCCGGTTGGGCTCGAACGGCTCGTCCGAGACGAAATGGGCGAGCGGCTGTTCGGGCTCGCTCATTTGCTACTCCCCGCGCCCAGCCGGATGCGCGGGTCGAGGGCGGCGAGCGCCAGATCGCTCAGGAACACGCCGACCACGGTCAGGAGCGACATGCACATCAGGAACGAGCCGGCCAGGTACATGTCCTGCGCCCGGAGCGCGTCGAGCAGCATCGGTCCCGTGGTCGGCAGCGACAGCACGACCGACACGATGGCCGAGCCGGAAATGACATGCGGCAGCAGCGTGCCGATGTCGGCGATGAATGGGTTCAGCGACATGCGCAGCGGGTATTTCATCAGCGTTTTGAACGGCGACAGGCCCTTGGCGCGCGCGGTCACGACATATTGCTTCTGCAACTCGTCCAGCAGGTTGGCGCGCAACCGGCGGATCATGCCGGCGGTGCCGGACGTCCCGATGACGATGACCGGGATCCATAGATGCGCCAGGACCGAGCCGAACTTGGCCAGGCTCCAGGGCGCGCCGATGAAACGGTCGTCCATCAGGCCGCCGATCGAGATGCCGAACCAGGTATTGGCGAAATAGAGCATGACCAGGGCCAGCAGGAAATTCGGCGTCGCCAGCCCGACGAAGCCCAGGAAGGTCAGGCCGTAGTCGCTCCAGCTGTATTGGTGGGTCGCCGAATAGATGCCGATCGGGAACGCCACGATCCAGGTGAACAGGATGGTGGTGATGCTGACGATGAAGGTCAGCCACAGCCGGTCGCCGACGACCTGGGTCACCGGCAGGTTATAGGCGAAGGAATAGCCCATATCGCCGTGCAGCAGGCCCCAGACCCAATAGAGATATTGCTGCCACTCGGGCCGGTCGAGCCCGTACATCTCGCGCAGATAGGCCAGCTTCTGCGGATCGACCGCCTCGCCCTGGGCCTGCAGCTCGGCCATGTAGGTCGACAGATAGTCGCCCGGCGGCAGCTGGATGATGATGAACACGATCAGGCTGATCGCAAGCAGGGTCGGGATCATGACCAACAGCCGATGGACGATATAGCCGAACATGCCGCTGGCCCTCAGGATGGCTGGTCGGCCGGCGCTTCGGGGACGAACCAGAAGCGATCGGGCTTATAGACGCCGAAGAAGGCGCCGGGATCGAAGTTGTAGATGCCCTGCTCGGGCACGTTGCGCAGCTGGTCCGAGACCACGACCGGCTGGGGCACCTCGGCGCACAGCCCGATGGTCAGCACCCGGTCGGCATGGATCGCCAGCATGCGCTGCCAGATCGACCGACGCGCCTCGAAGTCGGTCGCGTTCATCCAATCATGCTCGAGGTTCATCAGCTCGATGCCCATCGGCATGTCGGGTGTCTCGCCGGACATGCCGTGGGTCTCGTAATATTGCCCCCAGCGCGGCCATTGCCAGTCTTCCTGCTGCACCGGCGCCAGGGCCGCGGGACTCATCTCGGCATTGGCCAGCCCGTTCTGCAACCCGCGATCGATCGCCATCATGGTCTCGCCGCTGAAGATGCGGTTGTGCATCAGCTCGATCTGCAGCGGCTTGGCGAACAGCTTGATGCCGACCTCGCGCCAGGTATCGCGGATCAGCTCCAGCACGTCGCCCTCCTCGGCGACCGCGCCGGCGGTCTCGACCACGATCTGCAGGGGGCGCCCGTCGGGCAGCAGGCGGATGCCCTCGCTGTTGCGCTTGGTCAGTCCGATCTCGTCGAGCAGCCGCTTCGCCTGGGCCGGATCATATTGCGCCCAGGCCTCGCGGTTCTTTTCGTCATAGAGCGGCGAGTCCGGCAGCATGGTATTTTGCCCCTCGAGCGCCAGCCCGTAATAGATGACGTTGTTGAGTTCGTGCCGATCGATCGACAGCGACAGCGCGCGCCGGAACCGCACGTCGCGCAGCAGCGTGCGCCAGACCGGATCAGCGACGTTGAGGTTCGGATAGAGCGCCAGCTGGCTGCCATAGCCGGTCTTCCACAGCCGCACCCGATAATTGTTGCGCGCCTCGCCGGCCTTCAGGAAGGTGTAATTGTCGAAGCGCAGGTAACGCGATTGCAGATCGGCCTCGCCGGCGCCGACCTTGACCGGGATGATCTTGCTGTCGGCCACCGCCGCATTGACGCGGTCGATATAGGGCAATTGCCGGCCTTCGCGATCGACCCGGTAATAATACGGGTTGCGCACGAACAGAAAGCGCTCGGACGGCGGCCGGGTCGTCAGCATCCACGGGTCCAGCGTCGGCAGGTCCGGATTGTCGTTGCGGATCGGATTGTCCATCCGATTGTGCAGCTGGGCCCAGTTGCGCGTATGGCTGTCCGCGATCAGCGCCGCCAGCTTGGCCTTGTCGGCATATTTGACGTGGAACTGCTTCAGGTAATGCGCTGGCCGATAGATCGTGATCGGGGTCGGGCTCGCCAGCATCTGCAAAAAGGTCGGCATCGCCTCCGACCAGCTATAGCGTATGGTCAGCGGATCCAGGATCTCGACCTTGGGCTTCTCGCCCTGGCGCAGCAGCGCCACCGGCGGGCCGGTCGGCGACAACAGCTGGTTGTTCGCCACATCCTCCCACCAATAGCGGAAATCCTCGGCGGTGAACGGTTGGCCGTCGGACCAGCGATGGCCGGGGCGCAAATGCAGGGTGAAGATCCGCTGTTCCTTCTGATCGACGCTTTCCAGCATGTCCGGCACCAGATCGTAGCTGGGCGTATAGGCCATCAGCCGGGCATAGCCGATGATCGCCATCAGGCGCGTGTCGCGCGGGCTGCCGATCAGCACGCGCATCTCGCCGCCGGGCTGGCCCGGTCGGCCTTCCTCGATCGCCGGGTCGGTCGGCACCCGCTCGGCGATCGGCGGCAGCTTGCCGGCCGCGACATCGGCCGCAAGCGACGGTGTTTCGATATAGGTCAGCGCGTGGGCTTGGGCCCCAACCAGCAGCAGCGCCAGGATCGCCAGCAGACGCCTCATGACAGGGCCTCGGCGGTTGCCGGGGCTTCGACCCCCAGCGCCTCGACCCAGTGGCCGCCGCCCAGATCGACGGGCGCCGGATGATGGGTCTCGTCGCGGGTATAGGGCAGGGGCCAGGCGGCGGGGTTGGAGGCCTTGCCGCCCATCAGCGCCTCGAAATCCAGCTTATGATTCAGATCCGGCGTCGGCACGGCGGCCAGCAGTGCCTTGGTATAGGGATGGCGCGGGTCGCGGAACAGGGCTTGGCGCGGCGCCAGCTCGACGATGCGGCCGGCGCACATGACCGCGATCCGGTCGGCGACGTAATCGACCACCGCCAGATTGTGCGATACGAACAGATAGGTCAGGCCCAGCCGCTGCTGCAGGTCCTTCAGCAGGTTCAGCACCTGGGCCTGAATCGACACGTCCAGCGCCGAGACCGGCTCGTCGCAGATCAGCAGGTCGGGATTGAGCGCCAGCGCGCGGGCGATGCCGATGCGCTGGCGCTGGCCGCCGGAAAAGCTATGCGGATAGCGCTTCAGCTGGTTGCGGTCGAGTCCGACCAGCTGGACCAGCTCTTCGACCCGGGCGCGCCGCTCCGCGGCATCGCCGATGCCGTGGACCAGCAGCGGCTCGGCCAGGATGTCGAACACGGTCATGCGCGGGTTGAGTGCGCTGAACGGGTCCTGAAACACATATTGCACCCGGCGGCGGAACCGGGTCAGGTCCCTGCCTTCGAGCGCCAGTACGTCGATCTCGCTGTCGCCGTCGCGAAAGCGCACCTGGCCGGCGTCCGGCGTGATCGCGCGCAGCAGCATCTTTGACAGCGTGGTCTTGCCGCAGCCGCTTTCGCCGACCAGGCCCAGGCATTCGCCGGTTTCGATCTGCAGGCTGATGCCGTCGACCGCCTTGACCGGCTGGCCGCCCTTGCGGGTCGCATAGCTCTTGGTCAGGCCCAGGATGGTCAGCAGCGGTGCCGCGCCCTCGACATGGGCGATCGCGCGCGGCGCCAGGAATTTCGTGTCCGAGATCGGCGGAATCTCGCGGATCGGCACCAGCCGGTCGCCCGGTCCCATGTCGAAACGCGGCACGGCGGCCAGCAGCGCCTTCAGATAGGGATGGCGCGGATCGGTGAACAGATCCTGGGCGGTGCCCTGTTCGACGATCTTGCCGCGATACATCACCACGACTTCCTCGGCGATATTGGCGACCACGCCCAGATCATGGGTGATGATCAGCAACGCCATGCCGAACTCGGCCTGCAGATCCTGGATCAGCTTCAGGATCTGGGCCTGGATCGTGACGTCGAGCGCCGTGGTCGGCTCGTCTGCGATCAACAGGGACGGACGGCAGACCAGCGCCATGGCGATCATCGCCCGCTGGCGCAGGCCGCCGGACAGCTCGAACGGATATGTCGCCAGCGCCTTGCGCGGGTCCTTGAATCCCACCAGCCGCAGCATCTCGGCGGTCAAGTCGAGCGCGCCGGCCTTGCTGGTCTCCCGATGCAGCAGCAGCGCCTCGGAAATCTGGTCGCCGACCGTGTGCAGCGGCGACAGCGAGGTCATCGGCTCCTGAAAGATGATCGAAATGCTGCCGCCGCGAATCTCGCGCAGCGCCGGTCCGTCGGGGTCCATCGCGGCGATATCGATCGGACCGGACGCCTTGGGATCGGCGAACAGGATCTGACCGCCGGTGATGTGGCCGGCGGCCGGCAGGATGCCCATGATCGCCTGGCTGACCACGGATTTGCCCGAACCGGATTCGCCGACCAGCGCCACCGTGCCGCCCTGGGGTACGCGAAACGACACGCCGCGCACCGCCTCGAACGGACCGGCCGGGGTGGCGAAGCTGACCTTGAGGTCGCGGATCTCGAGCAGATCGGCCATCAGGCGGCGGCCTGCCCGCGCGGCACGGTCATGTCCATCGCGGCGAGATTGCCCTCGGTCGACGGATCGACGGTCAGGCCGCGCGCGACGGCCGCCTGGGCGGCGGCCCGGACGATATCCTCGAACCCTTCGATCTGGCTCTCGACCGCCAGCTTGGCGCCGGCGCCGCGCACTGTCAGCTCCATCCAGCCCTGCTTGCGGTCGCGCCGGGTCGAGAAATAGCGCAGCTTCAGCCCGTCGAGCGAACTCCAGGCGACCTGCTTGTTGACCGGTCCGACCAGGGCGAGGCCGCTACCGTCCAGCACGATCCGGCTGCGTCCGCGCAGAAACGTCCTGACACCGAAGCTCAGCAGCAGAAGCGCCACCAGACCGAAGATCAGATGCAAGACCCAATGCATCGGCACCAGGGCTACAGCCAGAAACACCAGGCCGGCGGCGCCCCGGGCGTAATCCTCCAGCAGACTGCGGGCCGGATAGCGATGCTCGCTCATGCCGGCCACAAGTCCGCGACCGAGACCCAGGCCGCGGCCGGATGGGAGCGCACGATACCCGCCAGATCGGCCGCGAAGCGCTCGGTCGCGCGATCGTCGAGCAGATGATGGGTCAGCAAGCCGATCGGTTCGTCGGAGACGTCCAGCCGGCGGGATCGCAGATGGCGCACGGTCTCCGCGATCAGATCGCCCGCAGGCCGGCAGCGGCGCGTGCCGTGCCAATCGATCGGGTCCAGATGACTATTGACCTGACGCAGGCACGGCGATCCGGCCTGCCGCCCGGCGGTCGACAGGCCGACGAATCCCGCTTGTGGCAACAAGGCGACCAGATCGCCGGATATGCGATTCCACGGCGGCACCAGGATCGGCCGGAACCGGCGGCCGAACAGCGCTTCCAGCCGACGGCGCCCGGCGACAAGCTCGGTCACCAGCGCCGGGGCGAGGCGATCGGCACCCAACTCGGCCTTCTTGGCCGAGGCCGGCGCGTGATTGATATGGGCGATTCCATGCTGCAACACGGTCACATTGTCGGTCGTCCGGAGCCGGTCGGCAAGGGCGTCGGTGGCGGCCACGGGGATCACGGCCAGCGCCAGCGGCGCGTCGCCGGCCAGTGCCAGCAGCCGATCGAACGGCGCGGACGGTGCCGTTGCGTCATCGTCGCGCCACCAGAAGCGGGCGATCCGGCCGGCCGCGGCCCAGGCCGCCAACTCCGCTTCGAGCGGCGCCCAGACCCGCGTCCGACCGGACGGTACGATGGTGCGGGCGGACAGGCTCAAGGGCGGACAACCTTCTGCGGATGCTGGCGTTTCAGCTTCTCTCTAGCATGGATCGCCGGTCCTTTGCAGGATCATGCGGGCCGCGGTTCGGGCACCGTCCATATCGACCGACAGGACCGGCGGGACTTGGGCCCGGTCGATCGCCTGAGCCAGGCGGGCGGGATCCAGGTCCGCCGCTTCGACCATCTGGGCCATGCCGGCCTGGGTCAGCAGGCGGGCGCGCAGGGTCTGTTCGGTTTCCGCGGCTTCGGCGAAGGGCACCAGGACCATGGCCACGCGCGCCTGCAGCAGTTCGACCGCCGTATTGTAGCCGGCCTGGCTGATCGACAGGGCGGCGCGGGTGAACAGGGCCGGCAGATCGGCACGGAACCGCTCGATCACGATACCGTCATCGGCCTCGGCGGCGAGCGCATCGAAGTCTGCGTCGGGCAGATTGCGGCCGGTGATCAGCCGCCAGGGTGTCCGGGCGTAGCGCGTCATGGGCCGGGCGACCAGGGCCGTATGCAGCAGGGCGGCGCCGACGACACCGCCGCCGGCCGACACGACGACCTCGCCGGCGGGGGTGTCGGGGGTCACCACGGCGGCGGCCGGCGCTACGAAGCCGGTATAGGCGATGCGCTGGGTCAATTGCCCCGCCTCCGGCAGGCTGCCCTCCAGCCGGATCAGTCGGGGGTCGGCATGGACCAGCAGCCGGTCGTAGTCGGCCAGGAACCGGTCGACCATGGCCTGGCGCTTGGCCGGATCCGGCTTGGCGACCAGGATGTCGCGGATCGAGGCGACCAGCAGCGGCCGCGGCCGGGCCGCCCGGATCGCCTCGATCAGCGGTTCCAGCTCGAAACGCAGTGCGCGGCGCCCGAACGGATAGGTCTCGGTCACGACGATGTCGGGCCGGGCGTTGGCGAACGCCGCCAGCACCAGCTTGCGGCGCTCCGCTTGCATCGCCGGGTCGAGCGGCCGGTCGCCCGGGCCGACCAGGGTGCGGAAACTGGCGTCGGTCGCCTTCAGCGGCGGCAATTGCACGACCCGGCCGCCCTCGAGTGTGAAGCCGGGCAGCGGCATGCCGCCGGTGACCAGCGTGACCACGGCGCCCTCGGCGATCAGCGCGCGGGCGACCAGGGCCGCCCGCTGCAGATGGCCGGTGCCCAGCAGATGCTGGACATGGATCAGCACGCGCGTCATCGGGCCAGCGCCAGGTTGGCTTGAACCAGGCGGGGCATGCCGTCGGCGGCGAGGTCGAACAGATGCAGCGTCGCCGGCCGCAGCTTGACCGGCGGATCGTTCCGCATGTCCCAGCCGGTCGCGAGTGCCAGCAACGCGCGCAGCACGCCCTTGTGGGTCACGGCACCGGTCGGAAGTCCTTCCGCCGCCAGCCGCGCGAGCAGGGGCAGCAGCCGAGCCTGGACCAGATGCGGGCTTTCGCCGCCCGGCGGAGTCAGGTCCAACCCGCACGCTTCGATCGTGGCCATGCCGGCCGGATCGGCCGCGCGCAGATCGGCCAGCGTCCGGCCTTCCCAGTCGCCCCAGGCCATTTCGATCAGCGCCGGCTCGACAACGGTCGTCAGGGACAGACACTCCGCGGTCTCGGTGGCGCGCCGCAGTGGGCTGACGAGCCAGCGGAAGCCGGCAACCTCCTCCGGCAACACCCAGCGATGGGCCGCCGCCCGGCCGCGCGGACTCAGCGTCGGATCGGACCGGCCCTGCAGCCGCCTGGCCTCGTTCCAGGCGGTCGGGGCGTGGCGCAGCACGGCGAAGGGCGTCATGCCACACCCCGCAGAATGGCGTCGAGCCGCCGGGCGGCGGCCGGCAGGGCATGGGCGCGCGTCACATAATCAACGGCGGCGCGGCCCATGGCGCGGCGGCGATCGGGATCGTCCAGCAAGGCGCCGATGGCGTCGGCCAGGGCGGCCGCATCGCCTTCGGGCGTCAGCAGGCCCGTCTCGCCGTCGGCCACGATCGACGGCACACCGCCGACCCGGCCGGCCACGACGGGCAGGCCGGCCGCCTGCGCTTCCAGCAGCGCCATGCCCCAGGCCTCGCGCAGCGCCGGCCAGACCAGCAGATCGGCGGCGGCGATGGTTTCGGGAATGCGGTCCAGCGCGCCGAGCCAGGCGACGCGCCGGCCGAGCGGCGCCAGCGCTTCGGCCACGGCGTCGCGTGCGCTGCCGTCGCCGATCACCAGCAGGCGCCAGGGCCGGTCCGGCAGCAGGGCCAGCGCCTGCCCCAGAGCGCGATAGGAGGCGAGCTTGTCGCCCGGCCGCATCATGGCGATCGCGATCAGCCAGGGTTCGTCCGGATCGAGCTGCCACGCCCGGGCCAGGGCGGCGCGTCTCGCATCGCGGCGGCCCCGGGCCCTATCGAAGGGTTCGATATCGAGAAACGGCGGCAGGGCGTGGTAGCGCGCGGGATCCGCCAGCAGCGGCCGCACACACGCGGCATCGGCCGGGTTCAGCCCGATCACGGCATCGGCCCGAGCCAGCGCGGCCGCGACCGCGGCATGGCCGGCCGCCCAGGGTCCTGCCGCCTGCTTGGGTGCGAACGACGCCTCGGCCACGACATAGGGGATGCCGAGCCGGTCGGCCACGACCGGTCCGATCAGGTCCGGCGCCTTGTGGTAGAGGTGGTAGGTGAACCACAGGTCCGGCGGCAGGGCGCCGGGGATCCGGTCGGCCAGCCGGCGACCGAGGGCGGCCAACCGGGCCTGGCGGACCGGGTCGCCGGCGCCGTCGCGGCTGCGCAGCCGGCTCATGATCCGGACCTCGTGCCCGGCCAGGCGCAGCGCCCGGATCAGCAGCCGCGCCATCAGCCGATCGCCCGACGGGACCGGATGATCGGGCGGCTTCAGCGGTGCGTAGAAGCCGACGCGCATGCCGTCTCGTCCAGGATCCCCGCGCCGAGCAAGTCGGCAAGCCGGTCGATCGTCGCCTGAAAGCCGAAGCGCTCGCGCACCCGCGCGGCGCCGGCACTGGCCAGAGTCTGGCGCAGATCCGGGTCGGAGATCAGCCGATCCAGCGCCGCCGCCAATCCCGCCACGTCGCCGGGCTCGACCAGCAGGCCGGTCCGTTCATGGTCGATCAATTCGGGAATCGCCGCGACCCGTGTCGCCAGGCAGGCGAGCCGCTGGCTCTGCGCCTCCATCAGCACGTTGGGCAGCCCGTCGCGATCGCCATCCGCGGCGATCCGGCTGGCCAGCACGAACAGGTCGGCGGCGCGATAGGCCGTCAGCACGTCGTCCTGGGCAGCGGCCCCGCGCCATTCGATCCGGTCGGCCAGGCCCAGCGCCGTCGCACGCGCCTTGAGTGCCGCCGCGCCCGCGCCGCCGCCGATATGGGTAAAGCGCCAATGCCGGTTCGCCGGCAGGCGGGCCAACGCGTCGAGCAGGTCCGGATAGCCCTTCTTCGCGACCGCGCGACCGACCGACAGCAGCCGGACCGGCTGGGCCGGGTCGCGGCCGTCGCGCGCGTCGAGTGGCGCCGTCATCGCCGGAAACCGCCGGAAATCCAGCCCGTGATAGCCCAGCAGCACCGGCTTGCCCGGGGGGCTCAGCGCGGCCAGATGGTCGCGGCCGACCGCGGTGCAGGTTACCGCCCAGGCGCAATCGGCCAGTTTCTCGCGCTTGTCCCAGGCGGGCGAGGTCCAGATGTCCTTGGCATGGGCCGAGACCGCCCAGGGCAGCCCGGTCAGCCGGGCGGCATAGCGCGCGACCGAGGCCGGCGTATGCAGGAAATGGGCATAGAACAGCGCGATCCCGGCCGGCAGCTCGGCCGCCAGCACCAGCGCCTGGCCCCAGCGCCGCAGCCGGTTGCGCGTCGGATCGCGGCGCAGATCCTTCAGGAACAGCGCGCGGGTCGCCGGGTAGGCCGGCAGGCGGCGGGCGTGGCGCCAGGCGCGGAACAGGCGCAGCGGCGCCTCGTGCAGATATTCGGGCAGGTAATTGACCGGGGCGCCGATTTCGCGATGGATCGGATGGACGGCCTGGTCGGTCGGCCGCCGGAGCGAGATCAGCTCGAGCGTCAGGCCGGCCTGTTCCAGCGCCCGGATCTCCTGGGCGATGAAGGTCTCGCTCAGTCTTGGATAGCCTTTGACGACGATGGCGATTCGTCTCATGCCGACGGGCGGCTGTGGCGGCGCGCGGTCTGGTTGGGCTGGATCGCGGTCGGGCGGTCGATCAGGCCCAGCGCCAGGCTATTGACCTGGTCGAGCCCCCCCAGCAGCCCCTCGACATGGCGCGCCGACGGCACCGGCTGCGCCGGCAGGCGGCGCAGCGCCTCGATCATCGCCTGGGGACTGCGGATCTCGTCATTCTCCAGCATGCGGGCCAGACCCAGCTGCTGGGCCCGCTCGGCGCGCAGGAACTGCTCCAGCCTGGGCACGGTCCGCGGCACGATCAGCGCCTTCTTGTCGAACGACAGGATCTCGCAGAACGTGTTGTAGCCGCCCATGGCGACGACGCCGGCGGCACCCTGCACCAGCCGTTCGAGCTTGGCGTCGAACGTGATGGCCTGCAGGCGCGGGTTGGCCGCGCAGCGGGCGGCGAAGGCGGTCTGGCGCTCGCTCGACATGAACGGCCCGAACACCAGCAGTGCCGGCCAGGGCAGATCGTCGGTCGCCTCATAGGCGGAGATGACCCAGTCGATCATGGTCTCGCCGTCGCCGCCGCCGCCGGGGGTGACCAGCAGGTAGGGCTCGTCGAACGGCGCGGTGACGCCGGCGTCGGCGAGCGTCGAGGCGCTGCGCTTCAGATAGCCGGTGTAGCGCATCTTGGCCCGGACCGAGGCCGGCACCGGCAATCCTTCGAGCGGGTCGCAGATTTCGGGCAGGCCATAGACCCAGATCTGCTCGTAGAGCTCTTCCAGCGCCGGCATGACATGCTTGCGCTGCCATTCCTCTTCCAGCTGGCCCGGCTCGTCCATGATGTCGCGCAGGCCCAGTACCGAGGGCACGCCGCGGGCACGCATCAGCTCCAGCGTCGGCCGCACCTCGCCGCGCAGGCCCAGCGGTTCCTTATCGACGATGAACAGGTCGGGATCGAAGATCGACGCGGTATGGCGCATGATCGAGGCGCGCATCTCCAGCGTTTCCTCGATCGCGAACGGCAGGTTGAGCGAGGTATATTCGCCGTTCCGGAGCTTGATCACGCCCGGCACCCGCACGAAATCGACCCGGGTGCGGAAATCAAAGCTGCCGATGATGGGCGAACCCGATAAGATCAGGACGGACAGGCGCGGATCGGCATCGACCAATGCGTGCGCAATCGTCCGGCAGCGCCTCAGGTGACCGAGGCCCATGCTGTCGTGGCTATAGATCAGGACGCGCTTGTGTGGGCGTGGAGACAACATCTTGACCGTCGGAGGAGCTTCGGCGGGCGAGCGACCATCGCATAGCTCAGGGCGCCCGGATACCAGCATTTCATGACGGAACAGCCCGCCACGATCGAACAAATTTCCGAACCGCGCGCCCATGAGGCCGCGGCGCCGACCGCGATCGGGCCCATTCCCGCATCGCAGCCGATGGATAAATCCATTTATGGATTCATCCTAAGGTACAGTCTGCGCGATCAGCTAGCCGTTCTGGCGCTGACCGCCGTCTCTCTGCCCTTCTACTATCTTTCGCTCGATCTGCCCAAGACGATCGTCAACGCGATCAACGGCAAGGGCCTGCGCGAGATGCTGGACGGCGTCCGGCTGAACCAGACCCAGTATCTGACGGTGCTGTGCGGCGCCTTCCTGGCCCTGGTCATCGTCAATGGCGCGTTCAAATATTGGATCAACGTGCTGAAGGGCCGCCTGGGCGAGCGCATGCTGCGCCGCCTCCGGTTCGAGCTCTATCACCGCATCCTGCGCTTTCCCCTGTTGCAGTTCCGACGCACCTCGCCCGGTGAACTGATCCCGATGATCACGTCCGAGGTCGAGCCGCTCGGTGGCTTCATCGGCGACGCCTTCGCGCTGCCGGCCCAGCAAGGCGGCACGCTGCTGACCGCGATCTTCTTCCTGTTCGTGCAGGACCCGGTGCTGGGGGCGGCGGCCGTGGCGCTCTATCCCCTGCAGGGGTATGTGATCCCCAAGCTGCAGCGCAAGGTCAACCAGCTGGGAAAACAACGGGTCCGCACCATCCGGACGCTGGCCGACCGGGTCGGCGAGTCGGTCGGCGGCATCCAGGAGATCCACGCCAACGATTCAGCGCGCCTGCAGCTGGCCGATTTCGCCGAACGGCTCGGCCGGATCTACGAGATCCGGTTCGAGATCTACCAGCGGAAATTCTTCGTCAAATTCCTCAACAACATGATCAACCAGCTGACGCCGTTCTTCTTCTATTCGATCGGCGGCTATCTGGTGATCCGCGGGCAATTGTCGTTCGGCTCGCTCGTCGCCGTGCTGTCGGCCTACAAGGATCTGGCCGCGCCCTGGAAGGAGCTGCTGGATTTCTATCAGATCAAGGAAGACAGCCGGATCAAGTACGAGCAGGTCGTCGAGCAGTTCCAGCCGCCCGGCCTGATCGACCGCGCGCTGCAGATGACCGAGCCGGGCGAGATCCCGCACCTCGCCGGCGAGATCACGGTCAGCAAGCTGGTCTACAACGAGGACAACCGGGCCCATATCCTGAACGGGCTCGACGTGTCGCTGCCGCTCGGCCCCCATATCGCGATCGTCGGCACCGGCGCCTCGGGCAAGGGCGAATTCGCCATGTTGCTGGCGCGCCTGCTGGTGCCCTCGGCCGGCCGCATCCTGATCGGCGGGCACGATCTCAACCAGATCCCCTATGCCGTCAGCGGCCGGCGCATTGCCTATGTCGGCGCCGCCGCCGGGATGTTCGCCTCCAGCATCCGGGAAAACCTGCTGTTCGGGCTGAAGCATCGGCCGGTGACGGAGGCGCCCTACGACGCCGCCACGGCGAAGCGGCGCCAGCGCAACCTGTTCGAGACCCGCCGGGCCGGCAATCTCGATTTCGACTTTCAGGCCGATTGGGTCGATTATGCCCAGGCCGACATCGCCGAACCGACGGCGATCGCCGGGCGATTGCTGGAGATGATCGAGCTCGTCGGCCTCGAGGACGACATCTATCATCTGGGCCTGCGCGGCCGGCTCGACGCCCGGCGCCGGCCGGCGGTCGCCGAAGGTTTTGTCCAGGCGCGCAAGGCGTTGGCCCAGCAGCTGGTCGAGGCCGGCATGGATCGGCTGGTCGAGCGCTTCGAGGCCGATCGCTACAACACCAACCTGACGTTCGGCGACAATCTGCTGTTCGGCACGCCGGTCGATGCCACTTTCGCCGCGGGGCATCTGGCCGAAAACCGCTATGTGCTGCAGGTGCTGACCAAGGTCGGCCTGACCGAGGACCTGATCCGGACCGGGCTCAAGGTGGCCGAGACCATGCTCGAGCTGTTCGCCGACCTGGCGCCGGGCCATGAATTCTTCGATCAGTTCAGCTTCATCGCCCATGACGAGCTGCCGGATTACCGGGCGATCCTCAATCGGGCGTCGGGCGGCATCGGCCGGCTGCGCGCGGCCGACCGGACCCGGCTGCTGGCGCTGCCGTTCCGCCTGATCGAGACGCGCCATCGCCTGGGGCTGATCGATGCCGACCTGCGCCGCCGCATCGTCGAGGCGCGCCAGGTGTTCCGGGCCGACCTGCCCGAGGCGCTGCGCTCCAAGATCGAATTCTTCGATCCCGACCGCTACAACGGCTCGGCCACGGTCATGGAAAACATGCTGTTCGGCACCGTCGCGTTCGATGCGGCGCAAGGGGCGGCCCGGGTGCAGTCGCTGGTCACCCAGGTGCTCGACCGCATGGAGCTGCATGCGGCGGTAAGCGAAGTCGGGCTCGACTATCAGGTCGGCAGCGGCGGTTCGCGCCTGACCGGGGCCCAGCGGCAGAAGCTGGCGATCGCCCGCGCGATCGTCAAGCGGCCGGATCTGCTGATCCTGAACGAGGCGATGGCGTCGCTCGATCCGTCGGCGCAGCAGCAAATCCTGGCGGGGCTGCAGGAGCAGTGCAAGGATGTGGCGATGATCATCGTGCTGCAGCGCGCCCGCTTCGCCCGCCATTTCGACCATGTCGTCGTGATGGAAGCCGGTCAGGTCGTCGAACAAGGCGGTTTCGCCGAACTCGATCACCCGGACTCGGCAATGAATCAGCTGATTGAGGCGGAAAAATGAGCCTGCTGGAAGAGGTCGAGCTGTTGCGCCGCGTCCCGCTGTTCGCCGATATCGAGCCGGCGAAGCTCAAGCTGATCGCGTTTACCAGCGAGCGGGTGACGTTCGACCCGGATCAATATGTCTTCCATCAGGGCGACATGGGCGATGCCGCCTATATCATCATGGAGGGCGATGCCGACGTGCTGATCGACGGACCCGGCGGCGCCCGTGCGGTCGCCCGGGTCGGCCGCAACGAATTCATCGGCGAAATCGCCATCCTGTGCGACGTGCCGCGCACCGCCTCGATCCGCGCCCGCTCGCGCGTCGTCACGCTGCGCATCTCCAAGGACCTGTTCTTCCGCCTGCTGACCGATTTTCCCAAGATGTCGCTCACCATCATGCGGGTGATCGCCCAGCGCCTGGAAAACACCACCGCCCAGTTGCGCCGGGTCCTGGCCGAGGGCCCATTGGCCGAGGCCGAGACCATCCCCCATTCGACCGAAGGCTGACCCGATGAACCGAATGGTGCTGGCCCTCGCATCGCTGTCCCTGCTGGCGACCCCCGCCCTGGCGGCCGATCCGGTCGCGGCCGACCCCAAGGTGCAGGCGGCGCTGCAGGGGCTGGACCAGACGCTCGCCGGCGAGGTGACGAAGCGCGGCTTTCCGGGCATGGCCGTCGCCGTCATCCATGATCAGACGCCGCTCTGGGTCCATGCCTATGGCCAGGCCGATGTCGCCGCCGGCGTGCCGGTGACCGAGAATACCCAGTTCCGCGTCGCCTCGATCACCAAGCTGTTCACCGCCGTCGCCATCATGCAGCTGCGCGATGCCGGGCTGCTGAACCTGGACGACCCGGTGCAGAAGCATCTGACCAGTTTCCATCTGGCCGGCGTGCCGCACCCGGCCGTCACGATCCGCGAGCTGCTGCTGCAGCTGGGCGGATTGCCGCGCGAGCCGCTCGGCACGTCATGGCAGGACCGGGTCATGCCGACGCGCGACCAGCTGATGGCCGATCTGGATCGCCAGGAACCGGCGATTCCGGCCGAGACGCTGTGGAAATATTCCAACCTCGGCTATGCCATCCTGGGCCAGCTGGTCAAGGCGGTATCGGACGAGCGGTTCGAGGATTACGTGCTGCGCCATATCGCCCAGCCGCTCGGCATGATGCACACCCTGGTCAATCCGCCGGCGGACCTGAAGGGCATCGCGATCGGCTACGGCTATCGTCAGGGCGACGGCACGCGCGAGCCGCGCGCCTTCATGCCGATGGGCGGCATGTACGGCGCCGCCGGCGTGATCTCGACCGCGGCCGATCTTGGGCGCTTCGCCGCCTTCTTCCTGTCGGACGCGGAGTCCGACGTGCTGTCGGCCGAGAGCCGGCGCGAGATGCTGCGGGTTCAGGCGATCTTCCCGGACTGGACCGGCGGCCAGGGTCTGGGCTTCGAGACCCGCCGCGTCGGCAACCAGAGCCGGATCGGCCATGCCGGCCGTGGGGCTGGCTATGCCGGGCGGCTCGATATCGATCCGGTCAGCAAGCTGGCCGTGGTGGTGCTGATCAATGCCGACGAGAACGGCCCGACCCGCTTCGTCGACCAGGCCTTCGGCGCGCTGGTCGGCCCGGTCACCGCCGCGGCAGCGCTCGGCCGACCGCCCGTCGTCGCCGATCCGGCCTGGTCGAAATTCGTCGGCCGCTATACCAACGAGGGGCGCGATTCCGAGATCGTGCTGATCGACGGCCGCCTGACCTGGCAGGATTCCGGCTTCAACGATCCGGCGCGCACCCGCATCCCGCTCGACCCGGTCGGCCCCAACATCTTCAAATTCACCGCCGGCGCGTTGGTCGGCGAGAAGCTGACGTTCGATCTGGACCCGGCCGGCAAGGTCGTCTCGATGCACGCCGCCGGCAATACCGACCTCAGGAAATAGTTGCTTCCCGGATCAGGCCGGGCAGATCGCGCATATCGTCGAACGTCGTGGTGGCGCCGACCGCCCTCAGGCGGGCGCCATGGGTCGCGGGATCCCAGGCGGTCTGGGTGAAGCCCAGCACGCGCATGCCGGCCGCCGCCGCCCCGGTCACGCCCGGCACGCTGTCCTCGATCACGAGGCAGCGCGCCGGATCGACCTCCATCCGTCGCGCCGCATGCAGGAACAGGTCGGGCGCCGGCTTGCCATGAGCGACCTCGACCGCGCTGAACACGTTCGGCGCGAAGGCGGACCAGAGGCCGATCTGGGAAATATAGCGCTCCAGCCAATCCGGGCCGGAGGAGGAGGCGACGCATTTGCGCTGGGCGATCGCGGCGACGGCCGCATGCACGCCTGGCACGGCCAGGTCCGGCCCGGCCGCGACGCAGGCGGCCCGGACGGTCTGGGCGATGCCGTCATGGAAATCGGCCGGCAGGGTGATGCCATGTTCCAGCTCCAAGGTCCGGTACATGTCCTTGAACGCGATGCCGGTCCAGCGCAGCGCCACCTCTTCCTCGGTCATGGGGATGCCGACGGCGGTGAAGGCGGCCGAGTCGGCCGCCCAGCAATGCTGCTCGGTCCGGATCAGCACGCCGTCGCAGTCGAAGATGACCAGGTCGATCGGCTGCCCGTTGGACAGGCTGGTCATGACCCGATCGTGACCGTGACCGGGACATGGTCGGACGGCTGCTCCCAGCCGCGCACCGGGCGGTGGATCTCCGCCTTCGACACGCCTGGCATCAGGTCGGGCGTGACCCAGACATGGTCGAGCCTTCGGCCCTTGTCGGCCGCGTCCCAATCCTTGGCGCGGTAGCTCCACCAGGAATACAGCTTCTCGGCCGCCGGCGTGAAATGGCGGACCGCATCGACGAAGCCGCCGGCGGCCTGCATCCGGTTGAGCTTATCGACTTCGATCGGCGTGTGGCTGACCACGCCCAGCAGCGCCTTGTGCGACCAGACGTCATGCTCCAGCGGCGCGATGTTCAGATCGCCGACCAGCACGGTCTTGCGGCGATCGGTATGCCGGGCCAGCCAGCTCGTGACCTCGTCCAGGAACTGCAGCTTGTGGGCGAACTTGTCGTTGAGATCCGGATCGGGAATGTCGCCGCCGGCCGGGATGTAGAAATTATGCACCTCGGTGCCGTCCGCGAGCCGCGCCCAGATGTGCCGGCAATCCTCCTTGCCGCACCAGCCGTGCGCGCCGGACGCGTCGCCGGTCGCCACGAACGGCAGGCGCGAGACGATCGCGACGCCGTTATAGCTCTTCTGGCCGTGGATCATCTGATGCGTATAGCCGGCCGCCTTCAGCGCTGCCGCCGGGAAAGTATCGTCGACCGTCTTGGTCTCCTGCAGGCACAGCACGTCGGTGTCGGATTCGGCCAGGAACCGCTCGACATTGCCCAGGCGCAGACGCACCGAATTGATGTTCCAGGTCGCGATTTTCATCAGGGGAGGATTTCCGTGGTTTGGACGGGGATAGCCGAATAGCCTGAACATGCTAGAAGCGAAACCCCAAAGGCGCTACCCGGAACCACCATGTCCCAGCAGGCCCGTCTTGATGCGGTTCGCCAGGCGCTTGCCGCCGGAAAATTCGACGAGGCCGTGCGGCTGCTCGGCGAGCCCGCGGACACCGAGGCGTTCAATCTCGCGGGCCTGGCCCAGGGCGGCCTGCGGCAGTTCGGACCGGCGGTGGCGTCCTTGACCGCGGCCTTGCGCCTGGCGCCGGCGCGCTTCGACATCATGAGTAATCTCGCCAGCGCGCTGGTCGAGCTGGACCGGTTCGGCGAGGCCTTGACCCTGTTCCGCCAGGCCCATGCGCTGGCGCCGCGCAACGCGCGGATCGTGGCCAATATCGCCAATCTGCTCGATTTCGCCGGCGCGCTGGGCGAGGCGATCACGGCCTACGAGACCGCGCATCTGCTGGCGCCGAACGATGCCGAGATCGGGCGCAACCGGGCGATGACCCTGTTGCGCGCCGGGCGGTTTGCCGAAGGCTGGCCGCTGTTCGAGCATCGGCGCCGGGCGGTCGATCTGGCCGAGGCGACCGTGCCGCGCCTGACCGACTTGGCCCAAGTTGCCGGGACGCGGATCCTGCTGTTCCACGAACAGGGACTCGGCGACACGCTGCAGATGCTGCGCTATGCGCCTCTGCTGGCGGCACGGGGCGCCGAAGTGCTGGTGCGCGTGCCGCTGGCGCTCATGCGGCTGACCGCGGCGGTGCCGGGCGTGCAGGCCGTGGTCGGCGACGGCGAGGATACCGGGCCGCTGGATTTTCAAGTGCCGCTGATGAGCCTGCCGCTGCTGTTCGGCACCGATCTGGACTCGATCCCGGCCGCCACGCCCTACCTGACGGCCGATCCGATTGCCGGCGCGGCCTGGGCCGAACGGCTGGCGGGCCTGCCCCGGCCCTGGGTCGGGCTGGTCTGGGCCGGCTCGCCGACCGGCGGGCTCGACCATCGGCGCAGCATGCGCTTTGCCGAGCTGGCGCCGATCCTGGCGGTGCCGGCCGGGTTCGTCAGTGTGCAACTCGGGTCGGCCGCGGCGCAATGGGCGCCGCCGGCGGGGGTGGCAGCCCTCGATGCGGCGCCGTGGCTTCATGATTTCGCCGATACCGCCGCCTTGATGAGCCAGCTCGACCTGCTGATCACGGTCGATACCTCGGTGGCCCATTTGGCCGCCGGATTGGGCCGGCCGGTCTGGCTGCTCGACCGGTTTTCGTCTTGCTGGCGCTGGCTGACCGGACGGACCGACAGCCCGTGGTATCCGACGCTGCGGCTGCTGCGCCAGCCGGCTCCAAGCCAATGGAGCGCGCCGGTGGCCGAGGCGGCCAGGCTGCTGGCCGCCTCGAAACCGATCAGCCGATCGTGATTTCCAGATCGGTCAGCCCGTCGACATGGCCGACCAGCTTGTCGCCCTTGACCACGGCGGCCACGCCTTCCGGCGTGCCGGAATAGATCAGGTCGCCGGGGAACAGCTCCATCAGAGCCGAGAGATAGGACACGCTTTCGGCGACCGACCAGATCAGGTCGCTGATGTCGCCGGTCTGTTTGGTCGTGCCATTGACCTTGACCCAGATGGCGCCCTTGCCGATATGGCCGACGTCGCTGGCCTTATGGATCGGCGCGCAAGGAGCGGACTGGTCGAAGCCCTTGCCCATCTCCCACGGGCGGCCGGTCGTCTTGGCCTCGTTCTGCAGATCGCGCCGGGTCATGTCGAGACCGACGGCATAGCCATAGACATAGTCGAGCGCTTCGGCGACCGGGATGTCCTTGCCTTGGCGGCCGATGGCGACGACCAGCTCGATCTCATGGTGCAGGTTCTTGGTCTTGGGCGGATAGGCCATGGTCGCATGGTTGGCCAGGATGCTGTCGGCCGGCTTCATGAAGAAGAACGGCGGCTCGCGATCGGGATCGGTGCCCATCTCGCGGGCATGGGCGGCATAGTTGCGGCCGACGCAATAGATCCGGCGCACCGGAAACGGATCGCCGCCGACCACGGGAACCGTGACGATGGCGGGGGCGGGAACGGCATAGGTCATGAAAAACCTCGAGACAGGGACGGAAATGGCGGCGGCGGCGCATGAAAGCACGCCGCCGGTGCGGCTTCAATCAGCGGGCTTCACGCCACAGGCCCAGCGCCTGCTGGACCGGCCGGTCGGAGAAGCTGAACAGCACGGATTCGGGCCCCGCCTCGTGGCGGACCGGGCACCAGCTCGGCACCACGAACACGTCGCGCGGCTGCCAATGGAACACCCGATCGCCGATCCGGCTCGTGCCGGATCCCTCGACCGCGACATAGATGGTGGCATCGGTCGAGCGGTAGCTCTCGGTCTTGAAGCCCGCCGGCAGCAGCTGCATGAAGGGCTGGATCGTCGGCATGGGCGAGCCGCCGGTGGCGGGATTGACATAGCGCAGCTTCAGCCCGTGGCACGGGTCCCATTCGTCCGCCCGCTTCAGGGTTTCGAGCGCCTCGCGCGAGCGTTCATAGGGATAGTTGAACACCGGCGAGGTTGGGGTCTGCGGCTTCCAATCGACCGGCATCAGCCCCATGCCATAGCGCGCCAGGCTGTCGCCCGCCGGCCTGGTCTCCATCTGCTGCTCGGCATTGCCCGGCTCGGCGAAGCTGGCGTCGAGGAAGCCCACCAGCGGGATATCGAGCCCGTCGAGCCACACCATCGGCTCCTGCGTTTCGTTGCCATGGTCGTGCCAGGTCCAGCTCGGCGTGATGATGAAATCGCCGGGCCGCATCAGCGTCCGCTCGCCATCGACCGCGGTAAAGGCGCCGTTGCCCTCGATCACGAAGCGCAAGGCCGATTGGGTATGGCGGTGGGACGGGGCGACCTCGCCCGGCAGGATCAGCTGCAGGCCGGCATAGAGCGTCTGGGTGATGCAGGACTTGCCCGGCATGCCCGGGTTTTCCAGGATCAGGACCCGGCGCTCGGCTTCCTTGGCGGTGATCAGCCGGCCGGCTTCCATCAGCTGCGGCCGGACGTCGTCATAGCGCCAGAAGGCGGGGACGCAGGGGCTGTGCGGCTCGCGCGTGATCAGCGCGCCGAGCACTTCCCACAAGGGGGCCAGATTGTTCGGCGTCAGCCGATCGTAGAACGCCTGGCGTTCCGGTGTCGATTTCGCCGCAGCGTGCATGACTTCCTCCCCGGCATCCGCTCAGATGGCGGACTTCCATCAGGTGGAAAGAGCATCGCGCGAAATATATGCAAATGCAAATAACTTATCGGACGGACCGGCGCAGGGGAAACAGGGCGCTCACGCCAAGCGGCGTGACGATCCCGACCAGGATGCCGCGCCAGATGCCGTTCGCCATGCCGATCCAGCCGGCCAGGAGCCAGAGCAGGGTGAACAGCAGGCCGAACAGGACCAGCCAGGTGCCGTGACGCTGCTGGTTGAGTGCCGCGGCCATGCTCGCTGCGCCCGCCTGTGCCTGTATTCTGCGGCGGTGCAGCGCACGGCGCGTGGCGCGGGCGGTCGAGACGATTAACCCCCGAACCCGGCGCGTCGTGACCGCACCGGCCTGGTGCAGATCGGCGGCGCCGGCGCCCAGCCGCCTGCGCAGATCGAATGCCGTCGCGATCGCGGCCTTGCGCCACAGCGTGGCCTGGACCGGACTCATCGGGCGCGTCGGAAAACGACCATGGCGGCACCTTCTGCAATTTGAAGCTGCAGATCCTCGACCATGGCGCGCGGGGCGTCAAGCGAATGGGCAGGGGGTAGAAAAGGGTGACGCCCGGTCAGGGGGGATGACCGGGCGTCGGGGGGTTGAAGTGCCGTTGGGGGAGCCCGATTTGGCAGGGGAACCTTATCGGGATCAGGACGCGAGGTCCTCGATCACTTCGTAAAAACATTTGGGGTGTATCCGGGCCGCAACAACTGCGCTTGTTGCATGCCCGGGGATCAAGCCCTGCATGAAACCGATCGACGGTTCAGGTGTTAAGCGGCGTATTCCCGGCGGGAACGGGCCTCGGCACGCCGGGCACAGGCAGCGCCGAAGGCTTCGAACAGCTTGATCGAAAACGCATTTTCCTGCGGTCGCCATTCCGGGTGCCATTGGACGCCGACCACGAAATCGGCGCCTTCCAGCCGGACCGCCTCGATCTGGCCGTCGGACGCGACCGCCTCGATCGCCAGATTTTTCGCCGGACGATCAATGCCTTGCCCATGCAGGGAATTGACCTCGATGCTGTCCGTCCCGGCCAAGCGCCGGAACAGACCGCCCGGCGTCAGCGCCACCGGATGCACCAGCCGGTACTTGTGCGCGGCCGTGCCGGTCTTGTCGGAGCGATGATCCATCCGGCCGGCAACCTCGTGCACCACTTGATGCAGGCTGCCGCCCAGTGCCACGTTCAGCTCCTGATGACCGCGGCAGATGCCCAGCACCGGGATCCCGGCGGCGATGGCGGCGCGGATCAGCGGCAGGGTCGTCGCGTCCCGCTCCGGATCGGTCAGATTCCCAGCCGGCGGCGCGGGGCCGTCATAGTGCTGCGGCTCGACATTGGACGGGCTGCCGGTCAGCAACAGCCCGTCGAACCGGCCGATCAGGTCGGCCAGGTCCATCCGGTCGCCGAGCGCGGGAATCAGCACCGGCAGACAGCCGGCAACTTCCAGCCCGGCGAGAATATATTTCTCCCCGACCTGGTGAAACGGGTGCTGGTCCGGCTGGCGGCGGCAACAGGGAATGGCGATCAGGGGCAGGGACATGGGTTCGCGAATCCCTCGTCAGCCGTGGTTGTCGGCGCGGTTCGGCAGATAGAACATCTCCGGCTTCAGCTCGACGCCTTGGCGCGGATCGATCAGAGCGACCGTCGTCAGCCTATGCTGCGGATCGAGCACGATCCACTGTTTCAACACCAGCGGGTCGTCCTGGAACACCAGCGTGATGGCGCCGCTGTTCGGATCCTTGGTCTGGACGCAGGTGACGCGCAGGCTTTTCGGCCCGCGCTCGAACCGGGTCACGGTCACGTCGCCCGACAGCTTGATCGCCTCGCGCAGCAGGAACCAGACCGGGGTGGACTCGACGGGAAAGAACTGCACGTTCTTCAGTTCCAGGTCGTTGACCGCGACGAAATTTCCGTCCGAGATGATCAGCATCTGCACCGGCGGCTGATATTCGAAGCGCAGTTTGCCCGGGCGCGACAGGTACAGCTCGCCCTCGGCGGTCGAGCCGTCCGGGTTGGTCTGCTGGAACAGCGCCTGCAGGGTCTTGATGCCGCCGAGATAGCTCTCGATCCGCTTCAGATCGGCAGTGTCCTCGGGCGTCAGCGCCGCGGAGACCGGGGCGGCCGCGAACGAGAGGACGGGAGCGAAAGTGAGGCCGAGGGCCGCGACGGCCGCGCCGCGCAGCAGCGCGCGACGGGAAAGGTGTCCCTGAAGGGGCATGATGGTTCGACCGCTCCGATCTGCTTTGAGGGCCTGATTTGGCAGCCCGATTATGGCGGCGCCAGGGCGTCCTTGGATTATCGCGGCGGCGGGGCCAGCACTTCGCGCTTGCCGACATGGTTGGACTGGCTGACGACGCCCTCCTGTTCCATGCGTTCCATGATGCGGGCGGCGCGGTTGTAGCCGATCTGCAGATGGCGCTGGACGAAGCTGGTCGATGCCTTCTTCTCGCGCGTCACCAGCGCCACGGCCTGGTCGTAGAGATCGTTCGACGGATCGCCGTCGCCGCCGCCGGTCGAGGCCGCACCCTCGGTCGCGGCATCGTTGCCGTCGTCCTCGGTCACTTCCTCGATATAGCTGGGCTGGCCCTGGTTCTTCAGGAAGTTCACCACCGCCTCGACCTCGCCGTCGGAGCAGAACGGCCCATGGACGCGGGTGATGCGGCCGCCGCCGGCCATGTACAGCATGTCGCCGCGACCCAGCAGCTGCTCGGCGCCGGATTCGCCCAGGATGGTCCGACTGTCGATCTTGGAGGTGACCTGGAAGCTGATGCGGGTCGGGAAATTCGCCTTGATCGTGCCGGTGATGACGTCGACCGACGGGCGCTGGGTCGCCATGATGATATGGATGCCGGCGGCGCGGGCCATCTGGGCCAGCCGCTGGATCGCGGCCTCGATATCCTTGCCGGCGACCAGCATCAGGTCGGCCATCTCGTCGACCACGACCACGATGAAGGGCAGCGGCTTGGAATCGAGCGGCTGATCCTCGAACGTCGGCTCGCCGCTTTCGGCGTCGAACCCGGTCTGGATCCGGCGCGACAGGTTCTCGCCGCGATTGCGCGCTTCCGTCAGGCGGGCATTGTAGCCCTCGATGTTGCGCACGCCGAGCTTGGACATGGCGCGGTAGCGGTTCTCCATCTCCCGCACCGTCCATTTCAGCGCCACGACCGCCTTCTTCGGATCGGTCACGACCGGCGCCAGCAGATGCGGAATGCCGTCATAGATCGACAGCTCGAGCATCTTCGGGTCGATCATGATGAATTTGCACTGATCCGGCGGCATCCGGTACAGCACCGACAGGATCATGGTGTTGATGCCGACCGACTTGCCCGAGCCGGTCGTGCCGGCGATCAGCAGATGCGGCATCTTGGCCAGGTCGACCACGATCGGCGCGCCGCCGATGTCCTTGCCCAGCACGATGCTGAGCTTGGCCGACGAGCGCTCGTAGGCATCCGACGCCAGCAGCTCGCGCAGGTAGACCGTTTCCGACTTGGCATTCGGCAGTTCGATGCCGATGACGTTGCGGCCGGGCACGACCGCGACGCGGACCGAGACCGCGCTCATCGAGCGGGCGATATCGTCGGCCAGGCCGATGACGCGCGAGGATTTCGTGCCGGGCGCCGGCTCCAGCTCGTAGAGCGTCACGACCGGGCCGGGCCGGACCTTGACGACCTCGCCCTTGACGCCGAAATCCTCCAGCACGTTCAGCAGCAGCAGCGCGTTCTGCTGCAGCGCCTCTTCGCTGGGTCCGCTCAGGCCGCGGGTCAGCGGCGCTTCGGCCAGCAGGTCGAGCGGCGGCAGGTCGTACTGATTCTGCGGCTCCAGGTCCAGGCTTGCTTGACGCGCCTGTTCCGGCCGCCTGGCCGGGGCGGGGGCGGCCGGCTTGGGCGCGACCACGCCGGGTGCCAGCTCGCGCCGGGCGCCCATGACCGGTTCGCGCGGGGCCGGGTGAGGGGCCGTCGATTCGCCCATGGTCGGCTCGCGGCGGTCGAACGGCACCGTCTCGGCCGCCTGGCGCCTCACGCGGATCGGCGGTTCGCGCGGCACGCGCTCCGCGTCCAGGCCGGCGCCCTGCGGCCGGTTGCTCGCCAGATTGCGGCCCCAGTTCCAGGTCGAGAGACCGACCTTGCCGCCGGCCTTGGCCATGACCTGGCCGCCCAGCCGGGAGGCATTGGCCATCTTGCCGGCGCCGCGCCCGACCTCGCGCCATTCGCCGCGCGTCAGGCCCAGCACATAGATCAATCCGAGTGCCACCAGCGCGCCGATGCCTGCGCCGACCGGGCCGGTCAGATCGCCGATCGCGAGCTTCTGCCAGAACAGCCGGCCGATGACGCCGCCCAGGGCGCCCGGCAGGATGCCCAGGCTGAGGGCGGCCGCCACCATCAGGCAGGGCAGCAGGGTCAGGCGGATCCAGACCCGGCGGATCGGCAATTGCAGCAGCAGGCGCAGCGACCAGATCGCCACGACCGCCGGCACCAGGATGCTGGCGCCGCCGACGCTCTGGATCAGCACGTCGGCCAGGATGGCGCCGGACTGGCCGCCGAAATTGGCCGGGACCTTATCGACCGCCTGGTTCCAGGACGGGTCGCTATGGTCGTAGGTCGCCAGGATCAGGAACAGGATGATGCTGGCGACGAACAGCACGCCGCCGGCCAGCTCGTTGACGCGCCGGCGCAAGAATTCCTTCACGCCCGGATCCCGCGTCTTGTCGCGGGTCTTGTCGAGCGTGGCCGTCAGGTTGGCCATGGCGAGTTTCACCGGTGGATCTCCCCTCGTGGGCGCATCGTCACAATACCTGTACCAGGCGTTCCAGCGCTTCGGTCAGGGTCGCGTCGTCATGGACGAGCGCCACCCTCAGAAAGCCGTCGCCCGGATTGCGGCCCGAGGCGTCGGGCACGCCGATATAGCTGCCGGGCAGGGTCTTGATCGCGGCCTCCTGCCACAGGCGCCGCGCGGCCGCTTCGCTGTCGCCGACCTCGAGCCACAGAAAGAAGCCGCCTTGCGGCCGGTAGAAGCCGTGGCGGCCACCCAGCAGCCGCTCGGCGATATCGAGCTTCGAGCGATAGAGCGCGCGGTTGGCCTCGACGTGGCTTTCCTCGCGCCACAGCGCCGCGGCGCCGGCCTGAATCGGCATCGGCACCTGCGAGGCGCCGAAGCTGCGGAAGCGCTGAAACTGCGCCAGCAGGGTCTCGTCGCCGGTGACGAAGCCGCAGCGCAGGCCGGCGGCGCTCGAGCGCTTGGACAGGCTATGGAACACCAGCACGTTGGCGAAGCCCTGGCCCAGCGCCTGACAGGCTTCCATGGCACCCGGCGGTGGCGCCTTGTCCCAGATCTCCGAATAGCATTCGTCGACGATCAGCGTGAAATCATACGCGCGCGCCAGGGTGATCGCGCGCTTCAGATAATCCAGGCTGGCGACGGCGCCCTGCGGATTGGCGGGGCTGCACAGAAACGCGAGCGCGGTCCGCTCCAGCGTCGCCGGCGCAATCGCCTCGAAATCGGGCAGAAACCCGGTCTTGCGCGTCGCCGGCATCGGCACGATCTCGGCCCCGGCCATGGCGGCGGCACCCCGATAGACCAGATAGAACGGGTTCGGCAGCAGCACGACCGGCTTCTTGCCCGACTCGATCTGGGGCACCGCCATCTGGGTCGCCAGATAGAGGCCTTCCTTGGTGCCGCACAGCGCCAGGGCATGGCGCGCCGGGTCGAGCGATCCGGACGTCAGATGATAGCGCCGCGTCAGCCAGTCGGTGACGGCCAGCCGGTATTCGTCGGTGCCCTGGACCGGCGGGTAGCGGTTCCACAGATCACTGTTGCTTGCGATCGTTTCGGCCAGAAACGCCGGCGGCGCGTGCTGCGGCTCGCCGACCGACAGCAGCACGGGCCGCTGGTTGGCGCGCGGCGTGATCGGCGCCAGCAGCGCGTTCAGGCGTGTGAACGGATTCTCGCCGAGCCGGTCAAGTCGCTCGTTGATCAACACTTATTCCCTCTCAAGGACCCTCGGGGGCCAAGTCCCGCCGGACCGACTTACAAGTCGAATCACGGCCTTACCCGAGACTCTTCAAGGCGATTCTACGGCGAAAGCAAAAAGGAGGCGAGACGAAAATCGGCGCCCCTCCTTTCGAAGGGGCGCCGACCTGCGTACTTCCTTAGGCCCCGGGGAGGGCTGGAGGGGAAGTTCGGTTACTGAACGGTCTCGCCATGGAGGGCCAGATCGAGCCCGTCGCGCTCGACTTCCTCTTCGACGCGCAGGCCCATGACGATGTCGAGGACCTTCAGAATGACGAAGCTGGCGACGGCGCAATAGACCACCGTGAAGGCGATGCCCTCGAGCTGGATCAGGATCTGGCCCGGATTGCCGTCGATCCAGCCGCTCTTGCCGTCGCCGCCGATCGCCGCCTTGGCGA
>Ga0302314_10000153_pt1 | contig 117075 bp, 108 predicted proteins | sample III_Palsa_N2_3_FD_200533 | JGI IMG/M metagenome (GOLD analysis project Ga0302314, IMG submission 200533) | Peat permafrost microbial communities from Stordalen Mire near Abisko, Sweden - III_Palsa_N2_3 | ecosystem: Environmental > Terrestrial > Soil > Palsa > Peat permafrost | place: Sweden... | reverse complement strand
CCGCTACGTCGAAACCGCGAACCCCACGTCATGGGGAGAACCCATGGCCGCCAGTGGGGAGAAAAGATGGCCGCCGGTGGGGAAAACCGATGGCCGTACATGGGGAGAAACCGATGGCCATTGACACTTGCGAGCACCCAATCAGGATGCGGATCCGCCTGATCCCGAGAGACGCGGTCCAAAGCCCATCGCTCGAGACTCGAGCGTGACAGCGCCTCACGGAGTACGCGCTTGGTGTCGGAGCGCAGTTCTCCTTTCGCCGGCAGACAGTCCGCCGCAATCACGACGCGGGTTACACCTCCCTTCTGGTCGTGCTCCAGAGGTGCCGCATATTGGCTGATCTGAAATCGGCCGACCAGCTGATTGACGAGCCCAAGCTGTGCCAGCCCCGCTCTGCGATGTGCTGCGAATAGCACGTCGTCTGGAGGAGGCGGCTGTGTGACGGCGGCCGGCTCTGCGGGCGTGCCGGTGCTTGCGGCCATTGCCTTGATTCGCATCCTGTGAAATGCCCGGACGTTCGCTACGAGGAATGCCGCCGCATATCCGCCGATGAGCACAGAACGCGGAACATCAAAGCTCGGAACGATGGCCTTCGCAGCATCAACTAGCCCAGTGAGAACCGCGATTGCCCACGCGAACCATGCCGAAGCGACCTCAATTGCCCATGCCTGTACTGACTGCAACACGCTCCGCACGCAGCCATCGTATGGGCGCATGAGAACGGATCAGCGCTCAACGGGCGGGGGATCAGCCTTTTGAGCTCCGGCCTCGCGGATCAATCGCTCCCAATCGTCGCGCAGCGGTTCGGCCCCAAGCTCAGCGATCGCCACCGCCACGATGCGCTCGAGTCCAACGGCGCCCGAGGGCAGGTGGATCTTGCCGAGCCATCGATCGCCTACCCGGATGTCGGCGCCCACGTGCAGGTGCGGCCAGGTGATCGGGCTCTCGCCGCGCGGATGCCAGTGGTAGGCGACCAGCTCGCGATCCTCGTACTCGAGCGCGTAGAGGTAGCCGACGATCTCGACGCGCCAGCCGCCCGCGTCCTCGAACACCCGAAACTGCTCGGTAACGTCGAGAGTCAGCTGCTCGCCGCGCAGTCGCGCCGGGTCGCCGTCGGATAGCGACAGGCGGTGCGGCAGGTCGGAGGCGTGGTAGCCGCCGACTGTGGTGTGGGCGGTAGTCACGCAGGACAGCAGCCGCACGGTTTGGCCGCGGTAGTGCTCGACGGCTTCGGCGGGCGTTCTACTTCGGTGTGGCATGGAGCGGGAGCATCATCGCGACGCGCGTCACGGCCGGGCTGTCGTCTATGTCGATCTCGCCCGCGTTCAGGCGCCGCTCGAACTCCGCACCGCTCATACCCAGGTACTTGCGTGCTTTTTCATCGACTAGCCGATCCCACTCCTCGGGGCTCAGCTCGCGGATTTCGTTGTCAGTTCGGGTAGCCATTGCAAACGCTCCTTGGAAGGAATCGACCGCTGGGGCCAGCTCCTTGACCATCCATTGTACGGGAGTACGCGGGTGCTTCGGCGGGTCGATCGCGGACAGGCTCGGCGGGAGATCGTAGGCCCGCCGAGCCTGCCCCGGTCACGCAGCCGCGACGAGCTGCAGCGCGCGGGTCTTCTCGGGTCCGTCATCGAGCGCGCGGCCGAAGCGCTGACCGCTCGAGCGCATCGGACGCAGCCAGTCGCCGTACTCCACGACGGCGTTCACGGCTGCCCACTTCGAGCCGGGCGCGTTGTCCTGCGTCTCGCGACGCAGGAACAGCTCGGCGATGCGGTCCTTCGTCTGCTGGCGGGACTTTCGCGTGCGGCCGCTCACCGAGTCGCGGGTGCCGTTCGGGTAGAGCTCGTCGAGAACCGCGCGAAGCTGACGCTCCGTGCAGCGCTCCGAGGCAAGCTGATCGCCGAAGCGCTTGAACTGCTCGTAGTAGTTGATCGACAGATCGAGTACTCGGCGAGCCTCATGGACGCGCTGCGTGACCGCTTCTGTATGACGGATCGAGAGCTTCTGCCGCGCCCTTTGGAGGCCCCAGTTGAGGGTGTTCTGGCAGACGACGCGGACCGGCGTGGTCGCGGCGATCACCGCCGTCGAGCCGTCGTGGCTGTTCATCAGCAGCACGTATGGGCGCACGGCGTCGCCCCCGACTTCCACGTGGTCTGGCAACGTGGCGAGCACCCACACACGGCGGCCGCCGTGCAGGCTCCCGGCCGTCTCGAAGTGGATCGAGCTGCCGAGAAGCTGGTCGATGAACGCGAACGCCTCGTGGTTCTGCACGATGCGGTAGCGCTCGCCGACGATCCCGAGCACCTCGCGGGTGTCCTGACGGACCGTCGCGTAGTAGCCGGGGATCTGCTCGCAGCGAGGCGGCAGCCAATCGTCGTCGGGCTCATCGCCGCGGTCGACGGCAATGTGCTCCTTCGCAACGCTCCAGCCGAGCCCCGACGCCTCGATCGCCTCCGCGACCGTCGCCGGCGGCTCCTCCAGCACGGCGCCGAGGCCGTGCCAGGGTGCCTTGCGTACCGAGAACATGCTGTCCGACTCTGTGAGTCCAGCGGACATTTGAGCCTCCTTCGATGGGTGGCCCCGCCGGGTGCGGGGCCGGTCGCAGCCCCGGCCGCATCCCCGCAAGGGGATGCGAGAATGGCCGGGCCAGCCGGCTCCCGCTCTCTCTCCCGGCAGCCGACGCATCGTCGCGACCGGCTTGGGTGGTATCGGTCCTTGTATGTCTCAGACGTTCCGTGCCCCGGTCATGAAGACATTTCCTCTCTGTGAGCGACTGCGCATTTTCGAGGGAATGGGGGAACTCCTTGACGACATCGTGTTGGGCTCGATGCCGTATGCCGAGCGGCCTGGCTCGGGTGAGCGCATGATTCTCGGTGGGTGGGCACAGGCCCACACGACGTTCGGAGCCATCGTCGTCGTGGCGAACGAGGAGGACCCGGATGGTCAAACCGTCGTGATGTTGTCGCGCCCTCTCTTTGAGGCGATGGTCGACATCTACTGGATCGCGCGCAACCCGATCAAGGCACAAGAGCTTGCTACCGCGCACTATCGACTCCTCCAGATCGTCATCGCAGAGGAGTACAATTCGAGGCTTCGGCCGGGCGACCGAGCGATGCCAATCGACCCCGCCAACCTCGCGGACCGTGAGAGGCTCTCAAGCATGTTTGGTCTGAAGGCCCGGAAGCACTGGACCAAACTCGATCTCCGAGCTCGTGCCAAGGCCGTCGACTCAGACATCCCACAGGACCGTCAGGGCGAACTCGACTCACGATTCGATGAGGATCACTTTCTCGCAAACCTCGTGCTGCACGGGTCCTCCATGAGCATCAATGATCGGTTGACGGGCTCGGCGCGCGGCTTGACGGTGCAGCTCGGTGCAACCCAGCAGCATCTTGCGAACGGGCTTCGCCACGCCTATTGGTCGTACTATCGGATCGGCCGACTGCTGGTGGAAAGGCTTGCACCGAGTCGGCGTGACGATTTCGACGACGGCTACCGGAATGGCTGGCCACGACTCCAGACCATCTCGGTAGAAACCGTGAAGGCCGCTGGTCGAAACGGTGCCTGCCCGTGCGGAAGCAGCCGAAAGTCCAAGGACTGTCACGGAGGCCTCTAAACACAACCGGTTCCCACACGACGGGTCTTCTTAGTGATCGCACCCTTCGATGAACCGGGTCGTGATGAGGTCGTAAATCTCATCAGCGGACGCTGGTGTGAACTCTGGCGAGCGCGCAAGATAGATCGCATCGAACGGCCCGTCCGCACGGAACGACTCGTACCCGATCTTCGCGAACGGGACGCGTGGCTCATGGCTCGCGAGTGGCGAGGCGCGTCCGGCAAGAAGCAATTTGCTACCGATATCCTTCGGGTATGGCACAAGGTGGATGTGGTCGGCGTCGAGCCTGCGACCCTCCATCACGTACTGGTGGACATCGCCCACCCTGCCCGAGCCGTGCCCCACGCACGTCAGCGACGCGAGCCAGCGACAAGCGATCGCGAAGGTCAGGTAGTTGCCGCTCGTCATGTACCGCCAGTCGTCCTGCCTCGGATGCCGCCGGGTAGCCAGTTCCTCGTGCAGGAGCTCCGTCAGAAGATAGTTCCAGCTAGGTTCTCCGTGACCAAGGTCGGCGTGCGCATCGACGTGGACGACATCGAATGGCGGGCGCAGCATGCCGGCGTCGATCGCGTCCCGCCAGCAGGTGAAGAGCTCGACGTGGTCTTCGACGGCGACGCCGGGCAGCCTTCGATCCAGTCCGAGATGGTGCTCGAGGAACTCGATCACCTCCTCCGCCGGCCATGGTGGATATTCGTCCTCGTCGAGGCGGCCGTCCTCTGGGACGCGCGAGCCCGCCACGCCGTACAGGAAGAAGTCGAGGTCCAGGTCCAGGATCCTGGGAACGCGCTCGCTTTGCGGTTGGGGTGTCGCGACCGACTGGTCCAGATGGTCCTGGCTCACGATGAGCGTGTGGAGTCGCGACGTGTGTCGAGCTTGTGCTCCGCTGGAATCTCGTCGGGCACAAAGCGCCGGCGGACGGCACGCGCCTGGGAGACTCGCACGCAATGCTGGTTGACGACGGTCATCCACAGCCAGTGTAGGCGCCTCAGCGAGCGCAACGGCATGGCACCGACCGACATCTAACCAGCTCCAGATGTCTGTAGCACTTACAGTCGTCAGCGGTGGAAGCTCCTCTACTCAACTCCCCAGGTCCGAGCTATGCCGAGCTGTTCTCCAGGAGCGCGTTCTCGCAGCGTAAGTTCTTGGACGCGCAGAAGCTGGCCGACGCGGCGCGACTACGCGGCATCGCGGTCGATCAGCGTTTTGCCCGGCAGCTTGTACGCCTCGATCGATTCGGAGCATTCTGCCCAGTGGCGTTCTCACAGGCCAACTACGATGTTGAGACGACATGGTTGGACCCGGACCCTGAGTACATGCACTGGCGCGAGGAGCGCAGCTTTGAACCATGGAGGGCTCACGCCTGGATCAGTCACGTAAGTAAAACGCCCTGGATCAGCGAGCGATACTCACCCTGGCAGCTTCTCTACCTGGAAGACGCCCTCGCCCTCGATATCCCACCGCGTGCCCTCAGCGAACTCGATGAGCGTTGGCGACCAACGGTCAAGCTGCTGGTTGCGCTCCAGACCCGGCTATGGCCCTACCGTAAGCAGAGCACCACCCTGCTCTGCCGGGAAGAGGACGCGCAAACCGAGCACATCGACCCACACCAAATCGAAGCTACGAGGTTTCTACCCCACCAACTCCTCGTCGACTTTGGTCTCGATCTCGATGGTCTCGCTCGCCTGCACGCCGAGTTCGCCGACGCGGCCATGGCCCTCGACCCCGTTGCTCAGTGGTATCGCCTCACAGAGCTGGCTCCGCGAACGCAAACCGACGGATTCCGTGGCCACGCCATGAAGGCTCGTGATCTGCACGATGCAAGCTACGTGCTGCGACTTCTGTACCACCTCGTGACCGGACGCTGGCTTCCACGGGCTGACGAGCTCGCGATCCCCAGCCCTGAAGATGCCTTGCGCCGGCGACATCTGCCCCGTCAAGGCTCCCAAAGCTTGGGAGCCACCCACGACGAGCTCCAGCCAGCGTTGGAAAGGGCCGGCCTGTATCCCCATCGCATCCACTTCGTCGTCGAGGGGGAGACCGAGGAGATAGTGCTCAGCAGCCTGCTGACCGCGCTTGGCCGCACCAGCGGCTATCAGATGACGAACCTCCGCGGTATCGATAAGGCTCAGCAGCACAAGGCTCTTTTCGCCGCAGCTTCAGAGTACGCGACGAGAACCATCCTGATCGCCGACCTCGAGGGGAGTCTCTCGGATGTCCTGCGGCGTCTCCAGCGCGACGGGCTGCTAACCGATTCAGACAATCTACTGTTGTGGGAAGTTGATGGCCAGCCGTCAAGCTTCGAGGAGGTCAACTTTCGTCCGACGGAGATTGTCGACGGTATCCGAGCTGCAGCACGGAAGCGTGTCCCTGATATCGACATCGGATTCACCGGCGAGGAAGTGGCAGCCCATTTCGCGCTCGCCGTCGAGGACGCCCAGAGGAAGAAGTGTGATCGTCCCGCCTTTGGCAAGGTCGCGCTCGGAACGGCTCAACAGCACGACATCCGCGTCTCAAAGACCGAACTGGCACACGAGCTCGCCGAGATCAACATGAGCCTGATCGACGAGGCCGGCACCCTGCGCGATGCAGCGGGCGCGGACCGGCCGCTACTACGATCACTCTGGCGGTGGCTTGCGTCCGATTAGGGCTGCCCTTATGCCAGAGCCAACATTTATTTCACCCACTTCTCAGGCTCGTCCAGTACATGTGACGGCAGTTCGTGATCCTCCCAAAAGGATGGTGGTGTTGCCACAAACACATGGGAGCTGTTTCCATCCCACACCCACGCTGTGGTAATCGGACTCGGCAACAGCGGCAAACGCCCAAGCTCTCCGTGACGGACTGACAAGTACACCGCGGCTGCCGACGGGTGTGGCACGACGAACAAATGACGACGCTCTGAATCCGGGGAGCGGCTGAGCTTCTCCTGGTTGTCGGTCTTTGCCGCCTCGCGTTCTATCGCCCATGCAACTGAATCGCGATGAGTGAATCCACCGACAGGAGCGACGGTCTCGATGCGTCCCGTCTCATCGGGTCCACGTACACGCGAGAAGCCCATGTCGCAACCGAGATCGGTCAACCCCTGCACCACCTTGTCATCAGGCGGTCCAGGCACCTGAAATTCGTGCTGGCCACGTTCCTCGAGTGCATGAAGCAGCACCCCGGCCCGCTCAAAGAATCGGCTTACATCAGACGGCCCGGCGGACCCATCGGGGCCCTGTTCCCGGCTCGGCATGTCAAGCGTCCAAACCCGCGAGACCATAGATGCGATTGGGTCCTTCCTTCCTACGCGCTTCCAGGTCTCAAGACCCGCCCTATCCACAAAGGAGGTGATCTCCAATGGCTCGTCGGCTCGCCCGTCCGGGTACCGCAGGTCGAAGTCCCGCATCCGGCTGCCACCCAGATCACGCCGCTGCGCACGGCCACCGACAACGTAAGCCGCCGCGGCAGCAGCCCTCAACTCCAGGCCGTCGATCTTTGGTCCATTGACCGTGCGCTTGGCCATCCACTCAACTTACCGCTGTACCGGCAGTGCCGTGATGCTCAGGGCGCCGGGTGGTGCCGAGCGTCAGCGGCGACGCAATCAATGACAGCGTCAACGAACGCCATGCGCTGATCCGCTAATTGCCCGTGGCGCACCGGTCTGGCACCATCGTGTCTAAAGGCGATCCGAACCCCCGGCGCCTCATAGCCGAGCGCCAACTACTTTGCGGAGCAGGCGTCGCTCGACCCAGAAGCCAAGCCAGATCAAAATCGCCGCAGCGATCTCAGCCGACGCCGGATGCGATTGGCCGGGGCCGACGACAGCGCCGCAGACACCGGAAGCGATGAACAGCAGCCCCAGACCCAACGTCCCAAGGACACGAGTGAGCAGGAGTCTGCGTTCCCCGTCGACAGCGATCGGGGAGAGTCCACCTCTCAGTAGACGCTTCGCGGCCGGCCAACCGATCAGCAGCAGAGCCAGCACCGCGGCCGGCCAGACCGCCAAGATGACCAACCCTCGATCGGGAGGATGGGCCGGGTCGCCGCCGAGCCCAGTCGGCATCGCCAGGGACCAAGCCGACGTGACGATCACGAGCGTCAGCGCCCCCTGACTGAACACGCCCACGTACCACTTCACTCGAGCGATCAGCGGCTCCGGGGCACAATCGGTCATATCGCGGATCCTTGGCCCGAAGTGCGCAGCTGCGAACAGCAGGAAGGCGTAGCCGAGCACCCGACCTTGCCACGCTATGTGCAGGTGGTCCAGCTCCGCGATCGCCCCAGCGGAAACGCTCAGTCCGGCAGCGATGCCCATCCACTGCGACCGCCCCGCGTCCTCCCGCTTCCATGCGAACACGATCACGGCTGCCATTGCCATGAACATCGCCGAAAAGGTTCCCGCTTCCCGTAGCTCGCCAATGTCATGCGCCCGCGCCATGTCGGCGACGATCGGCGAGCAGAAGCACAACACCCCAGTCCACTTCCACAGGCCCGCAGCACGCGGATACAGATCCTCTCTTGCCCGCGCGAGGTTGCACGAGGCCAACGTCGGGCGTCTCGACAGCCACTCTCGAACTAAGCGCCAGGCGTCGCGGGGATCCCGGGTGGGTGTAGGAGGCTGAGCGTCCATGAAGCAATGAAAGCGCATTCGCGAGACGGCAGGTCCCACCAGCGACCCATTGGTCCAGCCAGTCAGCAGGCTGAAGCGCTACCTTCGTCCCCTGCTCCTCGCAACCGCCAAGCCCGATCCGATCAACGTGACGCTGCTTGCGCGTCCTCCGCGAGCCTGTGTCCTTGTCGACCAACGTAGTGGGTTCGACTGGCAGACACTCTTTACCGCGGCCATTGGCGCCGTCACGAGGCTATGGGGTGCTCCAGGAAATCCACTGCTTCCCTTGCCCCATACGCCCGCTCAATGCGAATTGTTCTGGGCCCTGGTAGCGCTGCTGGATCCCGATGTCTACCTCCATCACCAGCCGCATTGGGATGATCTCGAGGAGCTCGCTCCCGAGACCTACAGGCGGCAGCGTGCCGCGATCGAGAAAGGACTCACACGGATCGATGCGGATATCTCCCTTGCGGACGAGCACCTCAAACTGCCAATCGACCCACAGGGTCTACCGGAGCAACTGCAGCGCGAGCTCGTCGCGCGAACTGCTCCACTCCATCTCGATGGCGACTTCATGTACACACTTCTCTCATCCGAACGAGCTGGGATCCACCCACTGACCGATGCGAGTCTGCTGCGTCCGCTGCCCGAGTCGGTCATCGAACCTGCCGACAGCATAGACCCACTCGAGCGCCTGTTGCTCGCAACCGAGTTCGGCACGCTCAGCCCTCAGCTGCGACGAGACCTAGCCGAGGCCGGCACCGAGGTCGAGACGCGAGAGCTTCCGCATCGGTTGGAGCTCCTGAGATGGATCTTCGGCATCGGCGGCCCGGGCTGGACCAGCACGCCTCGGAGGCTAGGTACGCAGGGGCTCGGCTGGTTCCAATCTGTTCCCATGATTCAGCAGAAAGCTACGGTTGTCGTTGGCGAGGGGCCGTGGGACTTCGCAATTGCCTACTCCCTTCGCTGCAGCGGATCGCTCGCGTGGTGGCTACCAGAGAGCTACCTGAACGATGAGGGAGAGCGCCGATGGGTGATGCAAACATTGCGCTCACTCACCCACAAAGGTTTTCGCCTCGTCGTCACAAGCGCGAGCGATGACACCGCCTCCGAACGCGTCGCGTCGGGCCTGTCCTCTTCTCATAATCGCGAGTCGCAGATTCAACACAGTGTGTGGCGCAACGTTCTGCCACTCCGGCCGAGCCGGCTGCTGATGCGCGATCTGGTCGGCGTACCTCAACCACTGCACCTTCAGGATGGGCATACCTCGCGATTGAACACGCCGGTGCCCGCTTTCGAGGAGGGCACAGAGGAGCTCGAAGTGCGCTGGATGACGGAGGTGTCCGTTGAAGACGGCTGGCCACATGCTCGCCACTCGGTCCTCGGCGGGAAGATGATTGACACGCTCGGATCGGCCATGGCCAGGACAACCGCAGACGGTGTTGCCTACCTGGGGCCAGGAATGTTTGTGCGCGGCGGAGTACCGCTGGCGCTTCAGACGACAAAGCCAAGGCTGGAGCCGCTCTCGCTGCTGGAGCAGGTCACCGCGATCGTTGCGGACTGTGGGTGGAAATGCCAGCTTTCCGAGAAGGGGCAATTCACGATCGCGACGGCCGCATTCTTCAGCGGATTCGATGGTCTCTGCGCAGCACTTCGCCGACAGGAGGTAGCACGGGTCCTCACCGCTTATCTGGACGGCGATTCTAAGGCCGCCGGGCTGCGGTTGAGCGATCGGCGACGCTACCTGTCGTCCGCCGACATCGATGAGCTCGCCGGGCTCGGTAGCAATGCCGTGCTGACCGAACTGACAGACCTGAGGATGCTCGTGGCAGGGGTCGTCCTCAAGTGCTCGCGTTGCCGCTACACGAGCTGGTATAGGCCACGGGATATCGACCCATTGTTTTCGTGCACCCGATGTGGCGCTGAGCACCCCGTCGACAGCACCACACGCCTTGAGCATCACGAGCCTTCCTGGCGATATCGCCTCGACGAGACCGTCTTCCAGTTCTTGCGCCACCGCGGCGATCTGCCGGTACTCGCTGCCGATGCCGCGTTCGTCAGCAGTTCCCTGACAGTCGGAGTTGTACCGGAGCTCGAGCTGATCAACCCCGATGGCGAGAAATTGGAGATCGACTTCGTCGTCGCAGATGGGGGCGACGTGTGGATCGGGGAGGCGTTCACTGGGTCCAAATACGGACTCAAAGAAGAGAGCGAACGACTGCGCAAGTTGCGGGAGGCTGCCGTCATGCTAAACGCACGCGGGGTTGTGCTCGCGACATCAGCGCGTGCCTTGGGCACCCTCACTCGGGAGCGCGCCACCACCGTCTTTCCGGGTCCTTGGCCGGTATGGATAGAGAAGGCCTCATGTGAGCTGCTGCTCAGACCCGAGAAGCTCGTCGATGCTCTCGTCGAAGACACCTGATCGCGCAAGCACACGCGCATCTCGCCTCGTCGGAGCTGCCTAGCTCGAGGAAGTCAGAATGTAGGAATGAGCGAGGCCCTCATCGGTTTCCTGGGCGTGGTGGTCGGCCTCGCGGTGGGGTTCGGCTATCGGTTCTGGGCGGGGAGGCGTGCCGAGCTTGCCGCTGCGGTGGTCAATACGACGACGCTGGCTGAGACGGCTCGAGCGCTCTCGGCCGATCCGGGATCGACGGCGACGACCCTTGGCGAACTGCGCGACATTTGGCGTGAAGCTCGTCCGACGTTGATCGTTCTGATGACTCCAGCTGACTTCGAGCGCTTGTCAGCTGCGATCGCATCGGCACGGCGTGGCTCACCTCCAGAGCTCGTGGCGCTTTCGAGATCGCTCGACTCGCTGACCGCGTTGCTCTGGGAGGAGCATCAAGCGTTCATCCTGTCGCCGTTGCTCAGATATGTCCGGCGGGACACGCTCTCCAAGAAAATCAGCCAGCTACTCGACGGACACAAGCCGAGTAGCGAGGAGCTCCCCTGACTGGTCGGGCGCCGCTGAGGTCTCGCCGGGCGACTAGCGGCGCTTCCGACCATGCGAGGTTTTGGTGCTCGGCTCGGAGGATGAGCCCGCGGTGATGTGAACCGCTCGCTCTGCGATCAGCACCAGGGGTGGTGCGAGCGCGGCGAGCTCGTGAGCCAGTTCGATGGCGCGCTGCCCGCTGGCCGCCGCTGGCTCAGGGGCGCGCCCCTGAGCGCCGAGCAACAGCCAGTCGAGGTCGACCTTCAGGACCTGGCCAAGCGACGCTAGGTGGCTGATGCTGGGCCAGCGTGTCCCTCGAATCCACTCGTTGACTCGGTTGTGGTGCGCGCCGACCTGCTCGGCAAGATCTCGTTGATTGAGCCCGGCTTCGCTCATCGCCGTGTTCAGGCGGTCGCCGAAGGCAGGCCGGTCCAGCTGGGGTACGCGCTCGATCGAAACCATATGTGGTGATTAGTCTGTCATCACTAATGGTTACGATGCGCGTGCATGTCAGGGAACGCAGCACAGCCCAACGCTCAGCGACACCTATCGCTTGTCCCAGGCGTACCCCAGGGGCGGCCCGGTCTGAGAGTGGCTACGAGGACCGTCCGTCTTTGGGACGCGTCGTTCAGACCGGGCGAGATGCCGACCGCCGTCTCCCTCCGCTTGCCGAGCGAGACCGTTGGGCGCGCCAACGGTCAGGCGGCGAGCGCCGCCGCACCAGTGGAGCTTTGGGTTCGCGCGGCGATCGACGCCGGCCGGCTCATGACCGTCATCGCACGCATCGGACCGACAATGACGTCGGAGATCATCGCGACGTTGGACGAGCAGGCAGGCCCGAGCATTCCGGTCCTCTCGGCGTTCCCAGATCTTGCTCTTTACGCGGAGGCGCTGCGCCGCGGCGAACCCGCCAGCCTCACGCAGTTGGGCGATGACGGAGAGGTCGAGTTGCTCGTGCCCGAGGAGCTCGCTCAGGCGTGGGGTCTTGAGGCCGCCGAGAGCGGGAGCACGAGCGACTGCTGGGCGACGGATATGATCGCGGCGGCGCCGGACCATTCCTTGACCTGGGAAGCTGCTGCCGCAGCGTCGGGACTTCGACTCGCCGAGTGGGGCTATGCGTGCGCCCTGCGGCGCCTGACCAGCTCGAGCGCCTGACCCCACCGCCTGACGTAGATGATCGGGCTGGCGATGAGCTCGGCAACGAACGCTGATGGGTCGCTGCCGACCACTTCGAGCTCGTGGAGTGTCAGGTGGATGTTGTGCCAGCGGACGTCGTCGAGAGACGCTGACTCCACTAGCGCATCGCACTCCTCGACAGGGCAGGGCGTCAGCGAGCCGCGGTCGCGTCTCGCCCACGCAACCTTGAGGGGTAGGCGGTCATGGCGGGCGGGCGCCCAGTAGCGGAGCTTGCCGGCGCGCAGGAACGGCGGCGGCTCGATCTGAATGTCGGGAGTGGTGCGGTAGACGCGGGTTCCGCAGGCGATGCCACTGGCACCAATTGCGACTGCGCCAACCCCGAACGGTCCAACTCGGTCGGCGATCACGCTGAAGCCGTTCTGCCGCCAAACGCTCACGGCGTCCAGGAACGCCGCCAGCTCAGTCTCGTCGGCGTGCTCGGGGTCCAAGCCCGCGACCTGCAGTAGCGCCATCCCGCGCGGCAAGAGAACGTCGGCGTAGCGCGCCGCGGCGTGCGCGAGGGCGCCGGCGAGTAGGCCGGCGAGGTCGACCTGAACAAAGGTCGCGAGCGCCGCACCGCGCGTTAGCTCCTGCGTCATGCGGGCGGCGCGGAGGTTGACCCCGAGCCAAGGATCGTCAAGAGCTCCGAAGCGGAAGTAGGGCGCGGCTCGGGATACGACCGATGTCTGCGGAGCGAGCACGGCGACGACGAGGTCGCGGAGTGAATGCCGGTCCTCGAGGTCCTGCGGCGAGACGTGAGGCGGAACGCTGCGTGCGGCCGCGGTGAGATCAAGCCGACCGAATGCGGCGTTGAGTCCATCGCCTCGGAGCATCGGGAACACGGCCGTATCCGGGTCGTAGAGGTGCGGGATCTTGGACCTTCGCGCCTGGCGCGCGAGCTCATCGCCGCGCAGCCCTTCGGCACGCTGTGAGGAGTCGGCCGGGTAAGGCGCGAGGTGGCGTGCGAGGAGCACGGCCCCGTCGAGATCCTTGGCATGCGCGGCTAGGAACGGCGCTTCGTTGCGCTCGGGGCGCAGCAGAAATAGAGCCGGCAACTGGGGATCGTCGCTGGTGAACGAAGGCGGGGTGCGCAGATAAGACGCATTGAGCATCTCTGGGCGAAAGGTAGGCCCCGCGGCGGACGACTTGCCCCGGACTGCCGTGGCGTGTCGGCGTACAACATTGGACCCCAAATTGGACCCCAAAGCACTATCCCAGCCCGCCCCCAAAAACACAAAGAGCCCGTAAACACGGGCTCTTTGCTCATCGGGGAGACAGGATTTGAACCTGCGACCGCCCGGCCCCCAGCCGGGTGCGCTACCAGACTGCGCCACTCCCCGCGGCATCATGAGTCTACGGACAATCCGGCCGCGCGAGGTCGAGCCATCCGACGATCATGGGAACATATGTTTGTGCAGGCCAACGCTGGCACGACAAGAACTTGCGGACGCTGCGGCCAAAGCAAGCCCGCAACGGACTTCGCCTGGCGCCGCAAGGCCCGTGGTCAGCGCGACAACTACTGCCGGCCATGCCGAGCGGAGTACAAACGCGAGCACTACGCGTCGCACCGCGAGCGCTATGTAGCGAACGCCGTCCGCCGTAAACGGGCGCTCGTCGCGGAGCGAGCCGCCTATCTCGTGGCGTTGTTCCGCGAGCGGCCGTGCGCTGACTGCGGCGAGACCGATCCGATTGTGCTCGAGTTCGACCACATGGGACACAAGCGCTTCAACATCGCCAAAGGCCTGCGCGACCGCAACTGGGACTCCGTGCTCGACGAGATCGCCAAGTGCGACGTCGTTTGTGCAAACTGTCATCGCCGGCGCACCGCCCACCGAGGCGGCTTCGCCCGTGCGGTGGTAGCTCAATGGTAGAGCCTCGCCCTTCCAAGGCGATGATGCGGGTTCGATCCCCGTCCGCCGCTTCGTCCGCCGCTTCGCCGTTCCGCGCCCGGCTGGGGCCGAGCGGCTATGGGACTCACCGAGGACCTTGTCGCCCTGCCCGACCCGCCCCCCTACCGGCGCTCCTCCGTAGGCACCTCGCCCGACTCGTCCGCCAGCCCCGGCGGCGGCCATGGCCCGCACCAGTTGTCGCGCGCGCCATCCAGCGTGACCGTCGAGCCGCCGAACGCGCGCCCCAGCGGCGAGGCGAGCAGCGCGACCAGCCACGCGTGCTCGGCGACCGTGCCCAGCCGCTGCAGCGGCACCGTCCGCGATGCGCCCGCGCGCACGCTCGCCGGGTACTTCGACAGCACCTCCGTGTCGAAGTGCCCCGCCGCCACGGCGCTGACCGTCACGCCCGCGGGCTCCCAGCGCTGCGCCAGCTCGCGCGTCAGCGCCTCCACCGTCGCGCGCGCCGAGCCCGAGTGCGCCATCCCGGGCATCCCGTTGTGGGGGGACAGCGTCACGTTCACGATCGTCCCCGCGCCCGCCGGCGCGAGCGCCAGCTCGAACGCCGCCTCGGACATGTTCAGCATGCCTTCCACGTTCAGTCGCCACACCGCCCGCCATCCCTTCGCCGCGATCAGCTCCGCCGGGCTGAAGAACTGCCCGCCCGCGTTGTTCACGAGCACGTCCAGCCGCCCGCGGCGCTCGAGCGTACTCTCCACAAGCCGAAGCGCCTCGCCGCGCTCGCGCACGTCGCCGACCACCCAGTCGACCACGCCCGCCCCAAGCCCGGCGATCTCCGCCGCCGCCTCTTCGAGCACCTCGCCGCGGCGCCCCGCGATCGTCACCGCCGCCCCGCAGCGCACCAGCTCGAGCGCGCTCGCCTTGCCCAGGCCCGTGCCGCCCCCCGTCACCAGAGCCACGCGGCCGTCGAGCAGTCCCGGCGCGAACACCTCCGACTGCTGGGCCTCTGACCCCTCCCGCACACCGTTCACGGCGAGCGATCATAGGCGTCGGCGGCCGCCGCGGACGCTCGCGCGGCTATCCGTCCCCGAACAGGTCTAGGGTTAGTCCGTGTCCCAGAGGCCGCCGGTGTTCGTTATCGGACTCACCGTCGGCGACTATCTGTTGTGGAACTGGTCGCTGAACGGCAATCACGACGTGCTCGCGCTCGTCTCCGGGCTGACCCTGCCCCCCCTGGCCGTCACCTGCCTCTGGCTGCTCGCGATGAGCGTCGCGCGGCTGATCGCCAGCTCGGCGCGACGCCCGGCGTGGCGCGCTATGCGCGCCCGTCACGGCAGGCGCGGTCGCGCACGGCCACAGCGAACGAGCACCGCCGGCCTGCCCTCCGACGAACAGCCGCCGACCTCGACCACGCCCGCCGACAGGCCCGCCAGCAAGCTCGCAGCTTGAGCGGCCGCTGCAGCTCGTGAGCGAGCACCGCAGGCGTCAGCTCCTCCGCTCCAGGCGCCTGCAGATCGCCCTGGCGGTGCTCGTCGTGCTGATCGGCGCCGTCGTGCTCGGCGGCTACCTCTACAAGCGCAGCCGCACCGGCAATATCTACCACCCGCACGCGCGCTTCATCCCGCAGGCCACGCCCACGCTGCCCGCCAGCGGGCCCAGTCGCTTCGCCTGGCCGATCTTCGGCTACGCCACCGACCACACGCGCTTCTTCCCCGCCCCCGCCAACGTGCGCCCGCCGTTCAAGCAGCTGTGGGAGCACGCCAGCGGCACGCTGCTCGAGTTTCCGCCCGTGATCTACGGCGAACGCATCTTCCAGCTCGGCGACGACGCCGTCCTCAGCGCGATCGACAAGCGCAACGGACACGTGCTCTGGTCCCAGCACCTCGGCCAGCTCTCCGCCTCCTCACCCGCCGTCACCGCCAACACCGTCTACGTCACGATCCTCTACAGCGGACACCCCCACAGTCCCGGTCGCGTGATCGCTCTCGACAGCGCCAGCGGCGCGATCCGCTGGTGGCACGCCCTGCCCAGCGGCAGCGAGTCCTCGCCGCTGATCCACGACGGGCGCGTGTACTTCGGCTCCCAGAACGGGACCGTGTTCGCGCTCGACGACAGCGACGGCGCCGTCGTCTGGACCTACCGCGCCGCCAGCGCCGTCAAGGCCAGCCCGACACTCGCCGGCGGCGTTCTCTACTTCGGCGACTACTCCGGGCGCCTGCAGGCGATCTCCGAACACAGCGGACACCGCCTGTGGGTCAGCAAATCCGAAGGCGCGCTGCTCGGCAGCGGCAACTTCTACTCGACCGCCGCCGTCGTCTACGGCCGCGTCTTCCTCGGCAACACCGACGGCCGCGTCTACGCCTACGACGCCGCCTCCGGCAAGCTCGACTGGGCTGTGCAGACCGGCGCCTACGTCTACGCCTCGCCCGCCGTCACCAACGCCCCCGGCCTCGGCCCGACCGTCTACGTCGGCTCCTACAACGGCAGCTTCTACGCGTTCAACGCGCGCTCCGGCCACGTCCGCTGGCGCTTCAACGCCCACGGCCGCATCTCAGGCTCCGCGACCATCATCGGCGACATCGTCTACTTCGCCGACCTCGCCAAACACCGCACCTTCGGCCTCGGCATCTCCACCGGCCGCGTGCTCTTCGAAAAGGGCACCGGCGCGTTCGACCCCATCATCAGCGACGGCGTCGACGTCTACCTCACCGGCGTGACCGGGATCTACGGGCTCGCGCCAGCCTCCGCGCCGATCCTCAGCGGCACGCGCCGCGCCGTCAGCGGCCACGCTACGACGACGCACCCCCACGGCAAGAGCGTTCCGCGCCGAAAGCGCGAGCGAGCGAGAAGCGTGCAGCGATGACCGCCGGGCCCGGCGCGCGCAGGCTCACCGACGTCCACCCGCCCGGCGCCGGCGCCACGCAGCCCACTCCACGCGTGAGCGTCCAGTAGCGCGTGAAGCGCACGCGCACGAGGAAGCTGCCCGGCGTGCGCGCCAGCAGCGAGAACGAGTCGCCCCCGATCGACGTCAGCCGCCCTGGGCCCGAGGACAGCGGCGTCGTCGAGAGCACGCGAAACACGCGCCAGTGCGCGCTCCTGAAGACTTCGCGCAGGAATGGCAGGCCGCCGCGGATCAGGCGCCCCTCCTGGGCGCTCGACGGGTCCAGCGCCACGTCTGGCAGCGCCACGTAGGAGACCGCCTGCTGATCCAGCCAGCGCTCGTAGCTCGCCGCCGTCAGGCCCGGGGTCAGCAGCACGCGGTCAAAGCGCGTTTCGTCCTGCTTGTCCCAGCCGCGAGCCAGCGACACGCTCGGCGCAAGCAGCGCCGCCTCCCAGTGCGAGCGCGTCAGCGGCACCTCCACGCGCACCGGCGATCCCGACGCCGCCTGCACTCGGGCCACGAAGCGCTCCACCGGCGCGTAGTACGCAGCGCTCGTCGCTTCGCTGCCCGCCACCGCCAGCGTCTCGCGCACCGGCCCCCACACCACCCACACCGCGATCGCGCACAGCGCCAGCGCCGCCGACGCCGGCGTCGCGCGCCAGCGCGCGATCGCGCCAACACCCGCGCCCGGCGTGCCGCCAACGCCCGTGCCGCCAACGCCCTTGCCACCGCCCCGCGCCGTCAGCCGCGCGCACAGCAGCAGCGGCCCCGCCAGCAGCACCCCGTAGCGCTCGACGTTGCTGCCGATCGGCGTGTGCACCGCCAGGCACGCCGCGCACGCAAGCAGGTACACCCAGCCGCCGATCCGCAGCAGTCGCGCCGCCGGCGGTAGCGCCCACAGGAACGCCACGACCACCCCCAGCGTCGCCGCGAACGACAGGAACGGGTAGGGCTCATAGCCGCCTTCCGGGAACAGCGCCGCCTGCGCCAGCACGACCACCGCCGCCGGAGCAGCCAGCACCAACAGCGCCCGCGGGGAGCGGCGCTCGAGCGCCAGCGTCAGGCCCGCCAACCCCAGCAGCGCCCCCGCCACCGGGCTCGCCGCCGCGCACACCGCCGCCAGCACGCCCGCCCACAGCCAGCGCCCACGCGCCAGCGCGAGGCCCGCCGCCAGCGCCAGCGTCACGCCCAGCGCGAACGTCAGGCGCCCGATCCACACGTCGCCGAGCGCCGCCACCGCAAACCACGCCGCGCCCCAGCGCGCCGCCTGCCCGTACACCGTGCGCACGAGCCGCCAGAAGAGCACGCTCGAGGCCAGCACGCAGCCCGCGGCCAGCACGCGCATGCCCACAAGCGATGCCAGCGGCGGGTAGATCAGGCTGTAGCCGAGCACGCCGTGGCCCGCGTACCAGTGCGTGTCCCACACCGCGAAGCCCAGCCGGCCGAAGAGGCCCACGCGGTAGACCTGCGCCGCCAGATCCGGCGTGCGCGGATCGAGCGCCAGCCACACCGCGATCAGCGCCGCCGCCAGCGCCAACAGCCACCACTGAACGTCGACTACCGGCGCGTCGCCCGCGCGCCCGGTGAGAAGATCGACCGGGGTCCGGTGTGCTACCCCACCGGACCCCGGCACATCCGCCGCAATCGCGACGGGATCGTAGGAGTGAGAACAGTCGAGCGGCCCGGAAGTAGCTGTCTTTGCCGAAGCGGCTGTGCTTCGCGTGCGCACGCCAAGATAATGACGGGCATGAGCGCCGCCAAAGCCAACAGCGCGCTTCGCCGGGCGGCGAGGGCGGCGATGACGCTCGGCGCGATCTGCGCGGCGCTCGCCCTGGGCGGCTGCGGCACGAGCCACCCCAAGCCGATTCTTGCCAGCGAGCTCGCCGAAGCGCAGACGTTCCCGTTCTTCAGGGTCTACTGGGTTGGCCCGAGCTTCGACGGGTACGCGCTCGCCGCCGCCGACGGCCTCAAGGGCTACATCCCCGACGTCGGCGACAGCGTCTACTACGGCGACTGCGTGCAGGGCAAAGGCCTGATCGGCGGTGGCAGCTGCCCGCTGCCGCTGCAGGTCACCACCGTCGTCTACGTGCTGCACGAAAACGCCGCGCTCGGCACGCAGAGCAACACGCTGATCCGCGGCGTGCCCGCAACCGTCTACGACGAAGGCCGCGCGATCGAGATCTACACCGGCCGCGTCGCGATCGACATCTTCTCCGACACCTACGCGCACGCGCTGCAGGCAAGCGAACAGCTGCGACCGCTGAACGCCCCAGGCTCGGCCTCCGGCGCGCTGCCCCCGCCCGTCTTCTGTCCCGGCCTGTCCGGGCCGGTCGGCACCAGCCTCGCGCGCGTGATGGCCAGCCTGCCCCACCACGTCTGCCAGACGACCGACGCCCAGAAGGCCTACACCAAGGCGATCACCGGCAAAACCTAGGCGCGCGATCAGCCCGGCACGGCGCGCGCGTGGGGCTTGCCGATCTCGCGGCGCAGGCTCAGGAACGCGAGCGAGCCGATCACCGCCGGCACCCACAGCGAGATCGCGCGATAGACGATCACCGCCGCGATCATCACCGAAGCCGGGCGCGCGCCGAACAGCAGCAGCATGCCCACGAGCCCACCTTCGACCGCGAGGAAGCCACCCGGAACAGGAATCGAGTTGGCGAGCATTCCCACCAGGTAGGCCATCGCCACGACCCAGAACGACGGCGCGTGCCCGAGCGAGGCGATGCACGCGTACAGCACCAGGTTGTCGAACAGCCAGTAGCCGACCGCGCCCAGCAGCCGCCAGTCGTGCGCGCGGATCATCGCCAGCGCATCCTGCACGCCGCCGCCCACCGCGATCAGCGCCACCGTCACGCGCCCGCGCTTCAGCCGCCGGCGCGCCGCCGCGCGCCGCGCCCACGCCGCCGCCGCGAGCGTCCCCGCGATCGTCGCCGCGGCCGCCGCCGCCGGCAGCAGCGTCAGCAGCGCGTTGCGCGAGCCCGGCAGCACCCCGAGCCACATCGGCACCCCGATCACGATCACCGCCCCAACGTTGACCGCGCTCGTCATCACGAACACGAGCACCGAGCGCTTGGCGATCCGATCGACCGGAAAGCCCTTGCTGCGCAGCACCCACGCCCCCAGCGCGATCCCCGCCAGGCCGCTGACCGACACCACCGAGTTGACCGCCAGCTCCGCCAGCGACAATCGCGAGCTCAGGCTGCGCCCGAGCTTGCCGAACACCAGTGCGAACAGGACCACGTAGCCCAGGCACGAGAGCACCTCCAGGACGATCCCCGCCACCAACCACGGGACGTTCGCTTTGGTGATGCGATCAGCCGCCGCGTCCAGGCCGGGGACGCTGATCAGCAGCGCCACCACCAGCGCGAAGAAGATCGCGAGGCTGATGATGCTGTTGCGCAGCGTGCGCGACTGCGCCGCGAGCACACCGTCGCTCTCCTGCGGGTCCGTCCGCTGCTCAGCGATGGTCGCGCCCCCGCCGATTCTTAGGATCCTCTTCGCTGTTCGTTAGGCGCATGTCCAGTTCACCCTTCACGCTAGCCTCATAACTGCGTCCTCCCGCCCGCCTCGCCCTCGCCCGGCGGGGCGCGCCCGATACGGGCGCCCCGATCATGGCTGAGCAAGCACGCATACTGGTCGTCGACGACGAGCCCGCCGTGCAGAACGCGCTGTACCGCGCGCTGACGCTCGAACACTATGACGTGACCAGGGCGTTCGACGGGCACGAGGCGCTCGAGTGCCTCGGCGCCGCCCCCTACGAGGCCGTGATCCTCGACATCGCGATGCCGCGGATCGACGGCCTCGAGGTCTGCCGGCGCCTGCGCGAAGGCGGCGACGGCACGCCCGTGCTGATGCTCACCGCGCGCGGCGACGTCGACGACCGCGTCGCCGGCCTGGACGCCGGCGCCGACGACTACCTCGTCAAGCCGTTCGCGCTGCGCGAGCTGCTCGCACGGGTGCGCGCGCTGCTGCGCCGCGCCGGCGAGGACGATGGCAGCGAGGACTCGCTCTCGTTCGCCGACCTGCGCCTGGACCTGCGCGCGCACGAGGCGTGGCGTGGCGAGCGGCTGCTGTCGCTCACGCGCACCGAGTTCCTGCTGCTCGAGCTGTTCCTGCGCCACCCGCGCCAGGTGCTCACGCGCTCGGCGATCTTCGAGGCCGTGTGGGGCTATGACTTCGGCTCGAGCTCCAACTCGCTCGGCGTGTACATGGGCTATCTGCGCCGCAAGACCGAGGATGGCGCCGAGCCGCGCCTGCTGCACACCGTGCGCGGCGTCGGCTACGTGCTGCGCAGCGCGCCATGAGCTTCCGCCGGCGCATCACGATCGCCGCCGCCGCCGCCGTCGCCGTCGCCGTCGTGCTCGCGTCGATCCTCACCTACGTGCTCACCTCCGACCAGCTCCACAGCCAGGTCGACAGCCAGCTGCGCCATCGCGCCGGCGCGAGCAGCGGCCTCGTGCGGGAGGTCGAGACCAAAGGCCTCGGCGGCGCCGCGTTCCGCCGGCGCGCGCGCCTGCTCGCCGGCCCGCACGCCCGCAACCTCTTCAGCGGCCTCTCCCCCGGCCCCGACCAGGTCCGCGGCTACCAGCAGATCGTCAACGCCAAGGGCGCGATCGTCGAACGCTCCGCCCCGGGCGTCTCGCTGCCGGTCGACGCCCGCACGCGCGCGCTCGCCGCCCACGGCGGCCAGCCGTTCCTGCGCGACGCCTCCGTCAAGGGCATCCACCTGCGCGTGCTCGCCGAGGCGCTCGGCAAGGGGCACGCCGTCCAGTTCGCCCAGCCGCTGACCGAAGTCGACAGCCTGCTCAGCCGCCTGCGCCTGATCCTCGCGCTGCTCGTCGTCGGCGGCATCGCGCTCGCCGCGCTGCTCGGGCGGCTCGTCGCCGGCGCCGCCGTGCAGCCGCTCAAGCGCCTCACCAACGCCGCCGAGCACGTCGCCGTCACGCGCGACCTCAGCGGGCGCATCGAGCCCTCCGGCGAAGACGAGCTCGGGCGGCTCGCCGGCAGCTTCAACGCGATGCTCGACGCGCTCGAGCGCTCGATGGGCGCGCTCGACGAGTCCGTGCACGCGCAGCGCCAGCTCGTCGCCGACGCCTCCCACGAGCTGCGCACGCCTGTCACCAGCCTGCGCACAAACATCGAGATCCTGCAGCAGCAGGGCGAGTACATGGACCCCGACGAGCGCCAGCGGCTGCTCGGCGACGTCGTCGAGCAGATCGAGCAGCTGACGCTGTTGATGAACGACCTGATCGACCTCGCCCGCGGCGATGAGCCGCACGCCGACGCCGAGGAAGTGCGGCTGGACCTGCTCGTCGGCGAGGTCGCCGAACGCGCTCGCAGGGACGCGCCCGAGACGCCGCTGCTGGAACAGCTCGAGCCGACGCTCGTCGGCGGCGTGCCCGCGCGCCTGCAGCGCGCCGTCGCCAACCTGATCGACAACGCCGTCAAGTACAGCCCGCCCGGCGAGCCCGTCGAGGTGCGCCTGGCCGCCGGCGAGCTGTCGGTGCGCGACCACGGACCCGGCATCGCCGCCGCCGACCTGCCGTACGTGTTCGACCGCTTCTACCGCGGCGCCGAGGCGCGCGGGCGACCGGGCTCCGGCCTCGGGCTCGCGATCGTGCGTCAGGTCGCAAGCCAGCACGGCGGCAGCGTCGCCGCCGAGCAGGCCCCCGGAGGCGGCACGCTCATGCGCCTGCGCCTACCCGGTGCCGAGGCGCTCGACGGGCTCGACGGCGAAGAGACGGCCGACGGTCACGCGGGGGTGGGCCAGCCCACCGACGGCGAGCGCGCGGCCGTCTGAGGGCGCACCTGCGCCTGAAGCGCCGCCTCGCGAAAGCGCGCCGGCGAGAGCCCGTAATGGCGGCGAAACGCGCGTGCGAAGTGCGGACCGCGGCTGTAGCCGACCAGCCGCGCGACGTCCGCCACCCGGATCGAGCGCTGCTCCACGAGCAGCTGCGCGCCCACGGCCATGCGACGCGCGAGCAGGTCCTCGCTGAACGTCGTCTGCCCGAACTGCGCATACGCGCGCTGCAGCTCCCGCGGCGAGCTCGATAGCGCGCGCGCCACTTCCGCCAGCGTCAGCGGCCGCCGGTAGTGGCGCGTGACCACCACCCGTGAGAGCAGGTAAAGGCGTTGGCGCGTCGCGAACGTACTCGCATACACACCCTCCCCTCCGACCCGCGCGCCGCAGCGGGACCCCCGTCTCAGCTGGCTCAGCCGACGTACGCGCGCGCCGCGCGCCCCACCGCGGCCGCGTAGGAGCCGCCGAACAGCAGCGCGTGCACCAACAGCGGCAGCAGCTGGTAGAGATCGACGCGCTCGCGCCAGCCCGCCGCCAGCGGCGCCGGCTCCACATACGCCGCGAACACCCGCTCCGACGGCGCGCCGAACAGCCTCAGCATCGCCAGGTCGACCTCGCGGTGCCCGCCGTACGCCGACGGGTCGATCAGCCACGGCCGCCCGCTCGCGTCGACCATCACGTTGCCCCACCACAGGTCCCCGTGCAGGCGCGCCGGCGGCTCCGCCGGGCCGACCAGCTGCGGCAGGCGCTCGCACACGGCCTCCACCGCCGCAACCGTCGATCGCTCAAGCGCGCCGCGCTCGCGCGCGATCTGAGCCAGCGGCCGCAGGCGCCGCTCCGCGTAGAAGCTCGCCCAGTCCGCCGTCGGCTCGTTCGACAGCGCCAGCGAGCCAAAGCGCGCGGGCGCCGCGCCAGCCGCCGCCCCGGGCTCGCGCACCGCGCCCGGCCCCGCCGCGCCGCGCTTGCCGGCGACGCCGAAGCACGGCGCGCCCGCCAGGTGGGTCGCCGCGAGCCCCCTCCCGAGCTCCTCCGCGCCCGCCGCGTCCAGACGCCCCGACGGCGACCGCGCGATCCACTCAAGCGCCAGGTAGCGCTCGTCGACTTCCAGCACACGCGGCGTGCGCAGCGCGCCCGGCTCAGCCAGCCACCGAAGGCCCGCCGCCTCCGCCGCGTACTCGCCCGCCGGCGCGTCCGCGCGCGTCTTCACGAACGCCTCCTCGCCGTCCGCCAGCAGCACGTGGAAGGCCTCGTTGATGTCGCCCCCGCCCACCCGCGTGAGCTCGCGGGCGCCCGCCGGCAGCGTCACGGCGCGTCGCGCAGCTCTTCGAGCAGGCCCGCGCACGCCGCCCGCACGAGCTCGAACACCCGCTCGAAGCCGTCCTCGCCGCCGTAGTACGGGTCCGGCACGTCGAGTTCGCCCGCCGCCGCGCTCGCCGGGTCGAACTCGCGCAGCAGCCGCACCTTCTCGCGCTCGGACTCACCCCGCGCAAGTGACCTCAGCGCGCGCCGGTTCTCACCATCCATCGCCACCAGTAGATCGAAATCCTCGAAATCCTCTGCTCGCACCTGACGAGCCGTACCGTCGAGCGCCACGCCGTGCGCACGCGCTGCTTCGGCGGCGCGCGCGTCTGGCGGGCTGCCGACATGCCAGCCGCCAGTTCCCGCCGACTCGACCACGATCCGCTGCTCGAGGCCCTCGTCGCTGACCAGCGCCCGCATCACGCCCTCCGCCGTCGGCGAGCGGCAGATGTTGCCCAGACACACGAACAGCACCCGCACCGGCTCGTCCGGCTGCCGCTCACTCATCGCCGAGCTCGAGCACCGCCAGGAACGCCTCCTGCGGCACCTCCACGCGGCCCACCTGCTTCATCCGTTTCTTGCCCTCCTTCTGTTTCGCCAGCAGCTTTTTCTTGCGCGTGATATCGCCGCCGTAGCAGCCCGCGATCACGTCCTTGCGAAACGCTTTCACCGTCTCGCGCGCGATCACGTGCGCGCCGATCGCCGCCTGGATCGGCACGTCGTACTGCTGGCGCGGGATCCGCTTGCGCAGCTTCTCCGTCAGCGTGCGCCCCATCTCATACGCCTTGTCGCGGTGCACCACCATCGACAGCGCATCCACCGTGTCGCCCGCCAGCAGCACGTCCAGCTTCACCAGGTCAGAAGGCTTGGAACCGCTCAGCTCGTAGTCAAGCGACGCGTAGCCGCGCGTGCGCGACTTCAGCTGGTCGAAGAAGTCCAGCACGATTTCCGCCAGCGGCAGGTCGTACGTCATCTGCACGCGCTCCGGCGACAGGTAGTGCATGCCGATGTGCTCGCCGCGGCGTTCCTGGCACAGCTCCATCACCGCGCCCACGAACTCTTTCGGCGCGATCACCGACGCCCTGATGAACGGCTCGCGGATCTCCTCGATCGTCCCCGGGTCCGGCATGTCCGACGGGTTGTGCACCTCGATCTCCTGCCCGTTCGTCAGCGTCACGTCGAACTCCACCGACGGCATCGTCGCCAGCAGTTCCAGGTCGTACTCGCGCTCCAGGCGCTCGCGCACGATGTCCATGTGCAGCAGACCCAGGAAGCCGCAGCGAAAGCCGAAGCCAAGCGCGTCCGAGGTCTCCGGCTCCCACGACAGCGCCGCGTCGTTCAGCACCAGCTTCTCCAGCGCGTCGCGCAGGTCCGGGTAGTCGTCCGAGTCGATCGGGAACAGGCCGCAGAACACCATCGGCTTGACCTCGCGGTAGCCCGGCAGCGGCTCCGTCGCTTCGCCGGGGTGTGCACGTCCGGCAGAGCCGCCCGCCTTCGCGCGCGTCGTCAGCGTGTCTCCCACACGCAGCAGCGTCACGTCCTTCAGGCCCGTGATCAGGTAGCCCACCTCGCCCGCCGCCAGCTGGTCCGTTGGCATCATCTGCGGGCTGAAGAAGCCCAGATCGTCGATGTCCGCCTCCGTGCCCGTCGCCATCGCGCGGATCGGCTCGCCCTTGCGAAACACGCCGTCCACCACCCTGATGTACGCGATCACGCCGCGGTACTGGTCGAACTCCGAGTCGAAGATCAGCGCCCGCGCCGGGCCCTCCGGGTCGCCCGCCGGCGGTGGCACGCGTTTGACCAGCTCCTCCAGCACCTCCCCCACCCCTTCGCCCGTCTTGCCGCTGATGCGCAGGATCGACTCCGGCGGCTCGCCGATCAGATCGCTCACTTCGCCCGCCACGCGCTCCGGCTCCGCCCCCGGCAGGTCGATCTTGTTCAAGCACGGGATCAGCTCCAGGCCCGACTCCACCGCCAGGTACGTGTTCGCCACCGTCTGCGCCTCCACGCCCTGCGACGCGTCCACCACCAGCAGCGCGCCCTCGCACGCCGCCAGCGAGCGCGATACCTCGTACGTGAAGTCCACGTGCCCCGGCGTGTCGATCAGGTGCAGCTGGTACGTCTCCCCGTCCTTCGCCGTGTAGAACACGCGCACCGCCTGCGCCTTGATCGTGATCCCCCGCTCGCGCTCCAGGTCCATCGAGTCCAGCAGCTGCGCGCGCATCTCGCGCGCCGCCACCGTGTGCGTCAGCTCCAGGATGCGGTCCGCCAGCGTCGACTTGCCGTGGTCGATGTGCGCGATGATCGAGAAGTTGCGGATGTGGGACTGATCCATGGGCGACTACAGCGTAGATGGCGCGCGTCGCGGTCCCAGACCCGCTAGCGTTGACGGTCCGGCGGATCGCCAACTCGACAAGGATTCATTCAGCCGCGGCCACGCGCCACGCGCAAGCGGGGCGGCCTGTCCAGGTGTCGAGAGTGTTAAGCCGCCCAGGCGAAACACACAGTCCTGGGACGTATGTAGTAAGCGGCGATCCATGTTCGGGCGCATGCCGGGTGGGCCTAGGCTCACCCGGCCTCTGCTCGAAAGCTACGCCCGCCCGAGCCGCGCGCGGATCATGCCGCTGACCTGATGGGCCTCGGGGATGCGCATCACGAGCACCGCGCGCACGTACACGAGCACGCCCGCGATCGCCGCGGCTCCCACGCTGACGATCTGGGCGGGCAGCGACGCGCCGAGCGCGTCGTCGAGCAGCCGCCACACGACCCACGAGACGCCGGCGAGCAGCGCCGAGGCGACGATGATGCGCACGGTGATCATCGTCGTCTGCGCCCCTTCCAGGCGGCCGTTGAGGCCGGTGCGCAGGCGGTGGAACTGCAGCGCGACCATCACGATGTTGGCGGTGATCGTGCCGATGATCAGCCCGGCGATGCCGAGCGGCTTGTACAGCGCGATGCTGACGACGATGTCCACGACGATGTTCATCGCCGCAAGGCTCGTGGGGATCCACGGCCGCTGCACGGCGAAGAAGGTCCGCGTCAGCAGCAGGTTCAGGCCGCCGAACGGCAGGCTGAAGGCGAACCAGAACAGCGCGATCGAGACCAGGTGCGTCGATTCGGCGTTGAATTCGCCGCGTTCGAACAGCAGCCGCACGATCGGCGTCGGCAGCACCGCCATGAACGCGGCGGACGGGATCAGCAGCAGGTTGATCTGGCGCATGCCGCTGCCAACCGTGCGCCGCATTGCGCCGGCGTCGCGTTTCGACGCCATGCGGCTGAGCGTCGGGAACAGCACGGTGGCGACCGCCACGCTGAACACCCCCTGGGGCAGCATGTACACGCGGAATGCATTGTCGATCGCGCGCGGGGCGTGTTCTGAGACTTTCGTGCCGAACACCGAGTTGATCAGCTGGTCGAGGTTGACGATGCCCAGGCCGATCGTGACCGGCAGCATCAGCGTGAACACCTGTTTGATCCGCGGGTCGCGCCAGTCGATCTGGACGCGCAGGCGAAAGTCGATCCGACCGAGCGCACCGAACGCGAGCAGCAGCTGCACGACGGTCGCCGCGAGGATGCCAATCGCGTATGCGTAGATCTTGTCTTCGCCGTGGAAGCGCGGCGCGAGCACGACGAGCAGCACGATGATCACGAGGTTCCACACCGCCGGCGAGATCGCGGGGATCGTGAAGTGGTCGTAGGACTGCAGGATCCCCACCAGCAGGCCGTTCAGGCCCAGCAGCAGCACCACCGGGAACAGCACCTGCGAGAGGCCGACCGTCAGCGTGTTGAGCTGGCTGTTGAACGTCGAGCCGATGAACAGCGGCATGATCAAGCCGGCGGCGAGGATGAAGAACGCCGTCAGCGCCCCGAGTCCGATCAGCATGATCCAGAACAGCGTCGAGGCAAGCCGCATCGCCTCTTTGCGATGTCCCTTCTGCAGCAGTTCGGTGAACACCGGCACGAACGCCGCCGACAGCGCCGATTGGGCGAACAGCTGCGCGACGAAGTTCGGCACCTGCGAGGCCAGCGTGTACGCGGAGGCGAAGCCTTTGGTCCCGAAGTAGCTCGCGAACACGATTTCGCGCAGCAGCCCCACGACCCGCGAGAGGCCCGTCAGGAACGAGAAGATCGCCGTGTTTCGGGCGATTCCCCCGCCCGCGCCGCCGCCCTCCGGCGGCGGGGGAACGACCGGCTCCTCGCCGAAGGCTTCTGCGCTGGCGGACAAGGCCGCTATAGTACGGCGACCGATCGAGCGATCGGTCGGCCGCGCGCCCGGGCCGCTATTTAGGGCGCCTTTCAGCACTGCTCATGGCCAACATCCACTCACAGAAGAAGCGCATCCTGCGCTCAGAGCGCGAGCGTCTCGAGAACCGTCGTTACACCTCGACGATCAAGACCTACTTCCGCAGCCTCGAGTCGCTCGTCGCCGGTGGCGACAGCGCCGCGGCGGACACCACCCACCGCGAGCTTGTGAGCACGATCGACAAGGCCGTCAAGCGCGGCGCGATGCACAAGAACACGGGAGCTCGGAAGAAGTCACGCGCGGCCAGGACACTGGCCACTCTAGCCGGCCGCTAGGCGGCGCGATACTGCGTCCTCGGTCGCTCGCGTGCCAAGCACGCCACGCTCTCTGCGTCCTTGTCTCGCTTGCCTATCGACCGTCTAGGTCGTAGCTGTCACGACTTCGATCGCGCGGAGCGCGAGCGTGTCCTCGCCCATCCCCGCGAGCGCCGTACGGCTGCTCGCCAGCGGCGCTCCGCCGCGCGTGTCGAGCTCGAGGTCGGCGAGCGCGGCGAGCGCCGTGCGCAGACGCTCGACGTCGCTGCGGGCGACGTCCGCGACGAACCGCTCGGCCGCGCGCGGCGGCATCCGCAGGCCGCGCTTGACCTCGGCCACCGACTCGCCCGCCTGTAGGCGCACCGCGACCGCGAGCGCGTCGCGCAGCCGCTGGGCCATCAGGTAGGTGAGGCCCGACAGGCGCTCGCCCTGCCCGCGCAGGCGCAGGTAGGAGAGCGTCGCCTCGCGGCCGTCCTGGCCGACGAGCGCGTCCGCGAGCGCGTACGCGCGCCACTCGCTCGAGTGCGCGGCGCGGCCTTCGATGTCCTCCACGCCGATCCGCCTGGGCGCGGCACGCGTGGCGGGCGTGGCGTCGGCGCTCGCACGCGTGGCGCCCCCAACGGCGTCCGCCGCGGCATCCCCGCCGTCATCCGGGTCGCCTTCGAGCGCCAGCTTCTCGAGCTCGCGCAGCAGCCGCTGCTGACGCTCGCCCACCTGCGCGACGAGCGCCTTGGCGGCGGCGGTGTCGAGCGACAGGCCCAGGCGCGCGGCCTGCTCGCGCGCCCACTTGGCGAGCTCCCACGGCTTGACGGTCAGCTGCGCGACGATCTGCCCGCCGGCGCGCTTGACCGCGTCGTGCAGCGCGGCGGGCGCCTTCGCGCGCGCCTCCTCGCGCGCGAACAGCGCGAGCGTCGTGTCGGGCGGCATCTGCGCGACGCTCGCGGCGAGGTGCTTCTTGACGTCGTCCTCGCGCCAGCGCTCGACGCCTTCGACGATGATCACGCGCCGCCCGAGCGCGAGCGTCATCGTCGCGAGCGCGCCGGCGACGCCCGCAGGTGTGGCTGCGTCGCCTTCGAGCAACTCGACGCTCGCGCCTCCCCCCTCCTGGCTTTCGCTCAGCGCCCGCAGCCCCGCCCGCCGCTCGGCGACCGCCCCGTGGTCGTCGCCGTGGATCAGGTACGCGGGCTTCAGCTCGGGCATCGACGCCCGAGTCTACGCGGCGCGCCCCCAGGCGTTCGCCGGTCTACCGCACCACGAGATTTACGAGCTTGCCAGGCACGACGATTTCCTTGACGATCGCCTTGCCTTCGACATGCGCGATCACGTTGGGCGCGGCCCGGCAGAGGTCCTTCAGCTCCTGCGGGCCGGCGTCGGCGCTGGCCTGTACGCGGTCGCGCACCTTGCCGTTGACCTGGCAGACGAGCTCGTAGGAGTCGCTCTCGAGCAGCGCCTCCTCGGCCTGCGGCCACGGCTGCCCCCACACGCGCTCGCCGGTCAGCAGCTCGTACGCGTCGGCGCTGACGTGGGGGGCGAACGGGAACAGCAGCGAGGACGCGGATGAGAGCGCGAAGCGCATCGTGTCGAGCGACACGGTCTCGCGCAGCCGCGAGCAGTCGTTGAGCAGCTCCATCACGGCCGCGATCGCGGTGTTGAACGCGAACCGGCGCAGGTCGCCGCTGACCTTGTCGATCGCCCAGTGGGTCTTGCGCAGGAGCTTCAGGTCGCTGTCGGTTGCATCCTCTTCGGCTGAACCTTCATCGGCTGAATCATTCCGAACGGAATCATTCCCGGCTGAAAGGTTCTCGCCATGGAAGACCTGCGCCCCCCCGGCCGCCTCCACCCCCCCGGCCGCCTCGGCCTGGACGACCTCCGCCGTCTCCGCAGACAACCGCCACAGCCGCGACAGAAACCGGTGCACGCCCTCGACGCCCTCGTCGGACCAATCGGCGTCCTGGTCGGGCGGGCCGACGAACAGGATGTAACAGCGGGCGGTGTCGGCGCCGACGCGTTCGATGATGGACGCGGGCGAGACGACGTTGCCCTTGGACTTGCTCATCTTGGCGCCGTCCTTGGTGACCATGCCCTGCGTGAAGAGCGCCTGGAAGGGCTCCTGGAAGTCGAGGTGCCCGAGGTCGGCGAGCGCCTTGGTGAAGAAGCGCGCGTACATGAGGTGCAGGATCGCGTGCTCGACGCCGCCGATGTACTGGTCGACGGGCATCCACTCGCGCAGCGCGGCGGGGTCCCAGGCGGCGTGTTCGTTGCGCGCGTCGCAGTAGCGCAGGAAGTACCAGGAGGAGTCGACGAACGTGTCCATCGTGTCGGTCTCGCGGCGCGCGCTGCCGCCGCAGTCGGGGCACTTGACGTTGACCCAGTCCTCGGCGGCGGCGAGCGGCGAGCGGCCCTTGGGCGTGTAGTCCTCGATGTCGGGCAGCTCGACGGGGAGCTGGTCGTCGGGCACGGGCACCATCCCGCAGCTCTCGCAGTAGAGGATCGGGATCGGCGTGCCCCAGTAGCGCTGGCGGGACACGAGCCAGTCGCGCAGGCGGTAGTTGACCGACGCGTGGCCCTTGCCCTCGCGGTCGAGCCACGCGACGATCGCGCTGAGCGCGTCGCGGTTGCCCATGCCGTCGAAGTCGGCGGGGGCGTTGATCAGGAAGCCGTCGCCGCTGTAGGGCAGGCCGTCCTCGCCGGGCGCCGCCTCGACGGCGTCCTCGGCGTTGGGCGGGATGATCACTCGCCGGATCGGCAGGTCGAAGGCGCGCGCGAAGGCGTAGTCGCGCTCGTCGTGCGCGGGTACGGCCATGATCGCCCCGGTGCCGTACTCCATGAGCACGTAGTCGGCGACGTACATCGGGATCTGCTCGCCGTTGACGGGGTTGGTGACGGTGCGCCCGAGCGGCACGCCGGTCTTGGGCTTGTCGACGTTGCCGCGTTCCTCGTTGGTCTCGTTGAGCGCGTGGTTGACGTAGTCGTGGACGGCCTGCTCGTACTGCGTGCCGTGCGCGAGGCGCATCACGTCGGGGTGCTCGGGCGCCATCACGAAGAAGGTGGCGCCGAACAGCGTGTCGGGGCGGGTGGTGAACACGGGGTAGTCGACGCCGAGCTGCTCGCATCTGAAGGTCACCTCGGCGCCCTCGCTGCGCCCGATCCAGTTGCGCTGCATCGTCTTGACGTTCTCGGGCCACTCGATCGCGTCGAGGTCGCCGAGCAGTCGCTCGGCGTAGTCGGTGATGCGCAGGAACCACTGCTCGAGCTGCTTGACTTCGACGACCGCGCCGCAGCGCTCGCAGCAACCGTCGGCGTCGACCTGCTCGTTGGCGAGCACGGTCTGGTCGTTGGGGCACCACTTGACGGCGGCGTCCTTGCGGTAGGCGAGGCCCGCGCGGAACAGCTCGAGGAAGATCCACTGCGTCCAGCGGTAGTAGGAGGGCTCGTCGGTTGCGAGCTCGCGCGACCAGTCGATCGAGATCCCCCACGCGTGGAACTGGCGGCGGAAGGAGGCGATCGATTCGGTGGTCGAGTCGCGCGGGTGCACGCCGGTCTTGATCGCGTGGTTCTCGGCGGGCAGCCCGAACGCGTCGTAGCCCATCGGGTGCAGCACGCGCGAGCCGAGGCGCCGGTGGAAGTGGGCGATGGCGTCGCCGACGGAGTAGCACTTGAGGTGGCCGATGTGGGGCTCGCCGCTGGGGTAGGGGAGCATCTCGAGCACGTAGGAGTTGGCCGAGCGCCCGCCGCGCTTGGCGTCGGCGGCGAGCGACCCCGCGCCACGGCCCTCGCGCGCATCGGTGGCCTCGTTGACGACCTCCCAGGTGCGCTCCTGCGCCCACAGGGCCTGCCAGCGGGGCTCGATCTCGTGCGGGTCGTAGCGGTGCTCTGCCATCGGCAGTCGCAGGTTAGCCGGCGCGAGCGAGGAAGCGGCTGCGGTTGCGCAGCAGCTCGACGATCTCGGCTGGCGCCTTGCTCGGCGAGCCGGCGTCGAACGGCGGCTGCGGGTCGTACTCGATGCCGAGCTGGATCGCCTGCGCGACGGCGTCGCCGGCGATGCGCGCGGCGAGCGCGAGCGCCATGTCGATGCCCGCGGAGACGCCGGCGGCGGTGACGAGCTTGCCGTCGAAGACAACGCGCTCGTCGACCGCCTCGGCGCCGAGCGTGCGCAGCTCGTCGAGCGCGAGCCAGTGGCTGGTGGCGCGCCTGCCGTCGAGCAGGCCGGCGGCGGCGAGGATCAGCGAGCCGGTGCAGACGGACGTCGTCCACGTGCTCGTGCGGTCGGCGTGCGTGAGCCACTCGAGCGTGGCGCCGCCGGCGCGCGCGGCGACCTCGCCGGGGCCGCCGGGGACGAGCAGGATATCGGGCTCGGTGAGCTCGTCGAGCGAGCGCTCGGCGATGAGCGTGAGCATGCCGTTGTCGGTGCGCACGGGCCCTGCCTCGGGGGCGATGAACGTGACGGTGGCGCCGGGGAGCCGGCTGAGCACCTCGTATGGCCCGATCGCGTCGAGCGCGGTGAATTTGTCGTAGAGGACGATGGCGATGTTCATGCGGCTGTCTCCTTGTCGGTGGGGGCGTGGAAGCGGCGGCGGTACTCGGCGGGGCCGACGTGCAGGGTGCGCAGGAACGCGCGGCGCATGGTCTCGGCGGTGCCGAAGCCGCAGCGGGCGGCGATCGCGGCGATCGGCTCGCCGGTGTCCTCGAGGCGCCGGCGCGCTGCCTCGAGGCGCACGCGCTCGACGTGGCGCGCGGGCGTGATGCCGGTCTCGGCGCGAAAGGCGCGGGCGAAGTGGCGCGGGCTCATGTGGGCGCGCGCGGCCATCGCCTCGACGGAGTGATCGCCGGCGACGTCCTCGAGCACGGAACGCTGGACCTCGCGCAGCGGCTCGCGCTCGGCGCGCTGGGCGGCGAGCGTGGCGCTGAACTGCGACTGGTTGGCGGGACGGCGCAGGAACAGCACGAGGTGGCGGGCGATCTCGAGCGCGGCGTCGGCGTCGAGGTCGTCCTCGACGAGCGCGAGCGCGAGGTCCATGCCGGCGGTGACGCCGGCGGAGGTCCAGATGTCGTCTTCGCGCACGAAGATCGGCTCGGGGTCGACGCGCACGCGCGGGTACTGGCGCTGCAGCTCGCGCGCGGAGGCCCAATGGGTGGTGGCGCGGCGACCGTCGAGCAGCCCGGCGCGGGCGAGCAGGAAGGCGCCGGTGCAGACGGAGGCGGTGCGCCGGGCGGTGGCGGAGGCGCGGGCGATCCAGTCGACGAGCTCGCGGTCGTCGGCGGCGCCGGTGTGGCCGTGCCCGCCGGCGACGATCAGCGTGTCGATCGGTTTGGGCGCGTCGCTGAGGCGCGCGTGCGGGGCGATGGTGAGGCCGCTCGAGGTGGGCAGCGGCGCGCCGTCGCGGCTGAGCACGGAGACCTGGTAACTGCGCTCGGGGCGCGCGGTGGTGGCGATCAGGCGCTGGGCGCCGGCGAACACCTCGAGCGGGCCGACGATGTCGAGGCTCTGCACGTCGGGGTAGGCGACGATCGCGATCTGGCGGGGCCTGCGCGCGGATTGCATCGGTCGATGATCCCCCAACGCGCGCTTGTCCGCAAGGACAGATTTCCAACTATTTCTGCCATCAAGTTTTATATGGGAGGATGCCGGCGGCGAGCGTCCGGCAAGGCGGCGGCGCGGGGCCGGACGCGAGTCGCCGCGGCGCTTTACGATGCCCCACGTGGAGGAGTCGCACATCCCGGAGCAGCAGTACGAGGAACCGCACTACGAGGACGAGGGACCGGACGCGCTGAGCGCGGCGGCGGGTCGCGTGGCGAGCATCGTGGGCGCGGCCGAACGCGCGTCGCAGGAGCTGCGCGAGCAGGCGGAGACGCGCGCGCTCGAGCGGATCGAGGAGGCGGACCGCGCGGCGGAGATCCGCGTGCAGGCGGCGGAGGAGGAGGCCGAGGAGCTGCTGAGCGACGCGCGCACGCAGGCGGAGACGCTGACGCGCGAGTCGAGCGCGGCGGCGAGCGAGCTGCAGGGCGAGGCCCAGCGCCTGCGCGACGAGTCGGCGGCGATGCTCGAGCAGGCGGGCGAGGAATCGGCGCAGATGCTGCACCAGGCCCACGAACAGGCCGAACGGCTGCTGCTGGACGCGCGCGGGGAGTCCGAGCAGGTGTGGGCGACCGCCCACCAGGAGTCAGAGCGCGTGCGCACGTCCGCGCGCGAGGAGTACGAGCAGCTGCGCGCGCGCGGCCAGGAGGAGTCCGAGCAGCTGCTGGAGAGCGGGCGCAAGGAGATCGAGCGCTTGAAGGCGGAGGCGCTCGAGGAGAAAGAGCGGATGCTGGCGGCCGGGCGCGAGGAGCTCGCGCGCCTGCGCGAGGAGGCGCAGGAGCAGGCGAAGGAGACGAAGGCGAAGGCGCGCGACGAAGCGCGCGAGATCACGAGCGAGGCGCACGTGGTCGCGCGCGACATCCTCAGCGAAGGCACGGAGGTCTCGCGCAACCTGCGCGAGCTGTCGACGTCGCTGCGCAACAACGCCGAGCGCCTGATCCGCGACGTGCGCCTGACCCACGGGGGCATGACCGCGCGCCTGGATCAGGTGACGTCGGGGAGCGATGAGGAGGACGAGGACGCGCCCCGCGGGCGTGTGCGGCGGGTGGGCAGCCCGCCACGGCCGAGCGACGATCTGGACGTGCCGGAGTTCATTCCGCGGGGGTAGGGGCGGCGCCCGGCACCGCCGGGTCCGAGCGACGGGCGCTGGACGGCAGGCGGGGCGCCGCGTGAGCGCGGCCCGCGCCACGAAGTTGGCACATACTGGGCGCAGACTTGTTGCAAAGGCGCACCACCTGTCACAAAGTGCCCGGTAGCGTTGGCTCCAATGCTGAACCTGAGCAGTTCTCGCAAGGGAGCGGTCGCCGAGGCGGAGATCTCGGCGGCTCTCATTCGCCTGGACCTGATGGTGATGCGCCCCCTGTGCGAGGGCGGGAGATACGACCTGGTCGTCGACATCGGGGAGCGGCTGCTACGGCTCCAGTGCAAGTGGGCCTCGCGCTACGGAGGCGTGCTCACCACGCGCTGCTCCACGAGCAGGCACACGCCGCACGGTTATCGTCTGACCACCTACACGGCCGACGAGATCGACGCGATCGCCGTCTACGCACCGGACACCGACGAGTGCTATCTGATCCCTGTCCGAGAGGTCGCGGGCTGCAAAGCCATGAGCCTCCGCCTGACGCCGACGGGCAACAACCAGGCCGAAGGCGTCCACTGGGCGCGGGACTACGAGCTCCGCACGTCCCTCAGGCGCAACTGGGGCGTGGATCTCTAGGAGCCCGTCCGAGGTTGAAAAGCAGCCGGCTCAGCCGGTACCATGAGGACTCCCGGGGCTATAGCTCAGCTGGGAGAGCGCTGCCATGGCATGGCAGAGGCCGTCGGTTCGAGCCCGACTAGCTCCATTTCGCCGGACACAAAGGTGCTGGTGTAAACCAGGCGCCGAGAGCTATAGGCGCGAGAAAGCTCCAACAGTCGGCCAGGACGAAATCGACCAGGCTCTGACTGGTCGGAAGCACACAGCGTGCAGAGAGCGCGTCCTGCATCTGGCTTGTTCAGCCTGACGCGGGTTCACCGGCCGCTGCTCAATCATTTAGGCGTCTCAGTGGCAGGCCATCGATAAGCGCCTTGGCGTATCGGTCGATGGCTTTCTGCGATCTGCTGGGCATCGTGCGCTCTCGCGCTCAGCCCTTACGGGGCTGGACAACGCCGTCGTCGTTTGGATCGGGGACCTGCGACTGTGACAGCGCCCAGATCGAGCGACAGGGCATCGCGACGCGAACTCATCTTTGAAGCTGAAGCTAGTTGACAGATGTAGCTTCTTCCGGGGGAGAAGGTTTAGGGGACTCAATGTAGAGATCGAGCTCAACCGTGGCGCTGTCGCATTCGCACCCGGGAAAGATCCCGTTGGGATCTTGGTAGCCGATCGGCGTCCCTTCCTCAACGACTCGGTCACTCAAGTGCGATTCGCCGGGAGTGCTAGAAGGGACAAGCATCGCACTTCCTGAAAGATATTCGACTGAGAATCGCTCATCCGACCGCAGGTAGAGCGAGTCATACACATAGCTTGGCTGAGCATTTTCCGCCGATATGTAACCAGAAATGGGCATGACCTTGGCGCTGTTGGCCGGAACCGTCAAGCGGAATCGCGTTCCATCAGCGGTTGACCCTGGGCCTGGAAATTCCGCATCGTTGACGACAACTGCTGAGATCTGCACTTTGTCGCCGGGCCTGACAATGACCGTGTGTTGGGGAGGCTCCTTGGTTCCGAGGACTTTTGCGCTAAGAAAATAGCGCTCGTCACCAAGAATCAATCGATTGATCGTCAAGTTACGCGCGCCGCACTCATAACTACAGTACATACAAGAGTGGTGATAACCCCGATAATGACGCCAGCGAGTATGTGCCTCTTTGCCGTAGAGCTTGAGAGGAGCAGCTTGCGCTTCAGGAACTCCTATTCCTGAGCCGGTTCATTGCTCGGACTTTACATCGGCCAATGGATCTACACGCCGCGGGCTAGCCGCGACCGACCCTACACACATCTAGCGTCCCGATAGCCGTCTGATCGTGTCGTTGATGTCTACGCCTGGGGCCTCTGCTGAAGACGATCGGGGTTTGGGGCCGTCTTCTACGTGGTCGCCATCGCGCTGATCCAGATGTCTAGACGAGCAGCACGCCGCAAGGCGGAAAGCTAGAGGCGCGCGCCAAGCAATGATAGCGTGCTATCATTCCCGGCCGTGGCGCAGATCTTGATCAGACGGCTCGACGATGACGTGAAGGCAGCTCTGCAGCGCCGCGCACGTCAGCATGGTCACAGCACCGAGCAGGAGGCACGCGAGATCTTGCGGAGCGCCGTACAGAGCGATGAGCATGCCCGCGTCGGGCTGGGCTCGCGGATCGCAGCGCGCTTTGCGGGCGTGGGACTCGAGACAGAGCTTCCCGAACTGCGCGGGCAGCCGGCACGTCCGGCCCGACTGGAGTAAGTGAGCGCCGAGCCGAATAGCGAGCACCCGGATCGGCGCGCGCCTTGATCTTGCTCGACACGAATGTGCTCTCGGCGTTGATGCAGCGTGAGCCCGACCAGACCGTACTGGCGTGGTTGGACGAGCAGCCATCGGAGTCGGTCTGGACGACTTCTATCACCGTCTTCGAGGTGCGGATGGGGCTGGAGCTGCTTGCGAAGGGCCGTCGCCGCAGCCAGTTGGAGCAGGAGTTCGACAGGCTGCTGGTCGAGGATCTCGACGGCCGCGTGCAGCTCTTCGACCGCGCGGCCGCCGACGCCGCCGGCACGATCGCGGCATCGCGGCAGCGTGCCGGCCGCACTGTGGAGATCCGCGACGTTCAGATCGCCGGCGTTGCGAGTAGCCGCAAGGCGACGCTCGCGACACGCAACGTGCGCCACTTCGAGGGTCTCGGCATCCACCTTGTCGACCCCTGGAAGAAGTAGTCGCCATCAGCCGACTCCAACCGGCGGTGCCCTGCGCTGCTAAGGCCCAGGCGCCTTGAACCCCACGAGGTCGCGCTGCCCGCCAACGGCGATCGCGCTTACTTCGCCGCTCAGATACGGCCCTTCCGGGCAAGGCGCGGACGCGAACGCCGCGCACACATGCACGGGCACGTCGCTCGCCGCGTCGGTGCCGTCACCGAGCTGGCCCCACGAGTTCCCGCCCCAGGTCATGACATCGCCGCCGGCGACGGCCATGCTGCTCGTGTCGAAGCTCCCGGCGGCGATCGCGCTGACTTCGCTCAGGCCGCTGACGGCCACCGGACTGCGGCTGCAGCTTTCCGAGCCGCAGCTTTCGGGGCCCGTGAACGAGCCATCGCCGAGCTGCCCGTTGTAGTTGGAGCCCCAGTCGAGCACGTCGCCGTCGCTCAGCAGCGCGAGGCCGGTGTGGTCGCCGGCGGCGACCGCGCTGACGCCTTCGAGGTCGTGCGCGCACCGCGCCAGTTCGCCGGAAGCGCACACGGCGGTCGGCGTGGCGGCCGTCTTGCTGGCGCCGTCTCCAAGTTGGCCTTCGCTGTCGGCGCCCCAGGCCATCACGTGACCGTTCGCGAGCAGCGCCATCGCGTGTTCGCCCGCGGCGGAGATCGCGGTCACTTCGGAGAGGCCTGCGACCACGAGCGGGATGTGGCTGCAGGCGACCTTCTTCGATCCGAGGGGCGTGCACTTTTCCGGACCCTTGCTCTTGCCGGTGGCGAGCTCGCCGGCGGCGTTTTCACCCCACGCCATCACGGTGCCGTCGTGCAGCAGCGCGAGGCTGAAGCGTTCACCCGCCGCGATCGCGACAACTTCTTTGAGCACGTGTTCGGGCTCGCAGGTCGATTCGAAGACCGTGCATACGGGCGTCGGCACCCCGGCGCCAGATTCGGCTTTGATTCCCAGCTCGCCGTGTTGGTTCTCGCCCCAGGCCATCACCGTGCCGTTGCGCAGCAGCGCGAGCACGTGCTCGCCGCCGGCGGCCAAGGCGCTGACTTCGTCGAGATAATCGCTTTCAGGGCAGTCGACCACGTCGACCTTGCAGATCGGGACCGGGACGTCGCTGATGTTCGACCGCTCGGTGAGCCCGAATGTGGCGGGGCCAGATCCCATCACGGTGCCGTTGGCGAGCAGCTCGAAGCTGTCGAATTCGCCGGCGGCGAGCCCGACCACTTCGGGAACTTCGCTGACTTCCACGGGGACATGGCTGTCGAGATCGAAGGTGTCGTTCCCGAGAGCGCCTTCGTTCTCTCCCCACCCGAGCGTCGGTCCGAGCACGAAGGTGTAGCGGTCGGCGGCGCTCGTTTCGCTGGTGCCGGTGGGCGTCGTGACGGTCACGTCCACCTCGCCATTGCCGCCCACCGGCGTGAGGGCGGTGATCGAGGTTTCGGAGCTGACCGTGAACTTGTGCGCCGGCTGCGAGCCGAACTCGACCGTGGTCGCGCCGTCGAGGTTCGTCCCGGTGATCGTTACCGCGTCGAGACCGTCCGCCCTGCCGCCGGCGGGCGTGACGGCGGTGACGGTCGGCGGAGCTGTCGAGAACGTGCTGTCCTTCCCGTAGGAGCTTCCGGCAGCCGAGGTGGCGCGGACGCGGTAGTGGTAGGTGGTGTCGGGTTCCAGTCCGGAGATCGTCTGGCTGACCGCCACGGCCGCATTGCCGGAGCCGGCGGATGCGTCGGGAATCGGCACGCTCGTGCCGTAGCTCATGCTCGTGCCGTATTCGAAGTGGTAGGTCGTTTCCCCGCCCTGCGGATCGACGCTCGCCTGCAGTGTCGCGTCGCCTTCTGCGACGTCCCTGGCAGGCGTGGTGATCGCCAGCGGCGGTGCGCTCGTGAGCTCGAGCGGCCCGTCTGGGGTGCCAAGGCCGGTGGGGCCGTCGTAGCCGGCCCTCGCGTTGCAGTAGTAGGCGTGTTCTTCCGGGGGCGTGCATTTGCCGTTGCTGCCGGCGGTCACGTCGAACAGCCCGCCCGGGTCCTCGTAGAAGGCCTCGGCGCCCGGCAGCGAGCGCGCATAATCGCTGGCGTGCGCCTCGATCCCGGCAACGAGCGGGGAGCTGACGCTGGTGCCGCATATCAGTCGCCAGCCTGACTTCGTCTTTGACCCGACGACCTCGGGGCTGTAGGTCGAGACGGGCGATTCACAGGCGGCGACCGCCGCCACGTCATCGTCCATCCGTGTCGCGCAGCCGCCGTCCTGCTGCCACGCGGGCTTCGGCCACAGCGAGGTGCAGCCGCTGCCGGCTTTGCTCCACGCTTCCTCGGTCCAGCCGCGGGCGTTGGACGCCTTGTGCAGCACGGTGCCGCCGACGGCGATCACGCTCGGCAGGTCGGCGGGGAAGTCCGGCGCTCTACGTTCGCCGACAACTCCGCCTTCGTTGTCGTAGCCGCTGTCGCCGGAGGATACGAACACGCGGATCCCGGGTTGGTCGTAGGCGAGGGCATTTTCTTCGCATTCCTCGCCGCAATATTCTTCGTTGCTGCCGTAGCTGTTGGAGATCTCGCTCGCCCCCAGGCGGGCGGCCGTCTCGACGGTTCCGTGCAGCCCGTATTCGTCGTTGTCGGCCTCCGCGAGCATGATGTGGCAGTGGGGGCACGCGGCCGAGACCATCTCGATGTCGAGCGCGCTCTCGGCGTCCCAGCCCGAGTTCGTGGCCGGGTAGTTCGCTTCTTCGCCCGCCTGGTTGACCTTCTTGAAGCAGCCGTTCGCTTTCGTGCATGGCGGCAGCCCATACTTTTCGCGATAAACGGCAAGGTCTTCTTCGGCGGTCGGATAGCCGTAGGCGTCGACGAGCGCGATCGTCTCGTCTTCGCCTCCGCTCGTGGGGATCTTGTACGCCGACTGCAGGTCCTGAGGGTCGTAGCCGCCTTTCACGCCGCCCCCTTCCAGTTTCTTGCCGTCCGGCAGCTCGAACCTGTCGCGGCCGCCCGCGTCGACCGTCAGCGGCGCGGGATCGACGATCGCCTCGCACGAGCTTTCGGGGCACGCCCAGTAGGGTTCGCTGGCCGACGGCGTGAGCGAGATCCCCGGCTCTCGCGGCTTGCGCATAGCGCCCGCGCCCTGCCCCGCGGCCCGCAGCGCGGGCGTGGGCGTCACTTCCTGAAGGCCGCTGAGTCCAACCGGCGCCAGCGAGGCGCCGTAGGAGACGACGGGCGCGACGAGCGCAGGAATGATCATGAAGGCCAGCGCCGCGAGCATCGAGAGCAGGGCGCCGACCAAAGTGCGACGCGCCCTGCGGCGTCCGCGTCCATGCAGTCCCGTCAAAACCTGCCTCCCTCGCCGTCCGCTCCCCATCCCCCAGCCCCGAATCGCGCCACAGGACCCATACCAGCGCTGACGCGAGTGTACATCACCACATTCCTGCTCACAAGCAGGCGAAAGGCCCCGCAGCTCAGCGAGCGCAACCGGACAGAAGCATCACAGCGCGCCCGTGCGCTATAGACGTGACGGCTCAAATGGTGTTTACTACGCGCATGGGGGATGTGAGGGATGGGAGGATGCCGCTGCATGCGGCGCCAGCGAGCAGCGATCGTCGCTCGCTGGGCCGCGTGGGGGCCAGTGGCGTCCGCGTCGCGGCGGCCGCGCTCCGGCGCCGCGCGCGGATCGGCGCCTTCGCGACGCTTGCGACAGCCGCCGTCTGGCTCGTGGCCGTCGCGACAGCGTCCGCCTTCAGCGCGCACGGAAGCGTGGAACAGGTGTACGTCACCGGCCTGGCCCCGAACGCTCAGATGTCGCTGCTGCGCTCGAATGGCGAAACGGTGGCCACGCAGAGCGCGGACTCGCTCGGGGGGCTGCTGTTCCGGAAGGTCGCGCCGGGACGGCGCTACCGGGTCCAACTGACCTCGACGAGCGAAGAATCCGGGCCGATCACCGTCTACACACAAAAGGCGGCGCCGTGGGACCGCAGCATCTACAAGCAGTCGATCCCGGACAGCGGCTACACGTACCTGACGACGCGCGACGGCACCCAGTTGGCGATCGACGTCCACCCGCCGACCTCCCCGCCGACGAAGCACAAAGGTGCGTACCCGACGCTGATCGAATACTCGGGGTACGGCTACGCGAACCCCGCGGGCCCGGAAAGCGGCCTCGCCGCGGTGGCCAACGAGATGGGCTTCGCGGTGGTCGACGTGAACATGCGCGGCACCGGCTGCTCGGGTGGTGCCTTCGACTACTTCGAACCGCTGCAGAACCTCGATGCCTACGACGTGATCGAGACGATCGCCCACCAGCCATGGGTGCTGCGCCACAAAGTAGGGATGTTCGGCGTCTCCTATGGCGGCATCAGCCAGCTCTTCGCCGCTCAGCTCCGCCCGCCGGCGCTCGAGGCGATCGCGCCGCTGTCGGTGGTCGACGCAACGGCGACGACGCTCTACGCCGGTGGCGTCCTCAACACCGGTTTTGCCGTGCCCTGGGGCGAAGACCGCCAATTCGACGCCGAGCCGGCAGGCCCGACCAGCGGCGAGTACTGGGCCTACGAACAGATCCAGAAAGGCGACACGACCTGCGCGGCCAACCAGGATCTGCACGAAGAGGCAACCGACCTGCAGGCGGAAGTCAAAGAAAACGCGACCTACAACCCGTCTGTCGCCGACCCGCTTGACCCGGTCTCGTTCGTCCACAACATCGATGTTCCGACGTTCATGGCATGCCAGTGGGAGGACGAGCAGACCGGCGGGCACTGCGCCGATCTCGCCGAGCACTTCACCGGCACCGAACATAAGTGGTTCACGTTCACCAACGGCGCCCATATCGACTCGCTGGATCCGTATACCCTCGACCGCTTGGACGATTTCTTGGAGCTGTTCGTCGCCCACCAGGCGCCGATCAGCAACACGGGAGTCCTGCATGGCCTGGCGCCGATCGTCTATGCGGCCGCGATGGGCCTCCCGGCGGGAGACCAGGTCACGCTACCGCCGGACCCAATCCAGGAACTGACGAAATACTCGGCGGCGTTGTCGGCCTTCACGGCGCTGCCGGAGATTCGGGTGTTGTTCGACAACGGCGCGGGATCCTCGCCCAACGGCGGCAAAACGCCCGGCAATCCCTATCCGGCATTCGAACAGTCGTTCTCGGCCTTCCCGATCCCGGGCACGATCGCTCGCTCGTGGTACCTCGGGCCCGAAGGCGCACTCGACGAAGAACCGGCAACGTCCGACGGCGTCGACTCCTACACCTCGGATGCGAACGCCACGCCGCTGACGGACTACACGGGCAGCGCGGGCCCGGGCGGGCTGTGGGGCGTCGCGTCCCAGTGGAGCTGGAACTGGGTGCAGCCGCCGGCCGGATCCGCCGTGTCCTACGTGTCCGCGCCGCTGACGAGCAACACCACGGCAATCGGCGGCGGCTCCGTCAACCTCTGGGTGAAGTCATCGACCCCCGACGTCGATCTCCAGGCGACGATCAGCGAGGTGCGCCCGGACGGCAACGAGACCTTCGTCCAGAACGGCTGGATCCGCGCCAGCGAGCGCAAGCTCGCCACCACCGCGACGAACATGTTCGGGGAGACTCCCACCGCGGTCGAACCGATCCCCACCTTCCTTGCTTCCGATGTGCAGCCGATGCCGGCCGGCGAATTCGTCCCGGTCACGATCCCGCTGTACTTCGAGGGCCACGTCTACCGCGCGGGCTCGCGCATCAGGGTCATGATCTCCGCCCCGAACGGCACTCAACCCGTGTGGTCGTTCGACCAGACCCAGCCGGAAGGCACCACCGCCAACGTGTCGATCGCGTTCGGACCTGGGATGCCCGCCAGCCTCATCCTCCCGATCGTGCCCGGCGTCAACGTGCCCACCGGCCTGCCGCCCTGTCCGAGCCTGCGCAACGAGCCGTGCCGCCCTTACCAGGCGATCCCTAACAACGGTTCCTGACAGCGGCTCGCGCGCCACGCGGCGCGAAGGACTCGACCTCGAGCCGGACGCACCGGGCTGCTCGGCCCGCTGCGCAAGCCCGCATGGCGCTCGCCCGTCAAGTCCGCGTCCGGACCTGCCGATAGACAGAGGTAGGCGTCCACCGTTTTCCCATGGCCTCATCCCCCGCGACCGAACTGGATCTCGCCGGGAGCAATCACGCCGGGCAGGCGCGGCTGCAGCTGGCCGGCGCACGCGGCGTCTACTACGAGGATCCGGCCGGCGCCCTTGCGGACGCGATCCGCTGTTGCGAGCTCGGCCGCTCGCTCGAGGACGATGAGCTGTGCGCGCGGGCGTTCGCTCTGCAGGGCATGGTCTCTCTGCATCGTGGCGATCTGCGCGGCGGGCTCGTGCTCGCGATGGAGGCGGAGCGCCACGCGGAGGCGAGCCAGGACGTGGGCGCGCGCGCGGAGGTCGCGACGCTGAAGGCGCAGATCAGCTTCTTCACCGGCTCCTACAGCGAGGCGCTTCGCCACGCCCAGCTTGCCGTCGAGCGCGCCGATGCCGCACAGGATCTGGAGCTGCGGCTCTACGCCCGCCGTGCGACATGCCCGATCTTCGGGAACGTCGGCGTCCCCGACCTGCGCGATCGGATCGAGCAGCTGCTCGCGCTCACGATCGAGGCCGGAAACCCATGGGAGGAGGCGATCTCGCGCAACGACCTCGCCTGCTACCTCCAGCAGCAGGGCGACCTGGACGCGGCCGCGAGCGAGCTCGAGCGAGCGCTCGCCGTCGCCGGCCGCGTGATAGGCGCCAACAGCTTCGCTCTGGGTGTGATCCACTCGACGCGCGCGGACATTCGTCTGCTGCAAGGCAGGACCGAGGAGGCGCTTGCGGACGCGGAGCTTTCGATCGAGCTGCTGTGTGCCGCCGGCGACCCCAACCCGTACGTCCTTGGAGCGACCGTCCGCGCCGACGTCCAGGCGCGAATGACGCTCGGGCAGCTGGACGGCGCCCTGCAGGCCGGCGAGGGCGTGCTCAGCTGGCTCGGCGACCGCGTGCCCCAGACGCGCAGCCTGATCCTCTCGACGCTCGCCTCGACGCTGCGCGCGGCGGGCAGGCTCGAGGAGGCGTATGACGCCCTCGCGCGCAGCGCGGAGCTCGAACGCCAGGCATTTCGGGAGCTGTCGGAGCTGCAGCTGAAGCTCGAACGGACGACGCTCGAGGTGCGCGCGGCTCGCCAGACGAGCGCGGCCCTGGCGGCGAAGAACCGGCAGCTCGCGGAGGCCCATACCGAGCTCGAGCGTCGCGCCGGCGAGCTCGAAGCGCTCCAGGAGCGTCTTCGGGAGCAGGCCGAGCGCGATTGGCTCACCGGCCTGCACAACCGCCGCTATTTCGCCCGCGAGATCGAGCGCCTTGCGAGCGAGCAGCGGGGCGACTGGTTCAGTCTCGCGATCGTCGATCTGGACCATTTCAAGTCGATCAACGACCGCTTCGGGCATGAGATCGGCGACCACGTGCTCGTACGCGTGGCGGCGCTGCTGTGCGACGTTCTCCGCCAGGCGGACATCGTCGTTCGCAGCGGCGGCGAGGAGTTCCTCGTCCTGATGCCGGTGACCGAGATGCAGGCTGCCACCGCCTGCTGCGAGCGAATCCGTCAGAGGATCCGCGACGAGCCGTGGGGGCAGCTTGCCGGCGGGCTGGCTGTGACCGCCAGCGTGGGCGTCGCCTCCACGGATGACCCCGAGCAGCTCGCGGCCCTCACACGTTCTGCCGACCAGCGGCTCTACGACGCCAAGCGCTCGGGACGCGACCGGGTCGTCAGCGGCAATCGCTGAAGCCGCGCGGGTCCGTAGGCGCCCCGCTGCGGCGGTGGTCACAACTTCGCGCCCTGTGCGTCAATGCTCGTAGATGAACGGTTCGTCGCGCCCCGATGACGTGCTGCTGCGCGCCGCGCGGGATGGCGACGGCGAGGCGTTCGGCGAGTTCTACAGGCGAAGGAGGGCCCTTGTGCTGGCATATCTGAGGCCCCGTGTGCCCGACGCGGAGACCGCCGCCGACCTGCTGGCCGAGGCGTTCGCGGCGGCGCTGCTGGCCGTCCGCGACAGCGCGCGTGCGATCCCCGACCAGCCGGTCGCCTGGCTGATGACGATCGCCCGCAACAAGCTGATCGACAGCGTCCGCCGCGGGCGCGTCGAGCAGGCCGCGCGCGAACGGCTGGCGCTGGCGCCGCTGGAGATCGACGATCGCGATGTCGCCAGAATCGAGGAGCTCGCGGCGTGCACCGACGTCGCGGGGAGCCTCGAGCAGCTGCTGCCGGCCGACCAGCACGCCGCCCTGAAGGCACGGATCCTCGACGAACTGGAGTACGCCGAGATCGCCAGCAACCTGCGCTGCTCGGAGGCGGTCGTCAGAAAGCGGGTGAGCCGGGCGCTGCGGACGCTGCGGGCTGGCTTGGAGGCGCCCGAGTGAGCGACTACCTCGATCGCCTCGAGCGCCAGCTCGTCGACGCGGCGAACGCGGATCCTCCTGGACGCACGCGGCGCTCGGCGCGACACAGGACGATCCCCGTGGGCGCCGCCGCCGCGGTGACAGCGCTGCTGGTGGCCTCAGCGGTGGCGCTGGCGGTGACCGGCACGTTCAGCACCGGCTCGGCCGTGCGCCCGCCGGTGCGCCCCGTCGCGAGCGCCGGCGCGGGCGTCGCGACGCGGGGCACCTACCTGCTGCCGATGCGGGTCGCCGATCCGGCCGGCGGCCTGCCCTGGGGAATGCGCGTGGTGCACACGACGAGAGGCCTCGTGTGCGTGCAGGTGGGCAGGATCGACGGCTCGCAGCTCGGCGTGCTTGGCCAGGACGGAGCCTTCGCCGACGACGGGCGCTTTCACCCGGTGGCGCCCGACGTGGTCGGCTATCACCGCAGCACCACGGAGGTGTCCAGCTGCCTGGCGCCCGGGCAGACGACCTCGCAGGAAGCGAGCATCCCCCAGAACGGCGTGTTCGGCGCGCGCCATCCGGGCGCGATCCCGCGGAGCGCGCGGCGCTGGATCTCATACGGCCTGCTGGGTCCGCGCGCGGTGAGCGTCAGCTATCGGACCGACGGCCAGGAGCACACCATCCTCGTCGCTCACGGCTCGGGCGCATACCTCGTCGTGCTCCCCAGCCCCCCGAAGGCCGGCTTCGAGACGGGCGGCGGCGCCGTCAGCACCACCGCGTTCGTCACCCCCCAGGGCGCCATCTCCTCAGTCGCCTACCGCGTGCACGGGAGGCTCTGCAGCGAATCGCGCCCGGCGAGCGAAGCATCGAGCCGCCATCCGCAGTGTCCCCGCCCGCTCGTCGCCTTCCAGCCTGGAAGGCCGCGACGGCTGCACCGCCCGATCGGCGTCCGGCTCACGGCCGGCGGCACCGCGGTGGTCACGTTCACGGCGCCGCGCGCCGTGAGGAGCGCGCTCAGCGGCTACACGGTCGAGATCCCCTCGCCGTGCCACATGGGCACGAGCGGCACCCCCGTGGAACGGGACGTCCGCGCTGGCGAGGTGCTCCACGTCAAGCTCCGCGGCATCTTTGCCAACGCCTGCGGTCACACCGTCAGGGTGCGCGTCGTCTACGAACACGACCGCGAACGCTTCCCGCTCGGCGAGGACGACCTGATCGTCGGGGAAGCGATCGTCAAGCGTTAGGGCGATCAAGGGCGGGGGAGGTCAGCCCGGACAGTCGATCCAGCGGTACATGAGACCGTCACGAACCTCGTGGTATGAGGGCGGGGCCGGCGGCGGGTCCTCGAGCAGCCGCGCGATCACCTCCTCGGCCCCGTGCAGATGCTCCTCGACCGCCGTCGTCCAGTGAATCGCGGGATGCAGCAGCCGCCGCAGGCGCGCCCAGTTGCGCCGTTCGATCGCGTCGAGCACATCGCTCACGGCCGGGACCTGCTCCGCCATGCACAGAACGCTAACGCAGGAGCCCCGACACCCCGACGCAGCCCGTGCGCTCGGATGCTCGGCTCATTCGGAGCGCGCTCGGCACGAACCACAGTTCCATCGAGTCCACAAGCCAGGAGTCGCACACTGCACGCCGAAACCCATGAGGCATCACGCCCAGCCACCGTGACGGAGCCGTCATGCAGGATGTGATGCATTCATCACATCGGCCGTGATGCTTGCGTTACATTGATCGAGTGCGCGCCCAGGACGTAATACGGATTGCACGCGATCGGGCTAGTCTTACCCAGCAGCAGCTTGCCGCGCGCAGCGGACGCCCCCGGGAGACGATCGCCCGCTGGGAGTCAGGAAGCCAGGTTCCATCGCTCGAAGCTGTATCCGCGCTCGTCGGCGAGTGTGAGCTCGACCTGGTTCTAAGGCTCAGCAAGCGCGACACGAGTCTCGCCGATCGCGTCAGCGAGCAGCTTGGTCTGTCGCCGGCCAAACGGCTCGCGCGGCTGCTTTCGGCCGAAGCGGTGAGCGAGGCAAAGCAGTCACTTCGATGGCTTGCCGAAGCTAACACCCGGACGGTCGTAGTCGGCCAAGTGGGAGCGGCGCTCCTCGGAGCGCCACAGCGTCCGGCCAGCGCGCAGGTCGAATTCGTCGCTGCGGATCCGCTGGCGACGGATCGCGAGCTTCGGGCCGCCGGCCTGGTCCCGGTCGATGTCGAGGACCGCTGGCGAGCATCGGACGCCCGCGAGCCCTGGACCATGCCGGGAGGCGGGATGCTGGCCATCGCTCGCAACATCCCGGGCACTGGCGACTATCGTGACCTTCGTCGAAGCGCACTGCCTGTGACCGTCGATCGGCGAACCATGGTGCTCGTCGCCCACCCTCGTGACCTGTTGCGGATTGCCGACGCATCTCCCCGCGAGTCAGAACGCACGCGCGTGCCAGGATTGCAGGCGCTGCTCGAGTCCACGTACTCATGACGCTCGCAGACGATCAAGCTCAACTCCTCCAGGCACTGGTCCGCAATCGCGTCGCGTTCGTGATCGTCGGCGGCGTCGCGGCGCAGCTCCGAGGCTGGGCTGGCGCAACCGCAGACCTCGACATCGCCATTGCGGCCGAGGAGGGTAATGCGCAGCGTCTCAACCGCGCTCTTGCGGAAGTCGGTTTGATGAAAGTCGACGTCGGGGGTCTGGGCGCGAGCTTCGAAACACGGCATGGGCGATTGGAGGTGGTGCGTCGGGCTGATGGCATCGGTATGTACGACGATTGGATGCGCGAGGCGAGCGCGATGGAGTTCGGCCATCTCACGATCGTCGTCGCGGCCACGCTCGACATCGTCAAGTCCAAGGAAGCCTCCGGCCGCGAGAAGGACCGCGCGGCGTTGCCCGGCATGCGCCAGGACTTCGGGCTCGACTCCAAACCCTGAGCGCCGCCCTCCGCGCGCAGTCGCCGAGGCCACCGCCCGGCCGCTGGAGCGCACTCCAGCGGCCGGCGAACGACTCCCCCCTCCCCAGCCCTACGCGGTGTACGTGAAGTCGTCGGTCCTGGCCGGGCTTTTCTTGCCGTTGACGGTTGCGCGCACCTGCACGGTGCCGGCTTTGCCTTTGTTCGCGGGCGGCGAGACGGCCGTGCACGTCGTGCTCGAGCTGCATTCCACCGAGGTGGCGGCGGCTTTGCCGAACACGAAGGTGGTCCCCGAGCTGCCCGGTTCGAAGCCCGTTCCGGTGATCGTGACTTCGGTCCCGCCGCCCGTCGAGCCGCTGGCGGGGCTGACCCCGGTGACGGTCGGCCCCCCGTAGGTGAAGCGATCGGCGTTGCTCGTTTTGCTCTCCCCGCTCGCGGTCGTCACGACGACGTCCACCGTGCCGACGCCCTCCGGCGAGATCACGGTGATCTGCTCGGGCGAGCCCTGGGTGATGTCGGTCGTTTCGGTTTCGCCGAACGTGACCGCCGTGGCGCCGGACAGGAATTCGCCTTTGATGATCACGGACGTGCCGCCGGCGGAGCCGCCCTTGGTCGGTTTGAGCTTGGTCACGACAGGGAGTTTCCCGGCCGCGAACGTCGTGAATGGTTCTTTCTCGCTGTACACGGTCCCATAGACGTTGCTCACCCTCAGCCGCGCGTAGTACAGGGTGGTCGGGCTGAGCCCGGTCACCGGCGCGCTCACTTTGACGTAGCTTTCACCCGCGCCCGGCAGGATGTTGCACGCCGCGCTGCCGCCGAACGCCGGGGTCGTGCCGTATTCGAATCTGCATTCGGTGATCGCCGCGTCTTCGGGGTTCACAGCCGCCCTCAGCAACGCCGATTCGGATGTCAGTTCCGCTGGTTTTCTCATCGCCGATTTCGGCAGATAGGGGAGCGTGGAGAAGCGCGTGCCGCCCCCGATGTTCGTGCCGCGATCGTTGACGGCGACCAGCGCGTAGCTATAGGTTTCGCTTTCCTTCAGGCCTGTCAGCTGCGCGGTGACCAGCTCCGGTTCTTCGCCCGAGCCCAGGCTCGCGGGTTCGCATGGCGCCATGTTTTCGTCGATCGAGTGCGCGCCCCACTCGAAGTAGCAGACTTCGACGAGCGCGTCGTTCGGGGTCACGAACCCTTTCAGCGTCGCCGTCGTGTGGCCGACCGCGCGCGCCGGTTCGGTGTTCGCGTTGGGGACGCTCGGCAGCGTTTCGAATTTCACCCTGCCGCCCTGTTCGAAGCCGAACGCGTTGCGCGACGCGACCTTGTAGTAGTAGACGGTGCTTTCCTGCAGGCCGGTGAGCGTCGCGGTGACCGCGACCGGTTCGCTGCCCGCGCCGGGTTCGGGCGAGCAGCTGACCTGGTCGTCGAGTTCTCCAGGCGTCGTGCCGTAGTCGAAGAAGCATTCGCTCACTTCCGAGTCGTTCGGGGTGATGAACGCTCTCAGCGTGGCGCTGGTGCGCCCGACGGGCTGCGGAGGTTCGGTGTTGGATCTGGGCGCGGCGGGGAGCGTCGTGACTTCGTGCACGCCTCCGGAGCTTTCGCCAGCGGAGCTCTTGGCGTGGATGCGGTAGTAGTAGACCGTGCTTTCAGGCAGGCCTTCGAGCGTCGCGTACACCGGGACGGGGGTTTCGCCGGCGCCCGGAGAGTAGGAGCACTGTGCCGTGCTGGTCAGCGAGGTTTCGGAGGTGCCATATTCGAAGAAGCATTCGCTGACGGGCGAGCCGTTCGGGTTCACCGTCGCGTTCAAGACCATGCCGGTGCGTCCCACACCGGTCGGCTTTTCGGTTTCGACGGTCGGCGCGCCGCCGCCGGCGAGCGCACCTGCCGCGCCCACGCCGACGAACGCGAGCACCAGCGCCGCGAACAGCGGCCGCCGCAGCGCCGTCAGCCACGTGCGCGGCTTCCCCGCTCCGTCCCCCGGTCGATCCTGACCCCGATCGCGACGTGTCCCTCGCCTAAGCATCATGCCCCTCCAGATCTCGGTTGTCCCTCCCTCGCCGGCGCTCGCGAACACCCCAGTGCCTCATCTCCAAACCGCGAGCGCACAGCCTGTGACCAGCGTAATGCGCCCTGGACACAACTGTCAACCACTTCGTACAACTCGCCAACAACTCGCGCGCCGCATCGGCGGGCTACGCCGACGCCCCGCACCGTCTAGCCTGAGCAGACGATGACGGGGGTGTTCGTCACAGGAGGCTCGGGCTTCATCGGGGGGCGGCTGATCGAGCGGCTGTGCGCCGAAGGCCATCTCGTACGCGCCCTCGCCCGCTCCGATGCCGCCGCCGAGCGCGTTCGCGCGCGCGGCGCCGAGCCGGTGGCGGGAGACCTCGCGGACGTCGCCGCGATGCGCGCGGGCGCCGACGGCTGCCAGCTCGCGTTCCACGCAGCCGCCACGCTCGGGGACTGGGGCCGGCGTGAGGACTTCGAGCGCGGCAACGTACAGGGCACGCACAACGTCCTGCGCGCGTGCGAGGACGCCGGCGTGCGGCGGTTCGTGCACGTCGGCACCGAGGCGGCGCTGCTCGCGGGCAAGCCGCTGGTCGAAGTCGACGAGACGGCGCCGCTGCGACCGGACTCCCCCGCCCTGTACAGCGCGACGAAGGCCCTCGCCGAGCAGGCGGTGATCGCGGCCAACAGCGAGCGCCTGGAGACCGTCGTCGTGCGCCCGCGCTTCGTGTGGGGACGTGGCGACACGACGCTCCTGCCGGTGATCGCGCAGATGGTTCGCGCGGGGCGCTTCGCGTGGATCGGCGGTGGCCGCCACCGCACCTCCACGACCCACGTGGAGAACGTCGTCGAGGGCCTCGTGCTGGGCGCCGGCCATGGGCGTCCCGGCAACGCCTACTTCGTGACCGACGGCGAGCCGGTGGTGTTCCGCGAGTTCGTCGGCCGGCTGCTGGCCACCCAGGGGCTGGCCGCACCGATGCGCACGATCCCCACGCCGGTGGCCGCCGCGCTCGCCTCCGCCGGCGAGACGGCCTGGCGCCTGCTGCCGCTCCCGGGCCGCCCGCCGCTGACCCGCTTCGCCTACTGGGTCTCCGCTCAGGAGTGCACGATCCGCATCGACAAGGCGCGGGCGCAGCTCGGCTACCAGCCTCCGAAGTCGATCGACGACGGCTTCGCGGAGCTGGAGGCGCAATGAGCACTGCGACGACGGGGCTCGTGCTGGCGAGCGGCGTCCAGGGCGGGCACGCCCACGCGGGCGCGTACGAAACGTTCGTGATCGCGCTGTTGATCACGCTGCTGGCGCTGGCGGTCGCGCAGATCGCGACCCACCTGCGCCGGCGCCAGCACCGCCCGCAGCCGGTGACCGACGAGTGGCAGGCGCTGGCGGTGATGGGCGAGCTGTGCCCCGACGGCTGGCAGGCGCAGATCACGCTGTACGGCTGGGGCGCACCCGTGCCCGACGACGCGCCGCCCTCGCGTGTGCCGCTGGTAGAGCTGGAGTGGAAGCAGTTCGAGCAGGAACCGGGCAGGGTCGCGGTCGAGCGCCGGGTGTGGGCGCCGACGATCGAGCGGGCGCTGCAGACGATGGTCGACGACCGCCGCACCGACGTCGCGCTTGAGCAGATCGAGCAGGCGGCCGCGGAGAACGGCGACGTATCGTGGAACGACTGACGCGCGCGGCGCGCGGAGTGCCGCGCCCGGCGAGCCGCCGACTCGCTCAGTTCGGGCCGACGCGCAGCACCAGCTTGCCGACGTTCTCGCCGGTGAACAGCTTCAGCAGCGTCTCGGGGAACGCGCTGACGCCGCCCTCGACGATGTGCTCGCGCGAGATCAGGCGGCCTTCGCGCATCCAGCCTGCGATCTCGGCGGCCGCCTCGCCGAACCGCGGCGCGTGGTCGAACACGACCATGCCGATCATCGACGCGCGCGCGACGAGCAGCGACAGGTAGTTGGATGGCCCGCGCACGCCGTCGGTGCTGTTGTACTGCGAGACCGCGCCGCAGATCACGATGCGCGCGCCGCGCGCCAGGCGGGTGAGCACCGCGTCGAGGATCTCGCCGCCGACGTTGTCGAAGTACACGTCCACCCCGTCCGGAGCGGCCTCGCGCAGCGCGCGGCGCACGTCCTGCGCCTTGTAGTCGATCGCGGCGTCGAAGCCGAGCTCCTCGACGAGCCAGCGGCACTTCTCCTCGCCGCCGGCGATGCCGATCACGCGCGCGGCGCCCTTGATCTTCGCCATCTGCCCGGCGGCGCTACCGACCGCGCCCGCCGCGCCGGAGACGACGACGGTCTCCCCCTCGCGCATCATGGCGACGTCGAACAACCCGAAGTAAGCGGTCATGCCGGTCATGCCCAGCGTGCCGAGATACGTCGGCAGCGGCGCGAGCTCGGGGTCGACCTTGAGCACGCCGCTGCCGTCCGATAGCGCGTACTCCTGCACGCCGAAGTCGCTGTAGACGTGCTCGCCAACCGCGAAGCCCGGGTGCTCGGAGGCGATCACGCGCCCGACCGCGCCTGCGCGCATGACGTCGCCGATCTCGACGGGATCTATGTAGGAGGCGCCCGCGTTCATCCAGCCGCGCATCGCCGGATCGAGCGATACGTGCGAGATCGCCACCGCGAGCTCGCCCGCGCCGGGGCTCGCCAGCGGCTCCTCGACCATGTCCCAATCTGAGGCCTGCGGTAGCCCGGAGGGACGGGCGGCCAGTCGTACCTGACGGTTGATCGTGCTCATTTGCGCATCTCCAAGCGTTGGGGTTGTGGGCTCATGCGGTGACGCCGCCGTCGATGACGAGCTCGGAGCCCGTCACGTACACGCTTTCGTCGCAGGCGAGATAGACGATCGCGGCGGCGACCTCCTCGGGTGCGCCGACGCGCCGCAGCGGGATCGCCCTGATCAGCCTGTCGATCAGCTCGGGGGTCTCCTCGCGCTGGCGCGCGTTCATGTCGGTGTCGATCTGGCCGGGGTGCAGCGAGTTCACGCGCACGCCGAACTGCGCGAGCTCCTTGGCGGCGACCTTGCTCATGCCCCGCACCGCCCACTTGCTTGCCGCGTATGCCGTCAGCATCGGCGGACCGATCACGCCGGCGACCGAGGAGACGTTGATCACCGAGCCCGCGTGCCGCTCGACCATCGACGGTGCGACGGTGCGCATGCCGAGGAACACGCCGACCACGTTGACGTCCATCACCCGCCGGAAATCCGCCAGCGAGGTCTCGGTCATCGGCGCCGCGAGAAACACGCCGGCGTTGTTGAGCAGCACGTCGATGCGCCCGTGGGCCGCGAGCGCGTGGTCGAGCACCGCCTGCCATTGCTCCTCGCTCGTGACGTCGTGCCCGAGCGCCTGCGCACCCCCGCCAAGCTCCTGCGCAAGCTCCCCCGCGCGCCGCTCGTCGGCGTCGCTCAGCAGCAGCCGCGCACCCTCCGCCGCCATGCGCCGAGCGGCCGCCGCGCCGATGCCGCCGGCCGAGCCGGTGATCAGCACGATCTTGCCCTCGAGTCTCCCCTCCACCATCGCGCGACTATAGCCCTGCCCGTCGCTTGGCTGTCAAGCCGCTCGCGGCCGCGCGCAGGAGCACGGTCGCGCGGCGTCGCTGTTCAGGCCGCGTCGAGATCGTCGAGGCGAGCGCGCGAGAGCAGCACCCGCTCCCCGCGAAAGGGGACCGCCTCGGCTTCGAGCAGCTTGCGCTGGCGCGCACCCTTCGCGAGCGATCCGTCGGCGCGGACGACCCGGTGCCACGGCAGCTCGCGCGCGGAGGTGTGACCGAGCACGTAACCGGCGAGCCGCGGAGCGCCCGGCGAGACATCGCCGTAGGTCCGCACGTAGCCGGGCGGGATCGCGCGCACCCGCCGCAGGATCGCAGCCTGAGTATCGGCGCTCGCCTGTCCTCTCACGAGCCCGATGGTGCCACAGCGTGCGCGATGCCGACCCGCATCCTCGCGCCTGGGCCACGAGAGACGGCACGGAGCAACTGCGCCACGATCCGCGCCAGAGCAGCTACTGTGAGAGTGCGATGAGAGTTAGCGGGTTGCATCTGCTTTCTCGAGCCGGATCGAGCGGGTTTCCAGGCATGCCATGAGCCTCGCCGCAGTCGCTCTGGTGATCGCGAGCTATCGGGGCGGAAGCACGTACGCGCCCCTGTATGAAACGTTCGTGATCGTGCCGCTGATCGCGGTGATGACCGGGGCGTGTGTGCTGATCGGCCTGTACCTGCGCCGGCGCCATCGGCGGCCGAAGCCCGTGGCCGATCAGTGGCAGGCGCTTGCGGTGATGGGCGAGCTGTGCCCGCACGGCTGGCAGGCGCAGATCACGCTGTATGGCTGGGGCGCGCCCGTTCCCGAGGACGCGCCGCCGTCGCGCGTGCCGCTGGTCGAGCTCGAATGGAAGCAGTTCGACGAGGAGCCGGGACGGGTCGCCGTCGCACGGCGCGTGTGGGCGCCGACGATCGGCGAGGCGCTGCAGAGCATGGTCGAGGATCGCCGCACCGATATCGCGCTCGAGGAGATCGAGCGCGCGGCGGACGGCGACGGAGACGCGTGGTGGAACGACTGACGCACCACTAGGACGCACGCCCGCGCGATCGCAGGCGCGCGCCGCACTCGCAACGCCCCGAATACACCCCGTTCGCAACGCGTTCGTGCAGCCCTCAAGTCGGCGCTGCGCGCCTCCGATGCTGGCCCATGGCCGCACCGCGCAGCCTCGCGAGGCTCAGCTTCAACGAGCCGCACTCGGACGCGAGAGAAGTGCTGTCGCGGGCGGTGATTCCCACACCAGTTCCCTCGAAACCGGAGCACGACCATGGATATAGGCACGAAGCAGGCAGTGAGGCCATCGGCAGCCGAGGTGCTGTCCGCGTGGCAGGAGTATCGACGGACCGCTGATCTCCAGCTGCGCGACCGGCTGATCTTCATGTTCATGCCGATGGTGCGCCACATCGTCTACCGCAAGGTCCGCGAGGTCCCTGCGCACTGCGATGTGGAGGACTTCCTGTCGTGCGGCCTGGAGGCGCTGATCCACTCGATCGAGCGCTATGACCCGTCCAGGGGCGCGTCGCTGGAGCAGTACGCGTGGACGCGCATCCACGGCGCGGTGCTCGACGAGCTGCGCCGCCAGGACTGGGCGCCGCGCTCGCTGCGCCGCGACGAGCGCGCGATCAACGGTGCGCGCGAGCGCTTCGCCTCGCTGCACGAACGCCAGCCGAGCCGCGATGAGCTGGCGGCGGCGGCGGGGATGACCCGGCGCGAGCTGAGCGACCGCCTCGACCAGGTGGCGCTCGCGGAGGTCGGCTCGCTGAACCGGCCGGTGCGCTCGGAGGAGAGCGCCGCGATCGAGCAGATCGACACGCTCGAGAGCGCCGACATGGACTGCGACCCGATCGCGCAGGCAGAGCGCCAGGAAGCCAAGGCGCGCTTTCGCAAGGCGTTCGCGCGGCTGAGCAAGCAGGAGCGCGAAGTGGCGGTGATGCTGTACGTCGAGGAGCGCACGCTGCGCGAGATCGGCGAGCGCCTGGGGGTCACCGAGAGCCGCATCTCCCAGATCCACACGCAGCTTCGCCGCCACCTCTACGAGCAGCTCTCGGGCGAGCTCGCGCTGTTCGCCGAGTTCAGCTGACGACAACCACGTCCTCGGCGCGCGCGGTTGCGCGTGCGCCGGTGCGATCGCGCAGGATCACGCTCGCCTGACCGGCGGGGCTGAGGGTGATGCTGCGCCTGCGCGTGCGCTCGGGCGCGGGATCGGCGGGCGCGATCTCGCACGCCCTGAGCACGGCGCTCAGCACCACCTTCATCTCCAGCAGCGCGAAGCTCGCGCCGAGGCAGCGGGTGCGCCCGCCGCCGAACGGGATCCAGGTGTACTGACTGGACGTCCGCCCACTGCTCCCCTGCTCGTCGGACTCCAGGAATCGCTCGGGTCGGAAGACGTCGGGCTGCGGGTAGATGTCGGGGTCGCGGTGCACCAGGTACGCGCTCGCCACGAGCGCCACTCCCGGCGGGTACTCGATGCCGCCGATCTCGATCGGACGCTTGACCACGCGCGGCTCGGCTTCGGCGAGCACGGGCTTGAGTCTGAGGATCTCCTTGATGCTGGCCGTTAGGTACTCGTCGCCGGCGCCCTCGTCGAGCTCCTCGGTCAAGCGACGCCTGGCCGCGGGCTCGCGCGCGAGCCGCTCGAACGCCCAGGCAAGCTGCGAGGCGGTGGTCTCGTGCCCGGCGACGAGCGCGGTCATCAGCTCGTCGCGCAGCTCCTGCGCGCTCATCGGCGAGCCGTCCTCGTGACGCGCGCTGAGCAGCATCCCGAGTACATCCGCGCCACCATCTCCCCCGTCTTCGCCGAGCTCACCGCGACGCTGCTCGATCAGCGCGAACAGCTGTCGATCGACCAAGTCGTGCAGCACCGGGAAGCGCGCCCAGCGCCCGTGCCCGTTGAACACCCGCTGCGCAAACGGCAACAGCGAAAGCGGGCTCTCGGCGAACCCGAGCAGCTCGGTGAGCGTCTCGCGCAGCTCCTCCAGCTGCGCGCCCTGCTCCAGGCCGAACACAACGCGCAGGATGATCTCGAGCGTCAGGCGCTGCAGCCGCGGGTGTAGCGCGATCGCCTCCTCGCGCGGCCAGCGCGCGAGCTCGCGCTCGGCCAGCTCCGCCATCACGCCCGCGGTGCGCTGCATGCGCTCGCCGTGGAACGCCGGCAGCATCAGCTTGCGCTGCTCCAGGTGCGCGTCCTCGTCGAGCAGGATCACCGAGTTGCGCCCGACGATCGATTCCAGAATGCGCGCGCCCTCGCCGGGATGCAGCACGTCGGGCGCGGCCATGAACACCTGCTTGATCTCCTCGGGGTCCGACAGCACGACGAACGGCGGCTGGCCGAGCACGCGCAGCGTGAAGCGCCGCCCGTAGCGCGCGCGGCAGCGCTCGAGCAGGGCGGTGGGATGCCTCCAGGCTAGGATCGTCTGCCAGGCCGCCGGTAGGCGTGGTCCGGGCGGCAGCTGCGCGGTGTGCCTGCTCATGAGAGCTCCTTTTGGTTATCCCACTACAATATACGTATGAGTATATCTACTGATCAGTATCTGTCAAGCTGATGCCGCGCGGGCAGTTCGACCGCAGCGAGCGCAAGGCGGCCACCCGTGCGCGCCTGCTGGGGGCCGCCGCGCGTGTGTACGCGCGCAACGGCTTTGCGGGCGCGACGCTCGACGAGGTCGCCGCGGACGCGGGCTTCACCAAGGGCGCCGTGTACGCGCACTTCGGCAGCAAGGAGAACCTCCTGCTGGCGCTGCTGCAGGAGTATCTGGCGGGCCAGATCGCCGAGCAGCTGGCGCTGTTCGATCGCGCGCGCCTGGATCGCGATCGCCCCACGTGGGAGCGCCCGCTCGCGGGCAGCGACAGCTGGATGCGACGCCTGGGTGAGGACCCCGACCCGTTCCGCCTGTTCGTCGAGCTGTGGAGCTATGCCCAGCGCGAGGAGAAGCTGCGCACGCGCCTTGCCGGCGGCTTGGACGCGCTGCGCGCGACGTTCGTCAGATTTGGCGTCGACAGCGCCGCCGACGCCGGCGTCGAGACGCCAGCCTCGGCACACGAGCAGTTCGCGAACACGCTGCTCGGCCTCAGCCTCGGTCTCGGAATGCTCAAGCTGGCCGACCCCGACGGCGTTCCCGAGCAGTTGCTGGGCGTCGTCGCATCGATCCTGATCCGCGCGCTCGAAGCGAGCCCTGAGGCGCGCGAGCAGCTCGCTGAGCTGCCGGCCGCGGCGCCCGCGTAACCGCATCGGCGAGCTGCTCGACGACCTCGCGGCAGGCGTGGCCGAGCCCGCGCCGCAGGAAGTCGGGTGTGCGCTGCGCAATCATCTGCGGGTGGCCCTGCTAGCCGTCAAGCTGCTGCTCGCCCCCACGTTCGTCGTCGGCGCCTCGCTCGTCGCGCGGCGCTACGGGCCGCGGGTGGGCGGCCTGATCGCGGGGCTGCCGGTCGTCGCGGGACCGATCCTGCTCGTGTACGCGCTCGCGCACGGGCGCGCGTTCGCGGCGAGCGCGGCCGCTGGCACGCTGCTGGGGCTGGTCTCGCTGATCGCGTTCGTGGTCGTGTACGCGCGCTTGGCGCCGCGGCTGTTCTGGGGGGCGAGCCTGCTGATCGGCTGGCTCGCGTTCGCCGCGGCGACGGCCATCTTCAGCGCGCTGTCGCTGCCGGTGGGCGTCGCGCTGGGCCTGGCGGCGGTGGCGCTCGCGCTGGGGCTTGCGTGGCTCCCGCGCGCGGGCGCGGGGCGTCCTGAGCATGCGACGCCGCCGGCGTGGGATCTGCCGGTGCGGGCGGCGTGCGCGTGCGCGCTCGTGCTCAGCCTGACCGCGGTGGCAGGCTGGCTCGGGCCGCAGCTCAGCGGGTTGCTGGCACCGTTTCCGATCATCGCGACGGTGCTGGCGACGTTCACCCACGCCCAGCGCGGCACCGACGAGCTGCTGCGGCTGCTGCGCGGGCTGGTGAGCGGCTTCGGCGCGTTCGCGCTGTTCTGCTTCACGCTGGCGGTGTCGCTGCGCACGCTCGACACGGCGGCGGCGTTCGCACTGGCGAGCGCGGTGGCGCTGCTGACGCAGGCGCTGGTGCTCGTGCTGGCGCGCGGAGAGCCCGCCTCGAGCCCCCTGCCCGCGCCAAGCCCCCCGCCCGCGCGAAGCCCCCTGCCCGCGCCAACCCCGCCGCCCGCGTCAACCCCGCTGCAGGAGTACTACGTGGGCACGCCGCCGCCGACCGCCTGATGGCGCACGCGCTCGCGCACGTCGGCGTAGCGCAGCACCTCGTATGCGATCAGCGCGACGAGCACGGCTGCGAGGGTGCCGAGCGTCGCGAGCGCGGGTAGCGCCGCGCCGGCGGGCACGAGCGCGAACAGCACGATCGCGACCACCAGGCGCCGCGTGCTGAGCGAGTGCATGTTGCGCAGCCTGAAGGCGACGTGGGCGAGCAGGTAGACGGCGGCGCCGCCGAGCAGCGCGACGGCGGGGACGAGCTTCAGCGGATCGTCGACGGCGAGCAGCGTGCGCTTGAGGCCGACGGCGATCAGCGCGATGCCGGCGATCATCGGCAGGTGCAGGTAGGAGTAGGAGTCACGCGCGATCCGGTTGCGCTCGCGCCCCGCGTGCGCTCGCGCGAGGCGCCTGCCGGCGACGATCGCGGCGACGTCGAAGTACGCCCACCAGAGAGCGGCGGCGACGACCATGCCGAGCACGGCGGCGATGACGACGCCGGCGCCGATCGTCGCTCGCGCGTCGATGCCGATCGCGACGATCGACTCGCCGAGGGCGATGATCACGATTCCGCCGTGGCGCTCGGCGAAGTGCCCGGGCACGAGCTTCCAGCCCTCGATGCCGAACAGCAACGGCCCGCCGAGGTCGAGCACGAGCGCGAGGCCCCACAGCGCGAGCTGCAGGGCGCCGCGGTTGAACGCGGCGGCGAGCAGCAGGCCGACGCCGACGGCGGTGCTGACGGCAAGCCCGATGACCGAGCGGCGCAGCCCGGGGTCATCGCGGCTGGCGATTATGAACAGCGCGATGTGCGCGGCGCGCACGACCGCGTACGCGCACGCGAACAGCAGCGCCTCGGAGCCGAAGGCGCCGGGCACGCACAACGCGGCGACGAGGAATGCGGCCATCGCGGCGAACATCGCCAGGCGCACGGACCCCTCCTCTGGGTCGAGGACGCTGGTAAGCCAGGCGTAGCCGGTCCACGACCACCACAGCACGCCGAGCACGAGCAGGCCCCTGAGCGTGCCCTCCCAGGTGGGTGTGCGCGCGATCAACGTCGTGCACTGCGTGAGCGCCAAGACGAACACGAGATCGAAGAACAGCTCCAGCGGCGTGACCCGCTCGCCCTCTCGCATGACCGCGCTGACGCGCGGCACACGGGGCGGGTGCGATGAGCTCACCGGCCCATCTTCGCACCCGCCCCTGCCCCTACGCGGCTAGTGCAGCGACATGTTCGGCTCGCCGGCCGAGTTGAGTCCTGTCCCGGAGGTGGTGCAGGTGCCGCCCTTGGGCGCGCCCGCGTTGTATGCCTGGGTCAGGCAGTTGCGCAGCCCCAGCTGCGCCCAGTAGTTGGGGTGGATGTCTTCCTGGAGTTCGTAGGGCCCGGTGAGCGTTTCGATCGTGCGGATCTGGTTGAACCACTCGCTCTTGTTGACCGCTTCGGTCGCTTTCCAGTTGGACAGGCCCTCTTCCTCGAGCAGCCCGACGCCTTTGTCGCACAGGCGGTGGCTGTTGAACGCGGAGGACAGTTCCATCGTCTTCACGTTGGACAGACCAACGGCCGATGCGGCGCCGAGAACGGTGTTGTCGATCGTCGGCAGCATCGTCGCGTTGGCGTAGTTGGCGTCCTTGTTCCAGAAGCCGCAGCCGCCCGTGAACTGCCTGCTGTAGCCGCTCTGCGTGTAGCGGAATTCCGACCCGTTGGGGATCGGCGAGGGGTAGTCCTGGACGAGGATCGTGTACTGGGAGCTCGAGTAACCGTCGTTTGTCATGGCCGTGGCCACGTTTTTGATCGCGGTCTCGATTTCGCCCTTGATCTTGTTGACATTGCTGGAGGTGAAGTTGTTCGTGACCGAGCTTTCTTCGCTGCAGTAGAAGTCCCAGAAGATCGTCGACTCGAGGAAGTCCTCGACGCACGTCGTGACGATGCCGGCGAAGTTGAAGTTGTTGCCGCCAATCGACAGCGCGACGAGCTTGACGTTGTGGGTGGCCGCGAAGTGCTGGAGCATCAGCGCCTGGCCTTCGTTGCCACCGGAGTTGTAGAAGTCGATGCCGGGCTTGAACAGGCCTTCGGTTGAGAAGCTCGTGGTCTTGGCGCCGGAGCAGGCGAGGTTCTCGCCGTTGACGCCGCCGCCGATGTAGACCTCGGCCGACTTCGAGCGGTGGCAGCCCTTGATCAGTTCGGCGGTGTCGGTCGAGTTGTCGTAGTAGGCGGTCGACCCGAGCGCGTCGGTCTTGGATGAGCTTTCGTCGGTGTTGCCGGCCCAGCGTCCCGCCTCCCCGGAGATGAACGAGTCACCGAGGCTGACGACGGTCGGAGTGCCTTCCCCGGGGCCTTCCGCTCGTGCCGCGGGCGCAAGCGCGCTGAGGCAGTAGATGAGCGCCGCCGAAACGAGCATGGCGACGACCAGTAGGACGTGCGAGATCCTGCGATCTGTGATCGAGTAGTGCACTGATGTGGTCCCCTCTTCTCCGCGCGCCGCCCTCCGCGGCGCTATCACAGCGACCCTAACCGCTTGGCCTGCGACTGGTCAACCGGATTTCGGAGATTCCGATAACGAGCCAAGGATCGGCGCCTGCATGGGCACGCACGCACCGGCTGTGCCCGTGCGCCCCGCGCCGACGTCTCCGACTACGACTAGCGCTCGCCGGCGCTGCGCGCAGCCTCGGGGGTTGAGGTGGGCGCCTCGCCCCACAGCTGCTCGAGGCGATAGAAGTCGCGCGTCTCGGGCGTGAAGATGTGGACGATGACGTCGAGGTAGTCCATCAGGATCCAGCCGGCCTGTGCGGAGCCCTCGACCCTGCGCGGCAGGATCTCGTGTTCGCGCTTGAGCCCTTCGAGGATGCCGTCGTGGATCGCCTTGGCCTGACGGCCGGTGTTGCCGGAGCAGACGAGGAAGTAGTCGGTGTAGCCGAGCACGCCGCGCAGGTCGAGCTCGACGACATCGATCGCCTTCTTGTCGGCGGCGTAGCCGGCGATCGCGCCGACGAGCTCCTCGCCCTGCAGTGCGGAACCCTGCGTCATCGCAGCGCCTCGGCGCGCGCGCGATACAGGCCGTGCGCGGCTATGTAGCCGGCGACGGCCGGCCCGACGAGGCCCTCGACGGCTTCGCCGGCGGCGACACGATCGCGCACCATCGAGGAGGAGACGTCGATCGTGGGCATCTCGAGGAAGCGCACGCCGTCGGCCGCGTTGCGGCGCTCGCCGCGAACGCCGCGGCCGAGCTGGAGCGCAGCCAGCGCGTCGAGCACGCGCTCCCGTTCGGCGCCCGCGCGCGCGGCGACGGCCAGATCAGCCAGCTCGAGCAGCCGCTCGGGCTCGCGCCAGGAGGCAAGCGTGCTGGCGGTATCAGCGCCGACGATGAACGTGAGCTGCGCTTGGGGATGGCTTTCGTGCAGAGCAGTCAAGGTATCCACGGTATAGGACAGCCCCCCGCGCTCGATCTCGATCGCGGATGCAGATAGCCCATCCTCGTCGCGCACGGCGAGCTCGCACATGCGCAGGCGGTGCTCGGGACCCGGATCGCGCCCGCCCTGCGCGCCCGCACCGCCGCGACCGCCGGCCTTGTGCGGCGTGGTGTGGGTCGGCACGAGCAGCACGCGCTCGAGCCCGAGCTCCTCGCGCGCGTGGCGCGCGACGGCTAGGTGCCCGAGGTGCGGCGGGTTGAAGGTGCCGCCGAGGATCCCGAGCGAGACCGCCGCCGGGCGCTCACGCGCGGACGTGTCCGTCACCTTCGACGAGGTACTTGAACGTGCACAGCTCGCGTAGGCCGATCGGCCCGCGCGCGTGCAGCTTCTGCGTGGAGTTGCCGATCTCGGCGCCCATCCCGAACTCGCCCCCGTCGGTGAAGCGGGTGGAGGCGTTGACGTACACGCAGGCGGCGTCGACGCCGAGCTGGAAGGCGCGCGCGGCGGCGGTGTCGCGCGTGACGATCGCCTCGGAATGCCCGCTGCCGTAGCGGGCGATGTGCTCGATCGCGTGCTCAGCGGAGTCGACGACGCCGACGGCGATGACCGGCGCGAGGTACTCGGTCGCCCAATCCTCCTCGGTGGCGTCATCGATGATCAAATCGGGGATCGCGCTGCGCGAGCCGATTGCGTGGTGGGCGCGTGCGTCGGCGCGGACGTGGACGCCGGCTGCGGCGAGCGCGCGCAGCACGTGCGGCAGGAAGTCAGCGGCGACGCGCTCGTGCACGAGCAGCGTCTCGGCGGCGTTGCACACGCCGGGGCGCTGGGTCTTGGCGTTGACGACGATCTCGAGCGCCTGCTCGAGGTCGGCGGCGGCGTCGACGTAGACGTGGCAGTTGCCGGAGGCGGCGTAGATGACTGGCACGGTGGCGACTGCCTGCAGCGCGTCCTTGAGGCCCTCGCCACCGCGCGGGATGATCAGGTCGACGCTGTCCTTCTGGGTGGCGAGCTCGGTGAGCTCCTCGCGCCCGCCGCCGGCGACGAGGCTGACGCAGCCGTCGGGCAGCCCGGCGTCGACGGCCGCCTCACCGGCGATCTGCGCGAGCGCGGCGTTTGAGTGCGTCGCGGATGAGGAGCCGCGCAGGACGATCGCGTTGCCCGACTTCAGGCACAGCGCGGCGGCGTCGATGGTGACGTTGGGACGCGCCTCGTAGACCACGGCGACGACGCCGAGCGGGACGCGCACCTTGCGCACGTCCAGCCCGTTGCGCAGGCGCTGGCCGTAGATCACCTCGCCGACCGGGTCGGCGAGCGCGACGATCTGGCGCACCGCACGCGCGATCGCGCCGACGCGATCCTCGTCCAGGCGCAGGCGGTCGAGCAGCGCGGCGCCGATGTCGGCTTCGCGCGCGATCTGCATGTCGCGTTCGTTGGCCGCGAGGATCTCCTGCAGGCGGCTCTCGAGCGCGGCTGCGATCGCCTCGAGCGCGGCGTCCTTGACGGCGGTGTCGGTCCGCGCGAGCACACGCGCGGCGCGCTTGGCGGCGGCGCAGGTGTCGGCTACGGATGCGACGGCGATTGCCATGCCCACAGGGTACGACAGGGCTGTATCCGCGGTCTCGTTCAGCGCGCATTGCGACCGGCCACCATGGCCGGCGCGCGGGCGAGGAGCGAAATTGTCTCCCCGAAAGTCGTTGCTGGTCTCAGTCGAGCACGAGGTAGTCGCGGTGCACGGCCTCGTCGGTCGCGCGCGGGAGGATCTCGCGCACGGCGTCTGACTTCAGCCCGAGCACGCGCCGCAGCTCGACGGCGGTGTAGTTGCAGATCCCCTTCGCGAGCGTGCGTCCGCGAGCGTGGTCGTCGTCGGGCAGCTCGGCGATATCGACAGCATCGCCCGCGTCGAAATCGCCGATCACCTCGACGACGCCAACGGGGAGCAGGCTGGCGCTGCCCTCGCGCACGGCGCGCACGGCGCCGGCGTCGATCACGAGCGTGCCGCGCGAGGGCTTGGCGTACTTGAGCCACAGCTTGAAGCTCGAGTAGCGCGCCTCGCGGGCGGCGAAGCGCGTGCCCTCGCGCTCGCCGGCGAGCACCGCGGCGAGCGCTGGCGCGCGCACGCCGTTGCAGATCACGGTGGGGATGCCGGCGGCGGTGGCCATCTCGGCGGCGACGACCTTCGAGCGCATGCCGCCCGAGCCGAGCGGCGAGGTCGTGTGGCCGATCTCCATATCGTCGAGCGCGGCGAAGTCGTTGACCTCGGCCACGATGTGCGCATCTGGGTGCAGCCGCGGGTCAGCGGTGAACAGCCCGTCGATGTCGGTCATCAGGATCAGCTCGTCGGCGGCGATCAGCACGGCGACCTGGGCGGCGAGGAAGTCGTTGTCGCCGAAGGAGATCTCGTCGGTGGCGGTCGTGTCGTTCTCGTTGATCACCGGCAGCACGCGCCACTCGAGCAGCGTGCTGAGCGTCTGGCGCGCGTTGAGGTAGTGCGTGCGCGCGCTCATGTCGAAGAACGTCAGCAGCACCTGCGCGCTGGTCACCTCGCGTTCGCGCAGCAGCTCGTCGTAGATCCTGTACAGCTTGCCCTGGCCGACGGCGCTGGCAGCCTGAAGCGCGCCGATCGTGGTCGGGCGCTGGGGCAGGTTCATCACAGCCATCCCGCGCGCGATCGCGCCGCTTGTGACGACGATCACCTCCGCACCCTCGCGATGCAGGCGGGCGAGCTGGTCGCACACGGCGGCGAGCACGTCCAGCCGCGGCGTGCCCTCGCTGTCGGCGACCACGCTGGATCCGAGCTTGATGACCAGGCGTCTCATGCCCTGAGCTTATTTGCACGGGGCTTTCGCGCCACCGTGGCGACGGGCCGGCGGGCGATGTTGCAGCTCGGCTTCAGCCGTCAACCCCGCCGGGCGGCTTCCAGCGAATACCAGCTTTGCGTGCCGCGGCATACGTGGCTTCTATGCCACGAATGCGGTCAGCGGGCGATAGCTCCAGATGCTGGCGGATCAGATTCACGTCCACGCCTGGGCGTGAAGGTGCACTCAACACAAGGCAGTGGCCGGTCGCCGCCAGCGCCTTCTCGAGCGTCGCCACCGTGGGATTCGCGCCGGGACGCTCGAGCCTGGCAATCGCAGCTTGGCTGATCCCGAGCCGACTTCCCAGCTCAGCTTGTGTCAGCCCGGCTCGACCCCGTGCGTCCTTGAGAATCGATGCTGCGGCCGACATAAAGCAATCATAACATATAAGTTATTATTCTTCCTCCCTACTCGTGCGGGTCCAGCTCGAACGTGATGCCGGCGATCTCGATCTCATCGCCCGGCTGGAACCCCTCGGCCTCGAGCGCGCCGATCACGCCGATCCGCCGCAGCCTGCCCTCCAGGTAGGCCATCGCGTCCTCGTTGTCGACGTCGAAGCGTTCGAGTAGGCGCTCGATGCCGCGGCCGCGGACGGCGAACGTCCCCTCCCCTACAGCCTCGACGTGAAAGCCGGCGCCGCCGGTGGGACGGAAGACCATGTGCTCGGCGAGCTCCTGCTCGCCTGCGCGTACGCCACCCTCCCCCAGGCCATCCGGTGCGAGGGCGAGGTCGGGGACGAGCCGCAGCAGCAGCTCGGCGAGCTCGCTCACACCGGCACGCGTCGCGCTGGATGTGGCGAGCACGGGCACGTCGTCTCCCAGCCGGCGCCGCCATTCGGCGACGGCCTCCCGCACACGCTCCTGCGGCACGAGATCGGCCTTCGAGAGCGCCAGCACGCGCGGCAGCCGCGCCAAGCGCTCGTCGTGCGCGGCCAGCTCGTGCTCGATCGTGGCGTGGTTGGCGACGGCGTCCGCCTGCTCGCCCATCGAGATCTCCGGGGCGATGTCCAGCACGTGCACGAGCAGCCGCGTGCGCTCGACGTGCGCGAGGAAGTCGTGCCCGAGACCGGCGCCCTCGCTCGCGCCCTCGATCAGACCGGGGATGTCCGCGACGATCAGCTGGCGCTCATCGCCTTCGAGCACCCCCAACACTGGCGCGAGCGTCGTGAACGGATAGTCGGCGATCTTCGGCGCGGCCCGCGTGAGACGCGACAGCAGCGAGGACTTGCCGGCGTTGGGCAGGCCGACGAGCCCGACGTCGGCGAGCAGCCTCAGCTGCAGCTCGAGCCAGCCCTCCTCGCCGACCAGGCCGCGCTCGGCGAAGCGAGGGGCCTGGCGCGTGGGCGTCGCAAAGCGCTTGTTGCCCTTGCCGCCGCTGCCGCCGCGCGCAATCGTCGCCGTCTGCCCATCCGCGAGCAGCTCCCATCGGCGCCCCAGCAGATCGCCCTCATCGCCCTGCGCCGCGACCGCCGCGTCCTGCTCGGCGCCGTCGTCTGGGGCGACCCCGTGCACCCCGACGATCTGCGTGCCGGGTGGAACCCTGAGCGCGAGCGTCTCCCCGTCGGCGCCGTGGCGCTGCGAGCCTGAGCCGCGCCCACCGTTGCCTGCGCGGTAGTGGCTGCGGCGCTTGAAGCCCTGCAGGTCGCGCAGCGAGTCGTCGCACACGACGAGCACGTCGCCACCGCGGCCGCCGTCGCCGCCGTCGGGGCCGCCACGCGGCACGTGCGCTTCGCGGCGGAAGCTCGCCGAGCCGTCGCCGCCGGCGCCTGCCTGGACATGGATCCTCGCGCGATCGTGGAACATGCCGCCCATCGTGACAGCAGCGGCGCTCCCAGCCGAGCGCAGATCCGCTATGGGTAGACGCTCGGGAAGACCGTCCACGCCGATACCCACGAGGAGCGAGCGCCCATGAACGACCAGAACCCTGCTGCCGCAAGCCCTGTAATGCTGATCACGGGCGCCTCCTCGGGGATCGGCGCCGCTACCGCCCGCCGCGCGCACGCGCAGGGATGGCGCGTGGCGCTGGCCGCCCGCTCGCTCGAGCGCTTGGAGGGTCTGGCCGAGGAGCTCGGCGGGGCCGAGCACGCGGTGGCGATCCGCTGCGACGTGACCGAGTGGGAGCAGCAGCAGGGGATGGTCCTCGCCGCGCTCGCGTCGTTCGGGCGGATCGACGCGGTGTTCGCCAACGCCGGTTTCGGCGGGCCGCGCGGCTTTCTCAACGACACCCCCGAGCACTGGCGCGAGATGGTGCTGACGAACGTCTACGGCGCCGCGCTGACGCTGCGAGCGACGATCCCCGCGCTGACGGAGTCGCACGGGCACCTGCTGCTGACCTCGAGCGTCGCCGGGCGGCGGGCGCTACCGGGTTCGCTGTACTCGTGCACCAAGCACGCCGTCACCGCGATGGGCGAGGCCGCGCGCCAGGATCTGCATGGGACGGGGATCCGGGTGACGCTGATCGAGCCAGGCATGACCGACACCCCGTTCTTCGACAACCGCCCGAGCGACGCGCTCCAGGACGACGACATCGCCCGCGGCGTGATCTACGCGATCTCCCAGCCGCCCCATGTGGACGTCAACGAGATCCTGATCCGGCCGACGGCGCAGGCTGGGTGACCATGCCACATCGGACCCGTTCTCACGTGCCGTTGCCACATCGGGCCCGTTCTCACCTGCCGTTTCCGCTTGCGGGCGGGAGCCACGGCTCAGGTATGCGCGAGCGTATGCGAGAAGTAGAAGCCGGCGCCGGCTGCCGCGCCGGCTACGGCAACGGTCCCGTACAGCCCTTTGCGCGGGAGGCTCGCGCGTGCGATGACGGTCGCGAGCACGTCAACCGAGTCCACGAGCGCACACGCCAGCTGCACTCGCGGTCCGATCACCGGGTCCTCGAGCGTCTGTAGCGTGGCGATGCCGAGCGCCACGTCGCGCGCTCCGAGCGAGCGCGCGAGATCGCCCACGACCGCGAGCTTCGCGCTGTCCTTCCCAAGCCATCCCGAGGTCACCCGCTCAGGCGCAGCGAGTACGGCCACGCCCAGCGCGGCGCGTCCCGCGGCCAGTAGCCACGCGCCTCGCCGCGGCGTTATACGCGGCACCGTCAGCCCTGGTCGGAGGGCGGCAGCACGCTGACGACGCGCCCGCGCCAGCCGTTGCTGAACTGCACGGTCCCCGCGGCGCGCGCGTACAGCGTGTCGTCTTTGCCGATGCCAACGCCGGCACCGGGCTTGAAGCGGGTGCCGCGCTGGCGCACGATGATCTCGCCGCCGGTGACGGCCTCGCCCGCGAACGTCTTGACGCCGAGCCGCTGGGCGTTTGAGTCGCGTCCGTTGCGGCTGGAGCCGAGCCCCTTCTTATGAGCCATCTGCAGCCTTCTCCTCGCTCGCCGTGGATGCCTGGGTCGGAGCGTCGGCCTGTTTGGCTTTGCTCGCTTTGGCCGCTTTCGCGCCGCCGGCGCTGATCTCGGTGACCTCGATCTTGGTCAGCTCCTGGCGGTGGCCGGTACGCCGTTTGTAGCCGCGCTTGGGCTTGAACTTGAACACGCGCAGCTTTTCGCCGCGCACGTGCTCGAGCACCTTCGCGGTGACCTTGACGTTGGCCAGACCCGCCGCGTCGAACACCGTCTCATCGGAGCGATAGAGCATCGGCTCGAGCGCCACGTCGGCGCCCTCGGCGGCGGGCAGCCGCTCGACGAGCAGGGTCTGGCCCCGCTCGACGCGGTACTGCTTGCCGCCGGTCTTCACGATCGCGTACATGTCTGTGTGGGTCTCGATTTCTGTGGCTTGGGAGGGCGCGCTCGGCGTGGCCTGCGCCAGCTGAGCTCTCGCCTACTCGGGCGTGGCCTTGGCCTTGGCAGCCGAACGGCGCCGTCCGCCCCTGCGGCCACGACGCCGAGGTTTGGATTGTAGGCCATCCTCGCCGCCATCGCCCTCGGGCGCGTCGGCGCCGTTCTGCGCGGTGTCCGCGCCGGCGAGCAGCTCGGGCGCGAGCTCGTCCTCTGGCTCGGTGCCGATCGCCGTCGGCGACTCGCTCAGCCCGGCTTCGCGACGCGCCTCGGCGTCCTCGCTTTCGACGGGAGCGCGGCGACTGCGCGCCCGCGGCTCGGGCCGCTCGGAACCGGCGCGTGCGCCGCCGGCGGCGGCCGGGGAGCGGCGCCGGCCGCGTCCGTTGGAGCGCGTGTCGACCGCGCGCACGGGCGCCGCGACGACCTCGCCGGACTCGTCAAGCAGCAGCGCGCTGGCGGCTGTGCGGCCGACCTGGTCGATGCGCACCATGCGCTTCTCGCCGACGTACGGCGAGGCGCCGGCGATCGAGATGATGTAGCCGTCGATTTTCGCGACGGCGTCGTCGACGTCGTACATGTGCGGCTCGACGATCTCGACGAGCACCTCATCGCCCTGGCGGAAGGGCAGGGCGCGCTCCTCGACCTCCGCGCGTGTGCCCATGAACGTGATCGCGAAGTGATCCAGCGTCAGTCCTTCGGAGCCCTCGAACAGGAACGACTTGCCGCTCTGCGCCTCGAGCGCGTGCAGCACGCGCGAGCCGTGACCGGTGAACTGGGTGCTCACCCGCGGGTTGATCTGCACCAGGAACGCCTCCGCCTCCGGGTGCTCGGCGGCGACGTCGCGCAGCCTGCGCTCGAACTCGATCGCGATCGTTTCCTCCGAGCGGATCACGCCCTCGCCCTCGCACGTCGGGCACGAGCGGGTCATGATCTCGCGCACGCCCTCGGTGACATTCTGGCGGGTCATCTCGACCAAGCCGAGCTTTGAGATCTCCGCTGTGAACGTCTTCGTGCGGTCCTCGTCGAGCGTCTTGCGCAGCGTCTTCATGACCGCGTCGCGGTTGCGCGCGCGGGCCATGTCGATGAAGTCGATCACGATGATGCCGCCGATGTCGCGCAGCCGCAGCTGGTTGACGACCTCCTCGGCGGCCTCGAGGTTGGTCTTGGTGATCGTGTCCTCCAGGCCGGCGCCCTTGCCGCGGCCGATGAAGCTGCCGGAGTTGACGTCGATCACGGTCAGCGCCTCGGCGTAGTCGATGATCAGATAGCCGCCGCTCGGCAGATCGACGCGCCGCGAGAGCACGCCTTCGATCGCCTTGTCGACGCTGTATGCCTCGAACAGCGGCTCTGGCTCCTGCCACAGCTCGACGCGCTCGACCAGCTCGGGGGCGGTGCGCGTGAAGAACGACACCAGTCGGTGGTACTGCTGCTCGTCATCGACGATCGCTCGCTCGAAGTGCGCGGAGAAGATGTCGCGCACGACGCGCACGGAGAGGTCGGCCTCCTGGAAGACGAGATCCGGCGCGACCGTCTCCTCGACGCGTTTGACGAGCACCTCGTGCAGCTTGTGCAGGTACTTCAGCTCGCGTTCGAAGTCCTCGCGCTTGGCGCCATGAGCGGCGGTGCGGATGATCACGCCGCCACCGTCGGTCTGCAGGTTGGCGGTCTGGCGGCGCAGGCGTTCGCGCTCCTTGTCCTCCAGGCGCCGGGAGACGCCGACGCCCTCGCCGGTGGGCGCGTAGACCATGTAGCGCCCGGCGATCGTCAGCTCCATCGACAGGCGTGCGCCCTTGGTCTTCAGGGGATCCTTGACGACCTGCACGACGATCTCCTGGCCGGGTTTGAGCAGGTCGGCGATCTTGCGCCCGCCGCCTCCTCCTCCGCGCCCGCGCTTGGGGGTCTCGATGCCCGGCAGCACGATCTCATCGACGTGCAGGAAGCCGTTCTTCTCGAGGCCGATGTCGACGAACGCGGCCTCCAGGCCGGGCAGCACGTTGTCGACCTTGCCCTTGTAGATGTTGCCGACGATCGAGCGACCGCCGCGGCGCTCTATGTAGAGCTCAGCGACGCGATAGCCGGCCTCCGGGCCCCCGCCGCGCTTGCGGCTGCTGGCGGCTTTGCGGGCGGCCGCGGAGGAACGCGAGGCGGCGGGCGTTCCGCTCGCCTCCAGAAGCGCCACGCGCGTCTCCGCGCGGTCGACGCTGACAAGCACTTGCTTTTTCAATTTGATCCAGTCTTTCGGTATGGAAACGAGCCGAGCGTCGGGTGGAGGGGCGCCGGGTCGGCGAGCCTGCACGTACCCGGAGCGCCAGCTGGAAAGCACCCCGCGCGAAGAGGCGCTGGGGGTTTGATGAGGGATGCTCGGCGAACATTGGTTCGGCAGTCATTGATCTAGTAACGCAGTACGCGACCCTTTAGCGCTGCTGAAGTGCGCGCCTGGACGTAGATCGATTGCAACAGGCCAACGCTCAGCAGGGTGGCGATCACCGACGAGCCGCCATAGCTCATGAGCGGAAGCGTGACGCCGGTGATGGGCATGATCCCAATAGTCATTCCTACATTTACGAAGACCTGGAATATCAGCATAGCTGCTACGCCGGCGGCGATCAGCGAGCCGAACAGATCCTTGGCCATCAGCAGTACGCGCAGCGTGCGCGAGATCAGCAACGCGTACAGCAGCAGCACGAGTCCGGCGCCGACGAAGCCGTACTTTTCGCCGAGCGCCGCGAACACGAAGTCGGTATCGCTCTCGGGTACGAAGCCGTACGGAACCTGGCTGGCGTTGGCGCCGCGGCCGGTCTTGCCGCCCGAGCCGATCGCGATCTTCGACTCCTGCTGTTGATAGGTGGGGTCGGGCACCCCTTCCTTGGCTTCGCGTTCCTTGGCTTCGGCTTCCTTCTGCGAGCTCGTCGGGTGCAGGAAGGCCGTCAGCCGTTCCACCTGGTAGGGCTTGAGCACGTGCACGCCGACGGCGGGGCCGGCGACCAGCACGAACGCGATCGCCACGCACACGAGCGCCGCGAGCCCCGCCAGGTGCCGCCAGGAGGTGCCCGCCACGAACAGCAGCATGCACGCGATCGTCATGTACACGAGCCCCGAGCCGAGGTCCGGCTGGGCGATCACGAACATCGCCGGCACGAGCGCGGCGATCAGCACCCGCACGGTCGTGTCGCGCTCGCGCAGCCGCCGCGAGCGCTCGACGATGAAGGCCGAAAGCGCGACGATCAGCAGAACCTTGCCGATCTCCGAGGCCTGGAAGGAGAACAGCGGGAAGTTGATCGAGCGCACCGCGCCGTTGGCCGAGCGGCCGAGGCCGAGCACCGCGAGGATGCTGACGAGCAGCGCCGCGTAGATCGCGTTTTTGTAGCGGCGCAGGCGCGCGTAGTCCAGGCGCGAGACGCCGATCATCAGCGCGAAGCCGATCGTCAGGTAGATCGCCTGGCGGTTGACGTAGTAGTGCGCGTCGCCGAGCTGTTCGCGCGCGAGGTTGCTCGTGGCCGCCTTCAGCGTGATCACCGAGCAGACGCCGAGCCCGATGACCGCGAGCGTCATCAGCGGGTCGAGTGGCAGGCGCAGCGTGCGCGGCGCCGGCGCCTGCGCCGCCTCTTCGGCCGGCTTGATCGGGCTCAGCGGGCTCAACGCGTTTGCGAGCTCCCGGGCACGAACTTCTTCGGCTTGCCGTACCACTGCGAGGCGATCAGCCGCGCGATCGGCGCGGCCGTTTCGGCACCGAAGCCGCCTTCCTCGACGGTCACCGCGATCACGATCGGACGCTGCGCGTTGCCGATGTAGCACATGTACCAGGACTGTTCCACGTGCCCCGTGCGTTCGGCCGTGCCGGTCTTCCCATACACCGGGTCTTCTTCCTGGTTCCAGCCCACCCACACCGGCGTCGAGGTGCCGCCCTGCTCGCTGGCGGCATCGTGGATCCCTTCCATCACGAGGCTCAGGTCTTCGTAGTTGAGGCGCACGTGGCGGCTGGGGAAGCGCAGCGTCTGCACGAGGTTGTGGTTGGCTTCGTCGATCTGCTTGCCCAGGTGCGGGGTCACGACCGTGCCGTTGCCGCCGTTGCGGTAGGCGTTGGCGAGCGTCGAGTAGGCGACGGCCATCTGCAGTGGGTCGGTCAGCAGGTCTCCCTGTCCGACCGCGAGGTCCATGTTGTAGCCGACCGTCCACGGCGCCCCGGGTTCGGCGACGATGTAGCACGGCTGGCCGTGGTGTTCGTGCTGGCATTTGGATTCCAGCTGGTTCTCTTCGGCGAGCCACTTGCGGCTCGGCACGACACCGGGGAACTCACTCGGCAGGTCGATCCCGGTCGGCTCCCCCACCCCGAGTTCTTTGGCCTTCTTCTGGATGATTTCCCCGCCGTGTTCGTTGGCCAGCTTGCCGACGGTGAAGAAGTACGTGTCGGAGGAGACCTTCAGCGCTTCGACCAGCCCGACCGAGCCGTAGTCGGCGAGGCCGGCGTTGCAGAACTTCTCGGTCGAGACGTAGATGCACTGCCCGGCGCCGAGGCCCTCGGTCGGGGTGATCACCCCGGCTTCGAGCGCGGCCATCGCGGTGATCGGCTTGAAGGTCGAGCCGGTGGGGTATTCGCCTTCGTCGGCGAGGTCGGTCAGCCGTCCGGGTTCGTCGCCGGTGCGCCCCGTCAGGCTTTTGTATTCGGCTTCGGTGAGCGGTTTGGCGAACTTGTTGGGGTCGAAGGTTGGAGAGGAGCCCATCGCGAGCACTTCGCCGTTGAGCGGGTCGAGCGCGACGAAGCCTCCGGCGATCGCGGGTTTGCCCCCGGCGCGCGCGTGTTCCATGCCTTCCAGCAACGCCTTTTCGCTCGCCCTCTGCAGACCCAGGTCGAGCGTCGTCTGCAGGATGTGCCCAGGGCGCGGCGGCGTGGGCGTCAGTTTGCTCGGCACGGGCTGACCTTCGGCGTTGACCGCGATCCGCTGAACGCCGGGCACGCCGCTGAGGTAGTGGTCGTAGTAGTACTCGAGGCCCGCCTGGCCGACGATCGTGCCCTGCTGCACGCCGCGGAACACCGGCGACTTCAGCTCGGTTGTGTTGACCTCCCCGACATAGCCGAGGACCTGCGCGGCCATTTCGCCGTCGGGGTATTCGCGAAGCGAGACCGGTTCCTGCACGACCCCCGGGAATTCATCGGCGCGCTCACCGAGAACGGTCAGCGCACCGGGGGCGGAGGTCTTGACGGTCACCGGGGCGTACGGCGTGGCGGTGACCCCCTCGACGATGTCTTCGTCGATCGTGCGCGAGCTGAGGTGGATCACGCGGCCGAGGCGCCTGAACAGCTCGCGCAGTGTGCTCGCCGAGCGGGGCAGCGGCGGCACCGCCACGCGCGGCGGGCCGGTTTCCTGCTGCAGGCGTTCGAGCTCACGACGCTGCGCGTGGGTCTTGTGCCGCACGCCGCCGAGCGCGGCCTCGTAGCCCGAGAGCTGCTTGACCTTCTCGCTGCGCACCGCTTCGGCCGCGGCGAGGCTCTGCTGGTATTCGGCCACCTGAGAGGAGATGCCCGCGGGTAGCTCGTCGGGCACGATCCGCACGGCGTTGGTGACGGTGCTGCTGACGATCGGCTGGCCTTCGCGGTCGAGGATTTCCCCGCGCGGCGCCGAGATCGGCAGATGGCGCGCGCCGTTGTTGTCCGCCTGCTGGACGTACTGTTCGCCGGAGAGCACCTGCAGGTACCACAGCCGGAAGAAGATCACGCCGAAGATCACCATCACGACGCCGCCGATGATCGCCACGCGAAACGCGAGCTGTGGCGAGACCGGCACGCGCGGGTCACGCGGCCGCACAGGCTCGATCGCGCTCACGGTTTTGTCAGGGGGCTCAAACCGCCCGTCGTGTACGTGCGGCGCTGGCGGCGGCGGCGCGGGTCCTCGGGCAGGCCGCGCTCGAGTGCGCGGCGCGTGAGCGCCCACATCGGCAGGGCGAGGATCGTGTTGACGACGGTCCCGAGCACGATCTCGCGCAGCAGTTCGAAGCTGACCGGGGCGTCGACCCCAAGCATGAACTCCACCAGCGAGTAGCCGAGCAGCGAGACGCCGGACGCGGCGGCGCCGACGATCAGCGGTGTGAGCGCCGCCTGCGGGTCGCGCAGTTCGCGCAGCCGTCCGCACCAGTATCCGATCAACGTGAACACCAGCGAGGTCAGCCCCAGCGTCTGCAGCAGCGCCAGGTCGACGAACAGCCCGACCGCGAAGCCGCAGGCCGCGCCGATGCTCGAGCCGCACATCAGCCCGACGAACGCCACCAGCAGCGAACAGAGATCGGCGTTGACGCCGAACACCGGCAGCTCGGCGACGACACCGACCTGGAAGAAGACCACGACGAGCGCGAACACGGCCAGGCGCAGCGCCAGCGAGCTCGACATGGCGCCGTTCATCCACCCACCTGCGTGGAGGCCAGCTGTTCGCCGCTGAGCGCGGGCTGCCCGGCGGGCAGGCTGGTGGCCAGCCGGCTGAGGTTCGACGGGCGCGTTCCCGCCCCCGAGGTCAGCACCTGCACGATGCCCAGGTCGTGCAGGTTGGCGAACGGGCGCACGTTGACCGACTTGTACGCGCTTTCTTCGTTGACCGAAGTGACCTGTCCGATCGGCAGGCCGGGCGGGTAGAGCGATTCCCCGCTGCTGACGGTGCCGGAGGTGACGACGTTTTCACCGACGTTGGGCTGCGTGCTCCCGGGCAGATACTGAAGCAGCAGGTCGTTCGGTTCTCCCACCTTCGGTTGCAGGAGACCGGTTGCATCGCTCGTGCCGATCCTCGCCGAGACCCCCATCGAGCTCTCGGTGATCAGGTCCACGAGCGCGCCGTCGGAGGCGACCTGCGCGACCCTGCCGACGAGCCCTTCGCCGTTGATCACCGGATCGTTGATCCCCACGCCCGAGGATTCGCCCGCGTCGATCGTGACCGTCGCATACCAGAGCTCCGGGTTTTTACCGACCACTTCCGCGGTCACCGGACGGTAATCGCTGACGCCGAGCTGATCGAGGTGGTAGATCGCCAGCAGCTGGCGGTAGGAGCGTTTTTCCGCCTGGTCGGCGACCAGTTCGCGACGCAGTTTGTCGGTCTGCTTGACCGACTGGGCGAGCTGGCCTTTCGCGTGCAGCGCGTTGCCGAACCAGTCGAACAGGTCGCGCACGGGCTTCAGCGCCTTGTTCGCGCCGTCCTGCAGCGGTGACACGATCGCCAGGAAGTCGCGCTGCACCGCATGCAGGCGCCCGTTGGGGGCCTCACCGAAGTAGGCCGTCAGAAGCAGCAGGGAGAGCACGACGAGCAGGCCAAGAACCGCTCGTCGACGCCGGACCGTCTTGTCGTGCACCGATCAGTACCTTCCGAAGCGTTAGCTCGACAGAGTACCCACGCCGCAGGCGGGTCGTCGCACACGTCTACCGCCGGCGCCGGCTGCGCGAGGTGCGGTTCGAGCGATGGATCGCCTCGAACTCCTCGAGCGAGCGTCCGGAGCCGACCGCCACGCACGTCAGCGGCGACTCGGCCAGGTGCGCGGGCATCTGCGTCTCCTCGCGCAGGCGCTCGTCGAGACCCTGCAGGAGCGAGCCACCGCCAGCGAGCATGATGCCGCGGTCCATGATGTCGGAGGCGAGCTCCGGTGGGGTGCGATCGAGCGTCTCCTTGACTGCTTCGATGATCTGGTTGAGCGGCTCTTCGAGCGCCTGGCGAATCTCCTCGCTGGTCAGCACCACGGTCTTCGGCAGGCCCGCGACCATGTCACGCCCGCGGATCTCGGCCTGCAGCTCCTCCGCCATCGGGCACGCCGAGCCGATCTCGAGCTTCAGCTCCTCGGCGGTCTGCTGGCCGATCAGCAGCTTGTACTCTTTCTTGGCGTAGTTGATGATCGCCTCGTCCATCTCATCGCCGCCGACGCGGATCGACTGCGAGACGACGATCCCGCCGAGTGAGATCACCGCGACCTCGGACGTGCCGCCGCCGATGTCCACGACCATCGAGCCGGTCGGCTCGCCCACCGGCAGCCCCGCGCCGATCGCGGCCGCCATCGGCTCCTCGATCAGGTAGGCGGTGCGCGCGCCCGCCGACAGGCACGCCTCCTCGACGGCGCGCTTCTCGACGCCGGTCACCCCCGAGGGCACGCACACGACCACACGCGGATGCGCCCAGCGGTTCTGGTGGACCTTCTGGATGAAGTGCCTGAGCATCTGCTCGGTCACGTCGAAGTCCGCGATCACGCCGTCCTTGAGCGGGCGGATCGCCTGGATCGTGCCCGGCGTGCGCCCGAGCATGCGCTTGGCCTCGATGCCGACCGCGTGCACTTCGCCGGTGCGCGAGTCGATCGCGACGACGCTCGGCTCCGACAGCACGATGCCGCGGCCGCGCACGTACACGAGCGTGTTGGCCGTGCCCAGGTCGACCGCCATGTCACGGCCGCCGAACCCTGTCAGATAGCTGAAGATGCCCATATAAAGAGAGAGGGGGCACGCTCAAATCCGGCCCGGCGCCGCTCGATCGCGACGCGTCGGCGGCCGGCGCTCCATCGGGGCGCACCCGAGGGGCAGTCTAGCGAACTCCCCCGCTCGCCCTCCAGATCTGCCAGTGGTTTTGCAGCCCCGACCTCACAAGACGCGCCAGTAGCGGCGTGTGTGCGTCATCCGAACTTCGTACTACAAACGTATCTACCCTGGGCTTACGAACGGCGGTGATCCGCGAACAGCTCCGGATAGAGATCGAGCAGCGTCCGCAGCGGCAGGCCCACGACGGTCTCGACCTCGCCGTCGATCGCGAGCGCCAGCGCCGCGCCCTCGCCCTGGATCGCGTATCCGCCCGAGCGTCCGCGCCACTCCCCCGTGCCGATGTACCAGTCCAACAGCTCCCGATCGAGTGCCCGAAACGTGACCCGTGTGCGCGCGAGCGCCGTGCGCTCGACGATCGGCGATTGGCCGTCGGCGATCAGCAGCGCGAGCCCGCTGAGCACCTCGTGCGTGCGTCCGCCGAGCGCCGACAGCGTCGCGCGCGCGGCCTCGGCATCGGCTGGCTTGCCGTAGATCGCACCATCGAGGACGACGATCGTGTCGCAGCCGAGCACCGCCTCCGGCGCTCCCGCGCGCCGCGCGGCTCGGGCCTTGCGCAGGGCGTTCTCGACGGCCACCGCCGCGGGATCCTCCCCCTGCTCGAGCTCGCTGGCATCCGTCGCCCTGATCGTGAAGGGAACCCCCAGGCGCTCCAGCAGCACTCGCCGCTGCGGCGAGGCCGACGCGAGCACGAGCGGGAGCGGTGCGCGGGGAGCTGGCACCGGTGCGCGACCCGGCAGACGCGCTACAGGTCGGGGAAGAACAGGGCGGCCTCGCGCGCGGCCGACTCCGGCGAGTCCGAGCCGTGCACCATGTTGGCTCCCATCTCGATCGCGAAGTCGCCGCGAATGCTCCCGGGCGCGGCCTCGAGCGGGTTGGTCGCGCCGATCAGCTGTCGCGCCGCCTTGACCGCGTCTGTCCCCTCCAGCACCATCGCGACGATCGGGCCGGAGCTGATGAAGTCGACAAGCTCGCCGAAGAACGGCCGCTCGGCGTGCTCCGCGTAGTGGCGCTCGGCGAGCTCGCGCGCGACGGTCATGTGCCGCAGCGCGCGGATACGCAGGCCCTTGCGCTCGAAGCGGGCGATGATCTCGCCGCTGAGGCCGCGTGCGAAGGCGTCGGGCTTTACAAGGATCAGCGTTCGGTCCATGGGTTCCTTTGGTCGGTCTTGACGGTGGCGGTTGCTCAGGTACTCGGTCGCGCGCGACCGCCGGGACGGCTGGCGCGCGCGCCACGCGGGCGAGCAGCCGCCGGCTCGGACGCCAGCGCCGGCTCCGCCGGCTCTGCGTCGGGCTCCGCGGCGGCGGCCGGTGTCGAGCTGAGCTCGCTCACCTCGTCCTCCAGCACGGGCCGATCGGCACTGCGACGCCGGCGCGAGCGCGGCGCCGACAGGCCCGGTACGTCGGCCTCGCAGTACGGGCAGATCGTCCACGCCTGGTCGAGCGGACGCGAGCAGCTCGCGCAGCGCTCCTTGAGCTTGCGCAAGCAGCTCGGACAGCGCACGAAGTCCGGCTCGATCCGGTAGCTGCAGTGCGGGCAGAGCGTTTGGTCGAGCTGCTTCAGGCGTGCCTCCGCGGCCTGTGTCTCCAGTTCCCGCTCGCGCACGTCCTCGAGGTACTCGGGCGGGCGCAGGATCATGTAGATGATCGTGCCCACGAACGGAAACAGCGAGGCCGCGGTGGCGCATGCGACGAGCATCGGATCGAGGATCCTGCGGCGCGCGTCGGCGTAGGTCCAGTAGATCAGCGACAGGTACAGGACGACGACGAACAGGATCAGCAGATCGACGGCGAGATTCAAGCCGCTGCTTTCGATTCCGAAATATGCGAAGGGGAGCATCGGCCGGCTGAGTTTAGAGAAACAGGCGGCCGAAGCCGTAGCCTGCAGCGAAAAATACGAGGATCACGAGCGCCACGATCAGCGCCACGGCGCCGATCATCGTGAGCACCGACGGACCGTCGTCGCTCATCTGGCCGAGCTCCTGCGGGTGAGCTCCGTCGGTGCGGCGTCCTCGGAGCGCTCGAGCTGGCCGAGCAGCTCACCGACGAGGTACACCGACCCGGTCACGAGCACGGCCCCGTCGTGCTCGTGAGCCCAGCGTCGCGCCTGCTCGAGCGCGCGTGCGGGCCTGGGCTCGGTGACGGTCGCCTCGAAGCCGAGCTGGCGCGCAAGCGACTGCAGCGCCGCGGGCGACAGCGCGCGGCTGCCGGGCGGTGCGGTGAACCACGCCCGCTCCACGAGCGGCATCAGCTCGCCGAGCATCGCCGCGGCATCCTTGTCCTCGAGCACGCCCAGCACCAGCGCCAGCGGCGCCCCGGGTGGGCGGGCATCAAATACTTCTGGAAGCGACCGCACGAGCGCGGCGACGGCGTCGGGGTTGTGCGCGCCGTCGAGCACGGTCGGCGGGTCGCCCTCGAGCAGCTGCAGGCGGCCGCGGACCTCTGTTGCGGCGGCAGCCTGAGCCACCGCACGCTCGTCCAGCGCGATGCCGCGCGTCTGCAGGTAGGCCTCGGCCGCCGCTCGTGCGAGCTCGAAGTTGCGCCGTTGAAAGCCACCTCGGGCGAGCAGCTCGGTCGTGGATGACGCGCTGACGCGCGGGCGCACGATCCTCGCGCCGCGCTCGCCGGCGATCCGCTCGGCCACGGCCAGCGCCGGCGCCGCGAGGTCCTCGCCGAGCACGAGCGCCGCGTTCGGTGCCACGACGGCGAGCTTCTCCTCGGCGATGTCCTTGATCGTCGGCCCCAGCCAGCGGGTGTGCTCGAGCCCGACGTTGGTGAGCACCGTCACCCGCGGCTCGATCACGCTGGTCGCGTCGTAGCGCCCGCCCAACCCGGCCTCGATCACCGCCACGTCCACCCCGCGGCGGGACATCTCCCACAGCGCGGCGGCCGTCAGGAGTTCGAACTGGGTGACGTGGTCGTCCTCGGCGAGCGTGCGGTTGACGCGCTCGGCCGCCACGGAAGCGCGGCCGATCGCCGCGGCGAAGGACTCGGTGTCCAGCTCACGCCCGTCGATCAGGACGCGCTCGCGATATGACACCAGGTGCGGCGAGGTGTACGTGCCGGTGCGCAGGCCGTGGCGTTCGAGGATCGCGGCGGTCATCCGCGTGGTCGAGGACTTGCCGTTGGTGCCGAGCACGTGGATCGCCTCGAAGTCGCGCTCGGGCGAGCCCAGCGCGGTCATCATCCGCCGCATCCTGTCCAGGCCGAAGCGCATCCCGAACAGCTCGAGCGAGCGCAGCTTGCGCTCGGCCTGCGCCTCGGTCCAGTTCACGCGCGCTTGCGGGAGCGCTTGCCCCGGCCCCGCCCGCGACCCTGCGCCCGACCGCCCCGCGCAAGCGGTAGCAGCTCGCGCCCAAGGCCCCTGAGGTCGAGCTTGCGCACGAGCGCGCGCAGCTCCAAGCGCTGCCTGACGCTGAGGTTGCCGACGCTGCCTCGGGAATCGCGGAGCAGACGGGCCAGTCGCGCACGGTCCTTCGCCGACAGCGCCCGCCAACGGTGGCCGATTGCCACGCCGGCCTGGATGATCGCGATCCACGGCAGCGCCTGGAGGCGATCGAGCTTTGACTTGGGGGCGGCGGCACGCCTGGGCACAGCCGCGATGGTAGCGACCGCAACCCCCGGGCGCGGTCAGCGACTAGGCCGACTCCTCGCGCAGCGAGGCGTCGTCGGCCTCCTCGGGCGCGGCTTCGGTGACGAGCGTCGGCGTGAGGCCCTTCTCGACGGTCTCCTTGGTGACGACGCACTTCTTGACGTCGCGGCGGGAGGGCAGCTCGAACTGCACCTCGAGCAGGATCTCCTCGATGATCGAGCGCAGACCGCGCGCGCCGGTTTCTCGTTCGAGGCCCTTCTCCGCGACCGCCACGAGCGAGTCCTCGGAGAAGACGAGCTCGATCCCGTCGAAGGCGAAGAACCGCTGGAACTGCTTGACCAGCGCGTTGCGCGGCTCGACGAGGATCGAGACGAGGTCCTCGCGGGTGAGCTGGTGCACCGCCGACATCACCGGCAGGCGGCCGATGAACTCGGGGATCAGCCCGTACTCGATCAGGTCCTCGGGCAGGCATTGCTCGAACACTTCGCCCGTGTCGCGCTCGGCTTTGGCCTCGATCGCGGCGGCGAAGCCGACGCCTTTGTGCCCGATGCGACGCTCGATCACCTTGTCGAGGTTGGCGAACGCGCCACCGCACACGAACAGCACGTTGGTGGTGTCGATCGTCAGGAACTCCTGGTGGGGGTGCTTGCGCCCGCCCTGGGGCGGCACCGAGGCCTGTGTGCCCTCGAGGATCTTCAACAGCGCCTGCTGCACGCCCTCGCCGGAGACGTCGCGCGTGATCGACGGGTTGTCTGCCTTGCGCGCGATCTTGTCGACCTCGTCGATGTAGATGATCCCCGTTTCCGCCTTCTTGACGTCGTAGTCGGCGGCCTGGATCAGCTTCAAAAGGATGTTCTCCACGTCCTCGCCCACGTAGCCGGCCTCGGTCAGTGCGGTCGCGTCGGCGATCGCGAACGGCACGTTGAGGATCCGCGCGAGCGTCTGCGCGAGCAGCGTCTTGCCGCAGCCGGTGGGGCCGAGCAGCAGGATGTTCGACTTCTGCAGCTCGATGTCCGAGTCGCCGGACATCATCATCTGCACGCGCTTGTAGTGGTTGTAGACGGCCACCGACAGCGTGCGCTTGGACGGGTCCTGCCCGACGACGTACTCGTCGAGGACCTCGTAGATCTCGCGCGGCTTGGGCAGGTTCTCGATGTCGAACGCGGGCGGTGCCGAGAGCTCCTCGTCGATGATCTCGTTGCAGAGATCGATGCACTCGTCGCAGATGTACACCCCCGGCCCGGCGATCAGCTTCTTGACCTGTCGCTGGGACTTGCCGCAGAAGCTGCACAGCAGCTGCTCGTTGGAATCTGTGGGTCTGGCCATATCCCTTGACGCTCCCTGCTGCCGACCGCGCAAGCCCCGAGCTAGTGCTCGGAGATCACCCTGTCGATGATGCCATACTCCTTCGCCTCTTCCGAGCTCATGAAGTAGTCGCGCTCGGTGTCGTTGCGCACCTGCTCGAGCTCTTTGCCGGTGTGCTTGGCGATGATCTCGTCCAGGCGCCGGCGCACGTCGATGATCTCCTTGGCGTGGATCTCGATGTCGGTCGCCTGACCCTGGAAGCTCGAGGAGACCTGGTGGATCAGGATCTTCGCGTTGGGCAGCGCCATGCGCTTGCCCGCGGCGCCCCCCGCCAGCAGCAGCGCGCCCATCGACATCGCGATGCCGACGCAGATCGTCTGCACGTCGGGCTTGATGAACTGCATCGTGTCGTAGATCGCCAGGCCCGCGTACACCGAGCCGCCCGGAGAGTTGATGTACAGGGACACGTCCTTTTCGGGGTCCTCCGACTCCAGGTGCAGCAGCTGGGCGACGATCAGGTTGGCGATCTGATCGTCCACGGGCGTGCCGAGGAAGATGATCCGCTCGTTGAGCAGGCGGCTGTAGATGTCGAACGCACGCTCGCCGCGTGAGGTCTGCTCGACGACCATCGGTACCAGTGGGCTCATTGTCCTCGCTTCCGGCGCATAGTCCTCGCCTTTGTTTCGCCTTGTGGGCCAGATTCCTCTACAAGGCTAGCTGGCCGGTCCTCGATCGTCGGGGGTCCACAGCCGCGGCGGCGCGCTCGCCGGCTCGCCAGCCGCGGCGCCAGCCTCCTCCGCGGCCTTCGCCGGTGTCCACAGCGCCTCGCGCGCCCGGGCCTGCGCGAGCGCGATCGGCTTCGCAGCGTCGGCGATCAGATCGATCGCCTCGCGCGCCGCGAGGTCCTCGCGCACCTCCTCCAGGCGCCCGCTGCGGCGCAGCTCCTCGAGCAGCTTCTGTGGCTCGATTCCCTCGCGCTCGGCGGTCGGGGCGAGCGCGTCGAGCAGCGCCTGCTGGGAGGGATCGATGCCCTCGGCGGCGACGACCGCCGTGATCACGGCCTCGCGGCGCAGCGCAAGCTCGGCTTCCGGCTCCATCTCGGCGAGGATCTCCTGCTCCTGGCGTCCGGTGATCTGCAGGTATGCCTCGCGCGTGATGCCGCGGTGGGAGAGCGAGTGCAGCATCCGCTCCCACATCTCCCTCGCGCGCGCCTTGACCAGCTCGGGCGTGACCGCGACGCGCGCGCTGGCCACCGCGGCGTCCAGCGCGGCCTGGCGGAACTCGACCTGGATGCGCTGCTCGTCGGCCTCGAGCAGCTGCTTGCGGATGTCCTCGCGCAGCTCTTCGAGGTCGTCGAAGCCGGCGTCGATCGCGAAGTCCTCATCGACGTCCGGCAGCTCCTTGAGCTTGACCTCCTTGACGGTGATCTCAAACGACGCCTCGCGCCCCGCGAGCTCCTCGTTGCCATAGTCGGCGGGGAACGTCAGCGCGACGCTGCGGGTCTCTCCAGCGACCGCGCCCAGCAGCCCCTCCTCGAAGCCCGGGATCAGGTTGCCGGCGCCGAGCTCGACGAGCTGGTCGCGACCTTCGCCGCCCGCGAACGGCTCCCAGCTCTGCTCGCCGTCAGAGCCCTCGCCGGCGAGCGAGCCGACGTAGTCGACGACCACGAAGTCGCCCGCGGCGGCGGGACGCTCGGCGGTCTGCAGGCGCGCCAGGCGCTCGCGCATGGCGTCGATCTCCTGCTGAATCTGCTCGTCGGCGACCTCCGGCTCGCGACGTCCCACCTCAAGGCCCTTGTAGTCGCCGAGCTCGGCCTTCGGCAGCACGCCGATCTCGATCGAGAACTCGAGCGCCTGCCCCTGCGATGGCAGCTCGCCAAGATCCAGCTGCGGGTCGCCAACCGGCACGATCCCCGCGCTCTCGATTGCATCCGAGTACCAACTGGAGAGCGTGTCGCGCACCGCCTCCTCGAGCACCACCTCGCGCCCGATCCGCTGGATCACGAGCGGCGCGGGCACCTTGCCGCGGCGAAAGCCGGGGAGCTTCAGCTCGCGCCCGAGCTGCTGTGCCTTGCGCTCCAGGCGGGCATCGACCTCTTCGGGAGGCACCTGGACCTGCAGGCGGACGCGCGAGTCGCCAAGCTCGGTGAGGGTTGTCTTGAGGGCGACCGGCACCTCCGCCACGATACCGTGCCGCTCGATGCGGCCTCTGCGAAGTCCCCTACCCATGCGCCGCGGCGAGGCGTGGCTGTGGACGGGTCCAGCCGGCCACCTCGTGGGCGGCTCGCTGGACTTCGCGGCAGCGCTCGCGCGCTACCTGCTCGCACGTGCGCGCGGCCGAACCGTTCGCTAGGTCCGTGGCCGCGCGCCAGTGTGAGCGTTCAGGGTCCGCTGCTATGCCGCCGCGGGAGCGTGCGCGGCGCTGAAGGCCAGCGTCACGCCGCGCGGCACGACCAGCACCGGGCAGGTGGCCGTCTCGAGCAGGTGCGAGGCGGAGGAGCTGAGCGAGACCCGACCCTGCGGCGCGTCGGCGCGAGAGTCGATCACGAGCAGGTCCGCCTGGTCGTTGGCGACCGGCTCGACCGTCGCCCCGAGCGCGCGAGCGAGCGCCTCGGCGGTCTGGCGAGCGCCGCCGTCGGCCTCGCCGACCGCGACGATGCGCTGGATGCCGGAGCTCTCCAGGCGCGCGCCGAGATCCACGGGCGCGATCGCGATCGCGGTGCGCCCGCCCTCGAGCAGACGCTCGGCCGAGTTGCCGACCGCCACGTGGCCCCTGGCGGTGTGCGAGTCAGAGCAGAACACGATCACGTCGGCTCCCTCGCGCTCGGCCAGCGACGCGAGCCCCTGCGGCGTCGAGCGGTCGGTGACGACGTGGCGCTTGGCGCCGGTGACGCCAAGCAGCTCGACGCCCTGGTCGAGCACGCTCTCGGCCTCGGCCTGCGCGATCTCCTCGCGCACGCTGTCGGTCTCGGGGTTGTGGCGCACGTATGCGAGCGACACCTCGGCACCGGCGCCGCCGAGCACGCGACCGAGCGTGATCGCGTCCTCCTCGTTGGCGGTGCCGTCGTAGGAAACGATGATCTTTGTGGACATTCGACTCTCTCCTTGTGGATCGGCCGCGAGGCCGGCAAGTTGGCTTGTTTGGTTCTTTCGGTCTGCTTTCGCCCAATCTTGACATCCGCCTGCCATCAGCACCAATAATTATAGTGATCGATGGTCTAAGCTTTACTAATGCTCAACGTGGTTCGCCTGAAGGTTCTGAAGGAGGTCGCCTACCACGGCTCGTTCTCGGCCGCCGCGACCGCGCTGTCCTACACCCAGTCGGCGGTCTCCCAGCAGATCGCGACGCTCGAGGCCGAGACCGGGCTGGCGCTCGTCGAGCGCCATCCGCGCGGTGTCAGCCTGACGGCGGCCGGGCACACCCTCGTGGACCACGCCGAGGGCATCCTCGCGCGCCTGGACGCGGCCGAGGCGTCGCTGTCGGCGATCGCCGGTCTCGGCGGCGGGCGGCTGCGCGTGGCGTCCTTCCCCACGGCCGGAGCGACGCTGATGCCGCTGGCGATCAGCGAGTTCCGCGCCTCCTACCCGAAGGTCGAGCTGACGCTCGCCGAGGGCGAGCCCGAGGCGATCGTGACGCGCCTGCGCGCCGGCGAGCTCGACCTCGCGCTGCTGTTCGAGTTCGCCGGCGAGACGCTGCCGGCGCACGAGCTGACGCGCACGGACCTGCTCGAGGACCCGATGTACCTGGCGCTGCCGCGCGCGCACCCGCTCGCCTCCAGGCAGCGGCTGCGCCTGCAGGACCTCGCGGCGGAAGCGTGGGTGCAGACGGCCAGCACCAGCCCGTGCGCGCGCCATGTCGTGCGCAGTTGCCACGCGGCCGGCTTCGAGCCGAACGTCGCGTTCGAGAGCGACGACTACCAGACGGTCCAGGGTCTCGTGGCGGCGGGGGTCGGCGTCGCGCTGATCCCCGAGCTCGCGTTGTCGGTCGTGCGCGAGGACATCGCCATCCGCACGCTCGCCCCAGCGCCGCCCCTGCGCCAGGTGATCGCCGCCGCGCCCGCCAGCGCGCGCCTGGTGCCCGCGGCACCGGCGATGCTGGGCATCCTCGAAGCCGCGGCGCGGCGCTATGAGACGCAAAGGGGGCGCCCGGCCGACTAGGCCCGGGCGCCCCCCTTGATGCGAGTCTTTGCCAGCTAGCTCAAAGGCTCATTTGGCGGGGTTGGCCTGGTACGCCGCGTTGACGAGCTTGGCCAGCTCCTTGTATCCCTTCGCCGTCGGGTGGATGTCGCCGTCGCCTTCCGAGCCACCCGGGTCGTTCGTGTTGCACATTTCCGTGTACTTGCAGATTGCCGCTTTCTCGACCGACGCCTTGATACCCGCGTCCTTGTTGAACACCGGGAACGGGTTCGCGAGCGTCACGTTCGGGAAGTAGGGCAGGATGTCTTCTACCACCGCTTTGTTGGCGCCCTCCTGCAGTTCGTCACTGCTGGGGAGGATGAACGTGTCCGGGTTGTAGTAACCGAGCAGGATGATCGGCCCGGAGTAGTAGGTGTCCAGCACCCCGAGGGTGTCCCCGAGGTTGGCGAGGATGTGCGGGATCGTGATGTGCACCGCGCTGTAGCTGACGCACGCCAGAACCGCTGCTTTGCCTTCCGAGCCATGTTCGACTTCACACTGTTTGATCTGAGCGAGCTCGTCGTTGGAGCCGATGTTCAGAGTGATCGCCTTGACTTCGTTCGGTTTACCCGTGATTTTGTTGTTTTCGGTGAGGATGCTGACCGCGTCTTCGAGCTGCGAGAGCGAGCCGTAGCCGGCGTGCAGCGGGAAGCCGTCGACGTTGTGGTAGGCACACGGGTGCCAGTCGCCAAGACCCTGGTAGAGGGCCGGAGGCGAGGTCGGTTCGGTCGAGGTTTTGCCGCCAAGCATTTCGTTTTCACCAATCAGGCCATTCGACGTCTCGCCCGGGCAGGCCAGGTTCACGTCGGTGATCCCTTTGAACGATTTGCCGAGGTCTTTGTTGAACCAGTGGTCGAACCCTTCTTCGAATCGCGCCGGGGACTCGGTCGGGTAGTTTTCGTTGAATTTCTGCTCGCTGTAGCCGAAGCTGATCGAGTCGCCCAACGCCAGATAGACGGGGCCTGCCGGCGCAGGCTGAGCGCTGGCGCCCGCCGGCGCGATTACGAACGCCGCGAGCATCAGCGCGACCGCCGTGCAACACGCGATCAGACGCCCGTGTCCACGGAACGAAACTACGGAGCCATTCATGGCTGCCATCTCACATCCTCCAATACGTGCGTGCGGGCCTGGCCCTCAGGCACGGCCCCTCAATAAGTTCATCCCTCAATGCAGTACTCCCCAAGCTACAGCTCGGGGAGGTTGCCATGAGCATAGCCAGCGGGGGTAGTTGTGTCAAGCCGGGTGTGTAAGGGGCAAATAAGGATCGGCCCCGTCACGTCCGGGGCCGACGTCATGCTTTTTCGTTCGGTTTCCAGTCGCAGTCGGAAGGACGAGATCATGGAGATAGTGCTGCTGATCGTCGGAGTGCTGGTCGGGGCGGCCTGCGCGGCCCTGCTCGCGAGGCCGAATCGCGGGCGCATGCGCGACGAGCTGACGGCGATCTCCGTCGACGTCCTTGCCCAGACCGGCGAGTCGCTGGCGCAGCGGGTCGCCGAGGCGCGCCGCGCCGAGGAGGAGCGCGCGGCGGGCGAGATGTCAAGGCGCGCGGAGGAGATCAAGGGCGTGATCGCCCCGGTGCAGGAGAAGCTCGGCAGGATGGAGAGCGAGATCGGGCGCCTTGAGCGCGAGCGCAGGCAGGCCCAGGGCGAGCTCGCGCAGATGATCCGCCAGCTCGGCGAGGGCGTCGGCACGCTGCGCCAGGAGACCGGCAACCTCGTCTCGGCGCTCAAGCGCCCCTCCACCCGCGGCTCGTGGGGAGAGATCCAACTGCGCAACGTCGTCGAGATGGCGGGCATGGTCTCGCACTGCGACTTCCTCGAGCAGAGCACGATCCAGACCGGCGAGGGAACGTTGCGGCCGGACATGCTCGTGCGCCTCCCCGGCGGCAAGCTGGTTGTGGTCGATTCCAAGGTCCCGCTCGATGCCTACCTATCCGCGCTCGAGGCAACCGGCGAGGACGAGCGCGAGCTGCACACCGCGCGCCACGCGCGCCAGACGCGCGAGCACATCGCCAAGCTCGCCTCCAAGGGCTACCAGCGCCAGTTCGACTCGACGCCGGAGTTCGTCGTGATGTTCGTGCCCTCCGACGGCATCTACCAGGCCGCGCTGGCGCAGGATCCCGCGCTGATCGAGTACGGCGTCGGCCAGCAGGTCCTGATGGCCACGCCCACGACGCTGATCGGACTGCTGTGGGCGGTCCACTATGGCTGGCGACAGGAGCTGATCGCGGAGTCCGCGCGAGAGATCGCGGAGTCCGCGCGCGAGCTGCACAGCCGTCTCGGGCGCTTCGTCGAACCGCTCTCGAAGGTCGGCCGCCAGCTGGATTCGGCGGTTGGCGCCTACAACGAGGCGATCGGCTCCTTCGACCATCGCGTGATCCCCCAGGTCCGCAAGATCGAGCAGGCCGGCGCGGCATCCGAACGCAAGGTGATCGCGCCGGACGCCGTTGAGATCACGGCCCGAGCGATCACCGCGCGGCCGGAGCTCGGGCCTGAGCAGTCCGCGCCGCGCCGCTCGCACGACGCCGCGGAGCTCCCCGCCCGGGAGCGAATAGCCGGCGGCGCGTGAGGACGATCAGGATCAGCGCGAGCGCCACCGGGACCGTCGCGGGCAGCTCGTCGACGAGGAAGAACAGCAGGTCGAAGCCGAGCGCAAGGATCGCGGTGAGCGCCGCGGCGCGCAGCTGCAGCGAGCGGCCGAGCGTCGCCGCGAGCAGGCCCCCGAGCACGCCGGCGATGAACAGGTCGCCGTAGCCCATCACCGCCGAGCCGAACACCTCGCTCTGAAGCTGCGGCAGGCCCGCCGCCGGATGTGCGGCGTTGAGCGCGTTGTTGGGCCGCTGCAGCAGGTCGGAGATCACGAGCGCGGTGTCCGCCAGGGCCATCGCCACGATCCCCGCCGCAAGCCAGCGCGGCGGCGTCACGGTCGCCAGCAGCACGCCGAGCGCCGCACAGCTGAGCGCGGAGAGCACCAGCGCCGCCGCCTCGCCCGCCAGGCCGCCGCGATCGGCCCACGCAAGCGCGAACAGCGGCAGCACGAGCAGCGCCCGCCGCAGACGCGAGCGCCAGGGCGGGCGACTGTTCCACAGGAACATCGCGAGAGCGAGCGCCGCGAGTATCGGCACCGCGACGAGCGCGAGATACGTCAGCGCCTGCGCGCTGGCGTGTTCGGCGGCGCGCGCACCGAACACGAAGGCGATCACCGACAGCGGCGGGATCACCGCCCAGCGCCGGCCGCGAAGGCGCGCCGGCAAGCTCCACGCGAGCGCGCCGGGTGCCGCCACCAGCGCCCCCTGGGAGAGCGACAGCACCGCGATCGATATCCAGAAAGGGAGCATCGCCGTTCAACATAGATTCTCCGGCGCCGAGCGAGTGCGCTCCGGCGCCGGCCGTGGGATCTCGCCGCGCGCGATCTGCGCTCGCACGCGCGTACGATGATCCTCGTGAGCGCACCCGCAACGCAGGCACCGCCGATCCTGCACCTCTCCGCTGTCGTGGGCAGTCCCCTGCGCGACGCCGACGGCCAGCGCCTAGGCAAGGTCGAGGATCTGATCGTGCGACTCGGCGGCGTCGGCTATCCGCCGATCACCGGCTTCCTCGTCAACGTCGCGGGGCGGCCTTCTTTTCTTGGCGCGGACAGGGTCTCTGAGATCGGTGAAAGCGGTGTCGTCATGCGCAAGGCCAAGCTCGACCTGCGCCCGTTCGAGCGCCGCGCCGAGGAGGTGCTGCTCAAGCGCGACCTGCTCGATCGCCAGCTGATCAACGTCGAGGGCGCGCGGCTGGTGCGCGCCAACGAGATCGAGCTCGCGTACGTCGCCGGGTCCTGGCGCGTGGTGGGCGTGGACACGGGCCCCCGCGGCGGCCTGCGACGGCTGCTGCCGAAGGCGCTCGGATCGCACATCGCCACCGGCGAGTTCCTCGACTGGGCGGGGGTCGAGCCGTTCGTCGGGCACGTGCCGACAGTGCGCCTGCGGGTGCCCCATCCCAAGCTCGCAAAGCTCCACCCCGCGCAGATCGCCGACCTCGTGGAGGCCGCGTCGCGACACGAGGGCGAAGAGATCATCCAGGCGGTCGGCGATGACGACCGCGAGCTCGAGGCGGACGTCTTCGAGGAGCTCGACGACCAGCACCAGCGCGAGTTCCTCGAGGACCGACCCGACGCGCAGGTCGCCGCGATCCTCGCGAGGATGGCACCTGACGACGCCGCCGACATCGTCGGCGAGCTCGACGAGGAGCGGCGCGAGCTCGTGCTCGCCCTGCTGCCCGTCAGCCACCGGATCAAGGTGCGAGCGCTGCTGGGCTACGACCCCGCCGAGGCAGGCGGACTGATGAGCCCCGACTTCGTGCTGCTGCGCGGTTCGACATCCGCAGGAGACGCGCTCGAAGCCGTGCGCCACAGCCAGATCGCACCCGAGCTGCTCGCCACCATCTTCGTCAGCTCAAGCGACGGCTCGCTCGAAGGCAGCATCCCCGTGACCGCGCTGCTGCGCGCCGAGGCAGGGCGCGAGCTGAGCACCTTCGTCAAGCACGAGACCCCGTGTCTCGCACCCGACGCGTCGTTCGAGGAGGTCGCCCGGCAGATGGCCGACTACAACCTGACGGCGATCCCGGTAACCGACGAGCGCCAGCGGATGCTCGGCGTCGTCACCGTCGATGACGTGCTCGAGGCGATGCTGCCCCGCGGTTGGCGCCGGCGCTTCGGCCTGCTCGGAGAGGACTGACAGCCCGCGCCCGTTCCCAGGAGCAGCGACTGAATAGACTGCTGCTCGATGAAGGCTCCCAGCGGAAAGTTCGATGGCGGTCCGAGTACCGTCCGTCATGCGTCGCATCCGGTCGGCCACACGTGGCCGACCGCGTCTGCCTGCCCGGCTTAGCCCTCGCCGCGCGCGTATCTTCGCCTTCCTGGGGTTGCTCGGCCCGGGCCTGATCGCGGCCAACGCCGGCAACGACGCCGGCGGGATCGCCACCTACTCATCGGTCGGAGCGAAATACGGCTACCAGCTGCTGTGGACGATCGTCCTGATCACGATCTCGCTAGCACTCGTGCAGATGCTCGCCGCGCGCATGGGCGTGGTCACCGGCAAGGGTCTTGCCGAGCTCGTGCGCGAGGAGTACGGAATCCGCTGGTCGGTGCTCGCCACGAGCGCCGTGCTGATCGCCAATCTAGGGATCTGCATCTCGGATTTCGTCGGCATCGGCGCGGCCCTCGGCCTGGCGGGCGTGCCTGCACAGGTATCCGTGCCGATCGCCGCGGTCGGGATCTGGCTGATCATCGTTCGCGGCTCCTACCGCTCGGCCGAGCGCATCTTCATCTGGTTCACGATTCCCTTCTTCGGATATCCGATCGCCGCGGTGCTTGCGCATCCGCACTGGGCAGCCGTGGGCAAGGCGCTCGTGGTGCCGCAGATTCACACCAACTCGGCGTTCCTGGTGCTGCTGATCGCCACCACCGGCACGACGATCACCCCGTACATGCAGCTGTACCTGCAGTCGGCCGTCGTCGACCGCGGCGTGCGCGAGGACGAGCTGGTGCACGAGGAGCGCGAGGCGGTCGCCGGCGCCGTGTTCGCCAACCTCATCGCCGCGTTCATCATCATCGCGGTCGGCGCGACGCTGTTCACCCACGGCATTCACAACATCGGCTCCGCCGCCGACGCCGCGCGCGCGCTGAACCCGTTCGCGGGCCGCTACGCGGAGGTGCTGTTCGGGATCGGGCTGCTGGGCGCGAGCCTGCTCGCGGCCGCGATCCTGCCGATCGCCACCTCGTATGTCGTCTCCGAGTCGCTCGGCTATGAGAAGGGCATCGGCCGGCGACGCAAGGAGGCGCCGGTGTTCGTGAACATCATCACCGCGATGATCATGATCAGCGCGTTCGTCGCGATCATCCCGGGCGTGCCCGTGATCTCGCTGCTCGTGGCGGTGCAGGTCGTGAACGGGTTCCTGCTGCCGATCAACCTGTTCTTCATCTGGCGCCTGGCGCGCTCCCAGCACGTGATGGGCGAGCGACGCAGCCGCGGCCTGCTCGACGGCGCCGCCGCCGTGACCGTTGCGGTCACCTCCACCCTCTCGATCGCGCTCGTCGTGATCACCGTCACGAGCCTCTAGCGGCCGCGGCGGCCCATGCGTTGGACACGTGCGGCGCGACTCCGGCGAGAGAGCTACGCCTCGCCGCGGACCAGCAGCGATGCTCCGATCGCCCCGCCGAGGTCGCCCAGCGCCGCGACGTGCACGTGCGGCGGGCGCGAGTCGGCGAACAGGTGCGGCTGCATCTCCTCGGCGATCCGCTTGGCATACGGATGTCCGAGCCTGATCCCCAGCCCGCCGCCGATGATCACGCCCTCGACGTCGAGCACGTTGATCACCGACGCGATCCCGGCGCCGAGCGCGTGCACGGCGCGATCGAGCGTCTGGATCGCGAGCTTGTCGCCGTGGGCGAGCGCGCGCGCCCAGACGCCGCTGGTCAGGCGCGTGCGGTTGCTCTCTTTCATCAGCTTGAACAGATCGGTCTTGCGGCCCTTGTCCTCCGTGAGCCTGCGCACGTACGCTTCCATCGACGCCCGCCCGGAATAGGCCTCCATGCAGCCCAGCCGCCCGCACGTGCAGCGCGCGCCGTCGACCTCCACCACCACGTGCCCGATCTCCCCCGCCCCGCCGCGCCCGACCCACGGCTTGCCGTCGAGGATGATCCCGCCCCCCACGCCGGTCCCCCAGAAGACGCCCAGCAGCGAGCTGTACAAGCGACCCGCGCCCAGTTTGAACTCCGCGTCGGTTGCCACCTGCACGTCGTTGCCCACCGCCACGCGACAGCCGAGCGCGCTTTCGAGCGTCGCCGCCAGCGGAAACGTGCCTTCCCAGCCCGGGAGGTTGCGCGCGCTGGTCACGTCGCCCGCTTCGATCGTGCCGGGGGAACCGACGCCGATCCCCGCGAGGTCCGGCTTGCCGTCCACCAGCTTCACCTCGGCCGCCTTCGCGGCGTCGCGCAGCGCGGTCTCCATCTCCGCGGCGACGTCCGCCGGCCCCCCCGTCGTCGGCGTCGGACGACGGGCCGAGCCGAGCACGTTGTTGTCCTCGTCGACGACCGCCGCCTGGATCTTGGTCCCACCGAGGTCGATCCCGCCGTAGGTGGTCATCTCGGCGGATGATCGCAGACGGGTTGCTGGGACTTTGACACCAGCTCGAAGATAAAGCAGGACGTCGCCCTGCTTTAGGTGAATTTAGGCCTGCTTGCAGCCTTTCTTCGCACTCTCTTACAGGCCTGAACCAGCATTGAGTGGAACGCAATGACCGAGCGCACCGGAGCATCCTGGGTCGTCTACGTGCTGGGAGCTCTTTGCGCCGGCGCGATCGTGGCCGCCGTCCTGCTCGTCGGACCGGCGTCGAGCAGCCAGGCAACGGTGACGCGCACCGCGACCGTCGCCCAGGGCGTCGTGCAGTCGACCGTGTCCGGCAGCGGCAACCTGCAGGCCCTCAGCCAGCTCAACCTGGGCTTCAAGACCGGGGGGACGGTCACGCACATTGACGTCACCCAGGGCCAGCAGGTCACACAGGGCCAATTGCTCGCCACACTCGATCCGCAGAGCGCCGAAGTGACGCTCGAACAGGCGAAGGCCAGCCTGCAGTCCGCCGAAGCAAACCTCGCCAAGGAGGAAGAAACCGACGGCGAAGGCTCGACCGGATCTGGCGCCGCCAGCGGCGGCACCGCGTCGGCTGCCTCCGTGCGCGCGACAACCGTCTCGCAGACCGCCACCGCGGCCAGCGCTTCGACCAGCGCGTACCCGGGCAGCCCCACATCGACCGCGACGACGACAACGCCCACAAGCACCTCCCCCGCCGCGACCACGCCCACCGCAACCACACCCGCCACCACCGCGCCGGGGAGCAAATCGCCGAGCAAGAGCACGACGACGCCGGCCGCTTCCGAAGAACGCTCGACGACGACGCAAAGCACGAAAGCCAAGCGCACCGCGGGGGAAACGGAAGCGAGCGAAGAAAAGGCCAAGGAAAAGGAAAAGATCAGCACGGCGACACGTGAAGCGAACCTCGCCTCCGCGCGCGCGGCAGTCAGGAGCGACGCGCTGAGCGTGCACAGCGACGAACAGGCGGTGCAGGACACCAACCTGTACGCGCCCGAGAGCGGCACGATCGTCTCGCTCTCCGGTCAGGTCGGTGAAGTCGTAACCGGCAGCGGAACGACGCGCGCTTCGAGCGCCGCCAGCTCCTCCGGCGGCTCGGGATCGAGCGGAGCGGGAGCGGGAGCGACGGGCCGCTCGGCCACCGGCGCGTCAAGCACGTCCAGCTCCTCGAGCTCCGCGAGCTCCTCCAGCTCGGCGTTCGCCGTCCTCAGCGACCTCAGCTCGATGCAGCTGGTGGTGCCGTTGAGCGAATCGGAAATCGGCAACGTCAAGGTCGGTCAGATCGCCACGGTGACCGTCGAAGCGCTCGAAGGGCGCAAGCTGGCTGCGCACGTCAGCGAAGTCGCGTTGCTCTCCACCAGCAGCAGCGGTGCCGTCAGCTACGACGTCACCTTCCAGCTCGACCAGCTGACGGCGGGCCTGAAGCTGGGGATGAGCGCGACCGCCGAAGTCGTCGTCAAGCAGGCCGAAGGCATCAACGTCCCGACCAGCGCCATCACCGCGGACACGGTCACCGTGGAGCGCGCCGGCAAGCAGGTGCGCCAGCGGGTCGTCACCGGGCTCGCCGGCAACAGCTCGACGATCGTCCTCAGCGGCTTGAAGGCGGGCGAAACGGTGGTCCTGCCGGCGGCGAGCAGCACGAGCTCGGGCGCCGCGAGCCTCACTTCCAGGCTCAGCCGCCTGGCCGGCGGTGGGGCGGCGCTCGGCGGCGGCATCGGCGGTGGCGGCGGTCTTGGCGGCGGGGGCGGCGCCTTCTTCAGAGGCGGCGGCTGATGCGTTGGCCCGCGCGCCGGCACGGGCAGACACCGCCACGCGTGCCGCGCGAGCGGCCGCTGGTGGCGCGTGCGCCTTTCGCGCCCGGGGCGAGCGCACGCGAGCAACCTCCTCGATCGCATCCCGTCATCAAGGTGCACGAGGTCTCCAAGGTCTTCGACCTCGGCCAGATCCGCGTGCGTGCGCTGCGCAACGTCTCGCTGCGCATCGACACCGGCGACCTCGTCGCGATCATGGGCAGCTCGGGCAGCGGCAAGAGCACGCTGATGAACATCCTCGGCTGCCTCGACGTCCCCACGAGCGGGCGCTATGAGATCGACGGCGTCGACGTCAGCGAGATGGACGAGGACGACCTCGCCGACCTGCGCAACCGCAAGATCGGGTTCGTCTTCCAGAGCTTCAACCTGGTCGCGCGCACGAGCGCGCTCGTCAACGTGGAGCTGCCGCTCGCGTACGCCGGCCTGCGCGGCGCCGAACGCAGAAAGCGCGCCGAACGGGCGCTGCGCTCGGTGGGGATGGCCAACCGTATGCGCCACCATCCCTCGGAGCTCTCGGGCGGCCAGCAGCAGCGCGTCGCGGTCGCGCGCGCGATCGTCACGAACCCCGCGCTGATCCTCGCCGACGAGCCGACGGGCAACCTCGACTCGCATTCGACCGAGGACGTGCTGCGGATCTTCGCGCACCTGAACGAAGAAGGACGCACGGTCGTCCTGATCACCCACGAGCCCGATGTCGCCGAACAGAGCAAGCGGGTGATCCGCCTGAGCGACGGTCAGGTCGTCGAAGACCGTCGCACGCTCGGCGTACACGACGCCCCGCCGGTGCTCCAGAGCCAGAAGTCCGGGCACCGCTCCCCCCTCGCCGGAGCTGCGGAGGCGCAGACATGATCGGCCCGGAGATGCTGCGCATCGCGTGGAGCGGGATCACCGCGAACAAGCTGCGCTCGGGCCTGACGATCCTCGGCATGACGATCGGCGTCGCCTCGGTGATCGTGCTGATCGCCGTCGGCAACGGCTCGTCCAAGGCCGTGCAGTCGACGATCCAGAGCCTTGGCACGAACGTGCTCGTCGTGCAGGCCAGCGGCGGCTTTCGCTTCGGCGCCCGCGCGAGCACCGCGGCGACCGTCTCGCTGACCAAGCAGGACGCCGAAGCGCTGCAGAGCCCCAGCCTCGCCCCGGATGTCAAGAGCGCCTCGCCGGTCGTCGACGCCAGCGACGTGAAACTCGTCTACAGCGGCACGAGCTATGAACCGTCGTCGTTCGTCGGCACGACGCCCTCCTACCTGACCGCCCACACCTACAGGATCCAGGAAGGCGCTGCGTTTTCCGCCGAAGACGTCAGCAAGGACCGGCGCGTGGCGGTGATCGGCCAGACCGTCGTGCAGGAACTGTTCGCCGGGGGCAGCGCCGTCGGGCAGAACATGAAGGTCAACGGCAGCAACTACGAAGTGGTCGGCGTGCTCGCGAAAAAGGGAACCAACGGCACCACCAACGAGGACGATGTCGTGATGGCCCCGATCACGACCGTGCAGGATTCGCTGACGGGCGTGGGCCCAGTCGACTCGATCACCGTCCAGGCCAAGTCCGAATCCTCGCTCAACGCGGCCGAAGCGGAGGTCACGACGATCCTCGAGGAACGCCACAAGATCAAGGACACCTCCGAACCCGGCTTCAGCGTGCTCAACCAGGGCTCGCTGCTGGAAACCTCGAGCTCGACCAGCAGCGTGTTCACGACGCTGCTCGGAGAGGTGGCCGCGATCTCGCTGCTCGTGGGCGGAATCGGCGTGATGAACATCATGCTCGTGTCCGTCACCGAGCGCACGCGCGAGATCGGTATCCGCAAGGCCGTCGGCGCCAGGCGCAGCGACATCCTCACCCAGTTTCTGACCGAGGCGATGCTCGTCTCCCTGTTCGGCGGCATCTGCGGAGTCGCCGTCGGCGTGATCGGCAGCCAGTTCGAGATCGCCGGCGTGCGTCCGGAAATCGCCACCTACTCGATCTTCCTCGCCTTCGGCGCCGCGCTCGCCTCGGGGCTGTTCTTCGGCACCTATCCAGCGGCTCGCGCCGCCCACCTGCGACCGATCGAGGCGCTGCGCTTTGAGTGATCCATCTTCCCCCCATCAGGAGCCCGCAATGCCACATCAAGAGCCAGGCACGACCCAAGAGGAGCCCATCGTCGAGGCGAGCGCCCCGCAGCAGCCGGCCGCCTACGCGCAGGGTCCGCCGGCCTACGAGCCGATCGCCGGTCAGGACGAATGGCTGGCCGAACCGGAGGAACTGCCCCGGCGGCCCAGGCGGCGCCTGTTCGGAAAGGGCGGCAACCCGATCTTCCTGGCGCTGCTAGGCGTGCTGTTGATCGCCTGCGGCTTCATCGGCGGCGTGCTCATCGAGAAGGGCGAAACGTCCTCGAGCACTGGCTCCGGTGCCGCGGCAAGCCTCGCATCGCGCTTCCGCGCCCTGCGTGGGGGCACCGGCTCGACCGCGACTGGCGGGTCGGCGGGCGCGAGCAGCGGCTTTGTCCGGCCGACCGCCGGTACCGTCGCCTACCTCGCCGGCAGCACGCTGTACGTGACCAACTCCGAAGGCAACACCGTCAAGGTCACGACCTCGGCTGCCACCAGCGTCACCAAGACCGTCAAATCGAGCGTCGCGGGCATCCATCCCGGCGAAACCGTCACGATCACCGGCACGACCGGCTCAGGTGGCGCGGTCAGCGCCGAATCGATCAGCGTCGGCTCGAGCGCCGGCGGGCTGGCGGCGCTGTTCGGCGGCGCAGGCGCTGGGACCGGCGCCGGCAAAGGCGGCGCGGGCGGTAGTGGCGGCGGCGAACCTTCGCTGTTCGGCAGCGGCGGCTAGCGGCTAGCTACAGTCCCGGCTGATGGGAGCGGACCACCAGGCGGGCACCCAATTCGACAACAGATCACCAACAAAGGAAGTCAATGCCTCACATCCACAGCAGTAGGCCCGTAATAGCGGTGCTCCTCCTCGCGCTCGCCAGCCTCGCGCTGGCGGCCTGCGGCGGCTCATCGAGCACCTCCTCCTCCACAACCGCCACCTCGAGCGCCAGCGCGAGCGCGACGACGCCCACCACCGGTGGGCGAGCGGGCGCCCCGGGAGGGCGCTTTGCCGCGATCCGCGAATGCCTGAAGAAGAACGGCATCACGCTGCCCACGCGCAAACCCGGCCAGGCGCCCGGCGCCGGTGGCTTCCTCGGCGGCGCCGGTCCGGCGCTGCCCAAGGGCGTCACCAAAGCCCAGTACGAAGCGGCCATCAAGAAGTGCGGCGGCTTTCCGCGCGGCGGCCTTCCGAGTGGTCGCGGCTTCCGTGGCTTCAGCACTCCCGCGGCCAAACAGGCGCTGACGAGGTTCGCGGCGTGCTTGCGCAGCAACGGCGTCGACGTGCCGGAACCCAACACCTCGGGCAAAGGCCCGATCTTCGACACCAAGGGCATCGACACCGCGGGTGCCAAGTTCAAGGCCGCGGAGACCAAGTGCCGCAGCGCCCTGCTCGGCGCATTCCGCGCGCGGCCAGGGGCGAACGGAGGAGCACCCGGCGCGAACGGTGCGGCACCCGGCGCGGCACCCGCCACACCAGCTGGCTAACGAACGGGCAGCTCTCGCCCAGGCTGATCGGCCCAGGACCGCGCCACCGGCGCGGTCCTGGCGGGCCGATGGCGTCTGCCTAGCGGTGCTTCTTCGGGTCCGGGATCGCCGCGGAGCTCGGCTTGCTGGCGATCGTCGGGACCGGCAGCGCCGCCACACGCTGCATCAGCTGGCTCCACTGCGCGGCGCTCAGCGGGCTGGTGGTGACGATCGGCGCGGGCGCGGTACGGCCCGAGCCCGCCGAGTGCGCGACCGTCGCGGCCGCCGCCGGGTTGAGCGTTGCCGTGGCGGCCGGCGGCAGGAACTCGAGGTGGATGCGATTCCAGTCGGCCGAGGAGGAGTGGGTGCTCGGCGAGCCGGGGTAGCGCATCAGGCTGTCGATCGCGTGCGGCACGAATCCGGCCGGCAGGGTCAGCAGCGCGCGGATCGTGAGGTCGGTGATCGTTTCCGGCCCCTGGTGGCTAGCGATCGGCGTGCCGTTGATCGCGGTGATGTCCACTTCCTCGCTGGTGTAGGCAGTTGAGGACGCCGGGTCCTGGCGCTGCGAGCAGCGCAGCGCACCGACCGTCGGCTGCAGGCCGCTGCGCGACAGGAACGCGAGCACCGCCAGGACGCGTTTGTCGACGGCGCCGGCAGCGACTTCGTGGCGCCCGCAGGCATCGAGCGTGATCCCAGGATCGGACAGCACCGCGCGCTCCAGCTGCGCCTTGGAGAGCAGGAATACGTCGCTCGCGGTCGCGCCGAGCAGCGCGTTGGTCGCCTTTGCCCCCTGCGGATGTAGCGCCGTCTGGAGCTGCGCCCAGTTGGAGAGGATCGGACCGGGGTTGACCGTTTCGGTATCGCCCGCGGGACGGATCGCGAAGCGCAGGTGCCCGTCGCGCGCGCCGGGCGGCACGCTGACGCGCCCCAGGACCGTGCCGGAGGCGACGACCGAGCCCTTGCGCAGGGGCAGGCGCTGGCCGGCGTTGCTGGTTCGCGCCCTCCTGGCAGCGCTGGCAGCCGCGGCCGCGCGCGCGTCCGGGTTGCCCGGGTGCGCGAACAGGCGGACCCTGTCCATGCCCGCCGGCGCCGCTTCCTGCGTGCTCGCCGGGAGTGAGATCTGCCCGGCGGCCGACGGGGCCGGCGCGCGCGGCGTCTTCACGTTGAGGGTGAGCGGCGACTGCGTGCCCGCGCTGGCAGGCTGCGAGGGCACGGGGTCGTGCGAGCTCGCGGCTTCCACGACCGGCGACTTCGCCCGCACGCTCGGTAGCTTCGGCAGGACATAGCTGGGCGCGATGCTGCCCAGCCCCGCGTAGGTGAACACGTCGCCGTAGACGTCGCGCAGGACCACGTACTTGCCGAGCTTGCGCGAGTCGCCGATCTGCATGATGCGACCGTCCTGCACGGCGACCACCGATGCGTTCGGAGAGCTCATCAGTTCGACGAGCTGCAGCGCCTGGGCGACGGACTTGGCGGCGGAGGATGTGGCGGCGGCTGCGGCGGCCGTCGGCGGCGGTGGCGGCGCAGAGCCAGGGGCGCCCGAGCTCGCGGCGCCGGTGGCCGCCGCGCCGGTGCTCGGCGCGGTGCCGGCAGCCGCGGTGGAGCCTGCTAGCGCCGTCGCTCCGGCCGTGGCGCTCGAGGCCCCGACCGGCGGCGTCGGCACGGGGCTCCAGGAGAGCCGCTTTCCGGTCACCGGCGGGCGGCCGTCGACCAGGCCGGTGAGCGTCGCGATCACTGCCTTGGGATAGGTGGAGATCAGCTTCGCCCGCAGGAGCACCGAGTCGGCGTATTCTTCGGAGTGGTTGTAGGCGAGGATCGCTGCGCGCAGGTTGGTCGCCGCTCCCGCCGCGCGCAGATAGCGAGCGGCGGCGAAGATCGCGTCGACCGGGTTGTAGGGGTCGGCGTAGCCGGCGTTCAGCGCGTCGACGCCGTACTGCAGCCAGGTGCTCGGCTCGAACTGCATCCAGCCGACGGCGCCGGCGGTCGAGACCGACTGGTCGGTGCCGTAGTCGGTCTCGATTTCGTTGATCGCCGCGAGGATCTGCCACGGCACGCCGTACTGGACGGCGGCGGCCTTGTAGATCGGCAGCAGGAACAGCGGGATACGGTAGAACGCGAGCGCCTGGTCTGAGGCTTCCGCGGAGGCGAGGATCGCCGCCAGCGCGCCCGCCTCAGCGGCGACCATCTGCGGCGAGGACGCCACGTTGTTCGGCCCCGTGGCCTTTTCGCTGTGCTTGGTGGCCTTGCCCGCTTCGGCGTTTGCCGTGGTGGTCGTCTGGTTCGGGTTCGAGGGAGCGCTGGCGGTCGTCTTCTGTTTGCGCTTGAGGACCACCGTCGGAGCTTCCGCAGCCGGGGCCGCGGAGGCGCTCGTCTGCGGCGTGCTCGCGGTCGGTTCGGGGCTCGCCTGCGGCGTGGTGCTCGCCCCGGTCGTCGTTTCGCTCGGCGTGCTCGTGGTCGCGGGCGTCGTCGTGGTGCCGGTGCTCGACTGTCCCGTTTCGCCTTCCTGAGCGCCGCTGCCTGCTTCGGCGCTGGCCGGCGCGCCGGTCGCGCCCAGCGCCGCACCGGTGAGTGGGCCGCCGAGACCGGCCGCGGTCAGACCGCCCCCCGCGAGGGCGGACAGCATCGCGTGCAGAGCCCGGCGGCGGGCGCGGTTCACGGGCGGCATACGCGGATATCGATCATCTCGGGGGACGTCCCATTTTCGGTGGCGGCGCAGCTTGCCCACGAATGCGGGGTACGCCCACCGTGATTCTTATCGGCAGCGAACCACGAATCCGTAAAGGATTCGTAATCGCGCCGGCAAAACGTGGAGTGCTCTGATTCCATGGCGGTCGGGGCCCAGGCACCCTAACGATGCCCGCGGGCGAAGCGTCGCGGTTGGCCGGCCATCGCGTGTTCGCGGCGGCGGGCCCCAATCCTGCCGCGCGGACGCCCCGGAACTCTCTGCGCCTTGCGCTTGTAACAGATCGCGCGAACGCTCTATTGTTGACAGCGGAGGGTTGATGAGGATGACAGGAGCGGCTGAAGATGCCGGTCCACGACGCGGATGGGGAGCGAACATGAGCGCCAGGCGGTGTTGGATCGTTGTAGCGCTGGTTTGCGCGGTGTCGTTGGCCGCGGTCGCGCCGGCGCTCGCCGAAGAGACCGTGAAGATCACCGAAGCGGGCTTCTCGCCGAACCTGCGCGGTGCGCCTACGAACGCGTTCGGTAGCGCCACGATCGGCTCGACGAACCTGCCGGTGCCCTCGCCGATCACCCATGTCGACGTGTTCGGCCCGGCGGGCGTGACGCTCAACCTGGCAGGCACGGGCACGTGCCTGAAGGAAAAGCTCGAACAGCTCGGTGCGCAGGGCTGCCCGGCGGATTCGAAGGCAGGCTTCGGCGGCGGCGAAGGCGTCTACGAACTCGCCCACGAAATCATCAACGAGGCATACACGCTGGACTTCTTCCTGGCCGACAACAAGCCGGGACACGTCTCGCTGCTGATCCTGCTCAAGGGGTCCACCCCAGTGTCGATCGAAGTGATCTTCACGGCCACGGTGATCACCGGGCTGCGGCCCTACGGCCTCGGCTTCAGCGTCGAAGTGCCGCTCATCAAAGTGCTCCCCGAAGCCTCGGACGCGTCCGCCAAGACCGCCTTCCTGACGCTCGGCGCGCACAACGTCGCCTACTACAAGAAGATCCACGGCAAGCGCAAGCTGTTCCATGTCGAGGGCATCATCCTGCCCAAGAAGTGCCCACGCGGCGGCTGGCCGGTTGCCTCGAAGTTCAGCTTCGAGGACGGCTCGACGGTGCTCGCCAAGCGCACGGTTCCCTGCCCGAAGTGATGCGGATGGCGGCGCGGGCGCTGCTGCTCGCCGGGCTCGCAAGCCTTGGCTGCGCGGCGTCTGCCGTGGCGCAGGCCCCAACCGAAGCGAGCATCCACCCATCGCTGGTGCCCGACCGGCTTGGCGCGAGCGCGGCGCTGACGCTCGCGCTGCGCTACTCCGGCGGAGAAGAAGGCGTCCCTGAGCCGCTGCGCACGATCGTCGTGCGGCTGCCGGCGGGACTCGGGATCGACCTGCGCGGGGTGTCCAGCTGCCCCGCGGCGCGCCTGCGCCGCCAGGGCGCGGCCGGTTGTCCTTCGGGATCGCTGCTCGGGCGCGGCCGCGCCGCGCTCGAGGTCCACGCGGGCTCGCAGATGCTCCCGGAGCAGGCCGCGGCGTGGGCTTTCCGCGGTCCCAACCGCGGCTCGAGCCCGACGCTCGAGATCCTCAGCCAGGGCTACACGCCGCTGGACGAGCGGACGCTCAGCACGGGCGTCCTGCGGGGCGAGGACGACGCGCCATACGGCTCACAGCTGACCATCTCGATCCCGCCGATCCCCACGCTCGTGTACGAGCCCGACGCATCCGTGAGGACGCTGTCGTTGACGATCTCGCGCAGTGGCACGATCGTCGTCCCCGACAGCTGCCACGCGGGCGGGTTTGCGTTCGCGGCCGCGTCCACGTTCGCCGACGGCTCGACCACGACGGCCGCGGCGAGCGTGCCGTGCCCGTAGCGTGCCGTGCCCGTAGCTCACCAAAGCGCCAGCCAAAGCGATATTCTGGGTCGCGATGGAAACGATCCTCTCGGTGTTGCAGGTCGCGATTGCGGTGATCCTGATCTTCCTGGTGCTGATGCACTCGGGCAAGGACTCCGGCCTCTCAGGCGCCTTCGGCGTCGGCAGTGGCACGGGTCCGCTCGGAGGTGGGTCGCTGGTGGAGCGCAACCTCAACCGCTGGACGATCTTCTTCGCGGTGCTGTTCTTCCTGAACGCGTTCCTGCTTCTCAAGAAAGTCTGAGCGGTCCTTCGGGGCCGTCCCCGCCGGCCGCCAGCCGCTCGAGCCGATCGAGGATCTCGATCGCTTCCGCGCGCAGCTCGGCGTCGATCGCCTGATAGTCCTCCTGTGAGAGCTTGCCCGTGCGGAAATCGAGCTCCGCGTCGCGGATCTCGCGGTACTTCGCCTCGCGTGCCGCCTCGAGGTCATCGTGCGTGGCCGCGGCGGACGCCGCGGGCGCAGCTGATGCCTGACGCGCGACGCTGGCGAGCCGATCCCGAGCGTCCCGCGCCGGCGACCCCGCGTCGCCGGGCCTGCGCGCGCGTCGCAGAGGCGCGCCGACGACGAGCACCACGAGCCCGATCAGCGCGAGCGTGAGGATCGCGATCAGAACGGCCACGCCGTCACCGAACTGATGCGCCTGCCCACGATTCCGCCCACCCGCGCGCGTTAGGCGCGGGCCAGGCCCCGGAGGGCCCGGGCGCGCGAGCGCACGCTCACGCGCCGGCGCACAACGCTGGGCGCCGGCCACAGCGCAATCAGCCCGCCGCCGAAGCTGATCAGGCCGCCGATCCAGATCCAGAACACCAGCGGTGAGACGAGGAAGTTGAACTGCGCGGGCGGCGGGTTCTTCAGATAGGCGCGGGCGAGGTAGGCGATCCCGACGAGCGCGTCTTCCGCTGGCAGCGTGCTGTTGCCGACGCTTACGATCCGCTTCAGCGCGGGGGTTTCGATATCGGGCGCGATCGCCGTCCAGACGTTGCGCGTGAAGCTCCCGTTCATCGCGACGTGACTGACGGGCTGACCGCCGATCAGGCTGCCGACCGTGCCCTGGCTGGCTTCCTGGGAGGCGTAGAAGCCCTCGCTGGGGTTCAGCGTGGCGACGTGATGCCCGTGCTCGCTGACGTCGAGCAGCGCTCCCAGGCTCAGCGTCGAGCCGGTGTGCGCCTCGTCGTACTTGGGGGTGATCGTCGCGGTTGGCCGCACGTAGCGGACGGTGTAGGCGCCGACGCGGGTCGACTGCCCCGGCGAGAGCCCCAGCTGCGAGGCGTGCTGGAAGGACGAGGATGCGGCCACGCCGACGAACAGCACGGCGATGCCGATGTGGACGATGTAGCCCCCGTAGCGACGGCGGTTGCGGCGCACGAGCGCCAGCAGCGCAAGCGGCGCGGGCTCGCCGGCCATCGCGCGTCGCGCGCGCGTGCCGCGGAAGAACTCCTGTCCGATGCTGCCGAACACGAAGCCCGCGCAGCAGAACATCGCAATCGCAAGCGGCTTCTGTGTCACGCCGGCGATCTCCAGCGCGCCCAGCACGAGCAGCGCGCAAACGCTGGGCACGACGAAGTTGCGCCGGGCGTTGGCGAGCGTCGCGCGTCGCCAGGCGATCACCGGCCCGACGCCGCTGAGCAGCACCAGGATCAGCGCCAGCGGCACCGTGTAGCGATCGAACCACGGCGGGCCCACCGAGGCTTCCTGGCCGGTGACGGCCTCGGAGATCAGCGGGAAGTAGGTGCCCCAGAAGATCACGAAGCACAAACCGACCAGCACGACGTTGTTGGCGAGGAAGATCGACTCGCGCGAGAGCCACGAGTCCAGGCGATGCTCGGAGCGCAGCATGTCGCGGCGCGAGACCACCAGGTAGATCGAGCCGCCGATCAGCGTGGCGATCAGGAACACGAACGGCACTCCGAGCGTGTGTCCGCCGAAGGCGTGGATCGAGTCGAGGATGCCGCTGCGTACGAGGAACGTGCCCATGATCGCCAGCGTGCCGGTGGCAAGCGCGAGCGAGACGTTCCACACCTTCAGCATGCCCCGCTTCTCCTGGATCATCAACGAGTGCAGGAAGGCGGTGCCGGTCAGCCACGGCATCAGCGAGGCGTTCTCGACGGCGTCCCAGCCCCAGTAGCCGCCCCAGCCGAGCTCCGAATAGGACCACAGGGCGCCCAGCAGGATGCCGGCGCCGAGGAACAGCCACGCCGCGAACGCGAAGCGGCGGATCGCTTTGATCCAGTCCGCGTCGACCCTGCGCGCCAGCAGCGCGCCCATCCCGAACGCGAGCGGGATCGTGCACAGCGTGTAGCCCGAGTACAGCATCGGCGGGTGGATGATCATCGTCGGGAAGCGCAGCAGCGGATCCAGCCCCGCGCCTTCCGGCGGCGCGGGGTGGGTCGTCGCGAAGGGGTTGGCGTAGAAGACCATCAGCGCCACGAAGAAGCCGCCGAAGCCGAGCAGGATCGCCGTCGCGTAGGCGGCCACGTCGCGCAGGCGCTTGCGCGTCAAGAACAGCGCGAGGCTCGACCACAGCGACAAGAGCCACGCCCACAACAGCAGCGAGCCTTCCTGTGAGGACCACACCGCTGCGGCGCGATAGAGCGCGGGCGTCGTGCGGCTCGAGGTGTCGGCGACCGTGTTGAACGTGAAGTCGTTGCGCAGGAACGCGACCTCCAGCACGATCATCGCGACGGTCAGGATCCCCGCGAGCGCGTATACGGAGCGCCGGCCGGACTCCGAGAACTCGACGCGCCCGCTGCGCACGCCGTACAGCGAGGCGCCGATGCCGTATGCGCACACCGCGAGCGCCAGCAGCAGGCAGGCAAAGCCGAGGCCAGCCATCAGCGCCTACGCTCGGGGCTGGACGTTTGCGCCGTGCGCCAGCGCACTCAGGAGTTCTGGTTCTCGCTCGGCGGAGCGGTCTTGTACTTGGAGGGGCACTTGGTGATCAGCGAGTTGCGTTCGCCGATGTAGCGCCCGCCCTGCTTCTCCACGGTCACGATCACCTCGCGCCCTTCGCGGAACGGGTCGGGCACGATCCCCGTGTACGCCAGCGGGATCGTCGTGCCGCCGACGCGATCCTCGACGCTGAAGTCCAGGACGGCGCCTTCGCGGTGGACCGAGCCGCTCACCACGGTGCCCGTCAGCTGGTAGCTGCGGCCGGGTTGGGCCTCGCGCATCAGCTGGCTCGGCGTGAGCGCGGGGCTGGCGGCGCTGAAGCTCGTGTAGATCAGCGCGCTGGCCAGCACCACGGCCGCGCTGAGCGCGACGACGAGGCGCACCGTCCGCTTGCGCGAGGGGTTCATCGCGAAGAAGTATCGCAAACCCCCTATGCCCCCGCGTCGGCAACCGCTGGCCTGGCAATCGTCCACCGCCGGCGCGGGCGACGAGGAAACAATGGTTGCACGGCGAAACCTTTACGCGTGGATGACGTTATGGGAGGTGGCGATCAATGAGACCGAGCCTCCTGCACCCCCGCGGCGAGCCGCGACACTCGCGCCGGCACCGGCGTGGACGCGCAGCCGCGACGGGCGAGCTCGTGCGCGAGCCCGCGTCAGGCGCATGCGATCCGGCCGTCGCGCGCGTGCGCGAGGCGGGCGGACCGGTCGACCATGCCTCATACAGCTGCCAGTGCGGCTGCGTGTTCGACGCGCCGGTGTCGACCACGGTCTGCTGCCCGCACTGCGGCGTCGGCCAGGCCTGGTAACGCCGCGCCCAAGCAGGCAAAGCCGGCCGGGGCGCTCAGCGCACTTGCCACTGCGGCGTCGGCCAGGCCTGGTAGACGCCCACTGCACGACGAAGGCCCCGCCGCAGCGGGGCCTTCGCGCACATCGGCTGGCGGTTGGCGCCCGCCCTCCTAACCGGCCTTTACTTCGAACGCCGGCTGTTCGTACTCCCAGTTGCAGCCGGGTTCGATCCCCGTCGCGCTGAAGGAGCCGAGCGTGCCGCCGCAGTCGATCGCGCCATAGGTCGTGTTGAGGAAGACCTGTTCGGGGAGCGGGTCCGAGCCCACCGCGGGCGGCGCCACGGCCACCCTTTCGTAGTCCTCGCCTTCACAGGCGCCGGTCGTTTTGTTGACGTGTTCCGCGTTGCAGACGTAGTCCGCGTTGATCGCCACGTTCAGCGAGTTCTCCGGCCCGGATTCGCCCGTCGGTTCGGCGCCGTAGGTCTGGGTGTTGAAAGCGATCCCGATGACCGCCTGCGCGGGCAGTTTGGCGTCGGGAAGCTTGACCGTGACCTTGGTCGCCTTCGCGAAGGCGCATTCCTTACCGTAGCCTTTGACGTCTTCGGGCATTTCCAGCGGGCACTTGGCGCTCGCGGAGGGCCGGTAGTGGATCTTGACGGTCTTCGTGATCCGCGCGATCGGCGAGCTCAGCGAGCCCACCTTGTAGACGCTGACCGTGATCGGCCATTCAAAGCTCGCGCCCATGGCGGTCGTGCACGCAGCGCCGCTTCCGCTCTGACACGCGTAACTCTCCATCAGGACAGAGATCATCGGGCTCGTGCGCGCCGTACCTCCGAACTGGACCTCGCCGCCGAATTCCCACACGGAATCCGACTCGAAGCCAAGGGCCGGCAATGCCTTCGATGGGATGTTGTTGTAGATCACTTCGCTCGCGCTTGCCGTCCCGGCCGCAAGGGCCGCGATGGCGGTGGTCGCGAGGAGCGCCGCAGCCAGCCTGGCGGACCTCGCTGGAATCCTTCCGCTCATGTCTGTCTCCATTCGTTGCGATCAAGTCCTCTGACTACGAGGCGGTTGTCGGCGCCCTCCAGGGCCGACGGAGGAAACGGCGCGGCAACGGTTAACTCCCCCAACCGCTGTTCGCGATCGACCACGCGCTCACACCAACATCCCTCTTGTCCAGACGCTATTCGTCCGCGTAGCCGATGTCAAGCCTGGCGGCCAGCTCTTAGCACCTGCTTCAAACTATGCCGTGCGGTCGGAGCGGCTAGCGGATGTGCATCCCCGAGATCGCGCGTGCGATCACGAGCTGCTGGATCTCGGCGGTGCCCTCGAAGATGTCGTAGATCACGCGCGACCTGCATGGTTGAGCCATTTTCCGCACGGTTGAGCCAAACACGCTCCGGCTGAGTCCGCTGGAATCCGGTCGAATCAGGGCTGAACTGGCGCGAGACTGGCGCGAGCTGAGGCTCGTGCTTCAGGTCCGTGGACCGAGAAAGACGCGCCGCTCGCTGCGCGTTTCAGCCCGTCGCCGCCCGGCCCTGCTGCGCCGCCAGGTACGCATCGAGCAGACCCGCGGCCTCGCCCTCGTTGCCGGGCATCAGGTGGCCATACAGATCCATCGTGACCGCGATTTTCGAGTGCCCCATGTACTCGCTCAGCGCCTTGGCGTTGACGCCGGCGGCGATCATCAGCGAGGCATAGGTGTGCCGGCACTCGTGCAACGTGATCCTGCTCAGCCCGGCGCCCTCCCACGCCCGGTCTGCGCGTTCGGTCAGCGTCCGGTCACAGAACGGGACGGCCGGCGCGGCCCCGAACAGCAGGCCCTCAGGCCAACCGAGCGCGAGCACGTGTTCGGCCAAGTGGGAGCGCAGAGCGCCCGCGACCGGCACCTTGCGGTCCTTCCCCGACTTCGTGGCGATCTCCCCCACCTCAGCGTCCCACCCACGGCACACCCGGATCACGCCGCCCGGCAGGTCCACGTCCTCGACGTGCAAGGCCATCAGCTCGCCCCGCCGCAAACCCGCGTACATCGCGGTCGCCCACACGCGCCGGTCAGCCGCCGACAGCTTCGCGAGCAGCTTGGCGCACTCGCCCGGCGTGGCGATCCGATCACGACGACTGCGCACCCGCGGCAGCTTGAGGCCCGACGTGGGGTTGACGGCCACGACACCTTCCTCGATCGCCTCCCGGTAGATAGCCCTGAGCGGCAACACCGTGACGCCCACGTTCGACGCGCTGCGACCTTCGGCGATCAGGGGATTGACGAGCAGCTGCTTCAAGTCGATCGTGCGGACCTCGGACAGCCGCATCGAGCCGATCGCGGGGTTCACGCGAAGCCGCATCGCGTCGGCGTACGCACGTAGAGCGCTCGGCTTGTATGGGTCTCCCGAGCGTGTCAGGCTCGTGCCGGCACGGGCCCGGGCAAGCCACGCATCGGCCGCCTCGGTGACCGTGATCGCCGTCGGAGCAGACATGGAGCCCTTGCGCACGGCAGAGCGACTGTCATCACGCCATGCGACCGCCGCCGCTTTCGTCGGGAACGTCTTGCGGATCTTCTTCGCATCGCGCTTGCTGTAGACCGATGCCTCCCACGGGCAGTCACAGCGCCCCTTGCGGCTGCAGTTGAGGCCGTGGCGTTGACGCACTCCCGTGGCCATCAGAGCTCACTTCCAGACGATGCAGCGGTGTACGGTGCCGATTGCATGGGGAGCTCAACCTCCTCTGCCATGCCCCCGGCCGCGCCAACGGCGCGGGGGCGCTTTGTAAGACGCCCGCATCCTACTTCCCGACTCCGACGCCTTCCGCGTGCCGGTCGAGCCAAGCCTGCAGCTCACTGACGGGGATCAGCTTGCGACGCCCAAGCCGGACAAGCCGCATGTCGGGCTCGATATGCGCTCGCCAGGTGTACCAGGACACGCCGAGCGCTTCGCACGCCTGCTCGACGCTCAGAGCGAGGATGGGCGCGCTCCGTTTTTGGGCGGCAGTGGCCGCTGCCGCGTGTGGCGATATTGGGGCCATCGCGGATATAGACCCCAACCTCCTCGAACCGGCCACGCAATCGCGCGGTACAGTCGTCGCCAGAGCGCATCAGCCTGGCGGTGTACGCCATGCCTCGAGCACGCTGCCCACTGTTGCGCGCACACGCTCGCGGGCCTCTGATCGGTCGACGCCAGCCATCAGTAGATCGTCGTAGTCGCTTTCGCGATGACGCGCGCCGGCAGCCACTGCGAGCGTGATCGCGGTTGGGTCGAGCGCCCGCGCGGAGGCGGTCCGGCCGACGCGACCACTGCCGCGCCTGCCGGTGTGTGAGGCGATCTCCTTCACGCACTCGGCGGGGCAGCCCGGGAACAGCCTGCCGATCTCGTTCGCGAGCTCACGCTCGAAGTCCGCGTCCTCGACGGCACGCCGCTCGCGTTCTCGCTGACGACGCCGCAAGCGGGCGTCCTCGTCGGCGAGGCATTCCGCTTCGGCCTGTTCGAGTGCCGGCTCCTCGACGAGCACGCCCTGGCGCTCGTAGCGTTTGCGCGCACGGCTGAAACGCACGACGACGGCGGAGAGCCGGCTGTGCTTGCGTGCCCTGCGCGTCAACGCCGCATCTCCGGCGCCAAGGAATGTCAGGTGCGCGAGGTCCGCGCAGGAAAGGCATAGCGGACCACCGTCATCCATCGTCAGCCAGCCGGCATCGGTGTCCCCGCACGCAGAGCATGTCCACTCCTTCAGTGGTGAGACGACCACGATCTCGGACCTCTCGGGCGACGCGCTCACCGCGCGATCGTAGCTTCACCACGACGCCGCGCCACGCCGGACCAGATGGCACGATTGCGCGGTGCCCACAAGAGCTCGCCGTGAGTCCAGGGACGTCAAGGAGGTCGTGTGCGATCTATCGGCTGAGGAGCTGCGCGAGATTGTGCGCTCCGCCGTCGATCGCCATCCGGATGTGGAACGCCACGTCCTGCTCGCGGCAGCCCGTAGCGAGGGGGATTTCGGCGAGCTGCGCCGCGAGGTCGACCGTGGGCTGCGCACCCGCCGGTTCCTCGACTACCACGAGAGCTCAGCGTGGGCACGCGCGGCGCAGCCGGTCCTCGAGGAGCTGCATCTCGCCGCACAGACGTCGCCCTCGGCTGAGCTGCTCGCCCTGATAGAGCGGTCGGTCGGGCACGTCGTGAAGGTGATCATGCACGCGGATGACTCGAACGGCACAATCGGCGATCTCGCCCGCGAGCTGCTCGACCTGCACGCACAGGTATGCGCCGCGCGGGTCGCCGACCCGCTGACGCTCGCCGAGTGGATGGTGCGCTTCAGCTGCGACGACCAGGACTTCTTCGAGATCGATCCCGTCCGCTACCGCGCGGCGCTCGGCGAGAACGGCCTCGCCGCCTACAGGCAAGCGATCGAACAGCGCCACACCGACGGCAGCAAGCTGTTCGCGGTGCGGAGGGCACGCGAGCGGCTCGCCGTACTCGACGGCGACACCGAGGCCGTCGTCGCGCTGCTCGGCGGAGACCTCAGCGCTCCGCACCAGTTCATCGCCGTGTGCGAAGCGATGGCAGAGCTTGAGCGCGAGAACGATGTGCTCGCGTTTGCGCTGCGCGGCATCGCCGAGACCAGCGGCTGGCAGGTCGACAAGCTGTATGACCTAGCCTGCGGCATGCACGAGCGCGCCGGCGCGCCGGTCGAAGCGCTTGCGCTGCGTCGCCAGCAGCACGAGCGCGCACCGTCGGCAAGCACCTACTCGACGCTGCGACGCGCCGCGGAGGCCCTCGATGCCTGGGGACTCGAGCGTGAGGCCGCCCGGCGGGCGCTGCGCGAGCGCGACTGCGGCAGCTACGTCGACGCGCTTCTGCAGGAGGGCGACGCTGACACCGCGTGGGTTGTCGCAACCGAGGACCCAACCTGGGACCCGGGCGGTGATCGCCGTGCCCGCCTCGCCCAAGCACGCGAGCCCACGCACCCTGACGAGGCGCTCTCCTTGTACATGCTCGTCGCCGGGGAAGAGCTGCTCCAGACAGGCCGCCGCGCATACGCGAGGGCGATCGCGATGCTGAAGCGCGCACGCCGAGCCGCGAGCGCCTCTGAACAGGACCACTGGTTCTCAGACCAGCTCCTCGACCTGCGCGAGCAGCACCGCCGCCGCCCCGCCCTCATCCAGATGCTCGACAAGGCGAAGCTCCCCTGAGCGCTCGCGACTTCGGGACGACTGTGTCTGGCGCTGCTCGTAGCTTGTCTGGGTGGCCGAGAACGATCCAAGCACGACTGATCCCGACGGACGCCTTGTCGTCTTCGACGCCGGCACCCGTCTGCACCTGTCCCTCGGTCGGCCGGAGCTCGCAGACGAGCACGAACTGATTCTCGGCACCGTCGCGCATCCCGATTACCGCGTTGACGATGCTATCCCAGGCCGCGAGCACTTCTATCGGCGACACGTCGATCCCCGAAGGTGGCTGCGGGTGGTCGTAGACTTCAATGACGAGCCTGCGTGGGTAGTGACCGCACTGGTCCAAGAAAACCCGCCGCGCGGCTGGAAATCATGACCATCACGATCGCCGGCATCCCGTTCGACCATCACCATTACGACGAGCGCGGCGACGTGCTCTACCTCAACGTCGGCGAGCCCCGTCCTGCAGCACGCGGCCTGGAGACGCCCGACGGGCACGCGATCCACTACGACGAGAACGGCGCGGTGATCGGGTTGACGCTGCTGAACGTCCGGCACACCCTGGAACGCGACGGGCGACTGACGCTCACACTGCCACCGGAGCACCTCGAAGCCGACGCACTCGAACCCATCCTCGCCGCAGCCTGAAATCGTAAAGTCGCTCAGCCGGTCTGATCACCCCTCAGATCGCCGCGCTGCCGACCGCCGACGGCGCGGCCGACCAGCAACGACCAGATAGCGCACGCCGGCTTCGCCGGCTGTAACCGAGTCTCCCTCCGGTCGGCTCTCCACCGACCCTGGCGTCGTGCAAGCCGGCCGGCAGCCCTTCGGGCTGCTCGCTCGCCGCTCGCTGGCGCTCGCAAGCTCCCGCGGCCGGCGCACACCGCCAAGCCCGGACAGACTACGGGTATGAAATATCGACTGGGCTGTTGTCCGGTCGTGTTCGTAGGGTCGTTTGACCGGGACAGGGGCCTTGTGGGAAGACGCAATGGTGGGGCAGGCCGTCGTGCATTTGGGCTGCGAGCCCGTCAATGACTATATGGCCGCCCCTGCGACTCACCTGGTTGGGCTGAGAGCCCGAATCCGTATTTGTCGCTTGCCCGCCGCGCCTTCCAGTTTGAGAGTTCGATGGCTGGTGAAAGGAGCGGAAAGTGCGGTTTTTCGGTATTGATGTTCACTTGGAGTTCTGCGAGGTCGCGGTTGCTGAGGGCGGCAAGGTCTCGCAGGCTGGGCGGATCGCGAGCACACCGGAGGCGATCAGGGAGTTCGCGCGGGGTCTCGGCGGCGAGGATCAGGTCGTCTTGGATGCCAGCGGTAGCGTGATGGCGATCGCGAGGATCCTGCGGGAAAGCAACGTCGGGCGGGTCGTGGTCTCTAACGCGGCGCAGACGCGCGCGATCTCTCACGCGCGCGTGAAGTCCGACCGCTTTGACGCGGCGATGCTCGCCCGATTGCTCTCGGCGGGGATGCTCAGCGAGGTATGGGTGCCGGACGAGGCGACGCTCGCGCTACGCCGCCGCGTCGCGCGGCGCTCGGCCTTGGTGCGGGCACGCACACGGATCAAGAACGAGGTGCATGCCGTCGTAATGCGCTGCCTGCTTGGCCGTCCCCCAGTGAGCGACCTGTTCGGCCGTAAGGGACGTGTGTGGCTGGCCGAGCAACAGCTCCCCGAGGAGGAGGCCGAGACAGTGGCGGGCTGCCTGCGCCAAATCGACTTCCTGGACAGCGAGATCGCTCTGCTTGACCAGAAGATCGCCGAGCAGGCCCTCACATGGCCGGGGCTGTGCAGGCTGTTGACGATCCCCGGCGTGGACATCGGGACCGCGGCGGCGGTCATCGCAGCCGTGGGAGACATCTCTCGCTTTCAGACCCCTGGCCAGCTGGTTGCTTATCTCGGCTTGGACCCGAAGGTCCGCCAGTCCGGCTCAGAGCCCGCGCGCTACGGGCACATCTCAAAGCGCGGCAACGCGCAGGCCCGCTCGATGCTGGTCGAGGCGGCATGGATCGCGATCCGCAGCCCCGGTCCCCTGCGTGCGTTCGGGGAGCGCGTCCGTGCTCGCCGAGGCGCCCAGGTCGCCGCCGTAGCTGTCGCACGCAAGCTCGTAGTTCTCTGCTGGCATCTGCTGAGCAAGGACGAGGACTACGCGTTCGCACGACCGTCACTGACGCGCCAGAAGACCCGCCGGCTGGAACTCACCGCCGGCGCATCACGCCGGCCACGCCGCCACGACGGGGCAACCCTCTCGCCGACAGCCGCTCAACGCGCCGCGGAGCGTGAGCTGCAAACCCAGGCAGAGCTCGCCTACCGACGCCTGGTCGACGACTGGCGCTCAACAGCATCACCAAAGGGTGGTGCGGGCGCGACACCGGGGCGCGCATCTCAAAAGCCCATAAAGGGCAAAGCCGCGCGGCAGGCCACAAGCCCCTGACACCTGCGCTTCGCTCACGTCAGTCACCCGCACCACCACAAATCATCCCACCCCGAAGCACTCGACGCTACCCCACCGTCGACGAGTCTCCCTGCACCAAAACACGCCCCAAGCGCAACAAGAACGGCCGGATAGACCAGATGCACGCGCCTCCACGCGCTGTGCGAGCGCTATGCCGCCGGAGCGCACCCCGAGCACGGGCAGCGCCATCAGCAACCCCAAAGAGAAACCTGTGCAAGCCCTTGACTTTTCATCCGTAGATGCACGCCCCTGCGGGCGCTGTGCGAGCGCTGTGCAGTTCGTTGGCCGCTTTCGCGGGGTGGTGGTCTGTATCGGGTGTGATGACTGCTGCGAGCATTGGTTCCGCGAAGGCCGGTGGGTATGCGCGCTATCTGGAGTCGAAGACGGTGGTGCCGGAGCGTGGGGACTACTACCTGACGCCGGATGGGGAGATCGCCCAGGCGCCTGGCCAGTGGCTTGCCTCGCGTGAGACGCTCGCGCGGTTGGGCATTGAGAGCAGCGCGGTGGAGGGCCGGGACTTCATCGCTTTGATGGAGGGTCGCCATCCCCGGACGGGTGGGTGGCTTCGTCCCGAGGGCGCTGGGGGTGGCCGGGGTGGTGGGATTGACTTGACGTTCAGCGCGCCGAAGTCCGTCAGTGCGGTGTGGGCGCTCGGCGGTGAGGCCCAGCGTCGGGATATGGAGGCCGCGCACGCCGCGGCTGTGCGTGAGGCGATGGCGCATCTCACCGAGACGGTGCCTACGGTGCGCCGCCGCTACAGCGGGCAGGTCGTGGAGGAGCCGGCGCGGGAGGTGGTGGCCGCCGAGTATCGCCACACCACCGCACGGGGTGTCCTTGAAGGGGACGCGCCTGACCCGCAGCTGCATAGCCACGTCGTGATCACGAGTGCTGTGCGGGATGACGGGCGGATCGTCGCGGTCGCCTCCCGTCCGGTGTTCCGCTCCGCGCGGGAGGTGGGCGCGTTCTATCGCTCGGCGCA
>Ga0302314_10000152_pt1 | contig 117114 bp, 112 predicted proteins | sample III_Palsa_N2_3_FD_200533 | JGI IMG/M metagenome (GOLD analysis project Ga0302314, IMG submission 200533) | Peat permafrost microbial communities from Stordalen Mire near Abisko, Sweden - III_Palsa_N2_3 | ecosystem: Environmental > Terrestrial > Soil > Palsa > Peat permafrost | place: Sweden... | reverse complement strand
ATCGCCAGAGCAATCAGGAAACCCAGCACCAGCGGCAGCAGGAAGGCGTTCATCACCTGCACGCCGACGTTGAGCGAGACGAGGTTGGGGGCCACGCCGATGACCACGGCGCTGGCCGTCACAGCGAGGGCGTAAATGGCGTAGAACCAGCGCGCCTCCAGTGGGTGATGCTCTAGAGAATGCTTGTAGCCGGTCACTTCGCCCAGGCCCCAGGCCAGCGCCAGCGAGGCCACGATCGCCGCCACCATGCCCGCCCCGATGATGCCGAGGCCGAAAACCAGCTTGCCGACGCCGACGCCCAGATACGGGGTCAGGGCGGCGCTGAGATCGCCCACGGTGTTGAGGCTGGCGGCGTTGTGATGCGCCCCGATGGTGGCGGCGGCGGACATCAGAACAGCGGCCATGACCAGCTGGGTGACCACCGCGCCGATCGCCGTATCCAGCCGCGCCGCGCCGACGTGTTCGGGCCGCAGCTTTTTATCGGCCACCGCCGACTGCTGATAGAACACCATCCACGGCATGATCACCGCCCCGATGTTGGCGGCCACGAGATAGAGATAGTTCTTGTCGGCGAAGGGAATCTCCACCGACTGCCGGGCGACTGCCGCCACGTCGGGATGGGCGAACCAGGCCACCCCGAAGAAGGCGAATTCGAACAGGCCGATGGCGATCGCCGCACGCTCGACGCGCCGGTACGAGCCGGTGATGACGATAAGCAGCAGCGCGCCGGAAGCCAGGGCCAGACTGATCCACCGCGGCACGCCATAGAGCTCGCCGACGCCGGCGACGCCGGACAGCTCGGTGAGCAAGGCGCCGGTCGTCGCCACCGCCAGACCGGCCACCGACACCCAGGCCCAGAAGGCCCCGAACTGTTGCTTGATCAGTTCGCCGTGACCGCGGCCGGTGAACACGCCCAGCCGGACGGTGAGTTCCTGCACCATGTAGAGAATGGGGATGAGCACAGCCTGCAGGAGCAGCAGACGATAGCCCCACTGCACGCCGCTCTGTCCCGCGGTGATGATGCTGCCGACGTCGGTGTCGGCCAGCATGACCACGACGCCCGGCCCAAGCACGGCCAGGAACCGCGTCAACCTACCCGGCCCCGGCGCGCGCGAATGGTCAGTTCCGGCTTTGCTTAGCAACACGGGCGGCTCGGGCTTTCACTCAAGAATTTGAGAATGGTTCTCAATACCAGGCGATCACCTAGGCATTCCACCACCCTTGTCAACAAGGGCGGGAAAGCGGCGACGTTTGGGACTATCGCGATCCGCGCGCGCGGGCCTAAGGTCGGCCAATGACCGAACAAGCGTTTGACGACATCGGCTCGCGGGACGTGATCCGTCGAACCGGGAGTGGGCCAGCGGTGCGCCCACGGCATGCGGCGACCCTGATTCTCGTGCGACGCGACCAGGCCAAGCCCCGGGTGCTCATGGGCCGTCGGCATCGCGGCCATGACTTCATGCCCGACAAATGGGTCTTTCCAGGCGGGCGCATCGACACCGCCGACTATCGCGCCCGCAGCGCCACCGAGCTTCGGCCGGACGTCGCGCGCAGGCTGGAAGCCACCGCCTCTGCGAGCCGCGCGCGCGCCCTGGCCCTCACCGCCATCCGCGAAACCTTCGAGGAAGCCGGGCTGATGCTGGCCAGACCCGCGCCGGCACGCGAAACCTCGGGGCCGTGGAGCGACTTCTTCCGACGCGGGGCAGAGCCGGACCTGGCGGCGCTCGATTTCGTCGCCCGCGCCATCACCCCGCCGGTGTCGCCCAAGCGATTCGACGCGCGCTTCTTCCTCGCCGACGCGGAGGCCCTGATCAGTCTCGACCGCGCGGCCGATTGCGGCGAGCTGGACGAGATCGCCTGGGTGAACCTCGACGAAGCCATGGCGCTCGACCTGCCGAGCGTGACCCGCTTCGTTCTGCGCGAACTGCCCCTGCGCCTCGCCGATCGCTCCCGGCCGGCGCCGTCCCTGCGCTTCATCCGCGGTCGCCAGCAACTCACCTATCTTTGAGCGAGACGCCGTGCGCCGTTGACTTTGGGCGCGCGATTCGTAATGTCCGCGCCTTTCGAAATTCCCCTGGCCACGTCGCCAGCATCGCCAGGATAATCTTCCGCCATGGCCAAACCGGCTTCCATCAAGATCCGCCTCAACTCGACCGCGGACACCGGCTTCTTCTACGTCACCAAGAAGAACGCCCGCACCATGACCGAAAAGATGGTCGTGAAGAAATACGACCCCGTCGTGCGCAAGCACGTCGAGTTCCGCGAAGGCAAGATCAAATAGCCTAGCGATTCCGGTCGATCAGCCGCCGGATCGTTTCCAGGAAAGTCGCCACCGAGATCGGCTTGGCCAGGTAGGCCTCGCAGCCGCCCTCCAGCATGCGCGCCTCATCTCCCTTCATGGCGTAGGCCGTGACGGCCACGACCGGGATGAGCGCCAGCTCCGGGTCCTCCTTCAGCCAGCGCGTGACCTCCAGCCCCGAGATGGACGGCAACTGGATGTCCATGACGATCAGGTCCGGACGCTCCTGGCGCGCGATCTGGAAGCCCGCAACGCCCTCGCCACTGCGCAGCACACGATAGCCCTCGGCCTCGAGCAGGTCGGCGAAGAGCTTCATATTGAGCTCATTATCCTCGACGATGAGGACGGTCCTCGTCATACGGCCTCGACCACCGCCCGAATGTTCCGCGATTACGACTCAGTCTCGCGCGGGTTTATCCTCGCCTGTCGCCCCAATATCCTTAAGCTCAGGTTAGCCGGCGGGATTTTCCAACTGAAACCAGACCCCACCCCGCACGATATCGCCGAAGCGCACGTCAATCCGACCGCGCCGCTGCTGATCGTCGACGTCGACGAGGTGCTGGCCCTGTTCATGCGGGGGTTCGAGCGTTTCGTGGCTCCGTACGGGTATGAGATGCGGATCACGCGCTTCGCTCTGTTCCAGAACATCTACCGGCTCGCCGACGGCGAGGTCATGGACCTCGACCTTGGCCGCGAGCTGTTCAATCGCTTTTTCGAGGAAGAGGTGGCGCATATCGAGGCGACGCCCGGCGCGTGCGCGGCGCTGGGCGGCCTGGCCGGCCGCGCCAGCATCGTCGTGCTCACCAATGCGCCAGGGCATTGCCGGGAGCCCAGGGCTCGCTGGCTGGCCCGCAACGGCTTCCCCTACCCCCTGGTGATCAATTCCGGACCCAAGGGGCCGGCGGTGGCCGCCCTGGCGGCGCGGACCCGCGCGCCGGTCGCCTTCGTCGACGACCTGCTCTCCAATCTTGAGTCCGTGGCCGCCGACGCTCCGGATGTGCGGCGTTTCCAGCATGTCGCCGACGCGCGCTTGCGCCCTTTCGCCCCAGGGGACCCCGAACGCCATCACCGGGTCGACGACTGGCCGGCCCTGGCCGAAGCGATCCGCCTGTCGCTCGGCCTGCCGCCCGAATGAGCACGCTCTGCCGGGACTGTTTCGAGCTCTGGCCATCCGCGGCGGCGCGCTGCCCGATTTGCGGCTCACCCCGCGTGGTCGCCAACGACGAACTCACCGAGCTTTGCATCGCCCACCTTGATTGCGACGCCTTCTACGCCTCGGTGGAGAAGCGCGATCGACCCGAATTGCGCGACAAGCCGGTGATCGTCGGCGGCCAGGTCCGGGGCGTGGTCACCACCGCCTGCTACATCGCCCGGATATCGGGCGTGCGTTCGGCCATGCCTATGTTCCAGGCCAGACGCCTGTGTCCGGAGGCGGTGATCATCCCGCCGGATTTCCGCAAATACCGGGCGGCCAGCCGTCAGATCTTCGACAAGGTGCGAGCGTTGACCCCGCTGGTTCAGAGCCTGTCGCTGGACGAAGCGTGGCTCGATCTCTCAGGCGCCGAGCGCCTGCACGGCGCCCCGCACGCCGTGACCCTGGCGAAGCTTCAGCAAGCCATCGAGCGGGATGTCGGAGTGACGGTCTCGATCGGCCTCGCGCCCAACCGATTCCTGGCCAAGATCGCCTCCGACCTCGACAAGCCGCGCGGTTTCGCCGTCATCGGTGCGCGAGAAGCTCAGAGCCTGCTGGCGCCCCGCCCCGTTTCCATTCTGCCGGGCGTCGGCGCGGTGTCCGCCCGGCAGTTGGAGGCCGCGGGCTTTAAGACTGTTGGCGATCTCGCCCGCGCCGATCCGCATGACCTCATCCGCCGGTTCGGCGTCCATGGCGCCCGTCTGGGCCGCCTCGCCCATGGCCAGGACAGTCGCGCCGTCGATCCGGACCAGGAGCGAAAGAGCATCAGCGCGGAGACCACCTTTCGGGTCGACCTGACGCGGCTGGAGGACCTGGAGGATCGCCTCTCACCGTTGTGCGACAAAGTGGCGCGTCAGGCCCGGGCCGAGGGCGTGGCCGGCCAGACGGTGACGCTCAAGCTTCGCCGCGCGGATTTTCGTATCGTCACGCGCCGCACCACCCTCAGCGCCCCCACTCAAACCGCAAAGACCCTGTTCCAGGAAGCTCGCCGCATGCTGGCGGCCGCGGCCGGCGGCGAGGCCTATCGGCTTGTCGGCGTTGGACTTGCCGGCCTGGCGCCGGCCCAGGCCGGCGCCGAGGAGCTGTTCCCCGACGCCGAGTCGCGAGCCCGGCGAAACGAAAGCCTGGCCGACAGGCTGCGCGCCCGCTTCGGCGCCCAAGCGGTGATCAATGCCCGCCAACTTCGGCGACGGTCGCACAGCGCCGACCCGAAGTGATCCCCGGGGGGCTTGAACGGACCTTTCAATGGGGCAAACATCCCATATCTATAGGCGCGTGGCGTCGGAGTCGCCGGCGCTGGAGAGTTTAAGGTGGCTGACAAGCAGCAAAACGGACAGGTGATCGGGACTGGCTCCGACGTCGTCACGCGCACTAAGCCGAAGACCCAGAAGCCATCGATGTATCGCGTGTTGATTCTGAACGATGACTACACGCCGATGGAATTCGTCACTTACGTCTTGGAGCGATATTTCAATAAGTCCCGTGAGACAGCCGTTCGGATCATGTTGCACGTACATCAGACCGGCGTCGGCGTATGCGGAGTTTTTACCTACGAGGTTGCGGAAACCAAGGTGGCCCAGGTCATAGAGGCCGCCCGCCGGCATCAGCACCCTCTTCAGTGCACCATGGAAAAGGACTGAGAGGCCGAATTTGCCATCCTTGTCGCGCAATCTGGAAGAGTCGCTCCACCGGGCCGTGGCGTACGCCACCCAGCGAAAGCATGAGTATGCGACGCTGGAGCACCTGCTCCTGTCCCTCATCGACGACGCCGAGGCGTCGGCGGTGATGCGCGCCTGCGACGTCGACCTCGACGCCCTGCGCAAGAATCTCACCCACTATGTCGACACCGAGCTCAAGTCGCTTGTGGTCGACGACGGCGAGGACGCCAAACCCACCGCCGGCTTCCAGCGCGTGATCCAACGCGCCGTGATCCACGTGCAATCGTCCGGCCGTGACGACGTCACCGGCGCCAATGTCCTGGTGGCCGTTTTTTCCGAGCGCGAGAGCCACGCGGCCTATTTCCTGCAGCAGCAAGAGATGACCCGCTACGACGCCGTCAACTTCATCGCTCACGGCATCGCCAAGAAGGCTGGCGCCTCGGAGCCCCGTCCCGCCAAGGGCGCCGGCGAGGAAGACGAGAAAGCTCAGGTCAAAACTGGCGGCGAGGCGCTGGAGGCCTATTGCATCAACCTCAACGAGAAGGCCCGCCAGGGTAAGGTCGATCCGCTGATCGGCCGCGCCAATGAGGTGGAGCGCTGCATCCAGATTCTGTGCCGCCGCACCAAGAACAATCCGCTTCTGGTCGGCGATCCGGGCGTCGGCAAAACGGCCATCGCCGAGGGCCTGGCGCGCAAGATCATCAACCACCAGGTGCCCGAGGTGCTGGAGGGCGCCACCATCTTCAGCCTGGACATGGGATCGCTACTCGCCGGCACCCGCTACCGCGGGGACTTCGAGGAACGCGTCAAACAGGTGATCAAAGAGCTGGAGCACCACGCCGGCGCCATCCTGTTCATCGACGAGATCCACACCGTGATCGGCGCCGGAGCCACCAGCGGCGGGGCCATGGACGCCTCTAACCTGCTCAAGCCCGCCCTGGCCTCGGGCACCCTGCGCTGCATGGGCTCGACCACCTACAAGGAGTTCCGCCAGCACTTCGAGAAGGATCGCGCCCTCGTGCGCCGGTTTCAGAAGATCGACGTCAACGAACCGTCGATCGAAGACACCATCAAGATTCTCAAGGGCTTGAAGTCATATTATGAGGACTTCCATAAGCTGAAATACACCGCCGAGGCGATCAAGGCGGCGGTGGACCTGTCGGCGAAGTACATCACCGACCGCAAGCTGCCCGACAAGGCGATCGACGTCATCGACGAGGCGGGCGCCTCGCAGATGCTTCTGCCCGAGGCGCGGCGGAAGAAGGTCATCGGGATCAAGGAAATCGAGAGCGTGGTGGCCAAGATCGCGCGCATCCCGCCGAAATCGGTGTCCAAGTCCGACACCGAAGCCCTGCGCCAGCTCGAAACCGATCTGTCCGGCGCGGTGTTCGGCCAGGAAGAGGCGATCAAGCAACTGTCCAGCGCCATGAAGATGGCGCGCGCGGGCCTCCGCGACGCCAACAAGCCCATCGGCTCCTATCTGTTCTCCGGGCCCACCGGCACCGGCAAGACAGAGACGGCGCGCCAGCTAGCCCTCACCCTTGGCATCGAGCTGCTGCGTTTCGACATGAGCGAATATATGGAGCGCCATACGGTGAGCCGGCTCATCGGCGCCCCTCCGGGCTATGTCGGCTTCGACCAGGGCGGCCTTCTGACCGACGCCGTCGACCAGCATCCGCACGCCGTGGTGCTGCTCGACGAAATCGAGAAGGCGCACCAGGATGTGTTCAACATCCTGTTGCAGGTCATGGATCACGGGGCGCTGACCGACGCCAACGGCAAGAAGGTCGATTTCAGGAACGTCATCCTGATCATGACCACCAACGCCGGCGCGTCGGACTCCCAGCGCAACTCCATCGGCTTCGGCCGCGGCAAGCTGGAAGGCCAGGACGAGGAGGCGATCAAGAAGCTGTTCACGCCGGAATTCCGCAACCGGCTGGATGCGGTCGTCGCCTTCAAGGCCCTGACCCCCGAGGTCATCCGCATGGTGGTGCAGAAGTTCATCCTGCAGCTCGAAGCGCAGCTCGCCGACCGGCATGTGACCATCGAGAGCACCGATGCGGCGGTCGACTGGCTGGCCAAGAACGGCTTCGACGAGCTTTACGGCGCCCGCCCGCTCGCCCGGGTGATCCAGGAGCAGATCAAGCGGCCCCTGGCCGACGACATCCTCTTCGGACGCCTGGCCAAGGGCGGCCACGTGAAGGTCGACCTCAAGGACGGCAAGCTGACCTTCGACATCGACGACAAGTCCGCGCCGCCGGCGCCGCCACCCGTCGTGGACGAGGAACCGGAGGTCGAGGCGCCGGCGCTGGCGGAGTAGATCACCCCTCGATCTTGGCCGCGATCTTCGCCGCCAACTCCGCCAGCTCGCGCGCGTCGGACGCGCCACGTGCGTGCCCGCCGAGCGGCGTCCCCTCCCAGCGTGGGATGAGGTGGAAGTGCAGGTGGTAGATGGTCTGGCCGGAGGCCGCGCCGTTGAACTGCATGACCGCCAGGCCGTCGGGCTTCAGGGCGGCGACGATTGCCCGACCGACCCGCTGGACCGTGGCCATGACCGGCGCGACGTCCGCGAGGTCCGCGTCCAGGAGGTTGCGCGCCGGCGCGCGCTTATGGATCACCAAGGTGTGGCCCGGCCCCTGGGGAAACACGTCCATGAAGGCCAGGGTGTCGTCGTCCTCATAGACCCGGGCGCAGGGGAGTTCGCCGCGCACGATCTTGGCGAAGATGTTGTCTGGGTCGTAGGCGCCGGTGAGGCTCATGGTCGACCGCTCCCAAACTGATATGTTGCCCACCTAGCAAGACGGAGGACACCCGGCCATGGCTAGCCACGAGAATGTCACCGAGCGTCAGGCCAAGTGGTTCGCTTCCGTCCGCGCGAGTCTGGAGACATCGACCGGAAAGACGCTCGAGGAATGGGTGGCTATCGCCAAGACCTGCCCCGAAACCGGCCACCGCGCTCGGCTGAAATGGTTCAAGGAGACCCACGGTCTGCTGCAGAACCGCGCGTCCTATGTGATCGACGAGGCGTTCGGATCCAGCATGCCCTGGCGGGAGCCCGACTCTTTGATCGGCGCCCTGTGGACCGACGCCGGATCGCGGTCGATCTATGAGGCGGTCGACGCCGCAGCCCAGGCGCTCCCCGGCACGCTGCGCACCGCGCGCAAGGGCTATACGGCGTGGTCGCGCACCTTCCAGTACGCCGCCGCCCGACCGCTGAAAGGCGGAGGCGTCATGCTCGGCGTGGCCCTAGCCCCGGAAGCCGATCCGGCGCTCGAGGCGCCAAAGAACGAATCCTGGTCGGAACGCCTAAAGGCGCGCATCCGCATCGAGACGCCGGACGCCCTGGAAACCCGCCTTCCGGCCCTGCTCGAGGCCGCCTGGGAACGCGGCTAGCGGGCGCGTCCGGCAAAGGCGATCAGGTTGCCGTCCGGGTCGCGCACGATGAAAGTCCGCGCGCCCCACGGTTCGGCTCTCAGCGGCTGGTGGAAGTTCACGCCCGCCTCCTGGAATTCCGCGAAGAGTGGCCCGGCGTCGTCGAGCGTGATGGTCGCCGAGAGTGCATCGGCTTCGCGATCTCGAAAGGAAGCGTCGAACACCGCGCCGGTCGCTCGCCTGAGATTGAGGCGGCAGCCGTCGCGGGCAACCTGGGCGTAGAAAGGCGGCTCGCCATAGGAAAAGGCGACCTCAAAGCCAAGCTTGTCGACGTAGAATTGGCGGGAGGCTTCGATCTCGGAAACAAATAGCTGCGGCTCCGCCGTCATGGCGACGCGACTGACGCCGGTGGTGTGGCTGCGGATCAATGCGGCGATGTCGTACCCAAGGATCGTCAGACCCTCGATGTTGGCATCGTCGATCGCAACGCGTGTCATATTCACGTTCGCAAGGCGCGCGCCACTTAGGTTGACGTCCGCGAACATCGCTTCAGTCAGATTGACGTCCTCAAAACCGGATCGCGCCATGGAACAGTCGTGGAAAACCGCGCCGTCGAGGCGGCGATTCTGAAACCGCTCTGAGTCATTCATCCGCACTTCCCTGTGGAGGTCATCCCGACCGAACGCAGACCAAATTCAACTATGGCCGTGTGGGAGCGCGGCTGGCCGCCCGGTCAAGCCGCCAGTCGAGATTGCTTCGTACCGCCGGCCATTCAGCGGCGGTGATCGAATAGACGCAGGTGTCGCGCAGGCTGCCATCTCGGGCGCGCTGATGACTGCGCAGCACCCCGTCCAGCTTGGCGCCCAGCCGCTCGATGGCCCGGCGGCTCTCCGTGTTGAAGAAATGGGTGCGGAACTCAACCGCGATGCAGCCCAGGTCCTCGAAGGCGTGGGCCAGCAGCAGGCGCTTGCATTCGGTGTTGAGCGCAGTCTTCTGCACGCGGCGGCGGTACCAGGTCGAGCCGATCTCGACGCGCCGATGGACGGCGTCGATGTTCATATAGGTCGTCATGCCCACGGGCTCGCCACTGACCTGTTCGATGACCGTGAACGGAAGGGACGATCCCGCCGCCTGCAGCGCCAACCGTCGCGCGATATCGTCCACCATCTCGTCCGGCGCGGCGACGAGGGTGAACCAGAGCTTCCACAGCTCTCCGTCCTTCACCGCCTCGGCCAAGGCCGACGCATGCTCGAGCCGGAGGGGAACCAGGCGCGCATGCGCGCCGGCGAGTTCGGCTTCGGGCGGCCAGCTCACGACGCCGCCTCTCGGAAGGGGGAGAATTCCTCGGCCAGCCAGTCCATCTCGCCCTGCACGGCGCGCCGCTCCTCTTCCAGAAACCGCGCCACCGGCGCCCGCAGCGCCGGATCGGCGATGAAATGGGCCGAATAGACCGCGCTCGGCAGGTAGCCGCGCGAGATCTTATGCTGGCCCTGCGCGCCCGCTTCGACACGCGGCAGCCCGCGGGCGATGGCGAACTCAATCGCCTGATAATAGCAGAGCTCGAAATGCAGGAACGGCACGTCCTCGACGCAACCCCAGTTGCGGCCGAACAGGCAATCGCCGCCGATCAGGTTGAGCGCGCCGGCGATCCAGCGGCCGTCGCGGCGGGCCATGACCAGCATGACCTTGTCGGCCATACGCTCGCCCAGCAGGGAGAAGAACCGGCGGTTGAGATAGGGCTGACCCCATTTGCGCGAACCCGTGTCCATGTAGAAGGCGAAGAAGGCGTCCCAGTGGTCTTCGGTCAGGTCCGCGCCGGTCAGGCGGTGGATCTCCAGGCCGGCGACCGCCTCGCGCCGCTCGCGGCGGATAGTCTTGCGCCGCCCCGATGACAGGGCGGCGAGAAAGGCCTCGAAACTGTCATAGCCGGCGTTAAGCCAGTGGTACTGCTGGTTCTGGCGCAGCAGCATCCCCTGCCCGCCCATGAACCGCCATTCCGACTCCAGCGGGAAATTGACCCCGAAGCCCGACGCGCCCAACCGCGCGCACAGCTCCTTGCCGCCCAAGACCAACAGACGACGGGCGGCCTCCTGGTCCACATCTTCGCGAACGATGAGGCGCGGGCCGGTGACCGGCGAGAACGGTGAGGCGGAAACCAGCTTGGGATAGTAGCGGCCGCCGGCGCGCTCATAGGCCTCGGCCCAGCCGTGGTCGAAGATGTATTCGCCCTGGCTGTGTGACTTGGCGTAGAGCGGCATGACCGCGGCCAGGGCCCCGTCCTCGTCCCGGACTGTGAGGTGACGCGGCGCCCAGCCCGTGCGCGCGCTCACGCAGCCCGACGCCTCCAGGATGTCGAGAAAGTCGTACGAGACGAACGGGTTGGCGGCGTAGTCGGGCGCGGCGGCGCAACGATCCCACGCCTCGCGCCCGATGTCGGCAATTGCGGGATGGATTTCGACTTCGGCCTTCAGGGCCCTCACGCGGCGAAGCCCTCGAAGATCAGGTTGTCGCAGTGCTGTTTGACCTGGTCCCACTCTTCGGAGCGACGCACCGTCCAGGCGATGACCGGCATGCCCTGGGCGCGCAGGGCGTCGGCCTTGGCGTTGGGCAGCATATCGAGGCTGAGGGCCAGGAAGTGCGGACGGGCGATGCCGACGTGTTCCAGCCGTGCGAACGACTTGCGCAGCTCCGGCGCCAGGTGCTTCGCCTCGCTATCGCGATAGCTGTAGCTATCCAGGCCCCGCAGCATCTTCGGGTGCCGCTCGGCGAACCAGGCATGCGAATAGGGATTGAAGCCAATGACACAGGTGGGGCCATTGTGGTCGATCAGCACCTCGCACACCCGCCGCTCGAGCTGGCCCACGTGACCAAAGGCCGACTTGACCTCGATATGGACCATGGCCCGATGGCCGACGACGGCCAGGGCGTCGGCCAGCGTGGGGATAGTCTCCTCGCCACCCGCCAGGCGCAGCTTGCCCAGATCTTCGGCCGTGTGGTCGGCCACCCGTCCCTTGACGCCGGTCATCCGCTCCAGCGTCGCGTCATGGAAGACCACCGCCTCGCCGTCGGCGGTGAGCTGCACATCGAGTTCGATGCCATAGCCGGCGGCGCAGGCGGCCTGAAAGGCGCCCAGCGAATTCTCCGGATAGCCGTCGGGGCTCCACAGCCCGCGATGCGCGATCGCCGGCGCGAACAGAAGATCCCAGGCCTCGCCGAAGGTCTGTTTCATTCGGTCTCGATCACGGCATCGACCTCGACGGCGAAATTGAGCGGCAGGCGATAGACGCCCACCGCCGAACGCGCGTGCCGGCCCTTGTCGCCGAACACCTCGACCATCAGGTCGGAGCAGCCGTTGAGCACCTTGGGAATGTCGAAGAAGGCGGGGCCCGCCTGGACGAAGCCGCCCAGCTTGACCACGCGCACGACGCGGCCGAGATCGCCGTCGCAGGCGGCGCGAAACTGGGAGATGAGATTGATGGCGCAAAGCCGAGCCGCGCCCTGGGCGGCGGCAAGATCGACATCCTCGCCAACCACGCCGCGGACGCCGCCGGTCGCATCGACCGAAACCTGGCCCGAGACATGGACCAGGCGGCCCGCCCGCACAAAGGGCACATAGTTGGCCACCGGGGCCACCGGCTGCGGCAGGACGATGGCGAGGGCTTCGAGGCGGGCTTGGGGCGTGGTCATGGACCACACTGATAGCCTGAGCTTGTAAGCCTTGAAAGACGAAGGCCCGGACCTTTCGATCCGGGCCTCCAACGCTTTACAACTTGATAGCGGCTCGCTTAGCGGGCGGCTTGAACGGTCTCGACCAGAGCGCTGACGCGCGCGTTGATCGGCGAGGTCGTCGCCTTCACCGAAGCGGCGACGATTTCGGCCACCTTGTTGAGTTCGGCGATGTAGGTTTCGAACGCAGTCTTGGCGAAGCTGGTTTGCAGCTCGATGACTTCTTGAACGCTCTTGGCGGCGGCCAGGGTCTTGGCGGCGGCCACTTGATCTTCGACGCTCTTCTTGGAGAAGGCGACGGCCTGAGCGCCCAGGGTCTCGGCACCCTTGGTGGCCGCAGTGGCCGAGGCGACCAGCGCTTCGTAGTTCTTCTTCGAATGGGCGTTCAGTTCGGCGACGGCGGTGAAGGACTTCTCGAGGGAATCCTTGAACGCCTTGTTGCCGGTGGCGGTGAATTGCTCGACGGCCGTCTTGGCCGCTTGGGCGGTAGCAGGCATGTTGAAACTCCTCAGGGTTGGCGCAGGGCACGCCCTGCGAAGCGATCAAAGCGAGCCGATCCGGCCCGCGCGCAGCCTTAATCTCATGTTGCAGTGCGATAGTCAACAGAAATTTGTGCAGTGCAACATGCCCGCCTTCGGAGCATCTCGCGCGCTCACGCGTGGCGTTGCGGTCAAGAATTGTTTACCTTAACGAAAGGGTGGCGGGGCGATGTTGAGCTTAACATCCCTGAGACGCTAACTACGTCCAGCCTGTCCACCGATTCCGGAGCCAGCCCGTTGAACGTTTCCACCAGCCGAATCACTCGCGTCGCCGCCGCACTAGTTCTGGGCGCCGCCATCGGTTCATCGCCAACGCTCGCCCTGGCCCAGTCTCCCTATCTTGAAGTACCGAGATATGAGCCGAAGAATACGGCGATCGTCATGGACGCGCGTACAGGAGAGATTCTCTATTCTGAACGGGGCGACAGTCCTCGGTATCCGGCCTCCGTCACCAAGGTGATGACTTTTTACCTGGCTTTCGAAGCCCTCGCCGCCGGCCGGCTGCACCTGAATGATCTTATCGTCGTCTCGCCCCTGGCCGCCGCTCAACCGGCGACCAAGCTCGGCCTGCGGGCCGGCGAAACCATCACCGTCGAGAACGCCCTGCACGCCATGGCCGTCCACTCGGCCAACGACATGGCCGTGGCCATCTCCGAGCGTGTCGGCGGCACCGAGTCGCGTTTCGCCCAGCTGATGACCCTGAAGGCTCAGCAGCTCGGCATGAACAACACCCGCTATGTCAACGCCAACGGCCTGCCCGACAGCCGGCAGATCACCTCGGCGCACGACATCGCAATCCTGACCCGCGCCATGCTGCGCGACTTCCCGCAATACTACAGCTTCTTCGGCCAGCAGGAGTTCACCTACGCCGGCCGGACCTACGTCAACACCAACCATCTGCTCGGCAAGATGCCGGGGGTCGACGGCCTCAAGACGGGTTTCACCAACGCCGCCGGCTTCAATCTCGACGCCTCGGCGGTGCGCAACGGCCACCGCCTGATCGCCGTGGTGATGGGCAGCTCCTCCAGCGGCGTGCGCAACGCCGACGTCGAGGGCCTTCTGCTGACCGGCTTCGACATCATGGACCGTCGCGACCGCGGCGAGCGCATCCAGGTCACTCAGAACATGTTCGGCGGCCCGCGCGAGGCCGGGGTTTCGGTGGCGAGGCCGACCGTCTGGGCGAACGAGGGTGAAGGCGAAGGCGACATCGATCCAATCGGCGTGGTCCTGACCCGTACGACCACCCCGCCCCCGCCGGTGGCCGTCTCCCAGACCATGACGCCGGCCAGAGCCGGGCCCGCGCCGCGTGCGGCCCGCGACTGGTGGGTCCAGATTGGCCAATTCTCTAACAAGCGCCAGGCTCGCGAGGAGGTAGAACGCGTGGCCCATCGCTTTGCGCAGCAGTTCAACGACGCCGAAGGCGCGGTGGACAACGGCGGGGGGGCCTATCGCGCCCGCTTCACCGGCTTCACCGAAGCGGCCGCGCGCGAGGCGTGTGGCGCCGTCCGCGCGCAAGGCCTCGTCTGCGCCGTTGGCCGCCAGGGCTGAGCTTCAACTTTTCTTGATCAGCAAGGTGCGGGCGGCGTTGAGCTGCGCGGCTAGCCCCGATGTGCCGCCCGTATCCGGGTGCGCTCGCAGCATCAGGCGGCGATAGGCCGCCTCGATCTCGTCAGGTCCCGCGTCGGGGCCGACCCCCAGAATCGCCCTCGCTTCCGCGGGCGAGAGGCGGCTCGCGGATCGCCGGCGCAGCCGCGCGGGCAGGCCTTTGCGGCCGACCTGAACCAGGATCGCGAGGACAACTAGGGCGAGCGCAAGCAGCGCCATCGGCGCCTATTCCGCCGCGGCGACCGCGCCGGAAAGGCCGAGTTCGTGGAGCAGCATGCGCAGTTCCTGCCGGGCCACGATGTGCCCCATGGACACCTGAACCGGCCGGATGCCGCGGGCCAGGTCGCTCACCGTCAGGCCGAAGGGATAGAGCTCCCGATAGATCACGCGGTCGCGCAGGCCGGCGATCGCCCGGAAGCCGACCCTGCGGCCAAGGGTGGCCAGTTTTTCATCCACGCGCCGGCGGTTGCGCGCTTCCACGGGCGCCAAGCGATTGCGCAGCACCACCCAGTCAATCGAGCGGCCCCTCTGGGCGGCGCGGGCCTTGCGCGCGTTCCACACCGTCTCGGCGTAGATGCTGGGCCGCAGCACCTCCAGGCTGACCGGATCGATCACCCCCAGGACGTCGAAATCGACGAAGCTGTCATTCATCGGCGTGACGATGAGATCGGCGGCCCCATGGGCGGCGCGGGACAGCTCAGTGTCGGCGCCCGGCGTATCAATGATGAGGAAATCCGCCGGCGCCTGCAGAGCTTCGTCGAAATCAGCCGGCCCGGTCAGGCAGCGGTGCGAGACCGGATGGGTCAGCTCCACCCCCTGGGCGCTCGACCACGCCACGCGACTGGCGAAAAACCGCTCGGTCGAGCCTTGCCGCACGTCCAGGTCGAGCACGGCCACGGCGGCGCCTTCATGCATCAGCGCGACAGCCAGATGGGTGGCGACGGTGGACTTGCCCGCCCCGCCCTTCTCATTGCCGACAACGATGACGTGGGCCTTGGCCAATCGATCTCTCCCGGCCGAATCGGCGGGACAGCTCCGAGATTCGACCTCGGACCGTGATTGCGTCATGGGGGCCGCGGGCGCAAGGGCGTCTGGACGGCGCTCGCCGCCTCCGCCATAAGCCGGCGTTTTCCGCGAGGCCCGGTATGACCTCCATCCCCATCGTCCGCACGCCGACCGCGCTCAGGGCCCGGATCGCCGAGGTCAGATCGGGCGGGGGCCGCATAGCCCTCACCCCGACCATGGGCGCGCTGCACGCCGGCCACCTCTCCCTGGTCGAGATCGGCCGCAGGCGGGCCGACTTCGTCGTCGCCAGCCTGTTCGTGAACCCGACGCAGTTCGCCCCGGGCGAGGACTTCGCCAGCTATCCGCGGGACGAAGCCGGCGACGCAGCCCTGCTGAAAGGCGCCGGCTGCGACCTGGTCTACGCCCCGGCAGCGGAGGCCATCTATCCGCCGGGCTTCGCCACCACGGTCAGTGTCGCCGGCGTCTCGGCGCCCCTCGAGGGCGCGGCCCGGCCGAGCCATTTCGCGGGTGTCGCCACCGTGGTCGCCAAGCTGCTCATCCAGGCCGCGCCCGACGTCGCCGTCTTCGGCGAGAAGGATTACCAGCAACTCCAGGTCATTCGTCGCCTGGCCCTCGACCTCGACTTGCCGACTGAGATCGTTGGGGCGCCGATCGTCCGTGACCCGGACGGCCTCGCCCTCTCTTCGCGCAACGCCTATCTGACCCAGGCCCAGCGTGCGGCCGCGCCCGCCCTCAATCACGCCCTGATCGCCGCGGCGGCTGCGCTGGCCGCCGGGGCCGCTGTCGCCGCCGCCGAGGCCGAGGGCCGCGCCGCTGTCGAAGAGGCCGGCTTTGATGGGGTCGACTATTTCGAGGCCCGCGACCCCTCCGACCTGGAGCGCCTGGGCCCGGGCCCGCTCGCCGGCCCCGCCCGCCTGTTAGCCGCCGCCCGCATCGGCCGCGCGCGCCTGATCGACAACGTGGCGGTCTGAACTACCACGCTCCCAGTTCGCGCAGCCGCCGGACCAGGTCTTCCGGCGCGCCCTCGGCGAAGCCGGCCGCGCCGAGGTCCGCCGGCGCATCGGCGAGCGGCAGATAGCGCCAGCCCTGGAAGGCTCGGCGGGGCGTGGGCACGGTGCGGATCACCTCCGGGTCGAGCGTGATTTCGCAGCGACTGACCGGACCGTTGGCGATGGTGTTCACGGCCAGAATGCGCTGCCGCGACAGGATCTGGCCGCGATAAACCCGGTAGAGCGAGCCGCCGTCGACGAGTTCGTCGGCGCGCTTGGGCGTCTGCCGCGTGCGCAGGATCCACGGCTCGCCCGGCGCCGCCGAAGCCGCCCGCCAAGCCAGCAGCTCGTCCACCGTGTCGCAGCCGACGCACAGCTTGACAAGGTTGAGCGGCATGGTCAGGCCGCGGGCGTGAGGACGGCCAGCACCGCGCCTTCGCTGACCTGGGCGCCTTCGATGACGCCAACTTCGGCGACCACGCCGTCGAACGGAGCCTTCAACGCATGCTCCATCTTCATGGCTTCGAGCGTCACCAGGGTCTCGCCGGCCTTCACCGCCTCGCCGACTTGCTTACTGACCGCGACGATGCGCCCCGGCATCGGTGAGTGCAGGGTTCCGTCGCCGGCCGCGTCGCCAGCGCCCTTGCCGGCCCCGAACGCGGTGAAGGCGAAGGCCGCGCCGGCCTCGAAGGTCACCCAACCCGCTTCGCCGAGGTCGGCGAGGTGAACGTCATGGCCGTCGACGCGCACCGCGCCGCCGTCCTTCACCGCCTGAAAGCGACGCCCGTCGACCTCGACCGACAGCCCCTCGCCGGCCTGCGACACCGCGGCGTCCACCGTCGCGCCGTCGCGATGGAAGCGCACCGGCGCGACCGCCGGGGCGTTCAATCGAAAGGCGAACAGACCGCTGTCATGACCAGAAGCGGCGGCCGCGGCTGTGGCGGCCACGGCGGCGGCGCTGGGGGTCGGCGCCTGCGCCAGGCGCTCCAGCCGCGCGGCGACGAAGCCGGTGTCGGCTTCGCCGGCCAGGAAGGCCTCGTCGCCCAGGCACCGGGCGAGGAACCAGGCGTTGGTCTTCACCGGCCATACCCGCACGGCGGCGCACGCCTCGGTCAGACGTTCGGCCGCCGCTCGCCGCGAGGGCGCATGGACAATCAGCTTGGCCAGCATGGGATCATAGTGCGGTGTGACCGCATCGCCGGGACCGACGGCGGAGTCGGCGCGGACATCGGTCGGCAGGTCAAAGGTTGTCAGGCGCCCCACCGAAGGCAGGAAGCCGCTGGCCGGGTCCTCGGCGTAGAGCCGGGCTTCGATGGCGTGGCCGTTCAGTTCGATCTGATCCTGAGTCAGCGGCAGCGGCTCGCCGGCGGCGACGCGCATCTGCCATTCCACCAGATCGAGGCCGGTGATCGCCTCGGTCACCGGGTGCTCCACCTGCAGGCGGGTGTTCATCTCCATGAACCAGATACGGTCGGCGGCCAGGCCCTCTGACGCGTCGGCGATGAACTCCACCGTCCCGGCTCCGCGATAGCCCACGGCCTGGGCCGCCCGCACCGCCGCCCCGCACAGCGCCTGTCGCGTCGCCGCGTCCATGCCCGGGGCCGGAGCCTCCTCGATCACCTTCTGGTGGCGGCGCTGGATCGAGCAGTCACGCTCAAACATATGGACCACGCCGCCGTGGGCGTCGGCGAACACCTGCACCTCGATGTGCCGGGGTCGGGTGACATACTTCTCCAGCAGCACCCGGTCGTCGCCGAAGGCCGAGGCCGCCTCGCGCTTGGCTCCCGCCAGGGCTTCGGCGAAGTCGGCGGCGGCCTCCACCTTGCGCATGCCCTTGCCGCCGCCACCGGCGACGGCCTTGATCAGCACCGGCCAGCCAATCGCCTCGGCCTCGCGCGCGAGGCGACCGGCGTCCTGGTCTTCGCCCAGATAGCCCGGCGTCACTGGCACGCCGGCCGCCTGCATCAGTCGCTTGGCCGCGTCCTTGAGGCCCATGGCGCGGATCGCCGACGGCGGCGGCCCGATCCAGATCAGGCCGGCGGCCTCCACGGCCTGGGCGAAGTCGGCGTTCTCGGAGAGGAAGCCATAGCCCGGATGGATCGCCTCGGCCCCAGTCTCGCGCGCGGCGGCCAGTATGGCGTCGGCGCGCAGATAGCTCTCCCGCACCGACGCGGGGCCAAGGCGGACGGCGGTATCGGCCTCGCACACATGGAGGGCGCCGGCGTCCGCGTCCGAATAGACCGCCACCGTGCGCACGCCCAGCCGCCGGGCGGTGCGGATGATCCGCCGGGCGATCTCGCCGCGATTGGCGATCAGAACCGAAGAGATCACCTTTGCGCCCAGGCCGGTGTCCGGCGGGCCAGGAACGCGGCCACGCCCTCGCGGCCCTCCTCACCCATGCGCGCTCGGGCGATGCGTCGCGCGGTGTCCTCCATCAGGGCATGGTCGATTTCACGGCCGACCATATGGTCTGCCAGCCGCTTGGACTCGGCCACCGCGCCCGGCGCGCACGCGCGTATCTCCTCGCCGATACGCGCCCGAACCTCGGCGAAGGCCGCCGCGTCGGCCACCACCTCGTCGACCAGGCCTATCTCGCGGGCGAACCCTGCGTCGAAGGCCCGGCCGGTGGCGAACAGGCTGCGCGCCCGCCGCGGGCCGATGGCGGCCACGACATAGGGGCTGATGGTGGCGGCCACGAGACCGAGTTTCACCTCGGAAAAAGCGAACTTCGCCCGCTCGGTGGCGATGGCGAGGTCGCAGGCAGCCGCTAGGCCCGCGCCGCCACCGAAGGCCGCGCCGTCTATGAGCGCCACGGTCAGGGCCGGTAGGTCATGCAGCCGCTTCAGCATCAACGCCATGGCCATGGCGTCTTCGCGGTTGTCGGACTCGGTGAGGTCGGCGGCGTCGCGCATCCACTCCAGGTCGGCGCCGGCCGAAAAGGTGTCGCCCGCGCCGGTCAGAAACACCACGCGAACGCCGTCCGCCCCCTCCAGGGTGTCGAAGGCGCTGCGCAGCGCCCCGATCACCTCGGCGTTAAAGGCGTTCTTCCGCGCGGCGCGATTGATGGTCACCGTGGCCAGGCCCTCGGGCGTGGCGTCCACCAACACCAGAGACGACTGTGCGTCGGTGTCCAGCCCTTCGACGAGGGGATCGGCGATCGGGTTTGGCATCGGTTTGCTTCCTTGGTCGGCTACATCCGGAACACGCCGAAGCGTGTGGCGGGGATGGGCGCGTTGAGCGAGGCGCTGATCGCCAGGCCCAGGACATCGCGTGTCTGCGCGGGATCGACGATCCCGTCGTCCCACAGTCTCGAGGTGGCGTGATAGGGATCGCCTTCGGCTTCGTAACGGGCGCGCACCGGGGCCTTGAAGGCTTCCTCCGCCTCGGCCGGCCAGTCCTCGCCGCGCGCCTCCATGCCGTCGCGGCGGATGGTGGCCAGCACGCTGGCGGCCTGCTCCCCGCCCATGACGCTGATGCGGCTGTTGGGCCAGGTGAACAGGAAGCGCGGGCTGTAGGCGCGACCGCACATGCCATAGTTGCCGGCCCCGAACGAACCGCCGATCAGCACGGTGAACTTGGGAACCTCGGCCGAGGCCACGGCGGTGACCAGCTTGGCCCCGTCCTTGGCGATGCCGCCCGCCTCATATTTGCCGCCGACCATGAAGCCGGAGATGTTCTGCAGGAAAATCAGCGGCACGCCCCTCTGGCAGGCCAGCTCGATGAAGTGTGCGCCCTTGAGCGCGCTCTCGGAAAACAGCACGCCGTTGTTGGCCAGGATCGCCACCGGATAGCCCCAGATGCGGGCGAAACCGGTGACCAGAGTCGCGCCGTACAGCGCCTTGAATTCGTCGAACCGCGAACCGTCGACGATGCGCGCGATCACCTCGCGCACGTCATAGGGCGCACGCACATCCTCGGGAACGATTCCGTAGAGCTCAGAGGGATCGTAGGCCGGCGGCTCGGCCGCGCGCACGTCCAGGCTCATAGTCTTGATGGTATTGAGGTTGCCGACGATGCCGCGCACGATCGCCAGGGCGTGCTCGTCGTCGTCGGCCACGTGATCGACCACGCCGGAACGGCGGCCGTGGGTGTCGGCCCCGCCCAGTTCCTCGGCGCTGATCACCTCGCCGGTGGCCGCCTTCACCAGCGGCGGACCGCCCAGGAAGATCGTCCCCTGCCCGCGCACGATGACGGTCTCGTCGCTCATCGCCGGCACATAGGCCCCGCCGGCGGTGCAGGAGCCCATGACGCAGGCGATCTGCGAAATGCCCGCCGCGCTCATCCGCGCCTGGTTGAAGAAAATGCGACCGAAATGGTCTCGGTCAGGGAAAACCTCGGCCTGGAACGGCAGATTGGCCCCGCCGCTGTCCACCAGATAGACACACGGCAGGCGGTTCTGCAGCGCGATCTCCTGGGCGCGCAGGTGCTTCTTCACCGTCATCGGAAAATAGGCCCCGCCCTTCACGGTGGCGTCGTTGGCGACGATTATCACCTCGCGGCCCGACACCCGGCCGATGCCGGTGATCACGCCGGCGCCCGGCGCCTCGCCGTCATAGAGGTCGAAGGCGGCCAGTTGGCCCAGTTCGAGAAACGGCGCGCCAACGTCCAGCAAACGCTCGACTCGCTGACGGGGCAGCAGCTTGCCGCGACCGATGTGGCGCTTGCGCGTCTCCTCCGGACCGCCGAGGGCCGCCGTCTCCACCCGCTCGCGCAGCTTCGCCGCCAGGGCCTCGTTGACCGCCTTCAGGCGAAGATACGCGTCGCTGGCCGTGTCGATGGCGGTCGTGAGCTGAGGCATGCGCTCCTGCCATACACCGACCCCCAAGTCGGTGGGAAGGATCGCCATGGAGCTGGGCCCACGCTAGCATCCAGGTTGTGACGCGACCGCTACCCTCCATGGCGAATTTCTTCGAGCGGCTGGTCGCCGACGGTGAAGCCGCGACCTTCTGCTTGCCGGGCGGCGCGACCCTTTTCGAGGCTGGCGAGACCTCAACCTGTCTCTACTTCCTTCGCACCGGCCGCCTCGCCGCTCACATCGGCGATGTCCGCCCGAGGATGGTGACCATCCACCCCGGGGAGACGGTCGGCGAAATGGCCGTCATCGCCGGCGCCGCCCATTCGGCCCACGTCCTCGCGCTGCGCGACAGCGAATTGATTTCCGCCCCGCGGGAGGTGTTCTTCGATCGGCTGCGCGCCGACCCTGACCTCTTGATCGAGCTTTCGCGCCTGGTGCTGGCGAGGTCGCGAGAGACGGTGCGCGACGACCCGCCGATCGCCCGGCGCGTCTTCGCCGTCATCGCCCTCACCGCCGGCGTCGACGCTCGCGCCTTGGCGGAGTCGATCAGCGAGGCCCTCCAGCGCCTGGGCCATTCTTCGACGGCGCTCGGCGCCGGCGACAGCCCGGCGACGCCGGACTGGTTTTCAAGGGTCGAGAGCCACCACGACTTCGTTCTCTATGCCGTGCGCCACGATGAACTCGTATGGCGCGCCCTGGTCGCCCGGCAGGTCGATGGCGTGTTCCTGGTCGCCAATGGCGCCGACCGGCCGCCAGATCGACCCGCCACGTCCGCCCTCGGGCCTTGGTCGGTTCCGGGCGATCTGATCCTGATCCAGGAGCCGAACCTCCACGCACCGCGCGGCGCGGCGAACTGGGTGGCGGCGGTGACTCCGGAGCGCCTGTTCCACATCCGCGCGGGAGGACAGGGCGACATCGACCGCCTCGCCCGCGTCCTGGCCGGACGCGCCGTCGGCCTGGTGCTCTCCGGCGGCGCGGCGCGGGCCTACGCCCACGTCGGAGCGGTGCAGGTGTTGCGCGAGGCGCGCGTCCCCGTCGATTTCCTGGGCGGGGTCTCCATGGGCGCCATTGTCGGCGCCGGCGTGGCCATGGGCTGGGACGATGGCGAGATGGACGACCGCATCCGTAAGGCCTTCGTCGCCAGCAGCCCGATCAACGACTTCACCTTCCCGATCGTCTCCATCGCCAGAGGCGAGACCGTGCGCGAGCGCCTGGAGGAGCACTTCGGCGACCGCACCATCTGCGACCTGTGGCTGCCGTTCTTTTGCGTCTCGACCAATCTCACCACCGGCGCCCAGCAGATTCATCGCCAGGGCCTGCTGCGCGAGGCCCTGCGCGCCTCCCTCTCCGTGCCAGGCGTCCTCCCGCCGGTGGTCGACGGCAACGACGTGCTGGTCGACGGGGCGGTGCTCAACAACTTCCCGGCCGACATCATGCGCGGCTGGCACAACGGCCCGATCATCGGCGTCGATGTCGGCCGCGGCCGCGGCGTTGAGGCGTCCGAGATCGAGGGGCCAGCCTCGACCTTCCAGTGGCTCAGTTCCGGCGCCTGGCGCGAAGGCGCGCCGATCGTCTCCCTGCTTGTCCGCGCCGCCACGGTGACAACCCAACATCAGATGGCCGCCGCTCACGAGGTCACGGACGTCCTCATCCAACCCAAGCTCGACGAGGTCGAGATCGCCGACTGGAGGGCTTATGAGCCCGCCGTCGCCGCCGGGCGCCGCGCCACGCTCGACGCCTTGGACGCGTTGGACCGACCGGTGACGGACCTGCGGCATGCCGAAGGTCCTACCTCCCCTTGATGGGAAAGAGGAGTTCCGTGGCCGAAGCCCCCCCAATCGCGTAGAATCGGCGATGTGAACCGTTCTTCCGCCCCTCGGCAGTTGCGTCTCGACCTCAGCAAAGCGCCCTCGCACGCTCGCGAAGACTTCGTCGTCTCGGACTGCAACGCCGCGGCCGTGGCGGCCGTCGACGCCTGGGAGCTTTGGCCGGGCGGCAAGCTGGCGCTGATCGGACCGACGGGTTCGGGCAAGACTCACCTGGCGCGGGCTTGGGCGGCCGAGGTTGGAGCGACCACGCCAGACCTGGAGGGTGGCCTGATTTCCGCGGCCCAGGGGCCGATGCTGGTCGAGGACGCCGACCGGGGCAAGCCCGACGAGCTATTGTTCCACCTGTTCAACATGGCCGACGCCGGCGCGCCGCTCCTGATCACCGGCCGCACACCGCCCGCCGGCTGGCGTGTCCGCCTGCCGGACCTCGCCTCGCGGCTCAAGGCCCTGACGCTGGCCCGCCTCGAGCCGCCGGACGACACCGTACTGCTGGCCATCATGAGTAATTTATTCAGTGAACGGAATATCCGGCCCACCGACGGCGTTCCGACCTATGTCCTGCGCCGAATCGAACGCTCGGCCAGCGCCGTGCGGGATATCGTCCGCCGCATCGACGAATGGGCGGGGACGGAGCGTCGCGAGGTCACCCTGGCCCTCGCCCGCGAGATTCTACACCCCGACGCGACCGGCGAGGAGGGCTGAAACCTTGCCCATCCCGCCTCCGTGCGCCACAACGGGCTGATCGATGAGATCGCACGCCCAAGCCGGCCCCCATCCATGAACGAGATGATATCCACTCCCGCCGGCGCGCCGATCCCGTCAGACGGCCGGCCGGAGCCGCGCGTCGGTCTGGCCGCCTCGCCCGAACGGTTCTTCAACCGCGAGCTCAGCTGGCTGGCGTTCAATCGCCGCGTGCTCGAGGAAGCCGGCAATCCGCGCCATCCGGTTCTGGAGAGGCTCCGGTTCCTGTCGATCTCGGCCAACAACCTCGACGAATTCTACATGGTCCGCGTCGCCGGCCTGAAGGGCCAGGTGCGCGAGGGCGTGCGTGTTTTGAGCCAGGACGGCCTCGCCCCCAGTCAGCAGTTGCGCAAGGTCAACGCCGAAGCCAACCAGCTGATGCACGAGCAGCAGCGGCTGTGGCTGGATCTGCGCGGCGAGCTGGCCGGCGAAGGCCTGCGCCTGCTGGACGCCAAGGACCTCACCGCCGCCGACCGGACGGCCGCCGAGGCCATATTCCTCAGCAGCATCTTCCCGGTGCTGACGCCACTGGCCATCGACCCGGCCCACCCCTTCCCCTTCATTCCCAATCTCGGCTTCGCCCTGGCGCTCAAGCTGCGCCGCCGCTCCGACAACCGCGAGTTGCACGCTCTGGTGCCGGTGCCCAGTCAGGTTTCGAGGTTCTGGGAGCTACCACCGCTGCGCAACGGCCGACGCCGGCCGCACCGCCGCTTCGTGGCCCTGGAAAGCTTCCTCATCCTCTTCCTCGACAAGCTGTTTCCCGGCTGCAAGGTCGAGGGCAGCGGCCTCTTCCGCCTTATCCGCGATAGCGACATCGAGATTGAGGAAGAGGCCGAAGACCTGGTGCGCGAGTTCGAGGCCCGGTTGAAGCGCCGTCGCCTGGGATTGGTGGTGCGGGTGAAGATCTCCGCCTCCATGCCCGACGAGCTGCGTGAGTTCATCGTCGACGGCCTGCGCGCCGAGCCGCATGACGTCGTTCGCGTCGACGGCAAACTGGGCCTGGCCCAGATCGGCGAACTGATCCCCCCCGATCATCCGGAACTGAAGTTCCCGGCCTTCCAGCCCCGCTTCCCCGAGCGCATCCGTGATCACGGCGGAGACTGCTTCGCCGCCATCCGCGAGAAGGACATCCTCGTCCACCACCCCTTCGAGAGCTTCGACGTGGTGGTTCAGTTCCTGCTCCAGGCGGCGCGCGATCCCAACGTCCTGGCCATCAAGCAGACGCTCTACCGCACCTCCAAGGACAGTCCGATCGTCGCCGCCCTTATCGAGGCGGCAGGCAACGGCAAGAACGTCGTCGCCCTGGTTGAGATCAAGGCCCGCTTCGACGAAGAGGCCAATCTGAAATGGGCCCGCGACCTCGAACGCGCCGGCGTGCACGTGGTTTTCGGCTTCGTGGAATATAAGACCCACGCCAAGCTGTCGCTGGTCGTGCGCCGCGAAGGCGAGGGCCTGCGCACCTACTGCCACTATGGCACCGGCAACTATCACCCGGTGACCGCCAAGGTTTACACTGACCTCTCCCTGTTCACGACCGACCCGGCGCTTGGCCGCGATTCCGGGCGCGTGTTCAACTACATCACCGGCTACGCCCAGCCCGAACACCTGGAGAAGCTGTCCTATTCGCCGATCACACTGAAGGCTGACCTGATCCGCCTGATCGAGACCGAGGCCATCAACGCCCGGCTGGGCCGCCCGGCGGCGATCTGGGCCAAGATGAACTCACTGGTGGATCCGGAAATCATCGACGCGCTCTACGCCGCCAGCAACGCCGGCGTCCGGATCGAGCTGATCATACGCGGCATCTGCTGCCTGCGCCCCGGCATCCCCGGTCTCTCGGCCAACATCCGCGTCAAGAGCATCGTCGGCCGCTTCCTGGAGCACGCCCGCGTCGCCGCCTTCGCCAACGGCCATCCGATCCCATCCAACCACACCCGCGTCTTCATCGGCTCGGCCGACTGGATGCCGCGCAATCTCGACCGCCGTGTGGAAGTGATGACACCGGTGGAGAACCCCACGGTTCACCAGCAGGTGTTGCAGCAGATCATGGTCGCCAACCTCAACGACGAGGCCCAGAGCTGGCTCCTCGACGCCGAGGGCGGCTACCGGCGCCATCCGGGCTGGAACCGCAAGGGCGCCTTCTCGGCCCACAACTATTTCATGACCAACCCGTCGCTGTCCGGCCGCGGCCACAAGGTCAAAGACCTGCCGCGGGCCATCGTGCATGTCGCCCTCCAGCAATAGCGCCGCCCAGGCCGACGCCGCGGTCATTGACGTCGGTTCGAACTCCGTTCGTCTCGTCATGTACCGCCTGGACGGCCGCGCCATCTGGACCGTCTTCAACGAAAAGGTGTTGGCCGGCCTCGGCCGCGACCTCTCGACCACTGGACGCCTATCGCCGGACGGCATGGCCACGGCCCTTGTGGCCCTGGCCCGCTTCCAGGCCCTGATCGGCGCCAGCCGGCCGGCCAGGGTCTACGCCGCCGCCACCGCCGCCGTCCGCGACGCCCGCGACGGCATGGATTTCTGCCGCCGCGTCGAGGCGGAGACCGGCCTGCGACTCAAGGTCCTGAGCGGCGCCGAGGAAGCCAAATACGCCGCCTTGGGCGTCATTGCCGGCGCGCCTCGGGCTGACGGCCTGGTCGGCGATCTCGGCGGCGCCAGCCTGGAGCTGACCCGCATCGCCGGCGGCGAGCCTGGCGCCGGCGTCACCCTGCCGCTCGGTCCCTTTGCTTTCGAGGCCCCCCGGACCATCGAGGCCGTGCAGGTCGCCGTTGCTCGCGAACTGCGCTCGATCAGGAACAGCTTCAGCGCCCGCAGCTTCAACGCCGTCGGCGGCGCCTGGCGCAACCTCGCCTTGCTGCACATGCGCTTGGCTGACTATCCCCTCGGCATCATCCACCAATATGAGCTCGGCCGTAGCGACGCCCTGGAGGCGGCCCGCTTCATCGAGCAGCAGTCGCGCGGCTCATTGGAGCGCATCGACGGCATTTCGCGTCGTCGCGTCGACACCTTGCCCCACGCCGCCGCCGTGCTCGAGGGGCTGGTCGAGGGCCTCGGCCTGCAACGCGTCGTGTTGTCGGCCTACGGCCTGCGCGAAGGCCTGCTCTTCGAGTCCATGAACCGCCAGACCCGAGCCGAGGATCCGCTGGTCGCCGGCTGCGCGGCCCTGGGCGGTCGGCCCCAGGCCGCCGAGGTCCTGGGCGTCGCCCTCGACGGCTGGCTGCGGGCGCCGTTCGGCCGCCTGGAGCCGATGTTCGGCGGCCGCGACGCCGCCCTGCTCGCCGGCGCCTGCCGCCTGGCGGATTTCGGCGCCCAGCTTCATCCCGATCACCGCGCCGACCTGGTCTTCGAACAGGTGCTGCGCGCGCCGATCGCCGGGGCCGATCACGCCGAGCGCGTGTTCCTGGCCTGCGCCGCCTTCGGCCGCCACACCGGCTCGACAATCACGCCCAGCCCGCACATTGTCGGCCGTTTGCTTAGCCCCGAGCGCTACCAGCGCGCCCGCGCCATGGGCGCCGCCGTGCGTCTGGGCTGCGACCTTTCCGGTCGGGGCCCGGACCTGCTGGCGCGCGCTCGTCTGGAGTTCAAGTCAGACGCCGTGATCCTTCAGGCTGATCCCGGCTGGGAAGCCACCCTCCTGGGCGATCCGATTGCCAAACGCGCCCAAACCCTCGCCGGGCTCCTCGACCGCGAGCTGAAGGTGCGCCGGCCTTCTGCTCAGCCCCTGACGCTCGCCCGCGGCGCCGCGAGCTGACTATTCCGCCCCGTCCCTTGGTCGGCGGCGCACCTCGACGGCGCGGACCTTGCCGCCGTCGAGCACCAGGGCGATCTCGCCACGCTTGAGCTTCAGGGCGTCCTCGCCGAAGGCCTCGCGCCGCCAACCCTGCAGCGCCTGGGTATCAGCCTCGTCGTCGGCGGCGATCTTTTCGAGGTCCGACACCGTGGCGATCAGCTTGGAGGCCACCTTGGCGTCTTCGCTCCTGGCTTTCAACAGCACCTTCAGCAGCTCGACCACCGCGCCGGTGGGCGCCGAAGTTGGTCGGGCGGCGCGCTTGGGCTCCGGAGCCTGGTGCTCGGACTTGGCCAGGCCCTCGCGCACGGCCTCCAGCACATCGGCGGCGAATTTCGATCCGGCGAAGCCCTTGGGCAGCGACCGCAGTCGGCTCAGCCCATCGGCGTCGGTCGGCGCCTGGGTGGCCACCTCGTCGATGGCGTCGTCCTTCATGACCCGCCCGCGGGGTTGATCGCGCTCCTGCGCCGTGCGCTCGCGCCACGCCGCCAGAGCGCGCAAGATGGCCAGATACTTGGCCGTCTGCCGCCGCGGCTTCAGCCGCTTCCAGGCGTTCTCCGGACTGGTGTCGTAGAGCGCCGGATCGATCAGAGCCGCCATCTCCTCGCGCACCCAGGCCAGGCGGCCGGCCTCCTCCAGCCGCGCCCGCAGCAACGGATAGAGCTCGGCCAGGTGGGTCACGTCACCCAGGGCGTATTTCAGCTGCGCCTCGCTCAGCGGCCGCCGCGCCCAGTCGGTGAACCGGCTCGATTTGTCGACGTCCGCGCCCAGCATCTGGCGGACCAACACATCATAGGCCACCTGCTCGGGGAACCCGGCGGCCATGCCGGCGATCTGGGTGTCGAAAAGGGGCCGGGGCATGGCCCCCAGATTGTTGAGGATCTCAATGTCCTGCCGGGCGGCGTGGAACACCTTCTCAATAGAGGGGTCGGTCATCACCTCCAGGAACGGGGCCAGGCTTAACCCCGGGGCCAGCGGGTCGATCACCGCCGCCTCCTCGCCCGCCGCGGCCTGGATCAGGCACAGCTTGGGCCAATAGGTGCTCTCGCGCATGAACTCGGTGTCCACGGCGACGAAGGGTTGGCCGTGAATCGCATCGCAGAAGCGCGCGAGGTCGGCCGTGGTTGTGATAGGCGTCATGGGACAGCTATAGCGCGCGCGGACCCAGAGTCTGCAGCGCCATGGCGTCGCATCCTCCGGCCGCGGATATTCAACAGGCGAGACCCTTCGGCATGACTCTTCCGCGCAACGGTTTGACCTATGCCGAGGCCGGGGTCGATATCGACGCCGGCGAGGCCTTGGTCGAACGCATCAAACCCCTGGCTCGCTCCACCCGCCGGCCGGGCTCGGACGCCGGCCTCGGTGGCTTCGGCGCCCTCTTCGACCTCAAGGCGGCGGGCTACGCGGACCCGCTCATCGTCACCACCACCGATGGCGTCGGCACCAAGCTCAAGGTCGCCGCCGAGACCGGCTTGCACGGCACGGTCGGCATCGACCTGGTGGCCATGTGCGTCAACGACCTGCTCGCCCAGGGCGCCGAGCCGCTGATGTTCCTCGACTATTTCGCCACCGGTCGCCTCGACGTCGAGCGCGCCGCCACCGTGGTCGCCGGTATCGCCGAGGGCTGCAAACAGGCCGGCGCCGCCCTCGTCGGCGGCGAGACGGCGGAGATGCCCGGCATGTACGCCGACGGCGACTACGACCTCGCCGGCTTCAGCGTCGGGGTGGTCGAGCGCGGCGCCGTCCTCCCCCGACTCGAGGATCAGGCGGCGGGGGACGTGATCATCGCCCTCCCCTCCTCCGGCCCGCACTCCAACGGCTATTCGCTGATCCGCCGCATCGTGGAGGTTTCGGGCCTTAAATGGACCGATCCGGCCCCGTTCGAGGCCGGCGCCAGCCTTGGCGAGGCCTTGATGGCCCCCACGCGCATCTATGTCCGCGCGGTGCTGCCGCTGGCCAAGGCGGCGCTGCTGAAGGGCGCCGCCCACATCACCGGCGGCGGCCTGATCGAGAACCCGCCGCGCGCGGTGGCCGAGGGCCTGACGCCCGTATTCGACTGGACCGCCTGGACGCCGCCGCCGGTGTTCGACTGGCTGGCCAGGACCGGCGGCGTCGCGCCGGAGGAGATGCGCCGCACCTTCAACTGTGGCGTCGGCTTCATGGTCATCGTCGCGCCGGGCGACGTCGAGGCGGTGCTGAGTGGGCTCCTCGACGCCGGCGAGGCGGCGTTTGTGTGCGGGGAGTTGCGGGCGGGTTAAGGCGTGTGTCGCGTCTTGTGCGCCAAGAGACACGCAACTCGTAACTGGGTTCGAAGAGTTGCGGGAACGGAGTGGCGCTGTGGCTCGTAGTCGACTCGGCTCGTTTGCGACAGGATTGGCGGCACTGGGCGTCGCTGCGATCCTTTTGAGCCAGACCGCCTGCACGCGCTGGGTACGCGAGGTGCAGGCAGCGCGTGCGATCAACACGGGAGACTTTGCAGCCGCACAAAGAATCCTGGAGCCAATCGCCGAGCGAGGCGATGCTCCGGCGCAGTACCTGCTCGGCGGCCTGTATGCTCAAGGACACGGTGTGCCACAGGATTGGGCGCGGGCGGATGCTTGGGAACGGAGGGCAGCCGACCAGGGTTTCGCGCCAGCTCAATATGCGTTGGGCGTAGCCTATGGCAGGGGTTTAGGGCTTCCGCGCGATCCCGTTCAAGCGCTGGTCTGGTTCACGCTCGCGGCGTCACGATCATCGGCCGAGGAAGGTCAAAATCACGCGGCGGCGATCCAAGCGCGCGACGAAATGACTGCGCACATGATCCCCGCACAACTTGCAGAAGCAAGGCAAGTGATAGCCGCCTGGAGACCCTCGGCGCCCAACCAACTAGGAGACGGGGCGCCCGTCACCCCAGGTTCTCGGTAGCTGCCCACAATGCCAAAAGCCGCCATGCCCCAGCCCGCCATTCTCCTGTTCGATCTGGGCGGCGTCCTGGTCGACAACGCGATGTTCGAGGATATGCCCAGGCTCCTGCCCGCCCCAATTCCAGAGGACGATCTGTGCGCGAGATGGATCGACTCGCCTGCCGTCCATCGGTTTGAGCGCGGGGAGATCTCCGCCGACGAGTTTGCTTCGACGTTCGTATCGGAATGGCGGCTGCGGATGGCCCCGGCGGCGTTCCTGGAGCGCTTCGCAACTTGGTCCAGAGGGTTTTACCCGGGCGCCGAAGCCTTGCTCACCCGTCTTCGCCGTCAATATCGCGTCGCCTATCTGAGCAATTGCAATGAGGTTCACTGGAGCGGCTTCGAGCATATCCTCCGGCATGCGGACGATGCCTTCTCCTCTCACCTCTGCGGCCTCACAAAACCCGATCCGGCGATATTCACGATGGCCGTGGAAGCGCTAGGCAGAGATCCCGCCGAGATCTGCTTCTTCGATGACTCGCCGCGCAACGTCGCGGCCGCCCGCGCCATCGGCATGGACGCGCACCTGACTGTGGGCTTTGAGCAGCTCGAAGAGACGCTCCGATCGATGGGGCTCTGCGAGGAAGCGGGGCTGACAACTCCTCATTGATCGGCTATCGCCGCCGCCCCAACCCAATGGAGGCCGTCGCAAGCATCGTGACATCCAAGACCTCGGCTGCTTTCGAGGCGACATCCAAACGGCGTAAGGGCTTCCCGTCCGAGACCCGCGTCAAGCGCGGCGTCCGCATCGTCCACGGCGACAAAGAGTTGGTGGAGAAGCTCGGCAGGAACGACCTGTGCCCATGCGGTTCGCGGAGGTTGTTTCAAGAAATGCTGTCTCGAGGCCGGAGGGTACGATGACGCCAATCGTCATCACTTCTTTCAGAGACTAGAGGCGGTCCCGCCTCGGTCTTCGCAGCGTGAAGGTCTCAAACGGTGCGAGCCGGCCGTCCGCGCCCACCACGTCGTAGTAGGTGACCTTGATCGTGGTCATGCCGCCGGCCCGCGATCCCGGATCGACGGCGAAGGCCGCGAAACCATAGGCGTGGGCGGCGTTGCGCACCGCCGACCAAGGCGCGGGCTCGTGCACATAGACCGGCGGGCGCTTGCCCGAATGGGGGTCGGGCTCGCCGACGGCGGTGATCACCCGGCATTGCGGCGGGTCGAAGAACAGCCCGTTCGACGGCTTGGAGGTGCCGCCGCCGCCGATCACCATGTGCACCGTGCCCTTGGTGGTGTCGATCGCCTCGGTGGCGAGCGCGGTGGGGATCGGCGTCAGGGTGGCATTGGCCTCGTGGCCACGGATCGGGTGCGAGCGCTCGTAGTGGTGCTCGTGGCCGCACACCACCAGGTCGACCCCGTAGCGGTCGAACAGCGGCGACCATTCCTCGCGGATGCCGAGGTCGGCGCCATTGGTCTTGTCAGCGGTCGATATGGCCACCTGGTGCATGCATACCACGACCCAGTCGATGGCCGGGTCGTGGCGGGCGGCGGCCAGCTCCGCCTCCAGCCAGGCCTTCTGCGCACCCTTGGAATAGCCCCGGACGTAGGAATCGCCGCTATCCTGGTAGGTCACGTCATCGTTGGCGATGCTGACCACGCGCACCGAACCGGCGGTGAAGGCGTACCATAGGCCCCGCGTCATCTCGCTCTGGCCGGCCGCTTCCGGAACCTGAAAATAGGTCTGATAGGCAAGGTAGCCGATCGAGCCGTTGCCGAGTTCGTTCTCGTGATTGCCGGGCGAGGGCATCCACGGTCGCCGGCTGGCGCTGCGGCTGTTGTTCTCCCAGAAATCCCACCATGCGCGCACCCGGTCATGGGCCAGGTTGGCGTAGCAGAGATCGCCGTTGAACAGGTGGAACAGCGGTTGGAGCCGCTCCACGCCCAGCGTCGTGTCGGCGGCCGCCGGCGTACCGAGATTGTCGTTCACAAACACAAGACCCGTGGTCACGCCCGGCGGCGGATCGATTCTGCGGCCGAGGGTCGGCGTGCCCTGGTCGCCGAAACTGGTGAAGGTGAAGGCCGCGCGCCCGCGTGGAGCGGTGCGGAAGGTGCTGAACAGCGGCTCGGCGCCGTCGTGCAGCGCGCCATAGAGATAGGCCGTGTCGGGGCGCAGGCCGTCGATCCTGGCGTGGTGGGCGTAGACGGTCTGGCCGGACTTGGCGTCGACATAGCTACGTGTCGTGGCCGGGGCGGTCTGCTCGAGCCTGCCGTCCAGCCGCCCGACGAGGACCCGGGCCCGGCGGACCGGTTGCAGGCTGTGCCAGGAGACCACCATCTGCAAGGACGCGTCCGCGCCGAACTGTAGATGCAGTCCGGAGACCGGTGGGGTGGAGGCCGGATCGGCGGCCTCGGCGGTTCCGGTCGCGGGCAGGATGGCCACACCCGCTCCCAGTCCGGCGGCGGCCAGCAACCGGCGCCGGCTGAGCTCGAACTCCAATCCGCTGTCGCGATCCGTCATGGCGGCCACCTTACCCAGGCGTCGCCTTGAGACCTAACCGGCTATCGCAACAGTTTGGCGAAAGGGCTGACTCAGCCCCCCACCGTTAGCCGACGATTTCGTGGGCCTTGAAGAATTGGCTGATCTCAAGTGCGGCGTTCTCGGCGCTGTCCGAGCCATGCACGGAGTTCTCGCCCACCGACAGGGCGAAGAGCTTACGGATCGTGCCGGCGTCGGCGTTCTCCGGGTTGGTCGCACCCATCACCTCACGGTAGCGCAGCACCGCGTTCGGCCCTTCCAGGACCTGCACCACCACCGGCGCCGAGGTCATGAACGCCACCAGCTCGCCGAAGAACGGCCGCGCCTTGTGAACGCCGTAGAATTCCTCGGCCTCGGCCCTGGTCATATGGATGCGGCGTTGGGCGACGATGCGCAGGCCGGCGTCTTCGATTACCGCATTGATCTTGCCGGTCAGGTTCCGCGCCGTGGCGTCGGGTTTGATGATCGAGAAGGTGCGTTCGGTCATAGGCGGGCGATCTCGCGGTGAAGCTCTGTTGAAAAGGGGTCCGGGCTTATAGCCACGCCCGCCCGCCCCGCCAAGGGCGTCAGCCTTGCTTCACCCAGCCCTTTTGCTCGCCCTGTTTCCAATAGGTCACCGCGTGGCCGGCGGCCTTGAAGGCGGTCCATTGGCGTCGCGCCCGCGCCACGGCCTCTTCCTCGGCGCCATCGAAAATCAGCACGCAGCGCTCGAAGGCGGCCAGTTCCCCGGCCTCGGCGCCGTCGATCAGGAACAGGGCCTGGGCGCCGTTGAGATTCTCCGTTCCCACCGACAGCAGGATCGGCTGACGCTCGGCGAACGGCTCGCCGGTCGTCCCATGGGCGAGGAAGCTGTCGTCCCGATAGGCCCACAGCCAGTCGTCGAGGGCCTCGACTCGTTCCGCCGCCGCCGTGCGCACCAACGCGCGCCAGCCCCGCGCCAGGGTCTTTTCCAGGAGGTCGGGCAGGACCAGATCCAACCTCGTCCGCTCGAGATGATAGAACCAGACCTCGCAGGCGCTTTCAGTCACCTCAGCCCTTGCCCTCGTAGTGGCCGGCGACCAGACGGTCGAGCAGGCGCACGCCAAAGCCGGTGGCCCCATTCGGGATGGTCGGCAGGGCCGAGCTGGGCTGCCAGGCTGTCGTGGCGATGTCGAGGTGCGCCCAGGGCGTGTCGCCGACAAACTTCTGCAGGAACAGCGCCGCGGTGATCGAACCGCCGGGCCGGCCACCCGTGTTCTTCATGTCGGCGACGTTGCTCTGAATCTGCTTGTCGTACTGGGGCGGCAACGGCATGCGCCACAGCGCATCGTGGCTGGTTTTGGACGCGGCCAGCAGATGTTCGGCCAGGTCGTCGTTGTTGGCGTAAAGGCCGGCCAGGTCCTTGCCGAGGGCGATGATGATCGCTCCGGTCAGGGTCGCCAGATCGATCATGATCGCCGGCTTGAAGCGCTCCTTGCAGTACCAGAGCGCGTCGGCCAGCACGAGGCGACCTTCGGCGTCGGTGTTGATCACCTCGATGGTCTGGCCTGACATGCTGGTGACGACATCGCCCGGCCGCTGGGCCGCGCCGTCGGGCATGTTCTCCACCAGGCCCAGGATGCCCACCGCATTGACCTTGGCCTTGCGCCCGGCCAGGGCCGCCATGGCCCCGGTCACCGCCGCGGCCCCGCCCATATCGGTGATCATCTCCTCCATGCCGTCGGCCGGCTTGAGGCTGATGCCGCCGGTGTCGAAGGTGACGCCCTTGCCGACGAAGGCCACCGGCGCGGCGGCGCTGTCTTTGGCCCCTTTCCACTGGATGACGGCCAGTTGGCACTCGCGCACGCTGCCCTGCCCCACGCCGAGCAGTGAGCCCATGCCGAGCTTGCGCATCTCCTTCTCACCGAGAATCTCCACCTCCAGGCCCAGGGACGTCAGCTTCTTGACCCGGCGGGCGAACTCCTCGGGGAAGAGGATATTGGCCGGCTCGGAGACGAGGTCGCGGGCCAGGATTACGGCGTCGGCGATGGCCGCCTCGTTCTTCCAGGCCTTGGCCGCCTGGGTGGGCTTGTCCACCGCCAGGCGCACGGTGGTCACCGATGGTTTCTTGTCGGCCTTCTCCGTGGTGCGATAGCGGTCGAAGCGGTAGGCGGCGAGCCGCACGCCGAGCGCCGCTTGCGCCGCCTCGGCCGCCGACAGTCCGGGCAGGCGGATGACCAGCGTGTCGGCCCCGCTCGTCTTCACCGCCTGATAGGCCTGGGCGGCGGCCAGCTCCGCGACCCGGGCGTCGAATCTGTCCTTGGGTCCGGCGCCCACCAGCACCAGACGGGCGGCGTCGAGGCCGTACGGGGCGAGAAGGTCCAGAATCTGGCCGGCCGCGCCGGTGAAGCGACCGCCGACCAGCGCGCGCGCGATCGCCCCGCCGGTCACAGCGTTCAGGTCGGCGATGGGGCCGCCGACGATGTCGCCCTCGAAGGCCAACGCGACCAGGGCGCCGGTCGCGCCGGGCTTATCGGCGGCGGACGTGAACTCGATATCCATAAGAAACTCCAGTTGAGATCGGATCAGGGCGTGACGGCGGTCGCCGGGCCGGCGCCAAAGCGATTGGCCCCCTGCTCGCCCTGCATAAGGACCAGCTCCACCGCCGACCAGATGAGGATCGGCAGGGCCAACAGCAGGCGTGCGGCGCTGGGCGCGCGCCAGACCAGCACCACGCCCAGCAGCACCAGCACCGCCCACCAGCCGCTGCGACCGCGGTCGTGAAGGCGCTTGGAGACGACGCAGGCGGCCGAGGCCAGCAGGGCCGGATAAGCGAACCAGAAGGTCAACAGCTTGGCGGTCGGACCGGCCACGGCCTCGTAGAGCACAGCCAGCACGAAGAGCGAGCCGGCCGCGAACCAGAACCTGGCCCTCGGGCATCGTCCGACCGGCGAGGCGAACAGCTCCCGCCAGTCGATCGGCTCGCCATTCATCCCTTGCTCCGCTTCTGACCGCCGAGCGTATCGTCGCGCGTCACGTCAGGCAAACTCGGCCAGGATATCGTCGGCGGCGACGCTATCGCCGGCCTTCGCGGGGGCGGACTTGATCAGGCCGCTGCGTTCGGCGCGGATGATGTTCTGCATCTTCATCGCTTCAATGACGAACAGCACCTGGCCCTCGCTTACCTGGTCGCCGGCGGCGACATCGGCGGAGATGACCAGGCCCGGCATCGGCGAGAGCACCAGACGGGAGGTGTCTGGCGGCGCCTTCGCCGGCAGGCGTTCGTGCAGATCGGCAGAGGTGGGAGTGAGGACCAGCACGCGCAGGCTCGCGGCCCGATGCCTGACGTTGAAGCCTTCTGGAGCCGGGGCGACGGAGGCGGTGAACGGCCGCCCGTCGAGGGCGCCATGGAACAGCGGCGCGCCGGGCCGCCAATCGACGTCTGAAAGGCGCACGACACGCTCCTCGCCGGGAAAGGCGATCTCCAGGTCTTCACCCCGGTCGGTGAGCCGCACCGCGCGCCGCGCGCCGCCGCAGAAGACCACCCAGTCCGATCGGGGTTGCGGTGTCAGGCCGCCGTTGGCCTGTCTGGCCCGCGCCATCAGGGTCCGGTGCATGGAGGCCGCCACGGCCGTGGCCAGGTCGAGCTGCCAGGGCGTCGGCGGCAGGCCGTGGAACCCGTCCGGGAACTCGTCGGCGATATAGCGCGTGGAAAGCGCGCCCGAGCGGAACCGCTCCTGGTCCATGACCGCCGACAGGAAGGCGGTGTTGTGGCCCAATCCCTCGATGTGCAGCGCCTCCAGCGCCCGCCCCATGCCGTCCACGGCCCCGTCGCGTTCCGGCGCCCAGGCGCAGAGCTTGGCGATCATCGGATCGTAGAACATCGAGATCTCGTCGCCTTCGCGCACGCCGGTGTCGTTGCGCACACGCCAGCCGCCGCGGTCACCCTCCGGCGGCGTCTGATAGCGGACGAGGCGGCCGATCGAGGGCAGGAAGTTGCGGTAGGGATCCTCGGCGTAGATGCGGCTTTCGATCGCCCAGCCGTCGATCTTGAGGTCCGACTGATCGAAAGCGAGCGACTCGCCCGCCGCCACGCGGAGCATCTGTTCGACCAGGTCGACGCCGGTGATCAGCTCGGTCACCGGATGCTCCACCTGCAGGCGGGTGTTCATCTCCAGGAAGTAGAAGGATTTGTCTTGGCCGGCGACGAACTCCACTGTGCCGGCCGAATCGTAGGCGACGGCCTGGGCCAGGGCGACAGCCTGAGCGCCCATGGCCGCCCGCGTCGCCGCGTCCAGCAAGGGTGACGGCGCTTCCTCGATCACCTTCTGGTTGCGCCGCTGGATCGAGCATTCGCGCTCGAACAGATGCACCACATGGCCGTGCCGATCGCCCAGCACCTGGATCTCGATGTGGCGCGGGTTCTCGATGAACTTCTCGATGAAGATCCGGTCGTCGCCAAAGGCGCCCTTGGCCTCGGCCCGCACAGCCGGGAAACCCTCTTCGGCGTCGCGGCGATTCCAGGCGACGCGGATGCCCTTGCCGCCCCCGCCGGCCGAGGCCTTGATCATCACCGGATAGCCGATTTCCTCGGCGATGCGGACGGCGTGGGCCGTGTCGTCGATCTCGCCGACGTGGCCCGGCACGACGCTGACGCCGGCGGCGGCGGCGAACTTCTTGGACTGGATCTTGTCGCCCATGGCGTCGATCGCGCCAGGGTTCGGACCGATGAACACCACGCCGGCGGCGGCGCAGGCGCGCGCGAAGCCGGCGTTCTCCGACAGGAAGCCGAAGCCAGGATGGATGGCCTCCGCACCCGTCTCCTTGGCCACGGCGATGATCTTGTCGCCCAACAGATAGGATTGCGCGGCCGGAGGCGGGCCGATCAGCACGCTCTCGTCGGCCATCTCCACCGCCAGGGACTCGGCGTCGGCCTCCGAACACACCACTACGGTCGCAATGCCGAGCCGGCGGCAGGTCTTGATGATCCGCACCGCGATTTCGCCGCGGTTCGCGATCAGGATTTTGGAGAACATCGCCTGTGGGTCGCCCGATTTCAGTCTATGGTCACGGCGTTAGACGCGGGATCACGCCTTGACAACCTTGCCCGCGCGTCACGCGGTTTGGAGAGATTGCACATGGCCGACAGCACCCAGGCTTCGACCTTCGACCTGACCCCGCCCAGCGACGCCGAGCGCGCGCGCCTGGAAGCCGACCTCAGCCAGGAGGAGCGCGACGTTCTGCTCCATCACGGCACCGAGGCGCCGTTCTGCGGCGGCCTCCTCGGCAACAAGGAAGACGGGGTCTACTGCTGCCGCCTGTGCGGCCTGCCGCTGTTTCGGGCCAAGACCAAGTTCGAGAGCGGCACCGGCTGGCCGAGCTTCTGGGCCCCGTTTGACGAGGCCCATGTCATCGCAGTGCGCGACGTCAGCCACGGCATGGTCCGCATCGAGACTCGCTGCGCCCGCTGCGGCTCGCATCAGGGCCATGTGTTCCCCGACGGCCCACCGCCCACGCGCCTGCGCTATTGCATCAATTCTGTCTCTCTCGCCTTTGTCCCCGACGGCGAGCCGTTGCCCGATCCGCTGGGGCGGGGAGACAGGATAGCCTAGAGCGGAATATTATCGTGCTTCTTCCACGGGTTCTCTAGCTTCTTACCCTTGAGGCTCTTGAGCGCCCGGGCGATGCGGCGGCGTGTGCCGTGGGGCATGATCACATCGTCGATATAGCCGCGCGAGGCGGCCACGAACGGGTTGGCGAAGTGGGCCTTATATTCCGCCTCGCGCTCGGCGAGCTTCACCGGATCGCCGATGTCGGCGCGGAAGATGATCTCAACCGCCTGCTTGGGACCCATGACGGCGATTTCCGCCGTCGGCCAGGCGTAGTTGAAATCGCCGCGCAGGTTCTTTGAGCTCATCACGTCGAAGGCCCCGCCATAGGCCTTGCGGGTGATCACGGTGATCTTGGGGACAGTCGCCTCGGCGAAGGCGAACAGCAGCTTGGCCCCGTGCTTGATCAGCCCGCCCTGCTCCTGCTTGGTGCCCGGCATGAACCCCGGAACGTCGACGAAGGTGACGATGGGGATCGAAAAGGCGTCGCAGAAGCGCACAAAGCGGGCCGCCTTGCGCGAGGCGTCGATGTCCAGCACCCCGGCCAGCACCTGCGGCTGATTGGCCACAAAACCGACGGTTTCGCCGTCGATCCGGCCGAATCCAATGATGATGTTCTTGGCGTAATCGGTTGAAATCTCGAAGAAATCCACCTCATCGACCACCTTGGTGATCAGCTCCCGCATATTGTAGGGCTTGTTCGGGTTGGCCGGCACCAGGCTGTCCAGCGACGGCTCCTGGCGGTTGGCGTCGTCGAAGCTCTCTCGCACCGGCGGCGGCGTACGGTTGGAGAGGGGCAGGAAGTCGATTAACCGGCGCACCTGGGTCAACGCCTCAAGGTCGTTGTCGAAGGCGCCGTCCGCCACCCCCGACTTCAAGGCGTGGACGCGATAGCCGCCCAGGTCTTCGTGGCTCACGTCCTCGTTGATGACGGTTTTCACCACGTCCGGGCCGGTGACGTACATATAGGCCGTGTCCTTCACCATGAAGATGAAGTCGGTCATGGCCGGCGAATAGACATCGCCGCCGGCGCAGGGGCCCATGATCACGCTGATCTGCGGGACCACGCCGCTGGCCAGCACATTCTGCAGGAAGATGTCGGCGTAGCCGGCCAAGGAATCGACGCCTTCCTGGATGCGGGCGCCGCCGGCGTCGAAAAGGCCGATGATCGGCGCACCGTTACGCACCGCCATTTCCTGGACCTTGACGATCTTCTCGGCGTGAGCCTTGGAAAGAGAGCCGCCGAAGACCGTGAAATCCTTGGAAAAAACATAGACGACACGGCCGTTGATCGTCCCCCAGCCGGTGACGACACCGTCGCCCGGGATACGCTGCTCGGCCATGCCGAAGTCGTGGCTGCGGTGCTCTACAAAGGTGTCGAATTCCTCGAACGAATCCTCATCGAGGAGCAGGTCGAGGCGCTCGCGGGCGGTCAGCTTGCCCTTGGCGTGCTGGGAGTCGATGCGCCTCTGCCCGCCGCCGGCCCGGGCGTTTGCGCGCCGCCGTTCAAGCTCGTCGAGGATGTGCTGCATACCGCGCCCTTTATTGTTGCTGCGGTGCTAGCCGCGCCGCCCGGCGATGACAAGCGCGCTCACCCGAGCGCCTTGAACCACGCCTCGAGCATGCCGGCTTCAACGGCCAGGGCGCGGATGCGGGCGGCGTCCTCGGCGTCCTCGCCCCAGATCTCGGCCTGGAAGGTCTCATCGAGCTGCGAGTCCGCAAAGGCTCCCGCACCGGTGAGACGGCCCCTCCTTAGCGCCAGCGCCAGAATGGCCGAGCCGAACAGCTGGGCCGCGTGGACCAGGCCGGCGAGGGCGAAATCGCCCTCACCCGCGGCCAGGGCCTCGACCGTGGCGAGCGTGGCCGGCGGCTGGTCCTGGTGCGTCAACCCGACAACGCGTTGGAAGTCTAGGTCGAGGTCGGTCAGAGCCCAGTCCAGCAGCGGCGCCCATGCCTGCGCCTGGCGGGCGACCAGCCCCGCCGGCCCTTCGGCGAAATAGCAGATGAGGTCATCGGCCGCGAACTCCGCCACACGCTTGACCGCGACGTCCCGACCCTGCGGCACGGAGTCGATGGCCACAAACGCGAGCCTCGTCGCCGGCATGGTCGCCATAACTACGCTGTCGCCTTGCGCGGCCCATTCCAAGGCGACTTGCTCCGCCAGCGCCTCGGTGGGCAGGACGAGACCGCGCCCGCCTGGCGTGCGCGCGCCACGTCCATCCAGGCGCACCGCGAAACCGCCTTGCGCTGGCGTCACATCCACCGCCACGTAGGGGCGTTTCGAGCGGGGCTCGCGGGGGGTGGTCAAGCGGGCTCGCTCCCAGAAAAAAGGCGGCGACATGAGCGCGCGTTCATCCTGCGGTCAAGTAAGCGGGTTTAGGCTGACGCCATGACCCTCGATCTCAACGCCTCGATCGCGGTGACAAGGTTCGGCCTCGGCGCCCGTCCGGGCGAGATCGAGCGGGCCAAGGCCGACCCGCGCGGCTATCTCCTCTCCCAGATCACCCCCAAGGGCGCGGCCCCGGCGAGGCCTGGCGCCCCCGATTCGGCCACGCGACTGGCCGACCTTCGCGCCTTCCAGCAGTTACGCAAAACCGCGCGCATGGAGGGCGACCTCAAGTCCGATCCGGTGCGCATGGCTCAGATGGGCCTCAGGGAAGACGTTGAAGGCGACTTCTTGGCCCGAGCGCGCCTCGGCGCGGGCACGGACGCCGGCTTCACCGAACGCTGGGCCAACTTCTGGGCCAACCATTTCACTGTCTCCGCCGTCAAGGAGGTCACCGCGCCTCTGGTCGGCCCCTTTGAAGAGGAGGCCATCCGGCCGCACGTCTTCGGCCGTTTCGAGGATATGCTGGTGGCCTCCTCCCAGCATCCGGCCATGCTGCTCTACCTCGACCAGGCCCAGTCGGTGGGACCGGACAGCTTTCTGGCCCAGCGCGCAGCCAAGAACGGCGGCCACCCCGGCCTCAACGAAAACCTCGCTCGCGAGATCATGGAGCTGCACACCGTGGGCGTCGACGCCGGCTATTCCCAAGCCGACGTCACTGAATTCGCCAAGGCCATGACCGGTTGGAGCGTCGGCCGGGCTGACCATCCGGAAGAGCCGCAGGGCTTCATGTTCCGGCCTTACGCCCATGAACCCGGCGCGCGCGCGATCATGGGTCGGCGCTACGCCGAGGACGGCGAGGGCCAGGCCCGCGCGGTGCTGGCGGATCTCGCTTCGAGCCCGCATACCGCCCGCCACCTGGCGGTCAAGATTGGCCGGCATTTCGTCAGCGACGAGCCGCCGGCCAGGCTCACCGACCGGCTGACTCGCGCCTATCTCGACGGCGGCGGCCGGCTGGACCGGGTCGCCCAGGCGTTGGTGGCCGCGCCGGAGGCCTGGTCGCTGCAGCCGACCAAATTCAAGACGCCCTATGAGTTCTTGGTCTCAAGCTGGCGCGCCGCCGACTCCCTGCCCGAGGACGCCGGGCCACTGTCGCGCACCCTGGCGGAACTCGGCCAGAAGCCGTTCAGCGCCCCCTCCCCCAAGGGTTGGCCCGAGGAAGCTCAGGTGTGGTGCGCGCCTGACGCCATTATCAAGCGCATGGCCTGGAGCGAGGCGTTCGCTGCTCAGGCGGCGGGCCAACGCGACCCCACCGTGCTGGCCCAGAACGCGCTTGGCGCACGCCTGTCTACTAGCGCCGCCACGGCCATCGCGCGGGCCGAGACCCGCCCCGAGGGCCTGTCGATTCTGCTGATGAGTCCGGAGTTTCAACGCCGATGACACACTCATCCTTCACCCGCCGCCAAGCGCTGGCCGGCGCTGCGGGGCTCGGCGTCACGATCGAACTGCTGGCCACGAACACCCTTGCCGACACGCCCGCGGCCAGGCGCAAGTTTATCGCCATCGTCTGCCGAGGCGGCCTCGACGGCCTCTCGCTATCGCCGCCGGTGGGTGACCCCGACTACGCCGCCCTGCGCGGCCCCATCGCCATCGCCCCCTTCGGCGCCCCGAACGGCGCCTTGCGCCTCGACGGCACCTTCGGCCTGCATCCTTCGCTTCCCAAGGTTCACGCCCTGGCGCTCGCCGGCCAGGCCCGCATCGCCCCGGCCATCGCCACCCCCGACCGCGAGCGCTCGCACTTCGAGGCCCAGGACGTGCTGGAGAGCGGCGCCGGCCACGTCTACGCCACCTCCTCCGGCTGGCTGAACCGCGCGCTGGAGTCCATGGGTCCGCAGGTCAAGGCGATGTCGGTCGGCCCCACGGCGCCACTCATCCTGCGCGGCAAGATCGAAGCCGCCTCCTGGTCGCCCAGCGGCATGGCCGAGCGTGATCATCGCCTGCCCGGCATCCTGCAGGATCTCTACGCTCGCGATCCCCTGCTCGGCCCCGCCCTCGCCGAGGGCCTCGCCACCCAGACCATGGCCAGGACCGCCATGGCCGACGCCGCCCAGACCAGCGCGGCGATGAGTCCGCCGCCCGCGCCCGCCATGCAGGCGGCCACGAACACGCCGTACCAGCCGCCGCGTGCGGGCGGCCTCGATCAGGCCCGCAAGATCGGCGCGACCCTGGCCGGTTTCATGGTCCAGCCGGGCGGCGTGCAGGTGGCCGCCGTTTCCATCGACAACTTCGACACCCACGCCAACCAGGGCGCGGGCGAAGGCCTGCTGGCCACGCGCCTGACCTATGTCGACGCCTTTCTCGATGGCCTGCACGTCGGCCTCGGTCCGAGCTGGAAAGACAGCGTGGTCGTCATGGCCACAGAATTCGGCCGCACGGCGCGCGTCAACGGCACCAAGGGCACCGATCACGGCACAGCCTCCACGGCCGTTGTCCTCGGCGGCGCGCTCAAGCCCGGCGGGATCATCGGCGACTGGCCGACGCTGCAGCAGGCGCGCCTGTTCGAGAACCGCGACACCAATCCGACGCTCGACATGCGCGGCCTCTTCAAAGGCCTCTTGCGCGATCACATGGGCGTATCGCGCGCGGCGCTGGACACCGCCATCTTCCCAGATAGCCAAGGCGTCGCCCCGGTGACGGGACTGGTGGCCTAAGGCCCGGCTAAGCGTAGACCGCGCGCTCGAAGGTCGAGACGAGGCCCAGCATTTCCGGATCGGCGAAGGGGAGGATCTGGGCGAGCAGCACGGCGGCCACGCCGCGCACGGGATCGAGCCAATAGTAGCAATTGGCGAGACCCGCCCAGGCGCCGCTGCCCGTCGAGCGACCGTCAGGACCGGGTTGGAGGTTGATAAGCAGGCCAAGGCTCCAGCGCTTGGCGAGGCCCGGCATGGGCTCGTAGTCGTTGGCCATCGCATGGTCGACTGACGGCATGAAGCCGCACTCCAGGTCGCCGACCGCGTTGTCGAACAGCCACGGTGTGGCCGACCGCGGCAGGACAGCGCTCTCCAATAGACCGGTCAGCAGCCTCATGTAGTCGGAGGCGGTGGAGTAAAGCCCCGCCCCACCCATCATGAAATGTGGCGGCACCGGCATGCCGAACTCGATCGGCGCCAAGCTGCCGTCGGGAAGGCGCGCATGAACCTGCGCTTGGCGAGCCTTCTGGTCGGCCGAGGGCGCGAAGCTGGTGTCGGCCATGCCGAGCGGCGCGAAGATGCGATGCGCGAACAGCTCATCCAGGCCTTCGCCGGCCACGGCGGCGATCATCTGGCCCAGCCAATCGGTGTTGGTCCCATACTGCCAGCGTGCGGCGGCCTCAAAGCGGCGCGGCAGCCGGTCGGAGGTCTCAATGTCGATGCCCGTCTGTTCGGCGTAGCGGTGAAGGTCGGCGTCCAGGAAGGTGTAGCCGAGGCCGCTGGTGTGGGTGAGAAGGTGACGCACGGTGGGGGCGTCGATGGCCCTGCGCAGGCGCGGCGCGCCGGCGGCGTCGAAGCCGTCCAAGATCGGCAGCTCGGCGAACTTCGGCAGCACCGTGGCCACCGGCGTTTCGAGGGAAAGCTTACCCTCAGCGATCAGCTGCAGCGCCGCCACCGAGGTGACCAACTTGGTCATGGAGGCGATCCAGAACACCGTGTCGGGTGTCATCGCCTCAGGGCCGGCGACCGAACGCCGCCCGAACGCGCGCAGATATTCGTTCCCGTCCCGCCACCGGGCCATGGCGACGAAGCCCGGAACGGCGGCCCGCTCCGCGGCTTTCTCCAGGGCGGTCTCAACAGCAGCGAGGGACATCGGCGCTTCTCTCCTAGTCCTCGAGCATCCCGTTCATGCGCTCGACCGCCTCAATGAACTCTTCCTTGAAGTCCTGCACCACCTGGCCGGCCGAACGCACCGAATCGATCAGGCCCACACCCTGACCGACGAAATAGGTCACCAGATCGCGCGCCTTGTCGTTGCCGGCCGCCGCGGCCCGGTCGACCGAGCGCAGGGCCGGCTCGCTGACCAGGGTCATCATCGGCATGGGCAGCGGCCCCGGGCTGGCCGGATCGCGATCCCAGGCTTCGGTCCAGGCCGAGCGCAGTTGGCGGGCCGGCTTGCCGGTGCGGCAGCGGGTGCGCACCGCGTCGCGTGAGCTGGCCTCGATCATCTTCTCGCGGAAGATCTCGCTGGTCTCCGATTCCACCGTGGCCAGCCACACCGAGCCGGTCCAGGCGCCGGCCGCGCCCATAGCCATGCATGCGGCCATCTGAGCGCCGGTCATGATGCCGCCGGCGGCCAGCACGGGCACGTCGCGGATCGGCCGGATGGCCTTGATCACCTCGGGCACCAGCACCAGGGTCGAGACCTCGCCGCAGTGACCGCCCGCCTCGGTGCCCTGGACGACCAGGATGTCGACACCGGCGTTCACCTGGCGGATGGCGTGCTCCTTGGCCCCAACCAGCGCGGCCACCGGCACGCCATGGGCCTTGCCCATCTCGATCATCGCCGGCGGCGGCACGCCGAGCGCGTTGGCGATCAGTCGGATGGGAAATTCGAACGCCGCCTCCAGCACCTCCAGCGCCTGGTCGGGATCGAAGGGCTGGGGGCGCGAGTCGCTTACCGGCGCGCTGGCCAGAGTCACGCCGGCCTTGTCCAGCAGGTCGCGGGCGAAGGCGCGCTGGCGCTCGGGCACGCGGGCTTCAAGGCTGCTGTAGGTGACGTTCGTCTCGCCGGCGGTGGCCAGATTCTCGGGGATCAGCACATCGATGCCGAAGGGCTTGCCGTCGGCGTGGTCCTCGATCCATTTCAGCTCCCGGCGAACCGACTCGGCCGTATGGGACGTGGCCCCGAAGACGCCGAAACCGCCCGCCCGGCTCACCGCCGCCACCACGTCGCGGCAGTGGCTGAAGGCCAGCAGGGGGAATTCGATCCCCAGCAGATCGCAGATGGGCGATTTCATGCGCCGCTCCTGGGTTGGAATTCACGGATGATGGAACGGTCTTCTGCGTTGCACGCGACGTGGACGCGTCCGCCCAGCGGCTCCTCGGCCGTCATCCGCCGGGCGATGGTTTCATCATCGGGATCGGTGCGGGCGGCGAAGCGCGCGCCGCCGTCGTCGAGGCGGCCGACCACGACACCCACCGGCGTCGGGCCGCTGTGGTCGATTGTATAGGTCTCGACCTCTCCCCAGCCTTCGCCGGGCGCCACAGGCGGCGCCTCCCAGGCGTCGACCTCGGCCTGCAGGGCGGCGCTGTCGAAGGCTCGCCAGGGCGCGGCGACCCCGCTGTAGATTCCCACCGAATACTTCGACAGGAAACCGCCGTTGGCCGCCACGAGACCCTTGGCCCGTGGCCGGGCCCTCAGCGCGCGGACCATCGCGGCGATGGCGTGCATGGAATAGTTGTTCCCGGCCCCGCCGAAATAGGGAAGGCCGCCGGTGACGGTCAGAGGGCGGGGATCGTCAGCCGCTATGCCCAAACCGTCGCGGACGTTGAACACGGCGATGGGAAAGCAGCTGTAGAAGTCGAACAGGTCGATATCGGCCAGGCCGGCGTCGGCCGCCTCCAGCGCACGGCGCACGGCCATGACCGCGGCGGGACTGCGGGACAGGTCCGCCCGATCCATGGGCGCCCGTTCGCGCACGTCAGCCCCACCGCGCAGATAGACGAGCTTTTCCTCCGGCACGCCCAGTTCGCGCGCCAGCCCGGCCGAGGTCAGCAGCACCGCCGCGCCTTGGTTGGCCTGATCGCGGGCGACGACGCGGCGCGGGAACGGGTCCGAGGTCAGGCGGTTGGAGGCGGTGATGGTGGCAAGGTCAGCGACCGACAGGATCTCGCGCGACATGGCGTGCGGATTGCCGGCGGCGACCTCGGTGAAGGGCGCGAAGAGGCGCGCCATCTCCAGCCGATAGTCGTCGCGCGTGAGGCCCAGCCGTCCGCGCCGGGCGTTCTCGAACAGGGCGTAGAGGCTGATGGCCGTGCGCGCGCCGTGGCGGGGCAGGTCCGACCCGGCCAGGGTCTCGCCATAGCCGCGGTCCTCGAGCTGGCCGCCGATCTCCTCGCTCCAGTCCCGTGTTTGCCCTGAACTCATCAGGTAGCGTTGGGTGGAGATGGCCTCGGCGCCGGCCAGCAGAACCATACGCGCCTCGCCGGCGCCGATAGCGTTGGCGAACTCATTGACCAGATGCTGAGGCCCCTGCCCCCCCACCGGCTCCAGGACCGCGCGCGCCGGATCGGCGCCGATGCGCCGGGCCACAGCCCGGGGAAAGTTGTCGGCGCGCCCGAACGCGGCCACGATCCGAGGTCCCGAAGTCTCGAACTGCCGCACCGTGGCGATAACGTCCACATGGCTCGCCAGCCTCTCGGCCGACAGGGCGTCGTCCAGGGCCGCCCGGGCCGCCCGCCCGGCAAGATCCGCCGGCGACAGCGCCTCATAGCTCTTGGCGTCGATCCGCTCCGACGCCTCGCCAACGCCGATGACCACGGGGGTCAGATCCATGAGCCGTCTCCTTCACCCCACCTTGGCCGCGCACGGCTGGACCTGTCGAGTATGACGCAAGGGGAAGCGTGGCGCGACGGTTGCGGCAAGCCACGAATTCGCCTAAAAGCCGCCATGTTGCGTCGCGTTGCTTAGTGTCCCGCGTTTTCCGCCACCCACCCTATGGAATTTACATATGAAAAACGCGCGCCCCGCGTATGCGGCCCTATCCTGCGTTCTGGCGATCGCCGCTGCCGCCCCGACCGGCGCGGCCGTTATCACCATGGACTCACTGTACGCGCCGGCGTCGACCTGGGCCGGCACGTTCACGGACTCGGCCAGCTACGTTTCGGCCTGGAACACGGTCTCCGCCGGCCAGCCAACCCCCGACGCCGGCTACGGCGATCAGGTGATCACTGACTGGAACGGGACCCAGTCCAATGCGGTGTTCGGCTCCAATAGCGACATCGCCTTTCACGACCAGGTGGTGTTCACGGCGACTGAGTCCGGGACTTACAATTTCCGCTTCGGCATCGACTTCGGCCTCGGCGGCACGCTGCTTCTCAATGGAACCAGCCTCGCCACCAACACCGGCAACATGTGGTGGAACAACAGCTATAGCGACTCCAGCCAGTATCTGGCCGGTTCGGCCAATCTGACCGCGGGCCAGACCTACACCATCGACCTCTATGGCTTCGAGGACTGCTGCGACGGCGGCACCCAGGGCCAGTTCCAGGCCCCTGACGCCTCGTTTCAGAACTTCTCCGTGCCCGAGCCCTTCGCCTGGGCGCTGATGTTGACCGGCTTCGCCGGTATCGGCGCCGCCCTGCGCGCCTCGCGCCGCCGCCTGGCGGTTGGCTAGGCCGCCAAACTAGAGGCCTCTCCCGCCACGGAGAGGCGGTCTACATCACCTCAGGGTTTCGCCACCGCGCCCGCGCGTTGGGCCGCCAGGGCGGTGAAGACGTCGAGTTCGAGCTTTTTGAAATCGGACCGCACGGCGGGACCGCCGACGCCAAACTCCATGACCGGGTCCGCGTCCTTGGCGACGGCCGGCCATGCCGGCCCGCCGGCCGAGCCGGGATATCCCGCCTTGGCGAAGGCGACCCAATAGGCGTGCATGGCGTGGGCGATGGCCTCGTCCTCCGGCGTGGCGGCCGGAATCAGGGCCACGCCGCCGTACCGCAGGGCGGGCGGCACGTGGATGTCGACCTTGGTCAGGCGGTCGAAGACATAGGCGATCTCCCAGCCGTGGCCCGCGCCCGGGACCTGCGGACGCAGGACGGCCGGCAGATAGGAGAAGTAGTACACCCAGGCGGGCGCGCGGCGCCGGGCGTCCTCACGCGCCTCGAAGCGATCGGGCTCGATCACCTGGCTGAGGGTGACGATGTTGGCCGCGGCCGTGGCCGGATCGCCGCCACCATAGAGCGCCACCGCCTGCGCGCGCTTGTCGCCCAGGCGCGAGAGCACGACATCGGGGTTCTTGATCACATCGGGCAGCAGGCTGGCCTCGAAGCTGTTGCCGCCGAAGATGGCCGGGACCCTGGCTTGGTCGCCACGCGCGAACGCCTGGGCCACGGTCTCCTTGGCGACCACGCCGTCGATAATCGGGCCGATCATGTTGTCGGCGGTCATGCTCGGCGGATCACGGGCGAGCGTGGCCACCGGCAGCGCGCGCAGGGCCGCCGCCGCGTCGGGGCCATCGCCCTTTACCCCCGCCGTGTCGGCGAAGGCGACGCCGTCGCCGTCCGCCGCCGCCAGCGGCCGACCCATGGTGCGGGCAAAGCCGGATTCGGAAATCGCCTTTTCGAACAGGCCGCGCGCCAAGGGCGAGGTCAGCAGATAGTTGACGCTCATCGCCCCAGCCGACTCGCCAAAGACGGTGACGTTTGATGGGTCGCCTCCAAAGGCGGCGATGTTGGCCTTCACCCATTTGAGCGCCGCGATCTGGTCCATCAGGCCAAAATCGGCGAGTTCGCCGTCGGGACTGGTCTTGGCGAGCGCCGGATGGGCGAAGAAGCCGAAGCGCCCAAGACGATAGTTGATCGTCACCAGGACGACGCCGTCCTTGGCGAATTGCGTCCCATTGTAACGCGAGCCGGCGCCGCCGGTGAAACCGCCGCCGTGGATCCACACCATGACCGGCAGCTTGCCACCCGCCCGCGCAGCCGGCGTCCAGATGTTGAGGGTCAGGCAATCCTCACTCTCGGGCCCGCGGGATGACGCGTCGCCCGGGGTCTGGATACAGGTCGGTCCGTAGGCCGTGGCGTCGCGCACACCCTGCCAAGAGGGGGCGGGCTGGGGGGCGCGCCAGCGCAGCTCGGCGACCGGCGGGGCGGCGTAGGGGATGTTTTTGAAAATCGCCACATCGCCCTCGACGGCGCCGCTGAGCGCGCCCTGGCCGACGATCGCCTGATCGGGGCGAAGCTCGGCGGCGGCGCAGGCGCCCGCCAGGACGAACACGGCTGCGGCGGCCGCAAGCGATCCAACGAACTTGACTTGCACGCCCGGTCCCTTCCCTGCTTGCATCGGATCGCCATTTGCCGTGCGTGGCCCTTGCGAACAAGGGCCTCGCGCCCACGGGAGCTGAAAGATGATCCAATCACGGGCGTCGATCATCCAGAAGCCCGTGGGGCGGCGGGCCGTCATCGCCGGCCTCATGGTCGCACCGACATTGGCGTGGGCCCAGAACGAGCCCCTGGTCACGGTGTTCGCCGCCGCCTCGTTGCAGGACGCACTCAACAAGGCCGGCTGGATCTATGTGGCCCAGAACGCCCATCCCGTGCGTTTCTCCTACGGCGCCTCCTCGGCCCTCGCCCGCCAGGTCGAACAGGGGGCGCCGGCCGACGTGTTCATCTCGGCCGACACCGACTGGATGGACTACCTGGCCGGAAAGCACCTCATCGTCGACGCCACCCGACGCAACCTGCTCACCAACAAGCTGGCGCTCATCGCGCCGGCCAAGTCGAAGGTCTCCGTGGCCCTTGGTTCAAAGGAGGCGTGGACCAAGGCCCTGGGCGGGGGGCGACTCGCCATCGCCGGACCCGAGGTGCCCGCCGGGCGCTATGGCCGCGCGGCGTTGAGCAAGCTCGCGGTCTGGGACGCGGTGAAGGATCATCTCGCTCAGGCCGAGAACGTGCGGGCGGCCTTGGCCTTCGTGGCCCGTGGCGAAGCGCCGCTCGGCATCGTCTACGACACGGACGCCAAGGTCGAACCCGGTGTCCGGATCGTGAGCCTGTTCCCGGACTCGAGCCATTCGCCGATTCTTTACCCGGGCGCGGTGACCGCCAGCTCAACCAACCCGCATGCCATCGAGTTCCTCGACAGCCTGACCACGCCCCTGGAGGCGGACCTGTTCCGTAAATTCGGCTTCAAGGTGCTCAAGCGATGAAGCTTGCGGCTCTGGCGTCGGCGCTCGCCGCGCTTCCCGCCCTGCACGCCGCCGCCCAGAGCGTCACGGTGAGCGGCCTCGATGGTCGCGCACAGACCTTCTCGGCCCAACAGCTTGCCGCGCTGCCGCAAGAACAGATCACGCTGAAGGCTCATGGCGCATCCCACATCTACCAGGGACCGGCGCTCCTCACGCTCCTCACGGCGGTCGGCGGGCCAACCGGCGAAGCGCTCCGTGGCCAGGACATGGCCGATGTCGTGCTGGTGAGTGCAAGCGACGGCTATGGCGTCGCCCTGAGCCTGACGGAAATCGATCCTTCGATCCGCGGGGAGAAGGTCATTCTGGCCGATGCCGCGGACGGTAAGCCGCTCGACGCCATGGAGGGGCCCTTGCGGCTGGTCGTGGAGGGCGACGCCCGACCCGCCCGCTCGGCGCGCATGGTGACGAACGTCCGGCTGATCCGGCTCCGCTGACGCGGCGCTAGTCTTCCTTGGGCGTCAGCACCTGACGGCCTTTGTAGAGGCCGGTCTTGAGGTCGACGTGGTGCGGCCGGCGAAGTTCGCCGGTGTCCTTGTCCTCGACATAGCTGTTGGCGGAGAGCGCGTGGTGCGCACGCCGCATGTTGCGCCGCGAGGGCGATACTTTGCGCTTGGGAACGGCCATGACGGAGACTTCTTCGCGAAGGGGGATTCTGGAAAGCCGGGCTCTATGCCGCAAAAGCCGTCGCGCTTCAAGCCGAACCACGCAATCGCTTCGGCGCCACACCGCTCCAGGCCAGCCGCAGAAGCGTTTCGGCCAGGGCTTCGTCGATTCGTTCATAGTCGACGAAGGTCGCGCCCTTGCGGCCCCAATAACCGGGCACCGGCGCGATAACGCCGGGATGTCCTTCGCTGAAATTATGCTGGTCCTCAAGATCGAGCTTCACCATAAGCCGCGGCGGTTCGGCCCGCAGAGTTGCGAAGATCTTGCCCGCGACGCGGAAGGACGGCGCGCCGAAGTGATCCGCTTCGGCCGCCTCCGGCAGCGCCAGCGCAGTTGCTCGGATTGATTCATAGGTCGTCATAGCCGAACCTTGGCCGAACGGCCGGAGGGCGGCAATCGTGGCTGACGATGCGGAAGCAAGGCTTGCGGCGTTCCTCGCCAGATTCACGCCCGAGATCGAGACTCAGGCGACCCAGATCATCGCGGCCATGCGCGAGCGGCTGCCCGGCGCGACCATTCCGGTCTACGACAACTACAACGCCCTCGCGGTCGGCTTCGGGGCGTCCGACCGCATCCGCGACATCGTGTTCTCGATTGCGGTGTTTCCGCGCTGGGTGAGCCTCTTCTTTGCTCGCGGCGTGGAGCTGGACGACCCGCAAAGCGTGCTGAAAGGCTCGGGGAACAAGGTCAGGCACATCGTGCTTTCCGGCCCGGAATCCCTGGCCGAACCAGCCGTCGTCGACCTCATGGACCGCGCGCTCGCCCAGGCGGACCCGCCCATCGATCACACCGCCAGGGGCGGCGTGGTGATCAAATCGGTCTCGGCGACTCAGCGGCCACGTCGGCCTGAAATCAAACCAGCCGGCTCTGCTCGACCGCCGCGGCGATGAAGCTGGCGAACAGCGGATGCGGCGCGAAGGGCCGGCTCTTCAGTTCGGGATGGAACTGCACGCCGATGAACCAGGGATGGTCGCGGCGTTCCACGATTTCCGGAAGGATGCCGTCTGGCGAGACGCCGGTCATGACAAGTCCGGCGGCCTCAAACGCCTCGCGGTAGCCGATGTTGACCTCGTAGCGATGACGGTGACGTTCGCTGATCGCTTGCGTGTCGTAGATCTCGGCCACGCGTGAGCCAGGAGTCAGCGCCGCTTCATATGCGCCAAGCCGCATGGTGCCGCCCAGATCGTCGCCCTCGGCGCGAGTCTGGCGTTCATTGCCGCGAGTCCACTCGGTCATCAACCCGACGACCGGGTCGGGGGTGGGGCCAAACTCGGTCGAGGAGGCGCAGGCGACGCCCGCCACGTTTCTCACCGCCTCGATCACGGCCATCTGCATGCCGAAGCAGACGCCGAAATAGGGCACGTTGCGCTCGCGGGCGAATTGGGCTGCCCGGATCTTGCCCTCCGCCCCGCGCTCGCCGAAACCGCCCGGCACCAGTATGCCGTGCACGCCCTCGAGTCGCGTGGCGGCGGCGCCGTCTTCGTTCTCGAACGCCTCGCTCTCCACCCAGTCGAGATTGACCTTGACGCGATTGGCCACGCCACCGTGACTCAATGCTTCTATCAATGACTTATAGGCGTCTTTTAACACCGTATATTTGCCGACGACGGCGATCGTCACCTCGCCGTCCGGGTGTGTCAGGCGTTCGTCGATCTCAAGCCAGCGCGACAGATTCGGCGCAGGCGCGTCGTGGATGCCGAAGACGTCGAGCACCTCTGCGTCGAGCCCCTGACGATGATATTCCAGCGGCACGGCGTAGATGTTGGGTGCGTCCAGGGCCTCGATCACCGCCGAAGGCCGCACATTGCAAAACAACCCGATCTTTCGCTTCTCCTCGGGCGGAATCGGCAGTTCGCAGCGGCAAAGCAACACATCGGGTTGAATACCGATCGACCGAAGTTCCTTGACGGAGTGCTGTGTTGGCTTGGTCTTCATCTCCCCGGCCGTCTTGATGAACGGCAGGAGCGTCAGGTGCACGAAACAGCTGTCGCCGCGCGGCAGTTCTTGGCCAAGCTGACGAATGGCTTCGAAGAACGGCAAGCCCTCGATATCGCCCACCGTGCCGCCGATCTCGACCAGCACGAAATCGACACCATCCCCGGGATCGGCCAGGACGAAGCGCTTGATCTCGTCGGTGACGTGCGGAATGACCTGCACCGTGGCGCCGAGATAGTCGCCGCGCCGCTCCTTCTCCAGGATGGTCTTGTAGATCTGACCGGTGGTGATGTTGTCGGCGCGCGTCGCCGACACGCCGGTGAAGCGCTCATAGTGACCGAGATCGAGATCCGTCTCGGCGCCGTCGTCGGTGACGAACACTTCGCCGTGCTGATACGGGCTCATCGTGCCCGGGTCGACGTTGAGGTAGGGGTCGAGCTTTCGTAGCCGGACCCCATAGCCGCGCGCCTGCAACAGCGCGCCCAAAGCCGCGGAGGCGAGACCTTTTCCCAATGAGGAAACCACGCCCCCGGTAATGAAGATGTACCGGGCCATGGGCGCTCAGGATAACACCGATTCGCCGCCGCGATAGTCGCGCGGCGCGAATGAAATCAGTGCTGCTGTGGGTTGGATTGGCCGGGCTGAGCGCCGCCGATCGGCGGCAACGTCAGGGTCGGCGGCGAAGGCGTTGCCGCGGGTGGCGGCGCGGCGAGGATCGGCGCCGTCTTGCGAGCAACATGGCTGGCCGGCTGACCGTGGGCCGGCGCGCCGACCGGCGGCAGAGCCAGTGACGGCGGCTGCGCCGGAGTGGTCGCCGGAGCGGCCCCCGGCGTGGCGGGTGGCGGAGCCGGATGCGCCATTTGATCGGGATTGATGCTGGTGTTCTTCAGACGGTCGAGAATCGACTGCGATGACCGATCGTGTCCGCCGATCAGTGTCAGGGCCAGACTGAGCGCCAGGAACATCGAGAAAAGCACCCAGGTGGTGCGGGTCAGAAGATCGCCGGCTCCGCGGGCCGTGACGAGGCCCGTCGGACTGCCGCTACCAAAGGCGCCTCCCTCGGAGCGTTGGAGCAGCACCACGCCGATCAGGGCGATGCACACGAGCATATTCACGACGAGCAGGAAGTCTTCGAGCATGGCCTGAAATGTAAGGATTGGTTCCGGCGCGGAAAGGGGGCGCTCTTAGCACCGCTATCGCTGGCGCGCCAGCAGGTCACGTCAGGCGGCGGCGAGAATGGCCGTAAATGCGTCCGCGGTGAGAGAGGCGCCGCCCACCAACGCGCCGCCGACATGCCCCGCGCGAAGGATTTCGCCCGCGTTCGCGGGCTTGACCGAACCACCGTAGAGAATGGGAACGCCAGCCCCTGCCTCGCCGAACTTCTCGCAGAGAGCATGGCGGATCGCCTCGTGAACCGCCTCGATCTCGCCGATCGACGGCGTCAATCCCGAGCCTATGGCCCACACCGGCTCATAGGCCACGGCGAACGCGCGATCCGCGAGGGAAGCCGGCAAGGAGGCGCGAGTCTGGGTGGTCACCACGCCGATGGCTCGTCCGGTGCGGCGCTCCTCCAGGCTTTCGCCGACGCACACGATCGGCTCCAGGCCAGCCGTCAGCGCCGCCCCCACCTTGGCGGCGACATCGCTGTTGCGTTCGCCGTGACCCTGCCGGCGCTCGGAGTGCCCCAGGATCACCAATCGGGCGCCAGCGTCACGGAGCATCGCCGCGGAAATGTCGCCGGTGAAGGCGCCCTCGGCGTGTGGACTGCAATCCTGGGCGCCGATCTCCACGCCCGTGCCGGCCAGCGCTTCGGCCATGCGACTGATGAGCGTCGCCGGCGGACAGAGCGTCACCCGCGCGGCGACGGCGTGGGCCTCGATCCATGAGGCGATCGCGCGCGCTTCGAAGAGCGAGCCCTCAAGTCCATTCATTTTCCAGTTGCCGGCGATGATCGGTCGAACAAGCGTCAAGATTGGGCTCCAGCGGTCGAGAACGAACGAGTCCGCCGGTAAGGCGCCGCGCGCGCCCTGTCACCTCCGCTTGCTCCGCCCGCCGCTGCTCCACTATACGAGCCCCTTCATTTCCGAGGTCATCCGGCCTCCCCCCGAGACCACGACATATGACAGGCACCCTCCGCTCATCGGCCCGCAACCCCATCGCGGTAGCCATCATGGGCGCGCTTACCCTTATCTTCCTGGTCATCGGCCTCGGCGGCGGCGGCCACTTCGCTGACGCCTTCCATGCCGCAAACGCCGACGCGGTGGTGAGCGTGGGCGGCCACTCGACGAATACGCGCGACTTCCAGCGGATCTGGGACCAGCAGAAGCAGAAGTTCCAGCAGCAGACGGGTCAGGACCTCACCAACCAGTTCCTGGTCCAAAACGGGGTCGACACACAGATCCTGGATCAGATCGCGCTTGAACAATCTTCGATGGAAATGCTCACGCGCGACGGCGTCATCCCAGGGCCGGCCCTTGTCGATCAGGAGATCAAAAAGCTGCCGTGGGCTTTCGACAAGGTGACGGGGCAATTCAATCAGCAACAGTTCCTGCAGGGACTGGCGGCGCAGGGCCTCACCCCCCGTCAGGCCCAGATGGAGATCACCGACGAATTGGCGGTGCGTCACTTCGGCTATGCCGTGGCTGGCGGATTCCAGGCTCCCTGGCTCTCTGTGGCGCTGAACGCCGCACAGGGAACCGAATCCCGGGACGTCTCCTACTTCATCATGGGACTGAACGCGGTGCCGATGCCCGCGCAGCCTACCGACGCCCAACTCACCGCCTTCATGAAGGCGCACGCCAGCCAGCTCACCCTGCCGGAGCTACGGGTCATCACCGTGGCCAAGTTCTCGGCCAAGGACATCGCCCCGACCATCAAGATCGATCCGGCGCAGGTGGCCAAGGAGTTCGCCTTCCGTAAGGATACGCTGTCCAAGCCCGAACAACGGACGGTGGTGGAAATCCCGGTCAAGACCGCAAGCGATGGCGCGGCCGCCGCGCAGAAGCTTGCCTCGGGCGAGGACCCATCGGCGATCGCCCGGTCGTTGGGGGTCGAAGCCGTCACCTATGCCGACAAGCCACAGTCGGCTATCGCCGATCGCAAGCTGGCCCAGGCTGCATTTTCGATGAAGGAGGGCGCGGTCAACGGACCGGTGACCGGCGATCTGGGCTTGGCCGTGCTCAAGGTGATCAAGGTGACCCCTGGCGCGCCGGCGACGTTGGCCAGCGCCACGCCGCAGATCGAAGCTGACCTGCGCCAGAAGCAGGCGGCCGACCAAGCCTATCAGGAAAGCGCGAAGTTCGACGCCGCACGTCAGGCCGGCGCAGGTGTTACGGACGCCGCCCGCAAGGCTGGGGTCGCTGCCATCACCCTAGGGCCCGTGACCGCCCAAGGTATCGATACAACCGGCAAGCCCAATCCAACCCTTACCGACAAGATCCTCAAGGCCGCCTTCGCCGCGCCCGCCGGCCAGGAGGGCGACCTCGAGGACGCCGGTTCTGGCGAATACTACGCGGTCAAGGTGGAGAAGGTCTTGCCGCCAGCCCTACCCTCACTCACCGACAAACGGCCAGAGCTGGCCAGGGCCTATATGAATGACGCGCTCATCACCGAGTTGAAAGCCAAGGCCAGCGCTCTGGTGGCCCTGTCGAAGAAAAACGGCAATCTGGACGCCGCCGCCGCCCAAATCGGCGCCCATGTCGCCCATGAGAACGGCATGAACCGTCTGAAGGCTGAGCAGTACAAGTCGTACGGCCGCGAGTTCTTGCAGGGCGTATTTGGCGCCAAGCCGGGCGACGTCTTCCCAGCCGGCGGCCAGACCGGCGTCTACATCGCCAGGATCGACGCCGTTCACGCCGGCGATCCTCAACAAACGGCGGAACTCACCGCTCAGATCCGGAGCCGCGCCTCTCAGGCTTACGCCGACGACCTGTTGACCGCCGTTCAGACCGCGGCGCGCAAGTCCCTCAAGGTGACGATCAATCAGACCCTCGCGCGCCAGACCCTGGGCGTGGACCAGGCGTTGCTGCCCAAGGGGCCGCAAAAACCCAACTCCGCCGCGAAGTGACCCTGGAGCCCGATTTCGACGCCTTCGCTCGGGCCTATGACGCCGGCGCCGCCCAGGTCGTCTGGGTTCGGCTGATCGACGATCTCGAGACGCCGGTTTCGGCCTATCTCAAGATTGGCCACGGCCGTCCCTACGCGTTTCTGTTCGAGTCGGTGGAAGGCGGCGCCTGGCGTGGGCGTTACTCGATCGTGGCCATGAATCCCGACCTCGTCTGGCGGTGCCGTGGCGACCGCGCCGAGATCGCGGTGGGAGAAGCGATCGCCGCGGGCCAGTTCACGTCCGAGCCCGTCGGCGCGCTCGAATCCCTGAGGGACGTCACGGCGGGCGCACGGATCGAATTGCCGCCCGGGCTGCCGCCGATGGCCGCCGGGCTCTTCGGAATCTTCGGCTACGACATGGTCCGCCTCGTGGAGCGGCTGCCAAACGTCAACCCCGACCCCCTCGGCCTGCCCGACGCCGTTCTCATTCGCCCGTCCATCGTGGCGATATTCGACGCTATCGCTCAGGAGATCCTCCTCGTCACCACGGTGCGGCCTGACAACCGGCCGGCCTCGGCAGCTTATGCGGATGCAAAGGCGCGTCTGGACGCGGTGATGGCGGATCTCGCCCGGTCCCTGCCGGCCGCCGAGCGCCAGAATTCGGACGGACCGCAACCTGAACTGACCTCACCGGTGGACCGCGCCGCCTATGGCGAGATCGTCGAGCGGGCCAAGGCCTATATCCGCGCCGGCGACATCTTTCAGGTCGTGCCGAGCCACCGCTTCGCGGCGCGTTTCGACATGGATCCGTTCGCCCTTTACCGCTCCCTGCGCCGGGTCAATCCAAGCCCTTTTCTCTACTTCCTGGATTTCGGTGACTTTCAACTTGTCGGCTCCTCCCCCGAGATCCTCGTGCGCCTGCGCGACGGCAAGGTCACCATCCGGCCGATCGCCGGTACGCGTCGCCGCGGCGCGACGCCGGCCGAGGACGAAGCCCTGGAGCAGGAGTTGCTCGCCGATCCGAAGGAGCTGGCCGAACATCTGATGCTGCTCGATCTTGGCCGCAACGATGTCGGCCGCGTAGCGATGCTGCGCGAGGCCGGCCGCAACGAGCCCGCCGGCGCGCGGACGCCGCGCGTGCGCGTGACCGAACAGTTTGCTGTCGAGCGCTACAGCCACGTGATGCACATCGTCTCCAATGTCGAAGGAGACGCGCCGGAAGGTCTGGACCCCGTGGATGTGCTCATGGCCGCCCTGCCCGCCGGCACGTTGTCGGGCGCCCCCAAGGTGCGCGCCATGGAGATTATCGACGAGCTTGAAACGGTGAAACGCGGCGCCGTCTACGCCGGCGCTGTCGGCTATTTCGGCGCCGACGGTTCGGTGGATACCTGCATCGTATTGCGAACAGGTCTGGTGAAGGACGGCGTTCTGCATGTGCAGGCCGGCGGGGGGGTCGTCGCCGACAGCGATCCGGGCGCCGAATACGAGGAGACCGTGCAAAAGGCGGGGGCGCTTCGGCGCGCCGCCGCGGAAGCCTGGCGTTTCGCCTGAGCACATCGCTTGGCGAGCGCGGGGCGCGGCCTTATGAGGCCAGCATGATCCTCGTCGTCGATAACTACGACAGCTTCACCTACAACCTCGTCCACTACCTGAACGAGCTTGGGGCGGAGACGCGCGTGCATCGCAACGATGCGATGAGCGCCGCGGACGCCTTGGCCATGCGCCCCGCCGCCGTCGTGCTGTCGCCGGGCCCATGCACGCCCAATGAAGCCGGGATGTGCCTGGACCTCGTCGGGGCCGCGCCGGCTGATTTGCCGATCCTTGGCGTCTGCCTCGGCCATCAGGCGATCGGTCAGGCCTTCGGCGGCCGCGTGGTCGCCGCCAAGACACTGATGCACGGCAAGACGAGTCCCATCCGACACGCCGGCGCCGGACTGTTCGCCGGTCTGCCCGAGGGGTTTATCGCCACCCGCTATCACAGCCTTTCCGTCGCCCGGGAGAGCCTGCCCGACGTGCTGGAGATCACAGCTTGGTGCGACGACGGAGAGATTATGGGATTCTCCCACCGTGACCGGCCGATCCATGGCGTCCAGTTTCATCCTGAGTCGATCGCCACCGAAGGCGGACACCTGCTACTCGCCAATTTCCTGCGACTCGTCCAAATCCCCGCCTAGGAGACGCCTGCGTGTCGGAGACCTTCAAGCCGTTGCTTTCGCGCCTCGCCGACGGCGCGACGCTCGTGGGCGAAGACGCCGACGCGTTCTTCTCCGCCTGCCTGCGCGGCGAGCCCACGCCGGCCCAGATCGCCGCCGCCGTGACCGCGATGCGCCTGCGTGGCGAGACCGTCGGCGAAATCACAGCCTGCGCCAGGGCTCTGCGTCGGGCCGCCATGCATCTCGATCATGAGCATGACGTCGTCGATGTGTGCGGCACCGGGGGCGATGGCGCTCACACGCTCAATATTTCCACCGCCGCCGCCTTTGTCGCCGCCGGCGGCGGGCTCAAGGTGGCCAAGCACGGCAACCGCGCCGCCTCATCACGATCGGGCTCTTCCGATGTGCTCGAAGCGCTGGGCGTCAACCTCACCCCCACCCCCGATCAGCAACGCCGTGCTCTCGACGAAGCCGGCATCTGCATCCTGTATGCGCCTGCCCATCACGGCGCCCTGCGGCATGTTTCCGCCATCCGCCAGGAGCTCGGCTTTCGTACCGTCTTCAATCTGCTGGGTCCGCTCTCCAATCCGGCCGGCGCCCGCCGACAGCTTCTCGGCGTCTACGACGGGCGGTGGGTGGATCCGCTCGCCCGCGTGCTCGGCGCCCTCGGGGCGACCAAGGCCTGGGTTGTCCACGGCGAAGGGCTGGACGAGATCACCACCACGGGAACGACCCACGTCGCCGAGTGGCGCGACGGCGGTGTCAGGCTGTTCAACATCACGCCCGAGGCCGTGGGTCTTCCGCGCGCGGCCCTGGCCGACTTGAGGGGCGGCGCCCCGGAGGAAAACGCCGCCGCCCTCCGCGCGCTGCTCGACGGGGCGGCGGGCCCCTATCGCGACGTGGTACTCATGAACGCCGCGGCGGCGTTCCTCGTCGCCGACCGGGTCGAAACTCTGCGCGAAGGCGTCGAGATCGCCGCCCACGCGATCGATTCCGGCGCCGCCGCCGGGGCCTTGGAGAAGCTGATCGCGGCCACGGTCGAGGCGTCGTGAGCGACATTCTCGAGACGATCGCGGCCTATAAACGGGCGGAGGTGAGGACGCGACGCGCGGCGACGCCGCAGGGCGCGATCGAGGCGCAGGCCAGGTCCCAAACCGCGCCCAGGGGATTTCGCGCCGCCCTGGAGCGAGGCCACCACCCAGGCCGGCTCGCCCTGATCGCCGAAATCAAGAAGGCCTCTCCGTCCAAAGGCGTGATCCGCGCCGATTTCGATCCGCCGGCCCACGCCGCCGCCTACGAACGCGGGGGCGCCAGCTGCCTCTCGGTTCTTACCGATAGCCCGAGCTTTCAAGGCGCCGACGCCCACCTGGCCGCAGCGCGCGCGGCGACCGAGCTGCCGTGCCTGCGCAAGGAGTTCCTGATCGACCCGTGGCAGGTCGCAGAATCACGCGCGCTTGGCGCCGACGCCGTGCTGGTGATCCTGGCATTGGTCGACGATCCGTTGGCGAGCGAGCTCATCGCCGAGGCCCGCCGCCACAGCCTCGACGTGCTGGTCGAAACCCACGACGCCTCGGAGGTCCGCCGAGCGGTCAGCCTCGGCGCCGACCTCATCGGCGTCAACAACCGCGACCTGCGCACCTTCGTCACCGACCTCGCCGTCACTGAATTGCTCGCCGCAGAAATCCCACGCGGCGCATTGATCGTGACCGAGAGTGGCGTCTTCAGTCCGACCGACGTGGCGCGTCTGGAAAGAGTCGGCGCGAAGGCGATGCTGGTTGGAGAGAGCCTGATGCGCGCCCGCGACATTGAATCCGCCACACGGGCGTTGCTCGCCGGACCGGCCACCTGACGTCCTTCCGCCTACGCTTGCTCGGCTGCGCGGAAAGGTGGAAGCTGCAAGCTTGAGCGCATCGCCCCGCGCGAGCGCTAGCGGCGGGGGCGTTCATGCGAACCTTCGACGTTTTTCTCGTTAAGCCCACGCGTTACGACGACGAGGGCTATCCGATCCAATGGTGGCGGACGCTGATTCCGTCCAACTCGCTGGCCTGCGTGGCCGCGCTGGTGGATGACGCCCGCCGTCGTCGGGTCCTGGGGGAGGACGTTGCGATCGTCGCCCGCGCGATCGACGAAATGAACACGCAGGTTCCGATCGGGGAGATCATCGCTCTTTCCAGGCGCGACGGCGCGCGGGTTCTGGTCATGCTTGTGGGTGTGCAGACCAATCAGTTTCCCCGCGCCCTGGACATCGCCAGGCCGCTTCGCGCCGCCGACATACCAGTCTGCATCGGGGGCTTTCACGTTTCCGGCTGCATGGCGATGCTGGGCGGCGAGGCCGAAGAACTGGCCGAGGCGCGCGAACTCGGCCTCAGCATGTTCGCCGGCGAGGCCGAAGAAGGTCGCCTCGACGAGGTGCTGCGCGACGGCTTCGCAAACGCCCTGAAGCCCCTGTACGACCATTTGGGGGCCCTGCCGTCGTTGAGCGGCGAACCGGCTCCAATTCTTGGGCCCGAGGTGGTCGGCCGCTCGATCCAGAGTTGGTCAAGCTTCGACCTGGGGCGCGGATGTCCCTTCGAATGCTCGTTCTGCACCATCATCAACGTCCAGGGGCGTAAGAGCCGTTTCCGCGACGTCGACGACATGGAACGCATCGTGCGCCAGAACTACGCCAATGGCGTCCGCCGGTTTTTCATCACAGACGATAATCTGGCGCGAAACCGGAACTGGGAAGCCTATGCTGACCGCCTGATTCAACTGCAAGAGACCGACAACATACATCTGCGCCTGATCATTCAGGTGGACACCTTGGCGCACCGCATCCCCGGCTTCATCGACAAGATGTATCGCGCCGGCGCTCACATCATCTTCATCGGGCTCGAAAACATAAATCCGGATAATCTCGAGGGCGCGAAGAAACGACAGAACAGGATAGAGGAATACCGGGAGATGCTTCTCGCGTGGAAGATCCACGGTTGCGTCACCATCTGCGGCTACATCATCGGCTTTCCAAATGACACCAAGGCCTCGATCCTGCACGATATCGACGTCTTGAAGCGTGAGTTGCCGATAGACCTTTTATATCTCAACTACCTCACGCCCCTGCCCGGCTGCGAAGACCACAAGAAGATGCGCCAGGCTGGCCAATGGATGGACGAGGACTTCAACAAATACGACCTCAATCACCGCGTTACACACCATCCGCGAATGTCGGACCGCGAGTGGGAAGAGGCATACTGGGAGGCGCATACCCGCTTCTACAGCCACGACCACATGGCGCGGGTGTTCCAGCGCATGATGCAGATGCGTACGAACCAGCCGTTCACGACCCTCAAGAGCTTCATCGTCTATCGCGAGGGCCCAAAGCTGGAGCGGGTCGCATTTTCCGAGTTTGGCGCCTGGCGCGTCACCCGCCGTAGGCAGCGTCGTCATGGCATGCCGATCGAGAACGCCCTGACCTTCTATCCGCGCATGGCCGCCCGATCAGTCTTCAAAGCGGCCACATATCTCAACACCTATGCGCACCTTCGCGTCGATCTAGCTCGAGCGCGCGTGCGCTATCGCAGGGGGCTGCCGTACGCCGACGCGGCGATCGCGGAGGTCGATGGAGTCGACCCCCTGATCGCTGAAACGGCTATGCGCGGCACGGATGTGACACGCCGTCGACAGGAGATTCGCGCCCAGCTGGCTCACCGGCACGACGAGGTCGAACCCGTCGCTTGAGAGACCGTGCGGTGGCCCGCCGGAATATCCGCTGGGCTTCAACTTGACAAAAATTGAGAACACTCCGAGAACGCCGGCCATCGTTTTTGATTTGTTCCTGCGATTCGCGAGGAACCAGCGAGGTCGCGATGCTCACGCGCAAGCAACACGAACTGCTCATGTTTATTCACGAGCGGATCAAGGAAACCGGCGTCTCGCCTTCGTTCGATGAAATGAAGGAGGCGCTCGACCTCGCCTCTAAGTCAGGCATTCACCGCCTGATCACGGCGCTGGAAGAACGGGGGTTCCTTCGCCGCCTGGCGCACAGGGCGCGCGCGCTGGAGGTATTGAAGCTGCCGGAACAGGCGACGACAGCCGCGCCGCCGCGGGGCCGGGGCGTCTTCCACCCCAAGGTCGTGCCGGCTGGTCGCGCGCCGGCGGCCGCCAACGACACACGCGAACTGCCGGTGCTCGGGCGGATTGCGGCCGGAACGCCCATAGCCGCCATCCAAGACGAGAAGGATCGCCTGCACGTGCCCGAATCGATCCTGGGCGCCGGTGAGCATTTCGTGCTCGAGGTGCAGGGTGACTCCATGATCCAGGCTGGCATTCTCGATGGCGACTATGTGGTCATCCGTCGTGGCGACAGCGCCAATTCAGGTGAGATCGTCGTGGCGCTGGTGATGGGCGAGGAAGCGACCTTGAAGCGCCTGCGCCGCAAGGGGGGCTCCATTGCGCTGGAGGCGGCCAACCCCGCCTATGAGACTCGAATCTTCGGCGACAACGAGGTCGAGGTTCAGGGCCGGCTTGTCGGTCTCATCCGCCGCTATCACTGACACTCCACGGACGGTCACCGCGCAACGGCTGCGACCAGACGATCTTCCATCCGCCAGGCGAAGCGAACACCTCCGCCGCGCCGCCGCGCTCGAACGCCACTCGTCCCAGAACCCGAACGTTCCGGCACTGCCATGGCAGGGGTGTGTCCGCTCGCAGGATGAGGAGGTCGGCGCCCTCGCAGAGGCGAGCAAGACGCTCGGGCTTGGGGACGCGCTTGGTCCACCAGGCCGCGATCGCCGGTCGGGCGAGGAACTTCGGCGCGCAGGACGAACGATCGCAATCATAGAGCGCGTCGAGGGCGGCTTCGGGCTGAGCTGGCAAACGAAGATCACGTCGCTGCGCCCAGGTCTGGGTCGCGTAGAGGCGGGTCTGAGGCTTCAGAGCAATGGCTTCGCCGTTCACGACGATCGCTGCATCGCCGCCGTCGCTGGCGAGCCAGGCCGCCGGGGGCGCCGGCCGGGGCCACAGAGCGACGGCGGCGGCCATCGGAATGCCGATCCAGCGCAGGTTTCCCCGCCAGAGGCAGGCGAAGACGATGCCGATGTAGGAGATCGCCAGGGCGATCGGCGGCGCCGATGACATGGTCACGGCCGCGCCCGGCGCTTCTGAAAACAGGTGGCCGATGGCGATAACACCGCGCGCCGCCCATCCCGCAAGCCAGAAAAGGGGGCCGGTCTGACCGGCGCCCAACCCGATCGCCTGGGCCGCGAGGCAGAGCGCGAGCGCTGGCATCAATACCGCGCTGGCGAGGAAATCGGCCGTCAGGTTGGCGAAAACGCCATAGTTGGCCACCCGGTTGAAGTGTTGAATGGCGAACGGCCCTGTGGCCGCGCCCGCGACCAAGCTCACCATGGCCAGGGCGACCAGCCAGTCACGCCCCTTCTGGAGCGTCGCAATCGGCCAGGCGAGACCGCTCGCACTCATCCGCCGTGGCCAGACCTCGGCCATGGCGACCAGGGAGGCGGTGGCGCAGAACGACATCTCGAAGCCGGGCTGCAAGACGGCTTCGGGCTCGACGAACAGGACAATGAACGCGGCCAGCGCCAGGGAATGCAGGCTGACGGCGCGGCGGTCCGCCAGAATGGCGACCAAGGCGACGCTGGCGGTGATGGCCGCGCGCCGCGCCGGCGGATGAGCGCCCGAAAGCAGCAGATAGCCCGCCACTACGGCGAGTGTTCCGACAGCGGCCAGCTTCTTGCCGGACACGCGAAGCGCCAACCACGGCCAGGCGGCGATGGCGAACCGCAGGGCGAAGAAGGCGAAGCCGCTCACGGCCGCGGTGTGCAGCCCGGCGATAGCCAGCATGTGCGCCAGCCCCGAACCACGCAAGGCGTCCCGATTGGTCGGCGCGAGCCAGTCTTGATGACTGGTCGTGACCGCGGCGGCGAGACCGGCGGCGCCGCCGTCGTCGCGGCCCATTACCGCGCGGATATTGGCGACCAGTTGCGACGCCACCTGCCAGCGCAGGCTGTTCATCGCCATCTCGAGCCGCAGCATCAGCGGCGGCGCGGCGAACTGCATGGCCTCCGGGGGTCTGAGAGCCAGACCGACCCCGCCCACTCCTTCGAACCAGGCGTCGCGGGCGAAGTCGTATGCGCCCGGCGCCGCGGGGCCCGGCGGCGGATCGAGAAGCGCGAACACCCGGATGGCCGATCCTGGCGGCGGAGTCGTTTCCGGCCCCGCGTCCTGAGGAATGACAATCCGCACGCGGTCGGGCGTCCTGTTTGGCGCCAAGCCCTCAATATCGACAGGTGCGATGAGCAGGCGCGGGCCCCTCTCGCTGGGCGCTTCCACGTCCACGACGAAGCCGTCGATGCTGGTGACGCCCGGCGGGACCACGGGAGTGGCGACGACGTCACAGTGCAATTTGGCGATCAGGAATCCGGCGCAAGCTGTCGCGGCCAGGCCCGTCAGGCCCAGCGCCCATCGGCGATGGCTGAACCTCCACACCGCCAGCGCAATGGCCACGGCCGCAAGGGCGACGATCCAAGCCAGCAGAACCGACGGCTCGCGCTTCAGTCCCATGTAGACAGCGGCCCCAGCCCCAAAGGCGACCGGCGTCCACAAATGCACGCGCTCCCACTGAGCCACGGCCTCGTGCAAAAGGCCGATCCGAATTTGCGTCAGGCTAGGAAGGCGGCGAGTGAGCGTGATAAGAGCCGGCCGCCACAGCGGCGACCTGCCCGGCGGCGCGAGCGCGCCGGCTCCCTCAATCGGATCGGTGATGTCCAGTCCTTCCCCCGACAAGCCGGTCGTAACCCGGATCGCCCCTTCGCCGACCGGTTCGATGCATATAGGCAACGCTCGTTCGGCGCTTTTCAACTGGCTTTACGCCAAGCACACCGGCGGGCGCTTTCTTTTGCGCATCGAAGATACGGATCGCGAACGATCCACAGAAGCCTCGGTTCAGGTCATCTTCGACAGTCTGAATTGGTTGGGCCTGCACTGGGATGGCGAACCCGTCTTCCAGTTCGCGCGCGCGCCCCTTCATCGGGCGGCTGTCGACCGCCTGGTCGAGAACGGCCACGCCTACCGCTGCTACATGACGCCGGCCGAGGCCGATGCGGCCAAGGAAATCGCCCGGGCCGAAGGCCATGCGCTGCGCTCGCCTTGGCGAGACCGCGAACCAGGCCAGGCCCAGGAAGGCGTTCCGCATGTCATCCGATTTCGGACCCCAAACGAGGGAGAGACCGTCGTTGTCGACGAGGTCCGCGGCACGGTTCGCTTTCCGAACAAGGATCTCGAGGATTTCGTGCTGCTGCGCACCGACGGTACGACGATCTACAACCTCGCCGTCACGGTCGACGATCATGACATGGGGGTGACTCATGTGATCCGCGGCGAGGAGCATCTCAGCAACGCCGGGCGCCAGACCCTGCTCTATCGCGCGCTGGGCTGGGATGTTCCGGTGTTCGCTCACCTGCCGCTGATCCTCGGAAACGACGGCGCCAAGCTCTCCAAGCGACACGGCGCTCAATCCGTCGGCGATTTCCGACAAATGGGCTATCTGCCCGAGGCCGTTCGCAACTATCTCGCCAAGCTCGGCTGGGGCCATGGCGACGACGAGATATTCACCGACGAACAGGCCATCGCCTGGTTCGATCTGCCCGATGTAGTCAAGGGCGGCGCGCGGCTCGACTTCGACAAGCTCAACCACATCAACCAGCACTACATTCGCCAGGCGGACGACTCCCGGCTCGCTGGCCTCGTGCTCGAGGTGTTGCGTGAGCGCGAATTCAGTCTACCGGACGACTTCGCCGCCCGCCTGGCCCGCGCCGTTCCTTTGGTGCAGGACGGCGCCAAGACCATCCCTGATCTCGCCGACTTGACGGTGTTCGCACTTCGGCCCCGCCCCCACCCGCTCGACGACAAGACACGCGGCCTGCTCACGCCCGAGATTGTCGCGCTCCTTGGACGCCTGACCACGACACTGGCGGAAGAGAGCGACTGGACGCCGCCGGCGCTCGCTTCGCGACTGAAGCTTTTTGCTCAATCCGAAGGCGTCGGGATGGGAAAATTCGGGCCGGCCTTGCGGGCCATCCTGGCGGCCGGCGCCAGCGCGCCAGACCTCGCCAGCGCCCTCGCCGCGCTCGGAAAATCTGATGGAATCGGCCGCGTCGAAGACGCTCTTTCGCAAGTGCGGTAAGACGTTATAAGGAGCGCCGAACGGCAGTTTGAACCGGGAGAGGATTGCCCCAATGCCCGACAAAGCCACCCTCACTCTCGACGACAAGGTCGTCGATCTGCAGGTCATCAAGGGCACGACCGGGCCGGATGTCGTCGACATCCGCAAGCTCTACGCCGACGCCGATGTATTTACGTTCGACCCCGGATTCACCTCCACCGCGAGTTGCGAAAGCAAGATCACCTACATCGATGGCGACGCCGGCATCCTCCTGCATCGCGGCTACCCAATCCAGCAGTTGGCTGAACAATCGAGCTTTCTTGAGGTCTGCTATCTGCTCCTGAACGGTGAGCTGCCGTCCGCGACCGAGTTCGAGGATTTTGAGCGCACCATCACCTATCACACCATGCTGCACGCGCAGTTCGACCGGTTTTTCACCGGCTTCCGCTCCGACGCGCATCCGATGGCGATTATGACCGGCGCCGTGGGGGCGCTATCGGCCTTTTATCACGACAGCATCAATGTCGATGACCCTGAGCAACGCAAGATCTCGGCGCACCGGCTGATCGCCAAGATGCCGACCATCGCGGCCCGGGCTTACAAATACTCCGTCGGCCAGCCGTTCGTGACACCCCGCAACGACATCTCCTACGCTGAGAACTTCCTGCGCATGGCTTTCTCCGTGCCGGCGGAAGACTGGAAGCCCAATCCGGTGCTGACGCGCGCCATGGATCGGATATTCATCCTGCACGCCGACCACGAGCAGAACGCCTCAACCTCCACCGTGCGCATCACCGGCTCGTCCGGCGCCAACCCTTTCGCCTGTATCGCCGCGGGGATCGCGTGCCTGTGGGGTCCAAGCCATGGCGGCGCCAACGAAGAAGCGCTGATGATGCTGCAGCAGATCGGCACCGTCGACCGCATCCCGGAGTACATCCAGGGCGTCAAGGATCGCAAGTATCGCCTGATGGGCTTCGGTCACCGGGTCTATAAGAACTACGACCCGCGGGCGACCGTGATGCAGAAGACCTGCCACGAGGTGCTGGACGAGGTGGGCGACGCCAACGATCCGCTCCTGAAGGTGGCGCTGGAGCTCGAAAAAATCGCGTTGAACGACCCTTACTTCGTCGATCGCAAACTCTTCCCGAACGTCGATTTCTATTCGGGCATTACACTCAAGGCCATGGGCTTCCCCACCACCATGTTCACGGTGCTGTTCGCCATCGCGCGCACGGTCGGCTGGATCAGCCAGTGGAAGGAAATGTTCGAGGATCCACAGCGCAAGATCGGCCGTCCGCGCCAGCTGTACACCGGGCCGCTCCGCCGGGACTACACGCCCATTGAGGCCCGCCCCTAGCCGCTCGGTAGCCGCGCCAGCACGGCGTCGGCGGCGGCGCCGGCGGGATCGTCGATTCCCCCCCGCATGATCGTGAGCGCCGCCGTTTGCGCCGCGACTTGGCGCGCTCGGGCGTCCGGGTCATCCAGGAGCGGCGCGAGCGCGGCGGCGAGGCAGGGTCCGACGCAGGCGCTCTGCAACAGCTCCGGAGCCACCTCCCGACCGGCCGCCACGTTCATCAAGGTTATGTAGGGCGTGCGGATCAACATCCGCGCGATCGCCGCGGTCGGCGGGTCGAGCCGATAACCCACGACGACGGGCGCGCCAGCGAGCCCCAGTTCAGTCGTCACCGTGCCGCTGCAGGCGAGCGCCGCGGTCGCCGCCGCCATGGCGTCGCGCCGTTCCGCCTCATCGAGGCTCACATGGACGTCGAACGGCCACCCCTTTACCCGCGCCGCCAGGGTGTCGGCGACCGCTTCGGCGGCCAGCACCACGACTTTCATGTGCGGACGTTCGGCGACCAGGAGGCGGGCGGCGTCCCCGAACGGCCCCAGCAGCCGTTCGACCTCGCGCCGCCGGCTCCCCGGGGCGACCACCAGGACCGGGGCGCCGGGGGCGGCTCCGATGGCCGTCCGCAGCCGTTGCGGATCGGCCGGCGCAGGGCGCTGGGACAGAACCGGATTGCCGACGAAGGTCGTGGGCAATCCCGCCTTCTCGAACCAGGGCGCATCGAAGGCGTGGATGGTCAGGAGATGATCGACCGCGCGGGCCAGGGTGCGCGCCCTGCCGGGCCGGGTGGCCCACACCTGGGGCGCGACGAATTTGATCAGTGGCGTGTCGGGGCATACCCGCCGGATGGCGTGGGCGACGCGCAGATTGAAGCCCCAGGAATCGATCAATACAGCGATGTCCGGCTTTTCGCGGGCGGCGAGTTCGCCCAGCTCGCGCGCTCGCCGTCGGACCATCGGGTAGGCGGCCAGAGCGTCGAAAACGCCGAGCACCGAGAGAGGCGTGATATCGAAGGAGCTCTCGACCCCCTCCTTCGTCATCAGGGGGCCACCGACGCCCACAAGGCGCAGATCGCGCCGGGCCTTGAGCGCGGCCGCAAGCGCCGCGCCCAAGGCGTCGCCTGACGGCTCGGCGGCGACCAGCATCACGCAGGGGACGCTCATGGCGCCTTGGGCTGCACGCCGACGACGAAGATCCCGAGATCGTCCGCGAGAGCTGTGACCCTTTCCCGGTCGAGCACGAGCGTGAGCCCTGCCTCGCCCACGATCCCTGCCAGGCCCGCCTGGGCCGCTCGCCGGATCGTCCCCGGCCCGATGGTCGGCAGATCGACCCTACGCTCTTGCCCGGGCTTGCACGCCTTGGCGAGCACCCCTCGGCGGCGTTCCGGCGAACCGCGAACGGCCAGTGGCAATCCCGCGACGCGCGCCAGCATCGCGTCAGTACCTTCCTGCGCCTCAAGTGCGAGGATCAGGCCCTCGCAACAAACCGCGCCCTGCCCGGCGTCAAGCGCGCCCACCGCCTTGGCCGCGATCAGGGCGCGCTCGATGTCGCCCTTGTGCTCGCGCTTGGGCTTGCGGCGGCCTAGAGGTCCGCTGGTGAGAACCAGCTCAGCCATAACCTCATGCGCGCCTTCGCCGACGAAACCCTCCTTCTCGAACTCAGCGAGAAGGTAGGCGAGAAGGCCGTTCTCACCCTCTCGCGCCGCCGCCAAGGCGCCTGGCAGGGCGGCGAGGCCACGAAGGTCTGGGCGAAGCGTCTTGAGGTCCGGGCGAGAAACAATTCCCACCAGGCACACGGCCTCACACTGCGCGCCCCGCAGCGCCTCGATCGCCGCGCCGAGCTTGCCAAGACCGAGATCGCAGCCTTCGAAAGCGTTGAGCTCTGGGCCGGCGAAGCCTTGCAAACGCACGATGAAGATCGGTCGACCAATGGCGCGGCAATGGCGTGCGAGACTGACCGGCAGGGCTCCGCCGCCGGCGATCAGCCCGAGTTTGCGCACGGCGCCGACCTAGATCTCCCGTTGCGGAGTGGTGAGCGGGCGGCTGGCGTCGGCACGGATGAACTCGACGATCTCCATCACCTCGGGCGAGCCGGAATAGGCGTAGGCGGTGTCTTCCAGGCGCTCTTGAAAAGTGCCTTCCTCGGCGAACAACATTCTGTAGGCGGCCCGCAGGGTGTTGATCGCCTCCCGCGAAAAGCCACGACGCTTGAGCCCGACCAGATTGAGCCCTTCGAGGTGAGCGTGGTTGCCCCAGACGTTGCCGAACGGAATGACGTCGTGGTTGACCCCGGCCATGCCGCCGACAAAGGCGTGCCGGCCGATACGGGTGTTCTGGTGCGCGGCCGAGAGGCCGCCCATGATCACGAAATCTTCCATGACCACATGACCGCCCAGCGTAGCGTTGTTGGCCATGATCACATGATCGCCGACGATGCAGTCGTGGCCAATGTGCACGCCGACCATGAAGAAGCCGTCCGATCCCACAGTGGTGACGTCCCGGCCCATGGCCGTGCCGCAATGCATGGTCACCTGCTCGCGGATGAGGTTGCGCGGCCCGATGACAAGACGGGTGGGCTCGCCCTTGTGGCCGGCGTGCTGCGGAGGAGCGCCCAGGACGGCGAACGAGCGGACGGAGCAGTCTTCGCCCAGCTCGGTATGGCCCTCGATCACCACGTGAGCGGCGATCTTGACGCCCCGACCCAAACTTACGTGCGGCCCGATGAGGCTGTAGGGCCCGATCTCGACGTCATCGCCCAGACGCGCGCCGTCGCTGACCACGGCTGTGGGATGGATCTGGCTCATTTCCGGATGTCCACGAGCATGGCGGCAAATTCGGCTTCGGCGGCGAGCTTTCCACCCACCATGCCGCGTCCTTTGAATTTTACGACGTCGGATCGCGCCCGGGCGACCTCGACGACCAGTTTAAGCACGTCGCCCGGCCGGACCGGATGCCGAAAGCGGCAATTGTCGACCGACATGAACAGGATGATCTTGCCCTCTGGGTCGACGTCCCAGGTCTTCGACATCAAGAGGCCGCCAGTCTGGGCCATGGCTTCGATGATAAGCACGCCCGGCATGACCGGACTTTCGGGGAAGTGTCCCTGAAAGAAGGGCTCGTTGATGGTCACGTTCTTGACGCCGGTCAGCGTCTTGCCAGCCTCGTAAGCCTCGGCGCGGTCGATCATCAGGAACGGCGGTCGATGCGGAATCCGCCGCATGATCTCCTGAACGTCGATGTCGCTGGCGGCGACCGCCTCATGGCCGGTCATTCGTCCACTCCCCTGCCCACGCGGCGTTGGGCCATGGCCGCGGTCCAGGCCGTTTCTCGAATCCATTGCCGGATGGGCCGCGCCGGCGTCCCGCCCCAGCTCTCGCCCGCCGGTATGTTCTTGGCTACGCCAGAAGCAGCGGCGACTCGCGCGCCGGCGCCGATGGTGAGGTGATCGGCGACCCCAACGCGCCCCCCGAACATGCAGCCATCGCCGATGGTCACGCTGCCCGAAATCCCGCAATGAGCGGCGAACACACAGTTGCGCCCAATCACGACGTTGTGGGCGATCTGCACCAGATTGTCGATCTTGGTGTTCTCACCAATCACCGTGTCGTCATAGGCGCCGCGATCCACACAGCTGTTGGCGCCTAGGGTGACGCCATCCTGGAGAATCACGCGACCCAATTGGGGCACGTCCACGACGCCCGTGGAGCCCGCGGTGGCGCCAAAACCCGCCTCCCCGACTATGGCGCCGGCGTAGATGCGAACCCGGTCTCCGATCAGAGCGAAGCCGACCACGGCGTTTGGCCCCACGTAGCAATCTCGGCCGATCGCAACGCCTGGACCGATGGATGCGCCGGCGCATATGTGCGAGCCGCGTCCGATGGAAGCGCCGGGGCCGACGGTCACGCCGGCCGCCAACACCGCGCCGTCTTCCAGCGTGACGTCCGGGTGAACGGCCGGTGCGCCCACCGGATGGGCCCGAGGGCGGTGAAGACGGTTGGCCGCCGCCACATAGGCGGCGTGCGGTGTGGGCGTGACGAGCACGGCGCACGCCGTATTTGCGTGGACGGCCAGCGCCTCGGTGACGAAGCAGGCGCCCGCCTCACTCTCCGCCAGAGCCGCCGCATGTTTGCGGTCGCCGAGAAATGCGACCGCGTCCCCTCCGGCGAAGCCCAGGGGGGCCACACGCGCAACCGTCGCCCGCGCATCGCCTTGCAACAGTCGCGCGCCGGTCAGTTCAGCCAAGTCCGCCAGAGAAACCGGCGCCATGGTCTCGAAAAACCGGGCGTCCGGCGATCCCCGCATCGAGAGACGCCCCGTCGAGACTAGCGCTGCGCGGGTTGGGCCGTATCCAGGTGCTCGCGATCGAAAGCGAATTGCTGAATGCGTGCGTTCAAGCCGGCCACGGCCGCCGTGGTCAGATCCATCTCCGGGTTCGCGATCATCACCGCGTCCTTGTTCAACAGCACGCTACAGCGGTGTTGCTGATACAGATCGCGCGCGATCGGATCGAGTTCCTGGGCGATGCGATTGAGCGACTTCTGCTCGGTCGCCTGCACTTCACGCTGGCGAAGATCGGCCTTTTGGCGGAGCGCGTTGACTCGGCCTTCGAGGGCCTGAGCCTGGGATTGGAACGTCGCCGCATCGAGCGTGCTGCGCTTAGCTTCCAGCGCGCGTCCATCCGTGGCGATCTGGGTGTCTTCGGGCTGCAGTTCGGCCTTCACCTGGGACACGATCTGGTTCATCCGCTCACTGACGTAGCGGCCGACCGTCGAGGTGGAGATCGCCTGATTGACCGAGAGAATGCACACGCCCGGAATGGCCGGCCCCTGAGCCACCGGAGGCGACGCCGCCGGCGCGGCGGAACGGGCCGCCTGAGCGGAGGCGTTGGACGCCAGAGCGAGCGCGCCGAGAACGGCCGTGGTCGCGATGAGTTGAATGGTTTTCATATAAATCAGAGCCTTGATTGAAATTAGAATGTTGTTGAAGTGGAGAACCGGAACAGTTCGGTTCGGTCATAATAGTCCTTGCGGATGATCTGACTGAAATCGAACCGCAATGGACCCATGGGCGATTTCCAGAAGATGCTTATACCGGCCGTGGCGCGGAGATACAAATCATCCACGACAGTAGAGTCGGGTTGGCTGGGATTATCGGGATCGACCTTATCGCGCTTGTCGAGCAGCCCAGCCGTGCCGAAGTCGGTGAACACAGACATTTTGATCCCATACTGATCGGGCAGAAATGTGGGGATCGACTCCTCGATGTGACCGATGGCCTTTAACTTGCCGCCCAGCGCGTCTCCGTATTGCAAGTCGCGCGGACCGATGCCGGCGATTTCGAAGCCGCGGAAATCATCGCCGCCCGGATAGAAACGATCGGCGATGCGGATCGTGTCGCCGTTCCAACCATCAATGTAGCCCACCGTGCCGGTAATCTGCAGGACGAAGTTCTTGTTGAAGCCGTGGTACCAGCCGGCGTTGGCGACAGTCCTCAGATAGTGAACGTTCCCGCCCGCGCCGGCGATATCCTGCGACAGATCGAGATTGAAGCCCCGCGTGGGGTGGTTGGGGTCGTTCCGGTGGTCGTAGGCCAGGGTGTAACCGACCGACGAGGTCAGATAGGCGCCGCGTTCCTCGCAGAGGACCTTGGAAACCGTCTCTTCGCCAGGAATACATACGTCGTTCTGCACGATCACGTCGTCTGTCTTGATCGTATAGCGCGTGGTAAGGGACGCGCGCTGGGTGATCGGGAAACCCAGTCGGAAGACGGCGCCGGCCGACGTCGTATTGTAATCCGAGTATTCGTAGAAATTATACTTGTAGCCGTAGATGTCCCAGCCCGCCTGAAGGTCCCGGTCAAGGAAATGTGGCTCCGTGTACGAAAGGTCGATCTGCTGCCTCAGCGTACCCAGGTCGATTCGCATGCCGACGTTGTCGCCGCGGCCGCGGAAATTCGTCTGGGTGACAGCGATATCGGTGACAATCTTGTCGACCGTGGAGTAGCCAGCGCTGAACGAGAGCTGTCCGGTGGGCTGTTCGGTCACCTTGACCTGCAGGTCGGTGCGATCGGGCTGACTGGACGGTGAATTGGTGACATCCACGTCCTTGAAGAAGCCGAGCGCCCTGACATTCTGCTTCGAGCGATCGACCAGGGCCCGATTGTAGGCGTCGCCCTCCGAAACCAGCATTCGGCGCCGGATAACGCGATCGAGGGTTGCGGTGTTGCCCACGACATCGATGCGTCCGATGTAGACCCTGGGGCCTTCCTTGACGTTGAACTCGACGTCGACCGTATGCTTCACCGGGTCGGGCTTGTAGGTCGGATGGACGTCGACAAAGGCGAAGCCCGCCGCGCCGGCCGCAAAGGTCAGGTCGTCGGTCGCGGCTTCAATCTTCTGGTCTTCGTAGACTTGGCCACCGCGGATGGGCAGAATCTGACGAAGGATGTCTGGATTGAGCTTCTTCAGGTCCGTTTTCACCGTGACCGCGCCGAAGCGGTACTTGGCGCCCTCGTCCAGCGCGTAGGTGACAGCGAAACCGTTCTTGTCCGGCGCCAGTTCGGCGACCGACGAAATCACCCGGAAATCGTAGAAGCCGCGGTTGCGATAGAACTTCCGCAGTTGCTCGCGGTCATACTCGATCCGATCCGGATCGTAGTTGTCATTGGTCGAGAAGAACCGATACCAGGCGCTCTCCTTGGTCACGACCACGCCACGCAGGTCGGATCCGGAGAATTGCTTGTTGCCAAGGAAGTTGACGCGAAGGATGCCGCTCTTGGGCCCCTCATGAATTTCGAAGATCAGGTCCACGCGGCGCTGAGGCAGCTCGACGATCTTGGGTGTGACCGTCGCCGATATCCGACCCGACCGACGATAGAGCTCGACAATCCGGCCGACATCGTCCTCGACTTTAGCCCGCGTGAAGACGCCGCGCGGACGGATCTGAATCTCGTCTTCGAGCTTGTCGTCCTTGAGGTTGGAATTGCCCTCGAACAGGACCTGATTGATCACCGGATTCTCGACGACGCGGACGATGAGCGTCGAGCCGTCCATATCGAGCTTCACGTCCGAGAACAGGTCGGTCTTGAACAGCGCCTTGAGGGCGACGTCCAACTTCTCGGGGTCGACCGCCTGGCCGACCGTGAGCGGCAGGTAGGAGAGAATCGTTTCCGAATCGATTCGCTCATTGCCCTGAATCTGGATGCCCGAGATGACCGCGGACTGCTGCTGCGCCTGTGCAAACGCCGCCGGCGCGGCGGCCAGCGCGGTGCCTCCGAGCAGAAGGGCGAGTGTGGAGGCGAACGCGACCTTGCGCGCGCGGGGGTGGCTCAACGGATCAGCCATGCAGGGGTGGTCGCCTCAAGAAAACAAGCTGCCGAAGAAGTGAAACACCCGCGTAAGCGGAAGGTCATGGAGGTTGGCGAACAACATCAATCCGACCAACAAAGCAAGCCCCACGCGGTAGCTGGCCGCCTGGATCGAGGCGGCCAAAGGCCGCCTGGCGAGCCACTCATAGGCGTAGAAAACCAGGTGCCCGCCGTCGAGAACTGGCAGGGGCAACAGGTTCAAGATTCCAATGCCGACGGAAATCGTCGCGGTGAAGCCGACCAGGGTCATGATCACGTCCAGTATCTGATCGGCGGGATCCCCGGGGGCGGCGTCCAAAGCCGTCTTGGTGATGGCGCCGGAGATTCGCGCCATGCCCACAACGCCGTGGAGTTGATCCAGCCCCGTCTTGCCGGTGATCAGATGGCCCAGCCCAATCAGGTTGGTGGTGGTGACGTCCCAGGTCTGCGACGCTCCCACGACCACGGCGGACAGCGGATCAAGCCGGCGGAAACCCCACTTACCGATGGGTTGGGCGGTGACGCCTAACATCCCTTCGGTCTGCTTCCAGCCGAACTCGTTCGGTTCGCTGACCGCCGCTGGTGTTGCGAACAGGTGCAGGGTTTGGGCGCCGCGCAGGACCGTGAAGTCCATGGGCGTGTCATAGCGAAGGGCCAGATAGGTCTTCAGTTCGTAGTAGCCCGGAAGAGGCCGCCCGTTGGCCGACAGGATTCGGTCACCCGTCTGGAAGCCGGCGCGCGCGGCCGGAGTGCCCGGCACAACGCCGCCAACCTTGAACGGGGTGACGTTCTGGCCGACGGTGGCGAACAGCAACGCGAAGAGCACAACCGCGAGAATGAAGTTCGCCGCCGGTCCGGCGACGGAAATCACCGCACGCTGCCATAGCGGCTTGAACGGAAGATACCTGTTTTCGGCGCCCGGTCCTTCCGCTGCTACGATGCGCGCGCGCATCTCCTCCAGGTCCTCCGGACCGGGCACGCTGGCGACGTTTTCGTCTTGGGCGAAGCGGACATACCCGCCCAGCGGAGCGGCGCCGATACGCCATTCGACGCCTGACCGGTCTCGCCTGGTGGCGATCGTCGGCCCGAAGCCGATCGAAAAGCGGTCGATTGCGACGCCGAACGCGCGTCCGGCGAAGAAGTGACCCAGTTCATGCACCGTCACGATGAGCGTGATCACCGCCATCAGCGGGACCACGAGCAGAAAGGCGCTCTGAAGAAAATGGATCATGAGACGGCGGTCTCCACGCGAAAGTCCCGATTGCCCTACAAACGCGACAGGACTTGGGCGGCCACCCGCCTAGCGGCGCCATCGATCATTTGGGCCCACTCCACGGCCTCATCATTGGCGCACGCGGTGAGGTCGCCGGCGGAGTTCATCTGCGCCAAGGTTTCCTCCACCGTCGGGGCGATATCGAGAAAGCCGATTCCGCCTCCCAGAAAAGCGCCGACAGCCAGCTCGTTAGCGGCGTTCATCGCCGCTGGCGCTCCACCGCCGGTCGTCAGCGCGTGGCGAGCGATGGCGAGCGCGGGGAACCGCGCCTCGTCGGGGGCCTCGAAAGTGAGCGAGCCGACCTGAGCCAGATCGAGGCTCGGCGCATCCCATGCCACACGATCGGGCCAGGCCCAGGCGCAAGCGATCGGCGCGCGCATATCGGGGGGCCCCAACTGGGCCAGCGTGGAGCCATCGGCGTATTCGACCAGGCTGTGCACCACCGACTGCGGGTGGATGACCACGTCAACCTTGCTGGGCGGCATGTCGAACAGATAGGCCGCCTCGATGGTCTCGAGGCCCTTGTTCATCATCGTCGCCGAATCGACGGAAATCTTGGCCCCCATGTTCCAGTTGGGGTGCGCGACCGCCTGCTCGCGCGTCGCGCCGCGCATGGCGTCCAGGCTCCACCCTCGGAAGGGGCCACCGGACGCGGTGAGGATGAGGCGGCGCACGGCGCTTCGCTGGGATTGGTCGAACACCTGAAAGATTGCCGAATGTTCGGAATCGACGGGCACGACCTTGCCGCCCGCTGCGCGCGCGATGGCCAAGAGCGCCGGGCCAGCGCACACCAGACTCTCCTTGTTGGCCAGACCTATGGTTGAGCCGGCCCGCGCCGCCGCCAGCGTGGGAGCAAGCCCGGCCGCCCCCACTATGGCCGACATCACCCAGTCCGCGCCCTGCCCTGCCACCTCGACGATCGCGCGGGCCCCCGCGGCCGCGGCCACACCCGACCCTGCGAGACGGGCGCGGAGTTCGCCAAGAGCGCTCTCGTCTTCGATGATCGCGGTCCGAGGTCGCCAATGCAGCGCTTGCTCGGCCAGAAGGGCGACGTTCCGGCCGGCCGTAAGCGCCAGGATGTCGACGTTGGCGCCCGCGCGCGCCAGCAGGTCCAGGGTCGACACCCCTACCGACCCGGTTGAACCCAGGATGACGGCGGTGCGATGAGCCATCAGTGCGCCCAGCCGAGGTGAACGATCAGGCGCGCCACCGCGAAAACCATGACCGCGAACATCAGCCCATCCACACGATCGAGCAGGCCGCCGTGACCCGGAATCAGATCGCCGGAATCCTTTACGCCGAAGCGACGCTTCAACATCGATTCCCAGAGATCACCCGCCATGGTCGCCAACCCTCCCACCAGACCGATCAGCGCCGCGCCCGCCAAAGAGAGGCGCATGAACTCCGCCGCCACGACGACGGAGGCGCCCGCCGCCGCCGCCAAGCCGCCGACGAATCCCGACCAGGTCTTGTTGGGCGAGAAACGCGGCCAAAGTTTGGGGCCTTTCACCACATTGCCGACGACAAAGGCGCAAATGTCGGCGGCCCAGGTGGTGGCGAACAACATCAACGTCCAACCCGACCCTTGCGACGATTCCCTCAACCACACGATCACCAAGCCGGCGGGGGCGATGTAGAGAACGCCATAGGCCGCATCCACGAACCGGGCCCCTGAGCCGGCCGCCAGCAGCGCCGAGCCCACCGCGCCCAGGCCCACGCAGGCCCATGCCGCCCAATAGAGGTGCAGAAAGGCAAGCACGACCACGACGATGACCGCCAGCGCGGTCGCGGCGCCCACGCGCCAAGCCTTGCTCGGGGCGGCCATGCTCGCCCATTCGAACGCCAGGAGCGCGCCAGCGCCGGCGACCAGGATGAGGAACGGAAGGCGCCAGATGACGCCCGGCCCGTCGAACGCCCAAACCGCCCAGGTTGCTCCCGCCGCCAGAACGAGGCCGGAGGCGACCCTTAAGCCGAGATTGGTCCAGTCGAAGCCCTTATCCCGCGGCAAGGACATCATCGATCGCGACCCGGCCGAACCGCCGTTCCCGGGACTGAAATTCTGCGATGGCGGCTTTCAGATGCTCGGGCCCGTAGTCTGGCCAATAGACGTCCTGAAACACCAACTCGGCGTAGGCGCTCTCCCACAGCAGGAAATTCGAAATGCGCCGCTCCCCGCTGGTGCGCACGATGAGGTCGGGCGGGGAAACACCGGCCGTCGAGAGGCGTTTCTCGAAACCGGCCTCGTCGAGCTCGTTAGGATCCGCCCGACCTTCCTTCACCGCCTGGGCGAACTTTCGCGCAGCGTCGACGATGTCGGCGCGACCGCCATAGTTGAAGGCGACCTGAAGGAAAAAGCGATCGTTGGCCGCGGTGCGCGTCTCGGCTCGCTCGACGATATCCAGGATATCCGGCTCCAGGCCGGAACGGCGGCCGACAATGCGAACGTTGACGCCTTCTCGCTCGAGCCTAGCCAGGTCCGATTCGAAATAGGCCCGGATCAGACTCATGAGCTCCGAGATCTCGTACCTCGGCCGGCTCCAGTTTTCGGTAGAGAAGCCGAACACGGTGAGGCGCCCGATCCCCAGGTCGACCGCGCCTTCGACGGTCCTGCGGAGAGCGGCAACGCCAGCGCGATGCCCCAAGGTGCGGGGCAGGCCGCGTTGACGCGCCCATCGGCCGTTGCCGTCCATGATAATCGCGACGTGCAGACGTTCGCCCGATGCGGTTGTCTCAAGCGCGCCGTTCACGGGCGACATCGGTGATCCCTCGTTCTCTCGACCGCGCACCGGGAGGCTAGACCTGCATGATCTCATGTTCCTTGGTTTTCAAGGTCTCGTCCACGCGCTTGATCGCCTCGTCGGTGAGCTTCTGGACCTCAAGATCGAGGCGTCGGTGCTCATCCTGGTTGATCACCGCATCTTTCTCCGCCCGCTTGAGATCGTCCATGGCGTCGCGCCGAATATTGCGCACGGCGATCCGTTGCTGCTCACCGTATTTGCCGGCCAGCTTGACCAGGTCACGGCGCCGCTCTTCGGAGAGCGGGGGAATGGGAATGCGCAGGTTCTGGCCTTCGACCACTGGATTGAGGCCCAGGCCCGAATTGCGGATCGCCTTTTCCACCGACACCACCAACGCCTTGTCCCAGACGCTCACATTGATCGCACGAGGCTCGGGGACGGAGACGGCGCCGACCTGATTGAGCGGCATGCGCGAGCCGTAGGCGTCCACATGTATCTGGTCGAGCAGGCTGACCGCGGCCCGGCCCGTGCGGAGGGTGGCGAACTCCTCCTTTAGCGCCGCCACCGCCTTGTCCATGCGCGCGCGGTACCTCGCGAGGTCCGGTTTTTCGCTGGTCGTCATGACCTTAACCTTTCAGGCTGCTTCGCGCGGCGCCGTAATCGTCGTGTGCACACCGTCGCCCCTCACCACCTTGAGTAGATTGCCACGCTCTCGGATTGAAAACACCACGATGGGGATATCGTTGTCGCGCATCAGGGCGATCGCCGAGGCGTCCATTACGCGAAGGTTGCGCGACAGAACCTCGTGATAACTCAACTTGTCGTAGCGCTCCGCGGCCGGGTCCTTTTTGGGATCGGCGGTGTAGACCCCATCGACGCTGGTGCCCTTCAACAGCGCATCGCACCCCATCTCGGCGGCGCGCAGGGCGGCGGGCGTGTCCGTGGTGAAAAACGGCGCGCCGAGGCCCGCGGCGAAGATCACCACCCTGCCTTTTTCGAGATGACGCAGGGCGCGGCGGCGGATGTAGGGCTCGCACACCGCGTCCATAGGAATGGCCGATTGGACGCGCGTGTTCACGCCGGCTTTTTCCAGAGCGCTTTGCAAGGCCAGGGCGTTCATCACCGTGGCCAGCATGCCCATATAGTCGGCGCTGGCCCGCTCCATGCCCCGGCCGGCCATGGATACCCCACGGAAGATATTGCCGCCGCCAATCACCAGGCACAGCTCGATACCCTCGGCGACCACCGAGGCGATATCTTCAGCCACAGCATCGAGCGTGGACATATCGATGCCGAACGGCGCGTCGCCCATCAGCACTTCGCCCGAAACCTTGAGAAGGATGCGACGATAGGGACGACGATCCATGGGCTTAGCGAGCGCTCCTCGACTCAAGGCGCGTGGGATTCAGCGAGCGGAAGGCATAGGCCAGCACGGCACGCGAAGAAAGCGTTCAGGCGCCCGTCAGGGCGGCGACCTCGCTGGCGAAGTCGCCCGCTTCCTTCTCCACGCCCTCGCCGAGCGCCAGACGGACGAATCCCTTGAGGCTCGCCGCGGCGCCGGACTCCTTGGCCGAAGCCGTCACCAGCTGCTCGATCGTCTCGTCAGGGTTGCGCACATAGGCCTGCTTGAGCAGCACAGCCTCCTCGTAGAACTTGCGGATGCGCCCCTCGACCATTTTCTCGGCCACTTGCGGCGGCTTGCCGGACGCCAGCGCCTGCTCGGTGAAGATCGCCTTCTCGCGCTCAACCGCCGCCGGATCGAGGTCCTCGACCGAGAGCGACAAGGGCGAAGCCGCGGCCACATGCAGCGCGACGTTACGGCCAAGTTCCTTCAGCGTCGCCTGGCTGCCAGCGCCTTCGACGGCCACCAGGACACCGATCCGCCCCAGATCCGGAGCTCCGGCCACTGCGCCATGGACGTAGGCGCCGACCGCGCCCGCCGCGACCTGGAAGCGCGCCGAACGGCGAAGCACCATGTTCTCGCCGATGGTGGCGATCAGGTGGGTGACAGCGTCGGCCACGCTCTGGCCATCGTCGAGTGTCGCCGCGCGCAGAGCCTCCACATCACCGTCGACGTCCAGCGCCACGGTCGCGATCCGACGCGCCAACGCCTGGAAGCCCTCGTTGCGGGCCACGAAATCGGTCTCGGCGTTGAGTTCGATCAGCGCGCCGGTCATGCCCGCGCCATCCTGACGCGTGGCCAGGGCTACGACGCCCTCGGCGGCGATCCGGTCAGCCTTCTTGGCCGCCTTGGCTAAGCCCTTGGCGCGCAACCAATCGACCGCGGCCTCCATATCGCCGTGCGTTTCCTGCAAGGCCTTCTTGCAGTCCATCATGCCAACGCCGGACTTATCGCGCAGCGCCTTCACCAGGGCGGCGGTGATCTCGGCCATGAGTGTCTCCTGTTCCTTCAAGGGTATCCGCCGGGCGCCCGCGTCGCGGGGCCCGGTCGGGTTTCAGCTAGCAGAGCGCAATGACGCCCCCGCGACGTCAGGCTTCCGCGGTCGCCTCGGCCGCGGCCTCTTCGACTGGAGCGTCTTCGGTGGGGGCTTCCTCGGCCGTCACCTCCGTAGCCGACGCGACTCGCTTTTCGGCCTCATCCTTCGAGGTCATGGCGGCCTCCAGATCGGGGTCCACAACCTGCGCTTCCGGCTCCTCCGCCGCCGCCAGGGCGGGTTCGACCGGGTTCTCGGCCGCGCCGATATCGACGCCCATGGCCACCTGTCCTTCGGTCAGGCCATCCAGGATCGCGTCCGCCATCAGGTCGCAATAGAGCTGCAGCGCGCGGGCGGCGTCATCATTTCCAGGGACGGGATAGGTAATGCCCTGGGGATCGCAGTTGGTGTCGAGGATCGCGATCACCGGGATGTTGAGCTTGCGCGCTTCCTGGATGGCGATGCCTTCCTTGTTGGTGTCGATCACGAACATCAGATCGGGGATGCCGCCCATGTCCTTGATGCCGCCCAGCGACAATTCCAGCTTTTCGCGCTCACGGGTGAGCTGCAGCAGCTCCTTCTTCGTACGGCCGCCAGTGTCGCCCCCGTCGAGAACCGCTTCCAGCTCGCGCAGGCGCGCGATCGAGGCGGAGATCGTACGCCAGTTGGTCAGGGTGCCGCCCAGCCAGCGGTGATTGACATAGTATTGGGCGCAGCGCTTGGCGGATGCGGCCACGGGATCGGAGGCCTGACGCTTGGTGCCGACGAAAAGGACCCGACCGCCCGAGGCGGCGACTTCGCGCGCCTTGACCAGGGCCTGGTGCAACAGAGGCATGGTCTGGGAGAGGTCGATGATGTGAATGTTGGAACGGGCGCCAAAGATGTAGCGCTCCATCTTCGGGTTCCACCGGTGCGTCTGGTGGCCGAAGTGCGCGCCGGCTTCCAAGAGCTGGCGCATGGTGAAATCGGGCAGTGCCATGAACGAGATAATCCTTCTTCCGGTTAGGCCTCCGCGAAGCTCTCCTCCCTCATCGAGGGAGACCGGAACGGCGCGGAACGGGGATTGACCCGTCCTTGGCCGAACGCTTCGCGTGCGTGATTGGCGCGCCACATAGGGGGCGGGGCGCGAAAAGGCAAGCTTTACGCCTAAACGTCCTCCAGCGCCGCTACGCCCGGCGCAACCTTGATCGCGCCGCGGACGGCCGGATCGAGCCGGTAGCGGCCCGGCAACTTCAACTCCACCTCCCGCCCCCCTGGGAAGGCGGCCACGAACATCACTTCTCCGCCGTTGGCCTGCGGCTCCAGACGCGACTTGATGACATCGAGCTCCACCAGGCTCGGCGAAACGTGGACACGAAGTCCCGCCGCAGATTGCTCAACCACCTTGTCGAGCAGGCGGGCGTCGTCGCCGATAAAGCGCACTTCGCCGTCATTGGTCTTGGCCCTCACCTTGAGCACGATGGCGCGGCCGGGCTCGAGCAGATCGCGATGCGCGCGCAAGGCCTCCGGCGGAAACAGAACCTCGTACTCGCCAGTGGGATCGGACAGCGTGACGTAGGCCAACTTGCCGCCGCTCGACTGCATCGACGCGCGTTCCTGACGACGACGCACGACGCCGGCCATGCGGAATGCTTCGGCGCCGGAGCGGCTGGCCGTGAGCGCGTCCAGATAGAGGGTCACGCGCTGACGCCGCAGAAGCCCCACCATGTCCTCAAGCGGATGACCGCTCAGGTAGAAGCCCACGGCCGCCAGTTCCTCGTCCAACCGAGCGACCGGATTCCACGCCTCGGTCCTCGGCAGCCTGGGACGCGCCGCATCGGACGCCTCTCCGAACAGGCTCTCTTGCGAGGAGGCGCGATCGGCCGCCAGGCTCTGGGCATAGGCGATGAGCTGATCGGCGGCGGCGGCGATCTGCGCCCGATTGGGGTGGATCGAATCGAAGGCGCCCGCGCGTGCGAGGTTTTCCAACGCACGCTTGTTCACCTGCCGGGGGTCAACTCGCCCTAGGAAGTCGAACAGGTCGATGAACCGCCCTCCGGCCTCCCGGACCTCGACCACATGGTCCATGGCCGCCCGCCCCACATTGCGAATGGCCCCGAGGGCATAGAGGACCTTGCCGTCCTCAACCTCGAAGTCGGCCCCCGAGCGGTTGACGTCCGGCGGCGTGATCGAGACCCCTTGCCGCTTGGCGTCCTGATAGAACACCGCCAGCTTGTCGGTGTTGGAGATATCGAGGCTCATAGATGCGGCGAAGAACTCCACCGGCCGGTTCGCCTTGAGCCAGGCGGTCTGGTAGGAAATGAGCGCATAGGGCGCGGCGTGGCACTTGTTGAAGCCATAGCCGGCGAACTTGGCCATCCGCTCGAACATGCTTTCCGCGTCGGCGACCGCAAGCCCCCGCTCGGCCGCGCCGGACAGGAACCGGGCGCGCTGCTGGTCCATCTCCTCCTTCTTCTTCTTGCCCATGGCGCGCCGAAGGAGATCGGCTTCGCCGAGCGAATAGCCGGCCAGGACCTGGGCGATCCGCATCACCTGCTCCTGGTAGACGATGACCCCATAGGTCTCGGCCAAAGCGCCTTCGAGGCCCGGCAGGATGCTGACCGGCCGACGGCCCATCTTGCAGTCCACATATTCGTCGATCGAATCCATCGGCCCCGGCCGGTAGAGCGAGATCAGGGCGGTGATCTCCTCCACGGTGGATGGGCGAAGTTTGCGCAGCGTATCGCGCATGCCTTGGCCTTCCATCTGGAACACCCCGACCGTGTGTCCCGCCGACAGCAGCTCGTATGCGCCCGGATCGTCGAGCGGCAGATGCTCGAGGCTGATCCCGGCCCCGCGCCGCTCCAGCATTCGGACCGCACGCCAGATCACCGTCAGGGTCTTGAGACCGAGAAAGTCGAACTTCACGAGGCCGGCGCTCTCGACCCACTTCATGTTGAATTGGGTCGCCGGCAGCGGAGACCGCGGGTCGCGGTAAAGCGGAGTCAGTTCCGTGAGCGGACGATCGGCAATGACTATGCCCGCCGCGTGGGTCGAGGCGTTGCGGTAGAGGCCTTCCAGCTGCAGGGCGACGTCGAACAACTCGTCCACGGCTTCGTCGTCACGTCGGGCGTCCCGTAGGCGGGGCTCCATCTCGATGGCGCGCGCGAGCGTAACGGGGCTCGCCGGGTTGGACGGGATCATCTTGGCCAGACGGTCCACCTGTCCGAGCGGCAGTTGCAAAACACGGCCGACATCACGCACCACGGCGCGCGCTTGCAGGCTGCCGAACGTGATGATCTGCGCCACCCGGTCGCGCCCATAGTGTTCCTGGACATAGGCGATCACCTCCTCCCGCCGATCCTGGCAAAAGTCGATGTCGAAGTCGGGCATGCTGACGCGTTCGGGGTTCAGGAATCGCTCGAAGATGAGTTCGAACCGCAGCGGATCGATGCCGGTGATGAGGAGGGACCATGCCACCGCCGACCCCGCGCCAGAACCGCGACCGGGACCAACAGGGATGTCATGGGCCACGGCCCATTTCATGAAGTCGGAAACGATGAGGAAGTAACCGGCGAACCCCATCGACTGGATGACGCCGATCTCCCGTTCCAACCGCTCCCAATAGGGCGTCTCGCCGCCAGCCGGAGGCGCGGCTTTCAGGCGCCTGCGAAGGCCCTCGCGCGCCTGTTCGGCCAGCTCATCGTTTTCCGAGCGCCCGCCAACGGTGGGAAATCGCGGCAAGATCGGCTCGCGCTTCTTGACCATGAAGGCGCAGCGGCGAGCGATCTCCACCGTGTTGTCGCACGCCTCGGGAAGGTCAGCGAACAGCGTCCGCATCTCCCCCGCCCCCTTGAACCAGTGCGCCGGCGTGACCCTTCGGCGATCGTCCTGGCCCACAAAGGCGCCGCCGGCGATGCACAGGAGCGCGTCATGCGCGCGCCACGTCTCCTCCTGGGCGAAATAGACGTCATTGGTGGCGACGAGCGGGACATCGTTGTCATAGGCCCAGGCCACGAGCCCTGGCTCCGCCGCCGCCTCCGAACCCAGGCCATGACGCTGAAGCTCCACATAGAACCGGTCGCCGAATACGCGATGCATTTCGCGCAGCGCCAATCCACCCTCCGCGCCGCGCCCCGAGGCGAACAGAGGGTCGACCGGGCCGTCCGGACCGCCCGAGAGCAGGATGAGCCCATCCGCGTGGGCGGCGATCAATTCCCAGGACACATGCGGAGCGTCGGCGCCTTCAACCTCCAGAAACGCCGCCGAAGACAGCTCGCACAGGTTTCGGTACCCCGTCTCGTTCTGAACCAGCAGCACGAGTGTGGGAACGAGCGCCCACCGCTCTGGCGGGCCCTCGCCGATCCCGGCGACCGGCAGCGCGCAGCCGACAATCGGCTGAACCCCGGCCTCCTTGGTTACCTGCGAGAATTCCAGCGCCCCGAAGAGATTGGCGCGATCGGTCAGGGCGACCGCCGGCATATTCTCCGCCGCCGCCAGTTTGGCGATGACATCAGCCCGGATGGCGCCTTCCAGGAGGGAATAAGCCGAGCGGACCCGGAGATGAATGAACCCCGTTCCCTCCACCGCTGTATCCCTCCCCAAAAGACGTCGACTCAGCCGGCGAGCTGCGCGACCTGACACACCATCCAGACGAAGCCGGCCACCGACACAAGCGCAGGAAGCTCACGCGCGAAACGAAACATGGGGACACCTCAAGAGTTTCTGTTTTGTTCTGATGTCCTTATTCCCGTTTTGTTCTCATGCGTCAAGGTGGAAAAACCGCGGCGGCCTTCCGGGTCTCCGCGACCTCCGGACCCGCGGCCTAAGCCGCGGCGTTCGCAGTGGGGGGCGGCGCATTCCACTCAGACGACGATTTTTCGATCCAGATAACGTTGGGCGGCGAGGAGTCCGCCGGTCGTTCGCCGCCTGTGAGATTGACCACCACAACCGAGTCGGCGGGTACGGCGTTCTTCTGGGAAAACTTCACCAGCCCCGCCAAAGCGGCCGAGGCCGAAAAGCACGGCGAAAGACCTTCCAGATCCTCCACGAGCGATCGGGCGCTGCGAATCTCCACATCGCTCACGTCGGCGAAGTCTCCGCCGCTCGCGATCACGATCCGCCGTATGTAAGGATACGCCTTGGTCGGGTCGCCGCGCAGGATCGCCTCCGCGATGCCCGTCGGCATTGCGACGCGATGCTCCGGTCGAATGACCTCGCTCCCCTCGGACCACGCGCGAACCATGGGCGCACAGCTTTCCTGCTGAACGCACAGGAGGCGGGGCAGCCTTGCTATCTGCTTGAGCGCCAGAAGCTCCTGCGCCCCCTTGAATGCGCCATAGACGCCCATGGCGCTGGACACGGCCTGGACGTACCAGTCGATCGGCGCCGGCGCCTGCTCGCTCGCCTCAAGAAACGCGAGCTTCAACCCCTCGCGTCGCCCAGGATTGAAGAAGCCGCTTTCCGCGACCAGGCCGTGCCGGCGGGCATAGGCACCAGAATATTCGGCCGCCTCCACGAAACTTGCGCCGCGCATGCCGAAGTGGGTCACCTGACCGTGGTCCGCGTGCTGCACGCGCGCCACGAACTGTTCGGCCGTGAAGAGGTAGAGGTGCATGTCCGGGAACGACCGGATCGCCCTGCCAAAGGCCGTCGAGCTGTTTCCGGTGGATGAAGCGCAGAATGCACGGACGCCACGATCGTGAAGATAGGCAAGCGCGACCGCCGCCATGCGGTCCTTGGTCGTTTTCGTCGGCAGGCTGGTCTCATCCTTCAGATACAGATGGTTTAACCCAAGCCGGCGTCCGAGCCGGATGGCGTGCGCCAGGGCGGTGTAGGTCGAAGGCGGCAATGACTGGCGTGGCCGATCGACGGGCAACAGGTCGGCGAACCGCACGTACGGATCGACTGATCGGGCCAGCCGGGCCTTTTCCAGCGGGTACTCGACGTCCACCATCCCGCCGCATTCACCGCAGAACGGATGAAACCCAGGCGGAGCAACGGTCCCGCAGTCGTGACATCGATGAATCAAGCGCCCCCCTATGCCATCAGGTCCCCGCCCAACGCCTCTACCGGATCTCCGGCCACCAGACCGCGGATCCTCTGGGCGACGAGCGCACTCAACAGCAGCCCCTTCGAGCCGCCGCCATTTGCGACGTATGCATTCGCCCATCCGGGCGCGCGCGCCGCTATGGGCGTATTCCCCTCCGTCATCGGACGATCGGCGGCAATCCTATCTACTATCGCCCAGTGCGCGAGTTCTGGCAGCAGAGCCGCCCCCCCCGACCGGAGTCGTTCCCAAGTTTCCCGCGCCGCGGGGGCGCCGGGGTTTGGCTCCATTGCGCCGATCGAGACCAGACCATCACTTCGCCTGTGCAGACTGGTCGGACCCCAGGTCAGGTCGCAGCCGAGCCCGGACTTGGCGGGGCGCAAAACCAGCAAGGCGCCCCACGACGCGCGCACCGGGACCGTCACGCCCAACCACGATTGAAGGTCCGCGATCCAGGGACCGGTGGCGAACACGACGTCATCGCATTCGATGGGACCCTGACATGTTCGCACCTGCGTCACTCGATCGGCCGCGACGCTGACGCCAACCGCCGCCTCGCGGAGGACGGTTGCGCCGAACTTCGATGCGGCCTGCGCCAGACAACACGTGAAAGCCTGCCCATCCACGCTGAGCGCGCCTTCGGTCAACAGTCCTCCGGTGACCGCGTGCGTCAGGCGCGGCTCAAGCTGGCGGAGGTCACTCCGGTCCAACCACTTCGAGGAAAACCCCGGCGTGCGCGCGTGAAGCGCCTCCAGAGCCTCCAACCCGTCCTTGTCGGTTTCGCCCCGCAGAAATATGCGGATGACCGGCTGCAGGCCAAAATCCCCGCAACCCGCAGTAGCGAGTTCAGTCCTCAGACCGGCGTGAGCGGAGAAGGCTTCCAACGCCAGAGGAAGAAGATTGCTCGGAGTCGCGTAAAGCGGATTGAGCTTTCCGGCGTTGCGACCTGAGGCTTGGCCCGCCAGGTCATCGCGTTCCAACAAAGTGACGGCGCACCCCGTCTTCGCCAGCTCGGCGGCGACGGCGCACCCCATCACCCCACCCCCGACCACAACAACGCGCCGTGGCTGAATTCCCCCTTGCATCCGAACAGCGGCCCCTCGCTGTAATATCCCTTGTCGCTTACGGCTTTCTGGTAACCTGTCCTATTCTGCGTGACTAGCACAGTGATCGGGGTGTGGTGCGGCGCATGGGAGCTACGATAGCTCGATATGAGGGCGACACGGCAACGCGCCTTCCAGGTTCACTGGCTCTGTGGGAAACGTTGCGATGAGGTCGCAGCAGGCCGGCGCGATCGCCGCGCCGGGATCACAAATGCACATCAAGCCCTCAACCCCGGCAAGTGTGGGCCAAGGGATGGCTGACTTTAAGAACGCCGCGGCGAACGCACGGCAGGCCACGCAAGAACGTGACTGGCAGCGCGCCGCCCGATGGTGGCGCGAGGCCATAGGTTCATCCCCCGATTTCGAACCCGCCTACGCTTGGGCTGGCACAGCACTGCGAAACGCCGGGCGTGTCGACGAAGCTGAGGAATTGCTGTCTCTCGCCGCCTGTCAATTTCCTGACAACGAAGCCATCGCCCTTGTTCAGGCGCAAATTGCCAACGCCGCCGGGAACTGGTCATTGGCTATGGATCGTTGGGAGGCCTTCTGCGCGAAATTTCCAGGCTCGGCGGACGGCTGGCTTGGCCGTTTCAATGCCCTGCGTGGAGCCGGCCGCGCCGACGAGGTGACACCGCTGCTAGGTCCAGCAGAGGACGCCCTGTCCGCGGCTGTCCTGCACGGCGAGGGCACACGTCAAGCCCGGTGGCTCGCCTTCGAAATCTCGCGGGAGCGCGCCGAGCCAAAAGCGATGCGCGCGGCGGCCAACGCCCTGATGGAGACGCCGCAAGACCCCCGTCAGTTGGTTGGTCTGGCCCAGGCTTGTTGGAACGCCCGTGAATTCGAGAGCGCGGATCGGGCGGCCTCGCTCGCGCTCACGACCGACCCCACGATCGCCGCCGCCCTCGTCATCCGCGCCGGCATCGCCACCGAACACGGCGATGGGGAGGCCGCCTTGGCCTTCTACGCCAAGCTGAGCCAACTCAATCCCGACGCCGTCCGCTGGCGTCTGACGCGCAATAAGCTGTTGAACTGGATGGGGCGAACCGCGGATGCAGCTCACGAATTCGACGCAATTCTTCAGCGCTGGCCAAATGAGCCGATGGTCAGGGCGTTCCTGCGAACCTATCGAGCCGACGCAACACTTGTCCTTGGTCAGCAGGGTGGCGGTGCGGATCCAGTCCCGACCGATCTGGATACGCCTTCCGAGCGAGAACTGAGAGCGCTTGCGGAAAGAACGCCGCCGGCCGTGTTGCGCCTGCGGTCGCTCGTGGATCTCCAGCCGGATATCGATGTGATTCAGGCCACATGTCCTGGAGCGAAGACTGCGGCGCTCATCTTCACCGGATTCAATGACGCTCTCTCGATCCCTCTCGCCATCTTCGATCCATTTCTGGCGACCGTCCCTGTATCGGCGGTCTATCTGAAGGACTTCAAGCGCTTGCGCTATCTTCAGGGTGTCACGTCTTTCGCGGACGACTACGCCGGCACGCTCGCAGCGCTGCGCGATCTGATTTCACGCCTCAAGGTCAGTCGTCTTGTGACGATGGGTAACTGCATCGGCGGGTTCGCTGCGATACGTTATGGGGTTGAGCTCGGCGCCGACCGCATCATCGCCTTCGACGCGCCCACGCGCATCGGACATGATACGGAGAGCGGGATCCAACAGGGCTTCAACTTCCTCCGCAAGCGTCTGGCGGCGAGCGTCCCGGCAGAGATGACCGATCTTCGACCGTTTCTGGAAGAGCGCCGCAACCACATTCCAATTGAACTGTACTATCAGGCGGAAATCCCTGAAAGGCGCGAGGATTCCGAACGGTTGTCAGATCTTCCGGGTATTCAACTCAACCCCTTGCCAGGCGTGCATCCCAATCACGCGCTGCGCCACTTTGCGTTGTCACAAGCGGATTTTGGCCAGACGCTGGGGGATATTCTTGGCGTTTCAGCGCCCGCCCCGTTCTGATTGAATAGGAAAGGCGTCGATGGGACCCAGATTCACTGCACCGGCTCCGGCGTCCGTCGCGCGCGAAGACCTTCCGCTACCCAACCCCTACATCGCGCCCGGAACGCCGACGGAGGTGCGCCTCGAGGAGATATGGCGCACCGTCTTGATGATGGATCGCGTCGGCGTGGCCGATCGATATCGGGATCTCGGTGGCGACTCGTTCTCGGCTACGGTCATCTTCACGATGATAGAAGAGACCTTTGGAGCCAACCTACCCCTGGCGAGCTTGGCCGACGCGCCCACGATCGCCGAACTCGCGCGGCGAATTGACCTCGCCAAGAGGGACGGGACGCCCAGATCCGGATGACGATCTCCGAGTCCGTGCTTCATTTCGCCATCACTCGACCGGAGGCGCCGGCTATCGTCGAGGGCGACAGGACCCTGTCCTATCGTGAACTCGGCGCCCTGATCGTGCGCACGGCCGCCCACCTGTCGTCGTTGGGACTGGCGCGCGGCGACCGGATCGGAATTTGCCTGCGAGATACGAGCGACCATTTGGCGGTCCTTCTCGCGGTGACGCACATTGGGTCGATCGCCACGCCGCTCGACTGGCGCGCGCGCCATTCCGAGAACGTGCGTTTGGTAAGCCCGCTCGGCCTTGCCGGGCTGGTGACCGAAGTCGACATCGACTCCTGCGCCGAATGCCCCACCTTTGTTCTGGATGACGGATGGCGCTCCGCGGTCGCGCGGGCCGAAGTTAGCGGCAGACCATCCGGCGAGTGGGCGGATCCGTTCGTGATTTCAGCGACCTCTGGCACCACGGGCCAACCCAAGTTCACGGCCATGACTCACACGCAATATCATTTTGCCGTCGCCGGCATGGCCGAGTTGATGGACCTATCTGGCCACCATAAATTCCTGTGTACGATGTCACTATATTATAGTGGAGGACGGAATAGCTGCATATTTCACCTCCTTAGAGGGGATTGTATCGTCCTCTACCCGCAATTATTTGGTCCGCATGAATATATCGAACTGGCGCGAAGATATGACATCACTGTCGGCGGAGTCGTCCCGACAGTCATTCGGCAATTGCTGTCCATTGTCGACGATGGCCCCGCATTGGGCGGGCTCTCCGTACTCTTCAGCACCGGCGCACCGCTACACTCAGACGAAAAGCGCCAGGCCCTAAGCAAGCTGACGCCCAACTTTCGCGAGCGATATGGCACCGCCGAGACCTTAGCCGTATCTATGCTGCGACCCAACGACTTCGCCGATCGCGCCGGAAGCGTCGGCCAACCGCATTCCTTGATCCAGGTGTCGATCGCCGATGACGACGATCGGCCAGTCCCTGTAGGCGCCGTCGGGCGGCTCCGCTTCCGCGGACCCGGGCTGGCGACTCCTCTGCCCGGCCCGGCTGAGGCGAATTTTCGCGGCGGGTGGTTCTATCCCGGCGAGGTCGCCAGGCTCGATGAGCGCGGGTTCGTATTTCTTGAGGGCCGGGCTTCCGACGTGATCATCCGCAACGGGGTCAAGATTCATCCGGCCGAAGTGGAGGGGGCCCTCCTTGAACATCTCGGCGTGATGGACGCGGCCGTTCTGGGTCGGGGGGCGCAGGACAGCGACCAGACGGTCGTCGCCTTCGTCGTGGTTCGGGAGGGGACGACCGCAGGCCAGCTCCTCGCGCATTGCCGGGCGCGCCTGTCGCCGCACAAGGCTCCACGGGAGTTCTATTTCCTGCCTGAGCTCCCTCGGAATTCTGCTGGAAAGATCGACAAGGTGGCGCTGGCAAAGTCCTTGCCCAGCCACGACGCCGTTTGAGAACGAGCGGTAATCCAACGGGCGCCCGACCTCACCGTCACGTCACGAATTCTTGGCCGATCTGCCTTTAGGATCACAAACGATTCAACAGCTGCGAGGCCGAGCGATGAGCGTCACCGACCGCCGGAAATTCATTCAGGGCGCCGGCGCGGCCACAGCGCTTGCCGCGGCGCCCGCCGTCACGGCCCAAACGACGGCGTCGAAGCTTTCCGACATCGATCACTTCATCATCCTGACGAAGGAGAACCGCTCGTTCGACCACTATTTCGGCTCGCTGTCCGGCGTGCGCGGCTTCGGCGATCCGGACGCCGTGCGCCCGGACGGATCCTCGGTGTTCCGCCAGCCCGACCCGCTCAACCCTGACGGCCATGTCCTGCCCTTCCGCTTGAACACCCGCACCACAAGCGGCCAGCGTGTGCACGACCTGAGCCACGCCTGGGGAACTCAACACGCGTCGTTGAACGGCGGCGCCATGGACCGCTGGATCGCCGCTCATCGGGAGTCGGACGGGGAGCGCGGGCCGCTCACCATGGGTCACTTCACGCGCGAGGACATTCCCTACTACTACGCCCTCGCCGACGCCTTCACCGTTTGCGACGGCTATCACTGCTCCGTCCTCGGGCCCACCCACCCCAACCGCTACTTCCTGATGACGGGCCAGAACGACGCCGATGGAAAGTATGGCGGGCCTGCTCTGGACAACTACGGCCACGCCTATTCGTGGGAAACCTACCCCGAACGGCTCGAGCGGGCCGGGATCACGTGGCGCGTCTACCACGACCTCGACGACTACGGCTGCAACATCCTCAAGAACTTTACCCAGTATCGCGCGGCGCCACGCAGCTCGCCGCTATGGGACAATGCGCTCCGTGATCGGCCGTTCTACGAATTGCTGTGGGACATCCAGACCGGCGCCCTTCCTCAGGTGACCTGGATTGTTCCAGCCTCGAATCTCTCTGAACATCCAGACTACCTCCCCGCCGCCGGCGAAGACCACACCGCCCAGGTCCTGGCCGCCCTGTGGTCCAATCCAAAGCTGTGGGCGAAGACCGCGCTCATCCTCAACTACGACGAGAACGACGGCATCTTCGATCATGTCGCGCCGCCGACCCCGCCGCCGGGAACGCCTGGCGAATTCGTCCAGGGATTGCCCGTTGGACTTGGCTTCCGCGTGCCGTGCCTGATCGTTTCACCCTTCAGTCGCGGCGGCTACGTCTGCGGCCAAACCTTCGACCACACCTCTACTTTGCGTCTGTTGGAGGCGCGGTTCGGCGTAGAGGCGCCGGGTATTTCGGCGTGGCGGCGCCAGACGACCGGCGATCTCACCGCCGCCTTCGGCTTCGGTATGCAGGCGAGATACGATGTTCCGTCTCTCCCCGACACAGCCGAGGCGCTCGTCATGGCGGAGCGTGGGGTGATGAGCCTGCCCAAACCCGTCGTTCCCACTGCGCAATCTATGCCGCGTCAGGAGCCGGGCGCGCGACCACGGCGGGCCTAGGTCAGGCTCATCCCGATCAGGGGCGGAAACGTCGGCTGGTCGGAAAGCCCCGAGGAATTAGACGCCCAGCGCCCGCGCGCCGACCTTGCCAGGCCTGCCACTCGGGCCAGACGCGGATGCGGCCGGCGGCGTCGGTCCAGGTCAGGCCCTCGGCGGCGGCGAACACCTGAGCGTCGCGCAAGCCGCCCTCGCGATAGCTCTGCAGCTTCACGCCCTTGCCTCTGGCGAGTTCGGGAAGCTCGACGAGCGGGAAGACCAGCGCCTTGCCGTTGTCGCCGATCACCGCCAGCGTGTCACCATCGGCGGCCAGGCACGCGGCCGCGCCCTTGGCGTCCACCGTCAGCACCTGTTTGCCGGCCTTGCGGAACGCGACCGCCTCCTCCTCCGGCAGGACGAAGCCGTAGCCGGCTTTCGAGATCAGCACGCGCCGGCGTCCGGCCTTGTGTGGGAAGACCGCCAGGATGCCGACCTTGTCGTCCAGATCGACCATCAGGCGCAGAGGCTCGCCGTGACCGCGCGCCGACGGCAGCTTGTCGCAGGCCAGGGTGAAGAAGCGGCCGTCAGAGGCGAAGATCAACAGCTTGTCGGTGGTCTCGGCCGGCACAGCGAAGGCGAGCTTGTCACCCTCCTTGAAGGTCAGGGTCGAGGGATCCTCGACCTTGCCGCGCGCAGCGCGAATCCAGCCGCGTTCGGAGAGGATGACGGTGATCGGCTCGCGCGCCACCAGGGCCTCGGCAGCGCTGGCCAGGTCGATCGTCGGAGGGACCTCGAAGCTGGACCGCCGGGCGCCCACGGCCGTTTGCGGGCCCAGGATCTTGCGCACGCCGCGCAGGCCGACGCCGACCAGTTTCCACTGCTCCTTCTCCGAGCCCAGCAGCGCGACGATGCCTTCGCGCTCTGCGGAGAGCTCGGAATGTTCGCGCTTGAGCTCCATCTCCTCGAGCCTCGCCAACTGGCGAAGGCGGGTGTTGAGGATGGCTTCGGCCTGGATATCGCTGATCTCGAACCGCTCGATCAATCGCGCCTTGGGCTCGTCCTCGAAGCGTACGATGCGGATGACCTCGTCGAGGTCGAGAAAGACGATGAGCAGGCCGTCCAGGATATGCAGGCGCTGCTCGATCTTGCCGAGGCGATAGCGGGCCCGCCTGGCCAGCACCTCGCGCCGGTGACTAAGGAATGCCTGGAGGGCGGTCTTCAGACCCATGACCTGCGGCGCGCCGCGCGCGTCCAGCACGTTCAGATTGACCGGGAAGCGGGTCTCGAGATCGGAAAGCTTGAACAGGCTCTCCATCATCACCTCGGCTTCGACCGTGCGGGCCCGCGGCTCCAGCACCAGCCGCACGTCCTCGGCCGACTCGTCGCGCACATCACCCAGCAGCGGGGCCTTCTTGGTTTCGATCAGGCCGGCCAGTTGCTCGACGAGATCGGCCTTTTTCACCTGATAGGGAATCTCGGTGACCACCACGCGCCACAGGCCCCTGCCCGTATCCTCCTTGGTCCAACGCGCCCGCACGCGCACCCCGCCGCGGCCGGTTTCATAAGCCTCCCTCAGCGAAGCCGAAGGCTCGACGATTACCCCGCCGGTGGGAAAATCCGGACCCGGCACGCGGGCCATCAGATCGGTGATCGTCGCGTCTGGGCGCTCCAAGAGCAGCAGGCAGGCGTCGATCAGCTCGGCGGCGTTGTGCGGCGGGATCGAGGTGGCCATGCCCACGGCGATGCCGGACGAGCCGTTGGCCAGCAGGTTGGGGAAGCCGGCCGGCAGGACCACCGGCTCCTCGTCCTCGCCGTCGTAGGTGGGGCGGAAGTCGACGGCGTCCTCGTCGAGGCCGTCCAGGAGCAGCTGCGCCGCCGCCGTGAGCCGGCATTCGGTGTAGCGCATGGCCGCGGCGTTATCGCCGTCGATGTTGCCGAAGTTGCCCTGGCCATCGATCAGCGGATAGCGCTGGGCGAATTCCTGGGCGAGGCGCACCAGGGCGTCATAGACGGCCACGTCCCCGTGCGGATGGTATTTGCCGATGACGTCGCCGACCACCCGCGCCGACTTCTTGGCCGAGGTCTCCGGATCGAGCCGCAGCAGGCGCATGGCGTAGAGCAGGCGCCGATGCACGGGCTTGAGCCCGTCGCGCACGTCCGGCAACGCGCGCTGGGTGATGGTCGAGAGGGCATAGGCGAGGTAGCGGCGCGAGAGCGCGTCGCTCAGGGATTCCTCAATGATCCGGCCGCCTTCATCCGGCGGCGGCGCCGGCGTGTCCATGAGGCCGTTTGGGCCGAGTCAGGGGCGGGTGTCCAGCCGAGGCTACGGGAGTCTGTCAGGGCTTGATCGCCTTGCCGTCCTTCATCTCCACCAGACCGAGCGCGTTCCCGGCCGGATCCTTGAACAGGCCCAGCACCACCACCCCCTTTACCTCGAATCTCGGGGTGACGATCGAGCCGCCGTTGGCGACGATCTTGGCCAGGGTCGCGGTCACATCGTCGACTCCGATGTAGATACCCTTGTCGGCCGGGTCCTGGCGAAGCGCGCCGCCGGCCACCCCCGCGGTCACCGCCGCCGGCACGCGACCGTCGGGGCCGAGGTCCCAGTCGAACACGGCCTTGTAGAACTTGGCCTGCTGCGCCTGATTGGGGCCGGCGATGTCGAAGAACACCACGGGCGCTGGCGCGGCGCACGCGGCCCATGGCAGGCCCAGCGTCAAGGCCAGCGCCACCGCCGCGTACATGTTGAACCGCATGGATCGCCTCCCCCGTTGGTTGCGACGATACCGAACACCCGCCGCGACCTTCGGGCAAGACGGGAGTTGCTCGCCAGTAGCGCCCGCTCCTACCGCCAGAAGTGGAAGGCGTTCCAGCCGTATTGCATAGCCTCCGGCGGGATGCCGAGCGCGGTGCTCAAAGCCGCCGCGACGCGGAACAGCTCGCCTCCGGCGGGCGTGAAAAAGACCAGCCCGAGCAGGACCAGCGGCGCCAACCCCTCGGCCTTGCGGAGTCCCGAGGCCAGGCTCTGGGGCAGAAAGGCGCGGATAGCGTTGAAGCCGTCGAAACCAGGGATCGGCAGCAGGTTGAGGATCAGGGCCATGGCCTGGAAGAAAGCCAGCAGGCAGAGCGCCGGATAAAGGTCACCGATCGCGCCGCTATTCGCCCACAGGCGCAAAACCGCCGCCAACGCCAGCAGGATCGCCGCCGTGGCCGCCGGCCCCGCGAGCGAGGCGGCGGCGCGCCAGACGCGGCTGCGCATCAGGTCGCTGCGCAGATAGACCGCGCCGCCCGGAAAGCCGACGCCACCCAGAACAAGAGCCAGGATGGGTACGATAAGGCTGGTCTGGAGATTGGCGTAGCGGCGCGGGTCAAAATCCAGATAGCCCTTGGCCTTCACCGTGTGGTCACCGGCCATCCAGGCCACGAAGGCATGGCTGAATTCGTGCGCTATCATCGACAGCAGCCAGCCGACCATGACGAAGGCGAAGGTGACGATGTGAGGCGCCTGACCCGCGACGAGAAGCCACGCGCCCAGCGCCAGCCACAGGGCGAGGATGCCGGGGCCAACCAATTTCGACGATGGCGGCGCGGCCACCTCGGTGGGCGGGACTGGGAGGCTGTTGCCGGATGGGTCAAGCAGCGGGGCGGGTGTGTCCATGGGGTCGTTTGGGCCGAGTCAGAGGCACGCGTCTAGCGGGCGGCTCGCGTGGGCCTTAGACGGAGAAGCAGAGCTTGGGTCACCAAAACCATAAAGACCACCAAACCCACCAAGGTCATCAAATACCCAAATGTGGTCATCCCACTTAGAATCTTGAATAAGGTCGTGGGTTGGAAGCCGGCCAGAGCATCCCAGAATAAAGTCAAGCCCATACTAGGCGCGAGGACGAATATCGCCCCCAATATACTGAGCACGTAGTGGGCACTCGCAAGTCGCGCCGAATATCTGAGTTTGAAGACGCGATCCATCGTCCAGTAACTCGTTGAATAAATGGCAAGTTCGCCAGCCAGAGACAGCGAATAGTGTTGCTGGTGAATTGCATAGACCGTGCTCGAATGGGAATGCATCTGACCTAGTATCGACGTCCACAATGCCACTCCGATGGCGGCGGAAAAGAATCCGGTTGCCCACGACGCCTTCAAAATAACCCCCCTTCCTACCCTCCGAGAAACCCCCGAGTCGCCTCGAGAAACCCATCCGGCTTGTCGAGCGGCACGGCGTGGCCGGAACCCTCCACGGTCACCAGGCGCGCGTTCGGGATCGTCTCGATCATGCGCTGAGCGATCTCCGGGGCCAGGATGTCGGTCAATTCGCCGCGGACCACGAGGGTCGGAACGGTGACGGCGGCGCACGAGAGCCAGCCATCCTCCGGCGGCCGCACCTTCAGTTCGCCGATCGAGCGCAGGGCGCGGTCGTAGCGCCAGGTGAAGCTTCCGTCGGCGAGCGCCATCAGGTTGTTGTAGACGCGGCGCCGCAGATGATCCTCCGGCGGGATCGGGCTCACCGAACGGATAGCCGCGAAGGCCGCCTCGCGGCTGGCGAACACGTCTGGGTCCTCCTGCCGCTCGCGGATGCGCTCGGCGCCGGCGGTCACCAGTTCCGGGCCGATGTCGACGATAACGAGGCGCTCCAGCTCGGCCGGCCGGCGCCCGGCGTAGTCCATGGCCACCATCCCGCCCATGGAGAGGCCCAGGAGGGTGAACCGGTTCAGCTTCAGGGCGGCGACGAAAGCGATCAGGTCCTCGGTCATCTCGGTGACGGCGTAGTTCCCGGCCCCGGCCCAGGCGCTCTCGCCGTGGCCGCGCTGGTCCAGCGCCAGCACCCGATAACGGTCGGTGACGCCTTCGGCGAAACGGTCCCAGGTGCGGGCGTGGCCGGTGTAGCCATGGAGCAGGACCAGCGTCGAGGCGTCCGCGCGCGTCGACGGCCAATCCCGGTAGTGAAAGCGCAGGCCGCGCAGTTCGATCAACTCGTCCGTCACCTCGGTCATGGGGCGTGTTTCCTCGCTGGAAAAAGCGATCACAGCAGTTCGTGGTCCTTCAGCCGCTCGAGCAGGCGGTCGCGCGCCGGCGGCAGGGGGCGGTCGAGCGTGTTGAAGACGCAGGTCTGCAGGAAGTGGCCGGTCAGCGCCAAACCGGCGGCGATGTCGCCGGGCGCCAAGCGGCCTTGGGCGGAGAGCAGAAACAGCGGCAGGGCCAGCAGTCGTTCCTTGTAGGGCTCGCCGGCGGCGGCGCTCACCGCCCGGCCGGTGCGTGGACTGACCCAGACGAGGTCGTCGGTCACGCCGGTGACCGCGCAGGCCGAGAGATCGAGACCAAAGCCGAGATCGGCCAGCAGGCCGGCCTCGAAGCGCACCAGCACGGCGGGCCAGATCGCCTCGTCGGCGAGCGCGCTCGTCAGCGCTTCGAAGGCGAGAAACACGCCTGGATGAGGTTCGCGCTCCGGTAGCGCCGCGGCGACCACCGCGGCGGCGGCGGCGAGGCCGGCCAGGGCGGTGGCGTCATCGAACAGGGCCGAGGGCCCCTCCCCCACCGGTTCTATCCGCGCTGAGCCCAGCTGGTCGGCCACGCGCGCGCGATAGGCGAAGTCGACCCGGGCGCCTGGCTGTAGAAAAGGCTTCATCCGCCGCGAGGCGCCGCCGGCCACATGCGCCGCCCACTTGCCCCTGGAGGCGGTCAGGACCTCCACGATCGCGCCGGCCTCGCCATGGGCGCGGGCGGTGAGCACGAAGGCCGGCTCGTCGAACTCCATGGAAGGAGTCTGGCGCGCTTCAGACGTCGAAGTCGAGGCCGACGTCGCCGTAGAGGCCGCGGTCCTCGGCCCAGCCGGCCCTTACCTTCACATGCAGGAAAAGGTGCACGGGCCGGTCCAGCAGGAGGCAAAGCTCCTCGCGCGCCGCCTTGCCGATCCACTTCACGGTCTCGCCGCCCTTGCCGAGTATGATGCCGCGCTGGCCGTCGCGCTCGACATAGATGGTCTGCTCGATGCGGGCCGAGCCGTCATCGCGCTCCTCGAACTTCGTGGTCTCGACCGCGGCGCTGTAGGGCAGCTCCTCGTGCACGCGCAGATAGAGCTTTTCGCGCGTGATCTCGGCCGCCAGCAGGCGGACCGGAATATCGGCGGTCTGATCCTCCGGATAGAACCAGGGACCCTCGGGCATCCGCTCGGCCAGCGTCCGTTTCAGGTCGGCCACGCCCGCGCCGCCGCTCGCCGAGATCAGGAAGACATCCGAATAGAGCTCGGCGTCGAACAGCTGCTCGGTCAGCGTGAGCAGCCGCTCTTTCTGCACAAGGTCGATCTTGTTGAGCGCCAGGATGGCGCGCTTGCCGGCCGCCTTCAGTCCTTCGGCGATGCGGGTGGCGTCTTCGACCCCCAGCCGGTCCGCGCCGCTGGCGCGCGCCGCGTCCACATGATCATGGGCCTCGGCGTCGACGAGGTGGACGATGGCGTCGGCGTCTTCGGTCCCACCCCAGGCGGCGCGCACCATGGCGCGATCCAGCCGACGCCTGGGCGTGAAGATGCCGGGCGTGTCCACCAGCACCATCTGCGCCTCACCCGCCATGGCGACGCCGCGGACCGGAAAGCGCGTGGTCTGCACCTTTCGGGTCACGATCGAGACCTTGGAGCCCACGAGGCGGTTGACCAGTGTCGACTTGCCGGCATTGGGCGCGCCGATGACGGCGACGAATCCGGCGCGCGTCATGCCGGCGCCTTCACGCGGCGCAAAAGCGCCAGGGCGGCCGCCTTTTCGGCGATCCGGACCGCGCCGGCGCTGGCGATCTCGGGCGCCTCGCCATCGATGGCGACCTCAATCATGAAGGTGGGCTCATGCGCCGGCCCGGCACGTTCGAGCACCCGATAGATCGGCGGCGTGCGGCCGTTGGCCGCCGCCCATTCCTGCAGGACGGTTTTGGGATCGACGACCGCCGCGTCATGCGGCTCGGCCAGGAGCGGCGCCCACAGATGGAGAATGATTTTCGCCGCCTCTTCCAAGCCGAGTTCAAGATAAAGGGCGGCGATCAGCGCCTCGCAGGCGTCGCCAAGGATGGTGGAGAGCGCCCGGGCGCCGCGCTTGGTTTCGCCCGCCGGCAGGCGCAACGCCTCGCCCAAGCCGACATCCTGGGCCACCCGCGCGCAGGCCTGGCCGTTGGTCAGGCCGTGCAGCCGCTTGGTCAATTCGCCCACGCTCGCTTCGCCGTCCGCGCCCACCAGGGCCGAGGCGACCACGAGACCCAGCACCCGGTCGCCCAGGAATTCCAGGCGCTCGTTATCTTCTCGGCGCGGGCCGCGGGCGCTGGCGTGGGTCAGGGCGCGCTCCAGCAATTCACGGTCGGCGAACACATGGCCGAGACGCGTCTCAAGACTGGCGACCGCCTCCGCCCGCCGGTTCATGTGAGCGCGCGTCTCAACGCACCCATCGCAGGAAGCGATTCCAGCGCAGGTCGAGCCAGGTCCAAGGCTTGAAGAACGCCGCGTCGTTGTTCCACGACAACATCACGATGCGCGCCCGCCCGACCAGATTGTCTTCCGGCACAAAGCCGACGCCGGATCCGTCGCCCACCTGGGCGTCAACCTGACTGTCCCAGCCGCAGCCGCCCAGCAGCGGATCGTCGGACGACAGGCCTGAGTCGAAGCGGCTGTCGGCGGAATTCTCGCGGTTGTCGCCCATCATGAAATAGCAGTGCGGCGGCACATGATAGACGGCCGTATTATCGGCATGCTCATCCCCGCCGTGCGACTGGATGAGGTAGGAGCGGCCTTCGGGATTGGTTTCCCGCATCAGCGTCGCTGTTTCCGCACTGCCACGGTCGTCGGTCTCAATGGTCTTTACCGGCGTCTGATGAAGGGGTTTGTCGTTGATGTAGAGAATGCCCTGGCGCACCTGGACGCTGTCGCCTGGCATGCCCACGAGGCGCTTGATGTAATCGGTGTGGCCATCCTTCGGCAGTTTGAAGACGATCACGTCGCCGCGCTTGGGCGGTGTGAAAAAGAGGCGCCCTTTGAAGATCGGCGGGCTGAACAGGATCGAATGGCGGCTGTAGCCGTACGACCACTTCGAAACCACGATGTAGTCGCCCTGATAGAGGTTGGGCTCCTCCGAGGCCGAGGGGATGGTGTAGGGCTGGAACAGGACGGTCCGGATCACGAAGGCGATCAGCAGAGCCCAGAAGATCGTCTTGACGATTTCGCCGACCTCTTCGGTCGCCCCGGCCGCCTTGGCTTTGGTTTTGCTCATGTCGCTCGTGTCTGGATTGAATCTATTGGCGGCGGTGCTAGACGCTGGCTAGCGCAACGGCAAGCCGCGTGCGCGTTAAACTGCCGTCATGCCGGGATCGCTTCGATGACCACGAAGGCCTGGGCGTAGGGATGCTCATCGCTGAGGGTCAGATGCACGGCGCTGGTATGGCCGACGGGCGTCAGCTCGGCGAGCCGCGCCGCCGCGCCGCCGGTGAGCGCCAGGGTGGGTTGGCCGGAGCGGGCGTTGACCACGCCCATGTCCTTCCAGAACACGCCGCGGCGCATGCCCGTGCCGAGCGCCTTGGCGCAGGCTTCCTTGGCGGCGAACCGCTTGGCGTAGGTGCCTACCCGGTCGGCCTTCCGTTCCGCGCGAGCGCGCTCGGTCTCGGTGAATATACGCCTTGTGAAGCGCTCGCCGAACCGGGTCAGGCTGTGCTCGATCCGTCGGATGTCGGTAATGTCGGAGCCGATGCCGATGATCACGCGGCGAACTCGCTTCGCGCCTTGTCCATCAACGCACGCATGCGGCGGATCGCCGGATCCAGCCCGGCGAAGATGGCTTCGCCGATCAGGAAGTGACCGATGTTGAGTTCGGCGACTTCGGGGATGGCGGCGACGGGACTCACGGTTTCGTAGTCGATGCCGTGTCCGGCATGGACTTCCAGCCCCAACTCGTCGGCCAGCCGCGCGCCCTGGCGGAGCCTCTCCAAAAGCTCGTCCGCGCGTGGCGCGCGTTCGCGCACCGCAAGGCACCATGCCCCCGTGTGGAGCTCCACGACCTGGGCGCCAACGTCCGCCGCCGCCCGGATCTGGCGCGGGTCCGGCTCAACGAACAGCGAAACGCGGATGCCGGCGTCCTTGAGCTCCGCCACCACAGGCGTGATGCGGTTATGCGCGCCGACCACATCCAGCCCTCCCTCTGTGGTCACTTCCTCGCGCCGTTCGGGAACGAGGCAGGCGGCATGCGGCCGGTGCGCAAGGGCGATCGCCCGCATCTCATCGGTGACCGCCATCTCCAGATTGAGTGGCCGTCCGCGCCGGCGAGTCAAAGCTACGAGCGCGTCGATGTCGGCGTCGGAAATATGCCGGCGATCTTCGCGCAGGTGCGCGGTAATGCCGTCGGCGCCGGCCTGCATGGCGATTTCCGCCGCACGCGCCGGGTCAGGATAGGCCTCGCCGCGCGCGTTGCGGATCGTGGCCACGTGGTCGATGTTGACCCCCAGGCGCAGACGGTCGCTCATGCCGAGAGTCTGCGGCTGCCGGGATCTTCCGGCGGGATCGCGGCCAGCTCAGGCGGCAGGGCGTCAGCCGGCCAGGCCGGCACATCGAGCCGGGCCAGGGCGATCATCGGCGCGCCGCTGTCGGCCCGACCGCCCGAGCGATCGACGATGCAGGCCGCGCACACCACCTCCCCGCCGGCGGCGCGGATGGCTTCGACACATTCGCGCGAGGAAAGGCCGGTGGAGACGATGTCCTCGACCATGGCCACGCGCGCGCCGGGCGTCAGGCCGAAGCCTCGCCGAAACTTCAGCACCCCGCCCTCCCGTTCGACATAGATCGAGGGCACGCCGAGATGGCGGGCGGTTTCATAGCCAGGGATGATCCCGCCCACGGCCGGCGAGACACAGACATCGACCTTGCCGACCCTGGCCCGGATCTCCGCGGCCAGCGCCCGACACAGGCGCTCGCAGCGCTCAGGGTGCATGAACACCAGATTCTTTTGCAGGAAGACACCCGAATGCAGGCCGGACGACAGGATAAAATGGCCCTCGCGCAGCGCGCCGGCCTGGCGGAATTCCTCAAGAACGTCTTCGTTGGTCATGCGCGCTCAAATAGCCCAGGCGCGACGCATGTGGAACATGCGTGATCCAAGCCGCGAACCGTCTGGATTCGCCAACAGCTTCACCGGCTAGAACGAACCTAGACCGATACGAATTCGATCTGTGCGGAATGGCCTCTCGTGCGCGCCAGGCGTGCGTCGCGCGTGATGAGCGTAGCGTTCAAGGTTTCGGCCAGGGCGACGTAGGCGGCGTCGTAGGCGCTGATACTGTTTCGGAGTTCCCAGATTCGATTCAGGAGGAAATCGTGCGCGTGCCTGCGGATAGGCAGGTCGGTCATGTCAGAGAGCGCGGCGTGGCCGAGCGCGGCGCCGATATCTCCTTTGGCCACGTAACGTCGAATGACGTGCGCGACCTCGATGTCGATGAGATGCGGCGCATGAATTGTCTGACCGGCGGCGAACAACCACAGATCGACCGCCGGAGCCGCTGGCGTCCGCAATAGAAACTCGACCGCCGCGGAGGCGTCGAGAACGATCATCGCCTGTCGCGTTCTTCCCGCAGAATGTCCGCCGGCTCCATGGAGAGCGTCACTGTGGACCGGCTTTCCAGACGCGCGCGCATTTCCTCAAGCGTCGGTCTCGCGGCCACCTGTCGAATTTCGCCCAGCAGATAGTCGGAAAGCGACATGCCGGCGAGCGCCGCGCGTGACTTGAGCGTCCGATGGATAGGCTCGGGCACGTTGCGGATTTGGATCATGACGGACATGGCTCAAACATGTTCACATGTGATCCACATGTCAACTCACGCGAATGGGAGCCCGATCACCCTTGTGCGCGATCGACGGTCTCAACAGCCGGACAGGCTCGCAGCGCCGCGGCGACGTGTGTGAGATGGCGGGCGTCCTTCACCTCGACGTCGAAATCGGCGTCGAAGAAGTTGGAATGGCGGTGCCTCAGATTGATACCGATGATGTTGCCGCCAGCCTCGCCGATAATCGTGCAAATCTGGCCTAGCACGCCGGGCGCGTCTCGCACCGTAGTCCGCAAGCGGCCATCGGAAAGGGTGTTGCGCTCGGCCTCAGGTGTCCACTGGAGGTCCCGCCAAAGCTCCTCGCGATCCTCGAAGGCGGCCAGAACCGGACAGTCGATCGTGTGAACCGCCACGCTGGCGTCTTTCTCGACAATGCCGACGATGCGGTCGCCCGGCATGGGGTCACAACAGGGCATGAAGCGGAGGGCGACGCCCGGCGCCAAGCCGCCGCCTTGGACGTAGAAGTGAGCCGACTGCCCATCTTCGATGCGGCGGCGAGCTGAGGCTGCTTCGCGTTCGGCATCCTTGAGTCCCGGAAAGACGGTCTCCAGAACCTGGGTGGGCGTGACCCGGCCGCGACCGACCGCATCCATCAACTCGGCCTCATTGGCCGCCGCGAAGCGGTCGAGCGCAGGGCGCAGCGAGACGTCGGCCAGGTTCTTGCCCGCGCGCGCGAACGTCTGATCGAGCGTGGAGCGTCCGAGTTTCTGGAACTCCTCCTTCTCGGTATGACGGATGAGTCGACGGATGGCCGACCGCGCGCGACCGCTGACGGTCAGGCTCCGCCAGTCAGGCGGCGGCGCGGCCTTGGGGCCCCTGACGACCTCGACCACATCGCCATTCTGCAGCGCCGTGCGCAGCGGGCGAAGCTCACCATTGACCTTCACGCCGATACAGCTGTCGCCGACATCGCTGTGGACGGCGTAGGCGAAATCCAGCGGCATGGCCCCAGCGGGCAGGCTGATCAGCTTGCCCTTGGGCGTGAACACAAACACCTGATCGAGAAACATCTCCATCTTGGCGTGTTCAAGCAGGTCTTCGGCGTCCCCGCCCTGGTCGAGCACCTGGACAAGCTGGCGGAGATTTTCCAGCGGGTCGGCTCCGCCAGCCTCGGCGGCGGCCTCGGGGTCGAAGCCATAGGTCTCATTCTTATAGCGCCAGTGCGCGGCCACGCCCTGTTCTGCCACTCGGTCCATGATCTCTGTGCGGATCTGCAGCTCGATGCGCGCGGCGCGCGGCCCAACCACGGTGGTGTGGATCGAGCGGTAATTGTTGCGCTTGGGGATGGAGATGAAATCCTTGAAGCGATCCGGAACCATCGACCAGGCTCGGTGAATCACCCCCAGGGCGCGGTAGCAGTCATCCTCGGTGTCGACGATCACACGGAAGGCGTAGATGTCGGAGAGTTGGGCGAAACCAAGCGATTTGCGCTGCAGCTTTCGCCAGATCGAATAGGGGTTCTTCTCACGACCCAGGACGCGCGCGGCGATGCCGGCCTCCGTAAGCTTCTCGACAATTTCTCCGCTGACCAGGGCCACCGACCTGCCCTGACGCGCGCGCAGGGCGTCGAGCCGGCGGATGATGGCGTCGCGCGCCACCGGGTTCAGATGAGTGAACGCCAGCTCCTCCAGCTCCGAACAGATGCGGTGGCAGCCGATGGAACGGGCAAGGGGGGCGTAGATATCCAGCGTTTCGCGGGCGATGCGCTCCCGCTTGGCGGCGCTCGCGATGAAGTGCAGCGTTCGCATGTTGTGCAGGCGGTCAGCGAGCTTGACCAACAGCACGCGCACATCCTTCGAAACCGCCAGGATGAATTTGCGCAGGTTTTCCGCCTGACGCTTGTGGTCGGCGGTCGCCTCGAGCCGAGAGAGCTTGGTGACTCCCTCCACAAGCTCACCGATCTCCTGGCCAAACAGGCGGTCGATGTCCTCCCGCTTGGCCTCCGTGTCCTCGATGACGTCGTGCAGGAGCGCGGTCACGATAGTGGCCGTGTCCAGCTTGTAGTCGGTGAGAATGCCGGCGACTTCGATCGGATGGGCGAAGTAGGGATCGCCAGACGCCCGCGTCTGCGAGCCATGCATCCGCATGGCGTAGACATAGGCGCGATTGAGCAAGGCCTCGTCAGCGCTCGGGTCATAGGCCCGCACGCGGTCGATGAGTTCGTATTGGCGCAGGAATTTGCGCGGCGCGGTCGCTTGCGCGCGCGGTGAGGACGAGGTTGCAGGGGCGACGGGAGGCGGCGTCGCCTTGGATACTAGAGTCTCTGCACTATCGAGACTCAGTAGCGTTCCTCCTGCCCGCCATCGCGGTCGCTCTGCAGGGCGCGAACCAGTTCCTGCTCACTCATGCGCGAATGAGAAGGATCGGCCAGCAGGGCCAGGGTTTCCGCCTCTTCCTCGGCTTCGGAATGCTCGTCCACGCGTTGCAGGCCGGTGATCACCGTCTCGCGGAGTTCTTCCGGATTGACCACATCATCGGCGATCTCACGCAGAGCCACGACAGGGTTCTTGTCGTTGTCGCGATCGACGAGCAGCGGCCCGCCGGCCGCGATGGCGCGCGCGCGATTGGCGGCCAGCAGAATGAGGTTGAAGCGGTTGGGGACGCGGGTAACGCAATCTTCGACGGTGACGCGGGCCATGTAGTCTCACGTATTGTTGGGAGGTTTGACTTGTTAGATAGCGTTTCGGGGCCTCTTGCGCAACGCCGCGAGCCCCATTGGCCGCGCATCCGCGCCGACGGCGGCGCACGCCGCGAGGACGGCCGCCGTTTCCCCGATGACGGGGTGCCTCCAATCGGGCGCGAGCTCAGCTAGAGGCCCCATGACGAACCGCCGCTCGTGGGCTCGCGGGTGCGGAAGAATGAGATCGGTTTCGTTGAGCACCACGCGGCCATGGGCGATCAAGTCGAGGTCAAGCGTGCGGGGCGCATTGGCCGATTGACGCGTTCGGCCGAATTCACGCTCGATTGCGGCCAACAGCTCCATCGTCCGCCGTGGTGAAGCCTTCGTCTCGACGATTGCGACAGCGTTGACGAAGGGGGGATCCGTAGCGTCCGGCCACGCCGCCGAGCGCCACCAGGACGAGCGCTTGCGCACCTTGAGCCCCAGCTCGGCCAGTCGTTTGAGCGCCGCCGTAAGAAGCGCCTCGGAGGTGGCGTACCCGCCCGGCAGGTTTGAGCCCAAGGATACGACGACCAGGCGATCCACCTCTCCCCTTCCGTCGTCCTCGATCACCAAAGACCGCCTTTGCATGCCGCACATCCCCGCCGATCATAGCGTCATGACGACTCAATCTGCGAGCGAACCGCCGCGCGACTGTCCGATATGCCCGCGCCTTGTCGCCTACCGGCAAGCGAACCGAGCCGAACATCCAGACTGGTTCAATGGTCCAGCTCCCTCGTTCGGCGACCCGCAGGCCCGACTCCTGGTCGTCGGCCTCGCCCCCGGCCGGTCCGGCGCCAACCGAACTGGCCGTCCCTTCACCGGCGACTTCGCTGGCGTCCTTCTCTACGAAACCTTGATCAAAACCGGCTTTGCAACGGGCTCCTACGGCGCGCGGCCCGACGATGGCCTCCGGCTTATGGAGTGCATGATCACCAACGCGGTTCGGTGCGCGCCGCCCGCCAACAAGACAACGCCGGCGGAAGAGGCCTCCTGCCGTCCGTTCCTGGCCGCGCAATTGGCGGCGCTCACGCGTCTGGAGGTCGTGGTCACACTGGGCGATGTGGCCAGGCGAAACACGATCCGCGCCTTGGGCGGGCGGCCGGGATCGTCAGGCGGCCACGGGGTTGAGTGGGAACTCGGTCCTTACCGGCTGATCAACAGCTATCACTGCTCGCGTCTCAACACGAACACCGGGCGCCTGACGCCGTCCATGTTCGAGGCTGTGTTCGAGCGGGCGCGAGGACTTCTGAGGACCTAGTAAGCCATCGGGTGGAACAGCAGCACGAACGGCGTGCGTAGCAGGATCACGAGATCGAGCCAGATCGACCAGCGGCGAATGTATTCCAGGTCCTTGTCCACCCTCGCCGCCATGTCGCCGGGTTGGGGCGTGCGACCGCGAAAGCCCGCAACCTGAGCCAACCCGGTCAGCCCCGGCTTGGTGAGGAAGCGCGCATGGTACCCCGGAACCACGGCCCCGAAGTGAATGTCGTGCGCGACGGCATGTGGCCTAGGGCCGACGAGCGACATTTCGCCTCGAAGGACATTCAGGAGTTGTGGCAATTCGTCGACGCTTGTCCGTCGAAGGAAGCCGCCAATCGGGGTCACGCGGGCGTCGTGGCGGACGGCCTGGGCTACATTTGCCGGGTCCTCGCTCACGCGCATGGTGCGGAATTTGAAAATGACGAAGGTTCGACCCGCCAAACCGGTGCGTTCCTGGCGGAAGATCGGCCAGACACCGTTCTCGCACCAAAGCAGGGCGGCGACGAACAAAAGCAGGGGCGAGAGGACCGTCAGGCCGACCACGGCGCCGAACACATCGATGGCGCGTTTGCCGAAATTATTCGCCAGTCGCTTGGAGCCTGCCTCAAGCGTCGCGTCCACGGCCGGGGCGCCAAATTCCGCGACCTCACCGTCGAGAAGTCTGAGGGGGCTGTGAAGTGTCAATTTAAGCGCCTGCTCGCATTGCGATCCGCGCCGACTTTGTCCGAACGGTCACGACCAAAGTCCTCACCCGTCTGCCGCCAAAGTTACAAACGCCTACACCGTTACTAGGCAACCCTTGCACTGGCACCGTTCGCTGCTGTCGGCCGAGACCGGCAGCCTGTCAAGGAATGCGCCCCCGGTAGGCCCGAGACCAATCGTCACAGCGGGCGCTGCGCCAGCGTCACAACCAAGTTGACGCGAACTCTAACTCAACTTTGTCTATAGTACGCCTCTCGCCACGCGCAAAACGCCTCGACACCCTCGCGCAAACCCGTGCCCGGGCGATATCCCGTAAGAGTTTCCAGCAGTGTGGGATCGGCCATTGTTCGCCGGACATCCCCTTGCTGCATCGGCAGAAGGTTGAGCTTGGCCGATCGACCGAGCGCGCGTTCGGTCTCAGCGATAAAATCCATCAGGCTCACCGGCGCGCCACGGCCGATATTCACCACGCGCCAGGGCGCCGAAGGGCTCAGAGAATCCCCCGCCACGGGCTTGCCGAGTTCCGGCGGCGTGTCGACAAGTCGGCGCACGGCCTCAACGAGATCGCTCACATAGGTGAAGTCGCGCTCCATTTCGCCGGCGTTGTAAACGTCGATGGCCGTTCCGCTGAGAATTCCGTCCACGAACTTGAACAGCGCCATATCTGGTCGGCCCCAGGGACCGTAGACCGTGAAGAAGCGGAACGCGGTCGTTGGAATGTTCCAGAGATGGCTATAGCTGTGAGACAGGAGCTCGCCGCTCGCCTTCGTGGCCGCGTAGAGCGACACCGGGTGGGCGACAGGGTCGGTCTCCCGGAACGGCGTTGCTTCATTATCTCCGTATACGGAGCTTGTTGACGCGAGCAACAGGTGTCGAACACCATGTGTGCGCGCAACCTCCAAGAGGTTGAACGTCCCCACGAGGTTGCTCTCTATGTAAGCCCGTGGATTTTCGACGCTGTAGCGCACGCCCGCCTGGGCCGCGAGGTGGACAACGACCTCCGGAGCGGCCTCATCAGCAGCGGCGACGAGAGCTGCGCCATCCTCGATCATCAGGATGCGTTCGGAGAACTTAGGATATCGCAGCAGGATGTCGTGACGCGCGCGTTTCAGCTCGACGTCGTAGTAGGGGGTGAAACCGTCCACGCCGAATACATCGTGGTCCTCGTCGAGAAGGCGCCGCGCAAGGTGGAAGCCGATGAAGCCGGCGCTTCCGGTAATGAGAAATCGCATGGCGTGAGACTGACGACTGCGCGCCGATGCAGCAAGCCCATCAGCGCGACGCCCAGTCCTAGCGGCCGCGGGCCGCCAGCCACGACTGTAGCATGAGCACCGACCACAGCGGCGGACCCAGGCCGCTATCTCCGGCTTCCAGCGCACGCCAGGCGGCTTCTACTCTCCCGACGTCCAGCAGGCCCTGCCGCCGCATCAGGTTCGGATCGAGAAGGTCGAGCGCCCAGGGTCTCAGTCCGCCCGTCAGCCACTCATGCAGTGGGGCGGTGAACCCGACTTTCGGCCGCTCCCACAGCGCCGACGGCACATAGCGCTCCAGTATCTGGCGCAGCAGCCATTTCGTGACCGGCCCCTTCACCTTCATCTGCGGCGGCGCACGCCAGGCGACGGCTACGACATCGGGGTCGAGGAAGGGGGCGCGGGTCTCAAGCCCCACGGCCATCGCGGCCCGATCGACCTTGGTGAGAATGTCTCCGGGCAAATAGTCCACGGCGTCCCGCCAGAGCATGGGCTCCAGGTCGTTGTCGAAGGCCGGTGGCGCTGCCCGCCAGGACGCCGGATCGGCGGAATGACCGTTCGCCAACGGCGCATCGCCCGGCCAGAAGGTCATCGTCGCCTCGAAGAGCGCCGCGCGGGTGTCCGCCTGCAGCCAGCGCGCCGCGCGTCGAACGCTGGGTCCCAAGTCGCCGCGCGAGGCGTAGCGATGGGCGATCGGCCCCAGCCAACCCATTGCCCCTTCAATAAGCGGCAGCGGCGCGCGCTCGATTGCGCGTCCGGCAAATCGTCTTGCTGGGATTCGGCGCGCCAGCCGCCACAGGCGCTCCACGCCGGGATAGCGGATGTAGCCGCCGAACATTTCATCAGCGCCATCGCCGGTCAGGCACACAGTGACCTCGGGGCGAGCCATGCGGCTGATCAGGTAGGTGGGGATCTGGGACGAGTCGGCGAACGGCTCGTCGTAGATTCGCCCCATGAGCGGCGCGATGGCCTCGGCGTCAGCCGTAGTGACGATGTGTTCGGTGTGGTTCGTCCCGAGGTGGCGAGCAACCGCGGCCGCATGAGCGGCCTCATTGAACGCCGGCGACTCGAAACCGAGCGTGAAGGTCCGGATGGGATCCTCTGAGAGGGATTGCATGATCGCGGTGATCAGAGACGAATCGATACCGCCGGAGAGGAAGGCCCCGAGAGGGACATCGGCGATCATCTGCCGCGCCACCGCCTGTCGCAGGGCTTGGTCGAGCGAGGCAATCGCCTCTTCCGGATCGTCGAACCGGTGGTCCCTCCCAGTCGCCGCGACATCCGAGAGCCGCCAATAGGGCCTTACCTCGGGCCGCGCGCCCGCGCGCCACACCAGCAGCGAGCCCGGCTCGAGTTTCCGCACGCCCGCCGTCACCGACAGGGGGGCCGGGATGTAGCCATAGCGGAAGAACGCGGCGAGGGCCGCTGGACTGAGGTCGGACGAGACGGCGTCAAGAACCTCCAGCGCGGTCAATTCCGAAGCGAAGGCCAACCGCTTTTCGTCAGCTATGTAGCTGAGCGGCTTTTCACCCAGGCGGTCTCGGGCAAGGAAGGCCGTGCGAGTCCGCCGATCCCAAAGGGCCAGGGCGAACATGCCTTTGGCGCGACCGAGCGCCGCCTCCACGCCGTGACGGGCGACCGTTTCGAGCAACACCTCCGAATCCGAGTGGCCGCGCCAGGCCACCCCGCCGCCCGCCTCCAGGTCCCGCTTGAGGTCACGGAAATTGTAGACCTCGCCATTGATCGTCATCACCCAGCGGCCGCACGCCGATTGCATGGGCTGGCGCCCTGCCGGCGAGGTGTCGATGATCGAAAGCCGTCGTTGACCCAGGCAGACGTCGTCTTCGCGCCAGAGCCCCTCGTCGTCCGGCCCCCGATGCGCGAGCGCCCGAAGCATGCGCGGCAACGCTTCGCCGGCCGCCCGATCTCCAAAGACGCCGGCTATGCCGCACATGGCTGGTCGGCGTCACGCGACGCCGTCATCGCTTTAGCGACAGCGACTGACCCAATGCTCGTGGATCATCACCTGTTGGCACAGTTGGGTGCGGCGTTGGATGGCCGCGTGGCGAGCATGACGAGCGTGGCGAAGTTGACGGCGGGACAGACGCCCATGCGCTCGGTGATGATGATGTCCGCGGGCGTAGGGCGTCACATGATGCCGGTGACGGCGTCCATGAGATGCGGTTGAAGCCCAGTGGCGATGGTGGCCGCGGCGCGACGGCGTCGCAACCGGATGATGGCGCCGATGATGATGCGCGGACACCACGGCGGCGCGGTGAGGGTGATGATGGACCCGTGCCATGGCGGCCGGCGCGCTCAGGACTAGCGCCGCGGCGGCGAAAGCCGCGAAAATCGGCATGCAGAACTTTTTGATCATGACCTCGGTCGTCCACTCAACTGTCGGGCCCGGCGGCGACTCGGGCGTGCAGCCGATTCAATACCCCGGGCGCGAGGCCCGGCAAATCCTCGCTGACGAGACCCGGACCGAACGTCTCGGCGCAGGCGGCGTGGATCCATACGCCCGCGCAGGCGGCTTCGAAGCTGTCCATGCCCTGGGCCACCAAACCGCCGATGAAGCCGGCGAGAACGTCGCCAGAACCCGCCGTCGCCAGCCAGGGAGAGCCGTTGAGATTGACCGCAGCGCGCCCGTCGGGCGCGGCGATGACCGTGTCGGGACCCTTCAGAAGAACGACGGCTTGCGCCCGCGCCGCGGCTGCCCGGACCGCCGATATCCGCTCGGGCTCGCGGGCGAGCAGGCCGGGGAACAGCCGTTCAAACTCCCCCGCGTGAGGGGTCAGCACGTCGTCACGGTCGAGCACGGAGAACAGTTCTGACGGGTCATCGCGAAACACGCTGAGGGCGTCGGCGTCCAACACCAGCGCCGCGCCGGTCCGGGCCAGAGCCAAAACGTTGGATAGGGTCGCCTCGGTGACGCCGGCGGCCGGTCCGATCACCACGGCCTCGACGTTGGAGGCCGCGCCCTCGAGTTCAGCGTCGGTCTCGAACGCGCGCAGCATGACGGCTTCCAGGTGGCTGGCGTTTACGATCAAGGCTTCTGGCGGCGAATAGAGTGTGACCAGGCCGGCGCCGATGCGCAGTCCGCTGCGGGCGGCCAACCGCGCCGCTCCGGTATTCCAAGCCTCCCCGCTGACCACGATCAGGCGACCGCGAACGGTCTTGTATGCGGCGACGCTCGGCCAGGGGAAACGACCCAGCCACAACTCAGGGCCGTTCTCATAGAGGCGCGTCTGAGCCGGTCCCAGGCCGATGTCCGCCACCACGACCTCGCCGCATAGACCACGGCCGGGCTGAAGCACGTGCGCGGGCTTTCGGCGATGGAAGGTCACCGTCAATGCTGCTTGGAAGCAGGCGTCACCCACCGGCCTGCCGGTGTCTCCCGCAAGCCCGCTCGGCGTATCGACGGCTATGACGCGCTCGGGAGAGCGTTGCGCCTGACGCGCCAAGCGGGCCGCGTCCTGACCGAGCGGACGATTGAGCCCGGCGCCGAACAGCGCGTCGATCACCAGCTCGTCGGGCGCGAGTCGCTGTGAAAGCACATGAACCTCCCCGCTCCACAGGTCGCGAGCGGCGGCGGCGGCGGCGGGCCTGGGCGGCGCAAGCGCCTCGACACGCACGCTCCAGCCGCGTTCGGCCAGCCGGCGCGCAATCACATAGCCGTCACCGCCGTTGTCGCCGGGACCGACGAGGACGACGCTGGCGCAAGGCTCGAAACGCGCGACGATCGCGTCCACAACGGCTCCGCCAGCGCGTTCCATGAGCTGCAGCCCGCTCACGCCCGCCTCGATCGCGGCCTGGTCCGCGGTCGCCATCTCAGCCACGGTCAGGATCTCCCGGGCCGGTGAAAGCCAATGCGCCCCCTCGCTCACAGGACCCCCGTGGCGGCTTCGGCGCCGCGGCTGATCAGCCTCAAGCCCCGGGGGGTCAACTCTAGCGTCGTTATGGAGGCGTGCCCCGGGCGAAACACGGTCACCGCCTCGTCTCCTTCCAGCAGCGACACCACCGCATTGATCGCCACGAAATGGCTGAAGATGGCCACGCCGGGCCTGGCCTCCACGGCCGTTCGCACACCTCGACGCCACGCCTCGTAATCGAGGTCTCCGCGCACCTGCGACCACGCGCCTTGCAACGCCTGACGCAGCCAGGGCCCCCGCGCCTGCGGCTCCAGAGCCGAGGGCGTGGGGATCTCGCCGACGCCCGGAACGATCTCCACATCGACGCCGAGCGCATCGGCCAAAGGCCGCGCCGTTTCCAGGCAACGCCGCAGCGGGGAACTCGCCACACGCAGGGGGCGGTCGTTCGCCGGTAAGGTCAGAAGGGTGCGGGCGGCGAATTCAGCCTGGGCCTCGCCTTCAACATCGAGGCCGGGATCGCCGTCGTCGCCACCCCAAACGGCTGCGGGTCTGCCATGTCGAATGAGATAGAGGCGGGTCACGGCGCAATCCTTAAGGAGGCACGGGCCATCCACAAGCGGAATTGCACGGCGAATATGGCTCGAGGCATGTCTCGGGTGACTTTCCACCTCTGTCCGCGCCCGACACCATTGACATGGACCGTGCGGGACGGACTCTAGAACCCTATCGGATGGGTAAGAACGCTCATCCGCGGCGACGGCGGACCGGAGTGAATGAAGAAGATCGAGGCCATCATAAAGCCGTTCAAGCTCGACGAGGTGAAGGAGGCGCTTCAGGACCTCGGCCTGCAGGGCATGACGGTCATCGAGGCTAAGGGCTTCGGACGCCAGAAGGGCCAGACCGAGCTTTATCGTGGCGCCGAATATGTGGTCGACTTCCTTCCCAAGATCAAAGTCGAAGTCATCGTCGAAGACGATCAACTCGCCGCCGCCGTTGAGGCCATCCAGAACGCCGCCCGCACCGGCCGCATCGGCGACGGCAAGATCTTCGTCACCGAGGTCGTCGAAGCCATCCGCATCCGCACCGGCGAGACCGGCCGCAACGCCATCTGACTTTCAGCCACTCGAACTCAAACGGGGACCGCCAGCATGACCACGTCGGCAGAGATTCACGCTCTGATGAAGGAGAAGGAGGTTGAGTACGTCGACCTTCGGTTCACGGACATCCGCGGCAAGCTGCAGCATGTGACCTTTGACATCGCCTTGGCGGACGAT